>Ga0209636_10001949_pt1 | contig 20918 bp, 15 predicted proteins | sample DeeMarSWOR152_54_FD_187464 | JGI IMG/M metagenome (GOLD analysis project Ga0209636, IMG submission 187464) | Marine sediment microbial communities from White Oak River estuary, North Carolina - WOR-1-52-54 (SPAdes) (version 2) | ecosystem: Environmental > Aquatic > Marine > Intertidal zone >...
CTAAGACCAACTCGAAATCCAAAGCATGCTCATCAGATAGTGAATCCGCAACCTGAAAATAATATAACCCATTACCCTCACTACTCTCTCCCGGACTCACATCCCCATACGACACCGTATCAAGAATCATGTCAAGCACAGAATCTGAACAGAATAACCGCCCCCGAACATCAGTCGCCAACGCACCACCCGTATTCCGTAAAACAATAGATAACCAAATATCCTCACCCGGATTTATCACACCATCCCCATTGTGCATCGTGTCCATAACCGTATGACCATCATACACAAGATACGACGCACCAGGCACCACCACCAAAGAATCCACATACACAAGGTAACCAGCAGCCAACACCGCATACCTCACATAACCCGATGACTCGGTCCGCACAACACTCGTTAATGAACCCGTCACCGTAGAATCCCACTTGAAAAGCTCACCCTCCTTGAAAAAAATAACCCGAAAAGGCACCACCGGATCCACCGTCATCGCCACCGTATCATAACCAACAAAGAGCGTATCCGGATCAATACTGACCGCATTATACTGTAAGGGAATACTATCCCATAAAACCAAGGCCGGATCACCTAACAAGGCAATGGCAAATTGATATATCCGATACCAGTTATCATCCTGACAGAGTGAAATAAAAGGAACCTTTGACTGCGCCAAACTCGCCCCTAACGGCATACTGAAAAGTGAATCAAATTGCCGCTCAGTATAACTCTTATGGACACTCCCATCACTAGAACTGGTCGGCCCAAGATACGCTATGCCACCCCCCTGAGCATTTAATATCCAATGTTTACTCAAACAATCTGACTGAAACGGATTGGTATAACAGGTTATCACAAACATCACCGCATAACGGTCTGTATTGCCTAAAGAATCAAAGAAAAAATTGGTCGCATTCTCTCTCGGACTATTACGCACCCGTATATTATTGATATCACCATGATCTATCCCGGTAATCAAACCAAAGCCAACACCAATTGAATCCTCAAATTCCGCAAGCGGTCGCTCATTGAGATACGCCTTCGTAAACCAGGATGGCAAATGCCCTGCTAAACCCTGCGCCATATAATAGGCATCATCAGGAGTAATCAAATCTGAAGTAAAAAAAAGAACCTTGGCCTGAATATCGGTAAACAAAGGATGTAAATATGAAGCAACCTTGGCTCGATAAACACTCACCTCAGCACTATCACTCGTCGGCAAACGCCCAACAAAAACATCCGGATAAAAATCAAGCGAATCCTCTAGCTCACCAAAACACTCATCACCATCAAAATTCCAATTACCATCAAGATCAGAAAAATAATGATCCGTAACAATGTGAACAGGCCACTGATCATAAAACGGAGACATCCACACCCAGCGCGTCGGTACCCCAGAAACATCACCACCCATTAAAACATACAACACACCCCAATACTCCAACGCATCACGAATAAAATTCCTCACCCGCGCAGCATCATCAACACCCGCATAATGCTCCTTGACCCAAGAAAGAGTCCTGACCACAGTATTATAACCCTGCAGCTTCTTAAAACGCGCATAATCAAGATACGCCCCTAACTGAGACTCGGTGGTAATAATAAGAAAATCAACCGGAGCACCAAGCAACGAAGGCACAGCCGTCACCGCACCATCATCCACATTCTCCTCAAGCACAAAAGACGGCCTCACCCCAACACCATCAAGCAATGATTTATTGACCACCACTGAAGACAACACACGATCAACTACACCCTTGGCAAGACCAGTCTGACGCCGCGGAAATACACCAACCACACCCGCCTCAGTCCTCAGCCTGATAACCAACCGCTTCAAAACACACAACCTGCCCTGCCGAGGAAAATATCTGAACGGCACAAGACTCACCTGACCCAGCTGATAACCCCGCATATTACCCGAACTCACACCAACAACAATATCCCCAGGATAAAAACTAGTCGAACCATACACCCCAGGATCAGGCTCGGTAAACCGATACTCCGCTCCAATAACCCGCTCAGGCTGCCTCGGATAGAGATAAAAATCCCCAGAAAGCTCTTCCCACTCCTGCTCTAAGACCTCAACATCTACTAGTTTTTCTCCTTGGAACAAAAGATAACTATATGACACAGCAGGAAGCTCAGGATGCCCTGGCTGAAGGTGTGCAAGAGTACCTGAAATTATTATTCGGTCAAACCCATTTTCTGTTTCCAATCTATACTCAATATCTTCCACAGGAACTTCATAAATGCTATTGCCTAATAAGAACTGTAATGGAACTAATAAGAGCAGCATCTTTGTCCTTAGTTTAATCATTCTTACCCCCAAAATCGCTTAATATAATTGATTCCAACACTTAAGTATATAATAAGGTCATGCAACCTTTATTTATAAACTATATCAAAAAATAGGTAAATGTCAAGGTATTCTCTAAAGACTTAAGTCTAGATACTGTCCTGTTTTTGTAAAAGTTTCACAAAATCCTAATAGAAATTATATGAACCCACTCCTATTTTTGATAACTTTGGGAAAACCTATTTCTTATTTTGTTGCATAGCCAGCGGTAGTTTTACTATAAAAGTTGTTCCCTTACCTACCTCGCTTGTTACATCAATTTCTCCGTGGTGTTTTCTAATTATACCGTAGCTAATTGATAACCCTAAACCAGTGCCGTGGCCAGTCTCTTTAGTTGTAAAAAAAGGATCGAAAACCTTTGGCAAATTCTCTTCGGCAATTCCCTGACCCGTATCAGTGAATGAAGTATAGATGTATTTCTCATCTTCAGTGATTCCAGTAGTAATTGCCAATGTGCCATTTCCATGCATAGCCTCGGCCGAATTTAGTATAATATTCATAAAAACCTGATGAATCTGTGAGACATCAGCATTTACCATCGGCAATGAAGGATCAAGGTTTTTCTCAATAGAGATATTATGAAATAATGGCTGATTTTTAACCAACGCAAGTACTTCCTCGACAGTAGTATTAATCATCAAAGGTTTTATTTCAGGCTCAGTCTGACGTGAAAAATCAAGTAGCCCTCTAATAATTGTCTTACATCTCTTTGCTTCATTATTTATTTTCTCAAGATTTGCTCTTTGGGGGCTATCTTCTGGTATATTTTTGAGAACCAAATCACAATAAAGCAAAATACCGGTCAAGGGATTATTTATTTCATGGGCAACACCTGCTGCGAGCTGTCCTACCATCGCAAGTCTCTCTGCCTCAGCTATCTTAGCCTTGGCGAATTCTTTGATCTGTGTGTCCCGTTCCTTTATCGAGGCTATCATGAAATTGAAGACATCGCCGAGATCACCAATCTCATCGTTCGATTCTATACCAACTGCACATGAAAAATCACCATCTGCAATACGTCTCGCAGCCTTTGCCAATCCACTTACTGGTCGCACAATGCTATTGGCTAAAATAAATGAGAGAACAATCGCAATGACAATGCCGAGCATGGTGATACCTAAAAAAGTAAAAACAACTTTATTCCTCATGTCAGTGAATTTTTGTTCGAGTATTCCTACATAAAGGATACCGATGATATTGTTCTCCATATCCTTTATCGGCTCATAGGCAGTAATATACCAGTCATTCACGACGAACGCCCGCGCAATCCAAGGAAGACCTTTTTTTATCACCTGATCGTATACCTCAGCAGAGACTCTTGTACCGATAGCCCTTGTACCATCCGTGTTCATGACATTGGTAGCTACACGTAAGTCTCCTTGAAAAATAGTAGCCGTTCCAATATCTTTTCCTTTATATTTTTCGCCTCTATAGACTATATCCTTGACTTTATCAACAATTGCATAGTTACGATTAAGTAATCTTCCGCCGTATAATGTGCCAATCAAATCACCAGTATAATCAAAAATGGGTGCTACTGCTTTAATCATCATTCCAGAGGTCTCTTCAATCTCTTTTCTTGGTTTTGCCTTGGGTGTAGGAATCAATTCAATTCTGGCTTGGTCGGCGAGTTCTGGACTTTCTTTTTCTAATTCTTCTTGAAGAATAATTTGTGTGGCTACGATTACCTCTTCATTCGAAATTACCCAATTCACCATCTCATCGTCAAGCAGATCACCATAGATTGTGGGGTTGTGTGCTCTTACAAGAACTCTTCCTTTTTGGTCAGTCAGGGTCAGGATGTCTAGAGACTCATCTTTTCTTATTTTCTGTAGCTCTTGCTCCAACTTTTCTCTCCCACCATCGAGTAAGGCGTCTTTTAAAAAAAATCTTGTAGTGGTTAAACGTATAATGTTTTTAATGTTGCCGCTTTCCTCTTGATATACTTCTCTTGCTGAGTTTAAATCAAGTCTCACCTTATCCTGAGTTTGTTTTATTACTTCATCGCCAATTAATCTCACACCAAAAATCATACTGATGAGACCGCTTATAAGAACAACTGATAATAAGCTTATTATGAGTTTTGTTCTTAACGAAATCTTCATATTGAAGTCTATCTTAAAATATCATGGTGTCAAGAAATCTATTGTCAGAACACAGAAGTGTCTTGTTTATTTACTCATTCAATGTCTTGATCATCGCAATGATTTGCGTTTTCGTAAAACCATATTGTTCTATTGCACCAGAAGGACATGCACCCGCACACGTTCCGCATCCTTTGCACAGTGCTTCGTTCACCTTTGATTTTCTTTTGCCATTCTCAGTAATCATTTCAATTGCTTCATAAGGACATAACGCACTACACATGCCACACCCTGCACATAATTCGTCATCGGTATGTGAAACTACGGCCTCTGCATAATATTTTTCATTGGCAATGATTGTTGCTGCACGTGCTGATGCAGCCTCAGCCTGACTGATTGCCTCATCAATGCCTTTTGGACTATGTGCCATTCCCGCAACGAAAACACCTTCAGTTGCAAAATCCACAGGTCTTAGTTTAACATGCGCCTCAAGGAAGAATCTTTCACTATTCAAAGGTATCTTGAGCATCCTCGCCAAAGTTTCGTTATCCTCTCTCGGTTCAATCCCTGTTGAAAGAACTACAAGATCAGCATCAATTTCTATGCTCTCCCTCAAAATTGGTTCAAAGACTGAGATATTTAGTCTACCATTTGTACTCTGTAATTTCGGCTTTAGGTCACTATCAAATCTGATGAAAACAACTCCAGCCTCCCTCGCTTTCCTATAGAAATCTTCTTTAAAGCCATATGTTCTTACATCACGATAGAGAATATAGATATTTACTTCGGGATTTATTTCCAGAAGTCTCAATGAGTTCTTCACTGCCTGTGAGCAACAGACTCTACTGCAATATGGATGATTGTCATCCCTTGAGCCAATGCATTGAATCATGACGACCGATGTGAGATTTGAAATTCTGTCCGCTACAGATAGATTGGAAAATGATAAGCATTCCTCTAACTCCATTTGCGTAATAACTCTTTTGTCTTTGCCGTAGAGATATTCAGTAGACTGATGCTCTTGGGCACCGGTAGCCACGATGATAACGCCATGCTCAAATTTCTTTTTTGCCCCACCTGCAAGGCAAATTCTGGTTTCATAATTACCAACAAATCCAGAGATTGATTCGATATGCGCTCCAGTGAACACTTTTATCAATCTGTTATTCTTTACTTTTTCGATAGTTCTTTTTAAAAACTTCTGCACATCTCTTCCTTCAATTGTATAATAGATATGCCTAAGATTTCCACCAAGTTCTTTTTCTTTTTCTATTAACACAACTTCAAAACCTTGTTGAGCGAGCGAAAGGCTCGAAACCATACCAGCAATCCCGCCACCAATAACCAGTGCTTTTTGAATCACATCGATTTCAACTCTTTTCAAAGGTTTAAGCCAGCGTGCTTTTGAAACAGCCATCCTTACCAAATCTTCTGCTTTTTTAGTTGCCTCTTTTGGTTCGTCCATATGAATCCAACTACATTGGTCGCGAATGTTTGCCATCTCAAAGAGATAGGGATTCAAACCAGCCTCTCGTACTGTATCTCGGAACAGTGCTTCATGGGTTCGTGGTGTGCACGATGCAACGACAACGCGATTCAATTTGTGTTGTTTAATCATTTCAACAATTCTCTTCTGTGAATCTTGGGAACATGTATAGAGATTGTCTTCTACATAGACCACATGGGGCAGACTCCTTATATACTCAACAACTTGCGGCACATTGACGTAGCCACCGATGTTTATACCACAGTGGCAGGCAAACACTCCAATACGGGGTTCATCTTTTGAGATGTCCAATTCGGGCGGATATTCTTTTTTTGTTACGAGACTATTTCTTGTTTCAGCCAAAAGCCCCATTGCCTTTGCTGCAGCTGCAGATGCCTGGGTTACTGTTTCTGGAATGTCCTTTGGACCGGCAAATACACCGCAGACATATATGCCATCTCGTATGGTTTCGACTGGCATAAATTCTGAGGTCCGGCAGAAATTGTATTCGTTGAGGTTAACCCGTAACCTTTTTGCTAACTGAACCACACCATGCTTGGGGACCAGACCAACCGAGAGCACAATTATATCAAATTCTTCTTCCTTTATTTCCCCATCCTCACTTTCGTAATGCACGGTAAGATTTTTTGTCTTTGGATCTTCATCAATTTTTGAGACTCCTGCTCTGATAAATCTCACGTGATATTCATTCTTTGATCGCTCATAATAAGCATCAAATCCTTTACCAAAAGTCCTTATATCCATGCAGAAGATTGCAGTCTCGAGTTTTCCTTTCGCATGTTCTTTTGCTATGATTGCTTCTTTTATGGCAGACGTACAACAGACCGACGAGCAATAATTTGCTCCTGACTGAGGGTCTCGTGAGCCAACACATTGAATAAAGCCAATGCTTTTTGGTTCTTTTTTATCACCGGGTCTCAGAATATGGCCTTGATAAGGACCAGATGCGGATAGAATTCTTTCAAATTCAATTGAGGTCACAACATTTTCGTACCGTCCATAACCATATTCACTCTTCTTCTTCGCATCATATTCATCGAAGCCACATGAGAGAACGACGGAGCCGACCTGCAGATCGAGTACTTTTTCTTTTTGGTCAAAATCTATTGCCTTTGCTTCACAGAGGTCCTGACAGATTTTACATTTATCGTTGAAAAAATGAACACAATGTTCTCTATCGATGATTGCGGCATTCGGTACTGCCTGAGGGAACGGAATATGAATCACTGACCTCTGCCGTAACCCTTGATCAAATTCGTCGAGCAGCGGCTGTACCGTTCTTGAAGTCAACTTCTTGAGACGCTCTGAAGCGGTCGGACAAACAGAAAAGCAGGCACCACACACCATGCACCGCGGTGACTCGAGATCAAACGGCGGAGACACTTCTCTCTTGTCGCCTCGCAGTTTAAATCCGATGGCACTCTGCCCCATCCTTTCGCTACACATCCTCACACAAAGTCCACAGAGAATGCAATCCTCATTTCTCGGAACAAATCGTGTCTCTTTAACGCCAAGTTTATGAGCAATCTCCTGCACTCTCTCAGAACCGGGCGCGCGTGCCATGATGAGTTCAATCATCGTTCGGCGAATATTCTGTAATTCAGGAGTATTGGTCATCACCTCAATACCATCCTCAACCTTGTACATGCAGGATGCCTGAATCTTCTTCCAACCATTTTTATGGATCTCCACCACACAGAGCCGACAAGCACCATAAGGACTCAAGGCCTTGTGATAACATAACGTGGGAATATCAATGTTGACCTGCATGGCAGCCTGAAGAATTGTCTTACCTTTCTCAATTGTTACCGGAATACCATCAATCGTCAAAGTCACCATTGTTACGTGGGTATTCTCCTCTTTTTCATCTACCATGCTACTCCTTTATTGCCCAGACTCATGTTACTTATCTCATCAATGTTATGAGCATCTTCAGTTCATATTGTCATTTCAGACTGTTTTATTATTGTACTAATTTTCACTTTAAAATTGAGTGCCTTTGAAATCAGACACTGCTTACGTGCCTTCTCCATTGCATCTTTTACCTTTGAAAAGAATATTTCTTTTGTAGTGATAACCGGTCTGATTTCTATCTTACTGAATCGAAAATCGCCGTTAATCATCTGTGCTGTGCCTACCGCTTCGCTTTCATATGAGATTAATCTACCACCTGCTTTCTCAAGCAACCATATAAAAGTTGTCATTATACATATTTCAGTTGCTGCAACAAACAGATGCTCTGCTGTCCAATAACCGAGTTCACCACCAAATTCTGGTGGGCATGCAATATCTATCGTAGTTCTGCCATCAGCTGAGAGAATCCCTCTCCGAGCTTGGAGCCAACGGATATTCGTTCTAAAGCTATATTTCTTGGGTTTCAGCTTCATAATTACGTTCACCTAAACAGATCTTGCTCTGTCTTATTGATTGAACAGCTATAACCTACAAAAAATAGATTCAGAAAAATCTTTTCTCTCATTTTTTTATTTTCTCAAGTAATGCCCTTGTAGATACTCGGTTCATTCGAAGTCCGAGTGATTTCTCATCAATTCCCAACGCCAGACCGAGAAGTTGCGGATAGTAGAGCACTGGCAGATTATATGTTTCTTGAAATTTTTGTTCTATCTTCTTTTGATTATCATCAAACATCACGCTACAGAAAGGACACATTAAAACCATCACGTCAGTTGAATTCTCCGATAACTCTTTGAGTTTTACTCGGGCAATTGAATAAGCCAAATCTTCATTAATTGCCAAGACACCGGCACCACAACATCTCATCTTCTCATTGTAGTATATAGAATTTGCACCAGTGATGCTGATGAGTTCATCGAGAGATTGAGGGTTTTCAGGATCCTCAGGATTATTGTAGATATCGGTCGGTTTCAAATAGTGGCATCCATAGTGAGGTGCAACATTTAGATTTGATAATCTCTTTTTTATAAGTTTCTCAATTTCGCCGGTTCCGATGTCTTCATAAAGAATCTTTGTGAAATGCTTGATATTTATATTTCTACTCATCCGATAGTCGATGCCTTGTTTCCTTAATGTTGCAACGATTCTTGTTTTTTCATCAAAGTTTTCGATGAGATGCTTATTCACCTCAGTGAGTGAACTCGTACAAGCACTACACAGGGTGCAAATATCCAATCCTCTCTCTTCGGCAGCAAGGACATTGCGAGCCCCCATCACCAAAAAAGTTCCATAGTGAACAGATTTTATTGGAAAACCACAACACTCAAAATCATCCAAATCTATAAATTCAATATCAAAAATCTTGGCAACCGCTCTTGCCGCCATTTCGTAATTTCTACTTCTGCCCAAGACTGTACAACCAGAGTATAACGCGTATTTCATAGACTTCTATGTGATCGTTTTATTGCCCACGAACTTCATTCGATTCGATTATCTGAGCAAGCCCAGTCATGTCTATTATCTTTTTTGTATGCCCCTGTGTTTTCTCAACCTTTGGAAGCCCGAATGCAGCTCTTTTATTATTATCAAAATCATCAATTTCGTATAATCTACCAACGTGCTCGAGGATATTTATCTGTTGCCTAAATGCCGGATGGATATGGCCTTCTTTTACAGCCAGATTCTTTATCGCATTCATTACCTCAGTAAACCGTACACCTTGGGGACATCTTTCTGTGCAGGCGTAGCAATTCGAGCAGAGCCAGATAAAAGGACTCTTTAAGACTCTTTCTTTCATGCCGAGAAGGACCATTCTAATAATCTTGCGGGGATTGTACTGGCTATCTATTTCTCTTATCGGGCAACTTGCTGTGCAAATCCCGCAGGCAAAACATGATTTTATATTCTCACCACCTGGTTCTTGTGCAATTTCATATTTAAACTTCGGTGAAAGTTCACTCATTATTCACTATCCTCACCTATTTTCCACCTAATTACCTTCTCCGATTCCACTACATCCTCTATCTAAAGAGAAGGTGCTTCTCAATCTTTTTGATAAGAGTCTGCGTGTCTACTGGTTTGTCGATAAAGTCATCTGCCAGATGGTCAATCGCAATATCAACCGCATATTCAGGTTTTGAGAATTGCTGTCCGACTGCGGTGAGTAGTATGATGGGAATTGGTCTTGTCTGCGCAAGGCTACGCAATTCATGACATACGGTATATCCATCCTTGCCTGGCATTATGACGTCAAGAAGAATCAAATCGGGTTTCTCATGCCTCGCTTTGGCAATTCCTTCGTCTCCGTCTCTCGCGGTTATAGCATCATATCGGTTGGCAATTAAAATCTGCTTGGTCGCTTCAAGAAAATCAGGATCATCGTCCACAAGAAGGATTTTTGGTTTAGCCCGTTCTTCCTTGGGTACAGGCCTTGTTTGAGTCAAGAGATCATTCACCGTTTCAAGCAATTTCTTTATATCCTCTGATTTAGAAAGATAACAATCTGCCTTGTGCTCTTTTGCGATATTCTCAGCATAACTTTCTGGAGTAGCACCAATCGCCGTCAGAAGAATTATCGGTATTGACGAATAATGAGGGTCTTGTTTCAATTCTCGGCAGACGGAAAAGCCATTTATATCTGGTAGCATAACATCAAGGACTATCAAATCTGGTCTTTCCTTCTTCGCACTCTCCAATCCCTTTTCGCCACTCTGCGCTAGAATAACATCATAACCCGCATGCTCAAGCATTGTCTTACTTGCCTCAGCAAAATCTGGGTCGTCATCAACGAATAATATCTTCATTTTTTTCATTTTATACTCCTTCAAATTAAGAACAACCTTTTTTGGGAAAGTAAACACTGAATGTGGCGCCTTGGTTCAATTTGCTCTTTATCTCTAACCGTCCATTATGGATATCCAATATTTTCTTGACAATCGCTAAACCAAGACCAGATCCGGCAGCACTCCCTTCTCTTTTTACTCGATAGAATTCTTCTCCGACATGAGTAATTTCCTGTTGAGGGATTCCGATACCCGTATCACTAATGTCAATCACCCAGAAGTTTTCTCGGTCCCGTGCTTCAACAATAACGTCTCCACCTTCTCGATTATATTTAATCCCGTTATTGATAAGATTTGTGAAGACTTCCTTTATCATTTCTTTGTCACCATTGACGACAATATTGCGAACCACAGGTCTTACATGAATACTCACATTTTTCTTCTGAGCAAGAGGATTAACTACATCAATGACTTCTTCAATTATTGAATAGAGAGCAACATCCTCAAACCCTTCTTCTAGTTTCAATTCCTCGATCCTCGAAAGTTTGAGCCATCGGTCAATTAACAAAAGAAGTTCCTTTACGCGAATCTTCATTCTGTTAATTATCTTTATCTGTTCCGAAGAAATACTACCGGCAATGCCTCCTCCTAATACTTCTAAATACTGCATTACTGCAACCAACGGCGTCCTCAACTCATGTGAGACCAGCGATATAAAATTCTGCCTCATCCTTTCCTTATCTTCTCTCAAACGTTCCGCTTCTAAGGAAGCTCTTCTCTTTTCTAATGCTCGTCTCGTTATGATACGCAATTCATCGGGAGTAAATGGTTTCGGCAAAAAGTCAAACGCTCCACTTTTCATCGATTCAACCGCAGATTCAATCGTCGCATAACCAGTTATAACAACCAATACAACATTCTTGTCTCTCTGCGCTATCGTTTCTAAGACTTCCATACCACCTATTCCTGGCATCTTCAGATCCACGAAGACAACATCAGGTTTAAAATCATCGAATTTCTTTAAACCTGAAGCACCTTCAAGACATGTCTCAACCGAATATCCATCTTGTATGAAAATTTGCGAACATGCTTGACAAATTGTACGTTCATCATCGATGATCAAAATCTTTGGATTATTCATAGTCATAGTCTATCTGTAACTATAATGAGAAACGCCTCAAAATCAAGACACATTGCCGCAGATGCACAATTCGATGATTGAACTATATTCTCGTTCTCTTCATATCTAGTATTCACTGGGCAACTCCTGTAATTCTGCAAACGAGAAAACTGGGCCATCTTTGCATACATATTTATGGCCAATATTGCAGCGCCCACACTTTCCAATACCGCACTTCATCCGCATCTCAAGCGACAAAAAAATGGATTCTGGCATGAAACCAAGTTCATCCAGCACCGGCAATGTAAATTTGATCATAATTGGCGGCCCACAGACAAGGGCAATGGTTTCATTCACTCGTGGGGAAATCTCTTTTAAGACGCTCGGAACAAAACCTTCGCGCCTCTTCCAATCTTTGTCCCCCCTATCAACAGTGATGTAAGTTTTCATATCTCTGCGCTTCTCCCACTCCCAGAGTTCCTTCTTATAGATGAGTTCACCTGGCGTCCGTGCACCATAGATCACAGTTATGTCATCAAATCTTTTGCGATTGTTTTCTTCAATGATATATTTTATTGCTGCCCTCAACGTGGTGAATGCAAAACCTCCACCAATAATCAATATGTTATGGCCTTCCATCTTGTGTAGAGGATACGTGTTCCCCAGTGGTCCCCTGAGACCTATAATCTCACCTCTCTCAGCGCGATGTAATTGCATCGTGACTAAGCCTGCTCTCTTGACCGTGAATAAGAGGTACCCTTTCTCAGTCGGTGATGACGCAATTCCAATTGGACACTCACCAGCACCGAAAATTGAGATTTCTGCAAACTGACCTGGCATAAAGGCGAATCGCTTCCAGTCGTCTTTGTCTGTGAACGAAACTTTCAACGTCTTAATATCTCGCGCTTCGTTTTCAATAATAATGTCGTCGATTTTCGCTGGCATAGGAACATATGGATTGCTCATTGTTCCTCCATAATCTGCTGAACCACCGAACGGAGATCCAGATTAACCGGACAGTGAACAACACATCTACCACATCCTACACAAAAAACCTCTCCAAATATCTTTGGGGCATAGTTGAATTTGTGCATGAGGCGCTGTCGCATCCTTTCTTTTTGGGTCGGCCGCGGGTTGTGCCCTGAGGCATGCAGTGTAAAGAGTGGAAACATACAGGAATCCCATGTCCTTACCCTACGCCCGCCTGACCCTGTGACCTCGTCGGTCATATCAAAGCAATGGCAGGTTGGGCACATGTATGTACATATACCACAGCCGAGACATTTTTGGTGGAGCTTTTCCCAATACGGTGCTTCGAAATTTTCAAGTTTTTTCACAAAATTGCTGACTTCAAAGATTTTTCTCAATTTGTGCCGTGCAGCCACCATCGAACGGTCCTTTTCTTCAATGTGCTTATCGGTGACGGGCTTCAATAGTTCTTTGACCCCCTCTAAAATCTCTTCACCTTCCTGCGTTATTTGCTTTACGAGGTAGTGACCGTCTAATTCAAAGAAAATAATATCGGAACCCTTCTCAGAATCTGGTCCACATGCCACCGAAGTGCAGAAGCAGGTTGAACTGGGATCGGTACATGCGAAAGAAATAATCCTTGTTACACTTCTCCTCTTTACGTAGTATGGGTCTGGTGGACTACTCTCTTGAAATACCTTATCTAAAAAATAAATTGCTGTTGCGTCGCACGGACGAACACCAAATAATATGCTGCACTTAGTTTGCTCCTCTGTTTCATTCTCTTTTCCTTTTGTAATTTTCATGTGATTATCAAACGTTAAGAGAGTCTCTGTCTGAGGGAAGAAGTAACTTTTGAGCGACAGATGGGTATTCTTATAGTGCAACTTTAATGATTGTGGCGAATCGATTTTTGTGAAGGCATCTCCATTATCATCTTGCGATGGCCCAAAGATAGTATACTTTTCGGCGAGCAATGAGAAAAAATTTTCAAAATCTTTTTTATCCAGTATTACGCTGCCACGTCGTTCCTTAACCATTGTTATGTTCCTTTTTCAGGTTCGGTCATAAATTCCTGCTTATCGTCGATCTCAAAAGCAGCGAGGACTGATTGTTCTTTAATCGATAAACCTGGTTCGTAACCAAAACGTTCTTTCACCTCATCGACGAGCATCCGGGTGAAGAGTCTTAGGTTTATGTTCATTGGACATGCTCGAACGCATGCTCCACAATCAACGCATCTCCCTGCTTGATGGAATATTCTCGTGAGGTGATAAAAGAGAAGATCGGAACGTTCACTCGTTACGCCGAACCAGGTAGGCTTTGTTTGTTCAGCGAAACACTCTTTGCAGTAACAATTGGGACACACATTTCGACACGCATAGCACCGAATACATTTCGAGAGTTCATGCTCAAATATGCGCCATCTCTCCTCTCGTGGTTTACCCATAAATTCCTTTACTGCAGGATCGGGGACGCTAACCTGTGGTGCATATTTGGCTGTACGCACAAGCATATCATATTCACCAGGCGTAGGGTATGCACAGTTGAGGCACGCATCATAGAGGTAGTGATTTCTCTTAAATCTCTCTTCACCACTTTTGAGTTTGACAATTATACTATCATCATCTTCGTCGATACTCAATATCTCATCGCTATTTAATTGCGGTAGAAGTTTCCTGCTATCGATAATGCCCTGACACGATATACCAATAATGTATAAATCTTCTCTCTTTATTTGTTTTTCTCGAATAAGACCGGTGAGCGAACGACTATCGCATCCCTTGCAGAGAATGCCAATCCGTTTGAACTTTTTATTTTTTCCATTCGGCATAATACGGGATAGGTAAACCGTAAGATTGTTTGCACAGAAGCTATTCCAAATGAGTTTATTACTATCGTCCGGATTTACAAGAAAACAGGGCGAGGTACGCAGGGGAAGAGTTCCTTGTTCATAGCCGATAAAAAGGTCGATTTTCTTGTCGGCCAGCAGTTTTTTTACGGTGTTAATTATTTCATGTTCTGATGGTTTCATGATATGTTATCCATTTTAGTCTTTGCAAAAATATGTCAGCGGGCCTAACCGCTTTATCTCGCCTACTACTTTCTCAATGATTTGAGCAAAACGCGCGCCTTCAGCAGCCGATACCCACGAAAACTGAACCCGCTCTTGTTCAATACCAATGTACGACAAAAACTTTTTTAAGAGTGCGAATTTCCTGCGCGCATAGAAGTTACCACTGATATAGTGACAGTCACCGGGATGACATCCTGAAACCAAAACGCCATCGACACCACTGTACAGTGCCTTAATTATATATAAAGGATTGATACGTCCGGAGCATGGCACCTTAATTACTCTTATATTAGGGGGATATTGAAATCGACTCACGCCCGCGAGGTCTGCTCCGGCATAAGAACACCAGTTGCACAAGAATGCCACAATCTTCGGTTCGAATGTAGACACGTCGGATTTCTTTTCTATGGTAGTTTCATCTTTTTTCATAGATCCATCTCCTCACAATGCCGCAAGGGCTGCGAGTATTTGTTCATCTCTGAAACCGCTCAGATTTATCGCAGATGAGCGACATGATGCTGCGCATGTACCACATCCTTTACAGAGTGCCGCATTCACGATCGCAACATGTTTATCTGCGTCGAGTTCAATTGCCCTATACGCACAGACCTCCACACATAATCCACAGCCACTACACCGCGCTTCGACGACACATGCAACCTTTCCTTCTGCTTCAATCTCCTCTTTATTCAAAACCGTTACCGCGCGTGCGGCGGCCGCCTTTGCCTGGGCAATCGTTTCACGAATGTCTTTTGGATAATGTGCGAGCCCACAGACAAAAACACCATCCGTGGCAAAATCAACCGGGCGCAATTTGACGTGCGCCTCAAGGAAGAATCCATCGGTCCCGAGTGGTACTTTCAACGCCTGTGATAAAAATTTATTGTCATCGTTCGGCACGATACCATTACTCAGAACAAGGAGGTCTGGGGTAATGCGTAACAGCTTATTCATTATTTTCTCCCTCACATCCACATAGAGATTGTTTTCATTCATGACGGCAACTGGTTTTTCATCATTGTCGTACTGAATGAAAATGACTCCTGCCTCGCGCGCTTTTTTGTAGTATAACTCTTTGACACCATAAGTCCTCACATCGCGATAGAGAATGAATATGCGAACGTGTGCATTCAAGTGTTTCAACTTCAGTGCATTTTTTATCGCGGTACTGCAACATACTCTGCTGCAGTATTGATTCTCATCATTTCGTGAACCGATACATTGAATCATGACAACCGATTTTAGATTGGAAATGTCAAATTTTTGATTTCCATCATCTTTTTTATTTTCCGCTTTTTCGAGTAATGCTTCTAACTCTCTCTGTGTGACGACTCTATTATCTTTGCCATAGAAATACTCAGTTGGTGTATACTCCTTGGCACCAGAAGCAACGATAACAACACCGTGTTCAATCTCTTCGTGCTCTTCTGTAATTTCTGCACTACTGAAATCTAGATATTCTTTACTCCTGCCATTCCTGCTACGCCTGATTGTCGTCTTATAATTACCAATGAATCCTTGTATTTCTTCGATTTCAGAATTTGTGTGCACTGTAATCTCGGGATGTGAACTCACCTCTGTAATAAGAGACTCGAGAAAAGTTCTCGTTTCGTTTCCCTCAAGTGTATAACAAACATGCCATAGGTTACCACCCAGCTCATGTTCCCTTTCAATGAGATCAACGTGATATCCTTGCCCAGCGAGATCCAATGCCGCAGTCATACCCGCCAACCCACCTCCAATGATGAGACTATTCTTATTGACAGTTAATTTTGTCTTACTCAACGGTTCCAGGTACAAAACTTTGAATACCGACATTTTAACAAGCTCTTTTGCCTTTTCGGTTGCTTTCTCGGGTTCTTTCTGATGAACCCATGAACACTGTTCACGGATATTAGTAAATTCAAAGAGATAGGGATTAAGACCAGAATTTTTAAGTGTATTTTGAAAGAGTGGCTCATGAGTTCGTGGAGTACAGGCGGCGACAATGATACGATTCAACTTGAGCTCGTGAATCTTCTCGGTAATCAGTTTCTGTGCATCCTGCGAGCATGCAAACATCATTTCCTGACTATAGATGACATAGGGGAGCGTTGCTGCATAGTCTACAACCTCTTTAACATTGACCGTTGCAGCAATATTTATGCCACAATGACATACAAAGATACCAATTCGAGGACGGTCGCCATCATTGATTGGAGTTTCTGGAGGGTACTCGACAATAATTTTCTTGCGCTCAAATTCTTTTAATACAATACCTGCTGAGGCGGCTGCGCCACTCGCCTCGATGACTGACTCTGGTATGTCCTTCGGTCCTGAAATGCTTCCACACACAAAAATGCCTGGCCGAGATGTGCCAACCGGTGAAAATGGTGTGGTCTCTATGAATCCCAACTCATCGACACGGATGCCGAGTATTGCTGCAAGACGCCTCAAGTTTGGTGTCGATTTCAACCCAACCGACAGAATTAATAATCCAAATGACTCCTTTCGTATGTGACCATCTTCTTCGTAGTGAAGAATGAGATTGTCATTTGTTGGGTCGATGTCCACTGATGATACCCGAGACCTCACGAATCGAATATTGTGCTCAGTCTGAGCACGTTCAATAAACGTATCGAAGTTTTTTCCATGCGCCCGAACATCCATACCGAAGACTGCAATCTCAACACCAGAGAGGTGTTCGGTGATAATAATTGCATCCTTAGCGGCCTGCATGCAGCAGATCGTAGAGCAGTACTCACTTCCTGCTTGTGCATCGCGCGACCCAACGCATTGAATAAATGCTACCTTCTTCGGCTCTTTACCATCAGATGGTCTTAAGACGTGCCCATGTGTTGGTCCTGAGGCACTCAATATTCGCTCAAATTCCATACTAGTAACAACATTGGGATAAATCTTGTAACCATACTCGTCTTTCAAGACGGCGTTAAACTCGGCAAGTCCAGCAGCAAGGATGATACTCCCCACTTCTATATCGATCCATTGATCTTTCTGAGTGAAATCGATGGCCTTTGGTTCGCAAAACTTTTCGCAAATACGGCATTTACCGCGGGTCAGGTATATGCAATGTTCTTTATCAATAATTGCAACTGCTGGCACTGCCTGTGGGAATGGAATATGTATACACTTTGTATTACAGAGTCCTATGTTAAATGCATCTGGTATTTTAACCGGACATTTTGCCATACAGATACCACAGCCGGTACACTTCTCCTCATCTACATAGCGAGGTTTCTTACGCACCGTGACCCTGAAGTGCGGTACTTCATCTGCAACTTTCTCCACCTCTGCATTGGTAATGATATTTATATTCGGATGGTTTCCTGCCTCAACAAGCTTTGGTGAAAGTATACAAAGTGAACAGTCATTCGTCGGAAAGGTTTTGTCGAGCTGTGCCATTCGACCACCGATACTCGGCGATTGCTCCACCAGAAAAACCTCAATACCGGAGTCAGCCAAATCTAAAGCAGCCTGTACACCGGCAATACCACCACCGATTACCATCACCTTCTTATGGCCATTCATAGTATTCATTGCGATCCAGTCATGTCACCCTTTTGTTTTGTGAGGTCATATTTTATCAAATCATGCCTCAGTATTTGCAGTCGCTTATCGATTTCGTTTATACGGTCCATAATATCGGGTGACACGTACTTTCCCTTGATAGCAAGGTAACGCAGAACACGCATTAAATCTGGAAAATTAACGTTCTGTGGACAGTGTGCATAGCATCGATAACAAACAAGACAGAACCAGATAGCGGGTGAGGTTAATACTTCTTCACGCATGCCGAACAGTATCTGCCGAATGAGTCTCCTGGGACTGTAGGTTTCGTCGATCTCACTGACAGGACAACCCGCAGTACACGTGCCACAGGCGAAACACTTTCTCAAGTGCTCACCGCCTGGGTACGACATTACCTCTTCTGCGAACTTTGAGTCCAATTCAGCAACATTAATTTTCTCTGCATTTGTATCCATAACTTACTCCTGGTGCCCGTATTGAGCCGGGCCCAATTTTTCGATTTCCTCGATGAATGCATTGACTTTCTTCTGAAACTCCATACCCTCGCCTGCAGAGATAAAATGCAATCCAATACGCTTTGTTTCGACACCAAATTCCTTCAATAATTGTTTCATGAAGTAATATCTTCTGATCGTCTTATAGTTACCGTTGATGTAGTGACAATCTCCTGGATGACACCCGGTAATCATTACACCATCAGCACCATTCTCGAATGCGCTCAGGATGAATTCCGGTTCGATCCTCCCTGAACACATAGTCCTGATCACACGAAAGTATGGTTCTATCTGTAACCGTGATACGCCTGCTAAGTCAGCACCGGCATACGAGCACCAATTACAGCAGAAAACGATTATCTTGGGTTTGAAATTATCCATCATGACTCCTTCAATGCTGTAATCATGTTCATAATCTGTTTTTTTGTAAATCCATACTGATCCATTGCGCCTGAAGGACAGGCAGCAACGCAGGTACCGCAACCCTTACAGAGAGCCTCTTTTACCTTTGATCGACGTTTACCGTCTTCGGTAATAATCTCAATCGCTTCATAAGGGCACAAACTACTACAGAGACCACAACCCACACAAAGATTCTCATTCACACACGAGACGGTTGCTTCCGCGTAGTATTTTTTATTCGCCAAGATTGTCGAAGCTCGTGCTGCAGCCGCCTCAGCCTGGGCAATGGTCTCGGAGATAAATTTTGGACTGTGTGCAAGTCCGGCGATGAATATTCCTTCAGTCGCAAAATCGACCGGTCGTAGTTTGACGTGTGCCTCGAGAAAATAGCCATCACTATTCAATGGAACCTTGAGCATTGTAGCAACGCGTTCATTTTCTCGGTGCGGTTCAATTCCGGTAGAGAGCGCAACGAGATCCGGCTTAATTTCGATATCTCTCTGGAGAACGGGTTCAAATGACGAAACGTGTAATGCGCCATTATTGCTTTGCACGAGTGGTTTCTTGCCATTATCATAGCGTATAAACATAACTCCGGATTCTCTTGCCTTCGTGTAGAAATCTTCTTTGAAGCCATACGTACGAACATCTCGATAGAAGACATAGATCTTCGCCTTTGGATTCAGCTCAAGTAATTTGAGAGAGTTTTTGATGGCCTGCGAACAACATCGTCTACTACAATAGAGATGACCATCATCCCTCGACCCAACACACTGAATCATGACCACAGACCTGAGATTCGATATCTTTGGGTCAGATTTTTCAATCTTCTCCTCGAGCTCTCGTTGCGTGACGATTCTCTGATCCTGGCCGTATAAATATTCGCGTGGTCGATACTCATGAGCGCCAGTAGCGACGACAATAACACCGTGTTCAAATTCCTTTCTCGTGTCATCTTCTAGACTTATTTCAGTTTTGTAGTTACCAATAAATCCAGAAACCGATTCAATAGTTGCTTCCGTAAATACATGAATCAAGTCATTTTCATATACTTCCCGTACTATCTTCTTCAAAAATTGCTGCACATCGTTTCCTTCAATGGTGTAATATATGTTTCTCGCGTTACCACCAAGCTCACGCTCTTTTTCTATAAGGAGGACCTCGAAGCCCTGTCGGGCAAGAGAAAGACTCACGACCATGCCCGCAATACCACCACCAATGATGAGTGCCTTCTGTATGACATCGATTTCCACACGCCGCAGTGGTGTAAGCAAAGCTGCCTTAGCAACTGCCATTTTCACTAAATCCTTAGCCTTCTCCGTCGCCTCTGTGTGCCTATTCATATGAATCCAGGAACACTGATCGCGAATGTTTGCCATTTCGAATAGGTACGGATTCAATCCTGCCTCACGTATTGTTTCACGGAAGAGCGGTTCGTGGGTTCTCGGTGTACATGAGGCAACGACCACGCGGTTCAATCGATGTTCTTTGACGCACTCGATAATTCGCTTTTGGCTGTCTTGAGAACACGTGTATAGATTATCCTCTGCCAAGATCACGTAGGGCAATGTCTTGGTATACTCAACAACGTGCGGCACATCGACATAACCGCCAATATTTATGCCGCAGTGGCAGATAAATACACCGATGCGCGGCTCTTGGTCCGCGACATCCAATTCGGATACAT
>Ga0209636_10001952_pt1 | contig 20903 bp, 20 predicted proteins | sample DeeMarSWOR152_54_FD_187464 | JGI IMG/M metagenome (GOLD analysis project Ga0209636, IMG submission 187464) | Marine sediment microbial communities from White Oak River estuary, North Carolina - WOR-1-52-54 (SPAdes) (version 2) | ecosystem: Environmental > Aquatic > Marine > Intertidal zone >...
ATATTTCTTGACATGATATATGTTATTAATCGATCCTTCATTTTAGACATAAATCTGATTTTTCAGACTATCCCTGCGGTCATTTTAGGTAAAGGAGCCTATTGATTCCTGCTGTAGGTCATTGTACATTCACTGGCTTCTCCTGTCTCATTGCACAGTGTTGATCTGCGCCATGCTGAATGAGCGGTGTGGGGGTATTGGATTATCAGGTCATCAGGATGACGGATATCTCAATATCAGGATATCACAGAATACGTATCACCTCGTGTTCAGCTACGCTGATGCGCACTTCCTGATATTCTGGTCTCCTGGCAACCGTAGACCTGTTTTAGGCTGCTACACTTGGCGAGCAGCGTAAGGTTGTATCCCATGATTCTGGTTCTGTGCTTGTGGACTATCTTCATTCCCATTGATTCATGGCAGAATGAGATACTGGAAGAAATTCAGGTAAGGGGATATCCTATTACGTGCTTCCCTAGTGTAAGACCATACGACCTCCACGGTCTGGACTATCCTGCTGAGGATATGTTATGGACGAACATATGGTTGCCAAATTTGCCTGCACAGCTTGAGTTCGATACTGTAGCTGTTCTAAGGATAAAACCAGCACTCTTTTATCAGTGGTCTGCAGGCACCGTCTTTCTCCAACCAGTTATCAAATTTGGTGAGGATAGCCTGCATCCAAGCAAGAAGTTTGAGGATTTATTCTCGGCAGATTATGAGAGAGCATACGTGAATTATACAGCCGATATCTTTACGCTATTCATTGGCCGAGAGAGATTTTCGATCGGTCCATCACCCCGCTATAACCTCTTGCTTTCTGGATATTCTACCCCGATGGATTGGCTCCATTACTCATTACAATCACCAAAGTTGAAGTTTTCATTCTATATCACTCGATTAGATGATCTCTATGCAAAAACCCTTGAATATAGCGGAGATACAATTTCTGAATATATCAATGCAAAGAGATACTTGACAATCAAGCGCTTTGATTATTCACCATGTGATTGGCTCAATTTCGGTCTTGCTGAGGGTGCAGTGTTTGGTGGTGAGGAATTTAGCTTAGAGATATATCACTTCAATCCTCTCGTATTTCTTCAGGCATATCAGTTTAATTACGACAAAGATATGAACTTATTTCTGGGTGTTGATGGAAGAATATTTCTCAATAATCTGTCTTTCTACGTATCTCTCTTATTTGACGACTTCCAACTCGAGAAGGATCCAAACGATGAGCCAAATCATTGGGGGATAAATATCGGTGCTGAATTTGCTGATCCGCTTCGGTTGAAGAATATATTTTGGATGGTTGAATACACTGCTGTATCCCGCTACACCTATTGTCACTTTACTCCATATCAACGCTTTAAATATCTCAACACACCGATCGGTTCACCATTTGGTCCAGATTATGATGAGATATATACTAAATTCATCTATCATATGAGCCCTCGATTGGATGTATATGCTCAGATCTCACATCAGAGAAAGGGTGAATCGAATATTGATTCAGAATGGCCAATCCCTGAAAATCCCAGGGTGTCAGGAACGTCCTTTCCACCAGATAATTTTCTCTCTGGTATTGTTCAAAGGTCTTCAGATCTTGGCATTGGAATAAGACTATTCTACTATTCTTGGTTCATGTGTGATGGTTTTGTTGGTTACTCAAGTATTGAGAATTTTGGTCATAGAGAAGCTGAATCAGAAAGATTCTTCATCGCAAGGCTTCAGATTGCCCTTTTCAACTTGTAACACACTGGTTACTGAGAAAATGCAGATTTTCTTTAAATATAGAGAGAAATATGGATTTATATTAAACTAAACTGCAAGTTAATGCCAAAACTCATTTAATTACGCAATAAATTTCCAATATTCATCAAAACATCATTCGCTAAGTTTAAAAATCCCCATTTTTTTGAAAAAATCACATTATTTTAATTGACATTTGATAAAAAGCAGTTATAATTTGTGGCTTGCTCGATACTTCCGATTTCAAACCACTGAGTCAGCAAGTTTGAAAGGGCTTTTTTCGATGTAGCTGACAGAAGCGGTAGCTTAGATTCATATGCTGCTCAGTACATAGTCTAGACATAGTGTAGTATCGCGCATGAGCCGTTAAGCGGTTGTCTGGCAGCTCACGTCTTCATTCTTCAAGATAGGCGGTCATCGCAGACTATGAGTCATGTTAGATACCTACTCTGTTTGCACAAAATTGATAGAAGCTAACAAGCGCAGCTAAACATTATCTAATTTCAACCCTTAAGGAGGACAATGTCATTGATTAGCTTTAATAATGAACAGAAATTGATTGAAGGCGAGATACGTAAGTTTTCCAAGACTGAACTAGAGCCGATTGCAGATGAGATTGACAAAAAGGCCATTTTCCCGATTGAAATAATAAAGAAATTATCTGATTTGGGGCTGTCGAGTTTGATCATTCCTGAGGTCTATGGTGGAGCTGGTCTCGATACTACAAGTCTTTGCGTTGTTCTTGAGGAATTATCAAAAACATGTGCGTCTATTAGCACGATTCTTTTAGTCAACAATTGTCTCGTGGCGTTTCCTGTCATGAAATTTGCTCCTGAGAAGATTAAGGAGTATTATCTGCGAAAACTTACAAAAGGTGAGATAGGTGCATGTAGTACAGAATTAGGAATTGATCTTCCTGGAGAGAGTATCAGCATCAGAGATACTGATGGAAAGCTTATGATCTCTGGAGAACAGCATTTTGTATTGAATGGTGAGGCTGCACACTTTGTAGTATTGCCAATTTCTGTGTCCACTGGCAAGGCGCTCTATATACTAGATAATAATCCACGTATTGAGCAAAAAAAGCATCATATCTTGGGGCTCCGCGCAGCGGGTATCGTCGGCTATCAGTTTAGAGATCTCGACATAGAAGCCGATACCTGTTTGCTTGATGGTCAGGAAGCAGTAGATGCACTCATGCAGATACGTCATTATACACATATAGGATTTTCAGCCATCTCACTCGGTATTGCCGAAGCTGCATACGAAGCTTCAATAAAATATTCTAAAGAGCGTAAGCAATTTGGTAGAGCTATATGTGAGTTTCCAATGGTTCAGGAGATGCTTATTGACATGAAGACAAGAATCGAGGCAACTCGACTTCTTGTATATAATGCAGCTGCCGAGTATGATAAAGGAGACACCAATACGCTGAGCGCACATATTGCGCGTTTGCAGAGTGGTGAAGCAGCGGTCTATGCAGGCATAAAGGCTGTTCAGGTATACGGCGGTTACGGTTACATTAAAGAGTATCCTGTTGAACGTTTTCTCAGGGACGCCAAGGCAATTCAAGTCTTATGTGAAACACCGAATGAACTTAGAGCATTGATTGCAAAGGGGATTCTCCTATGATTTTAGAAGAAAAATATGAAAAGTTCAGAGAGAAGGTGAGAGATTTTGCGCTCAATGAAATTGCATGCAAGGCATATGATATCGATCTGAACGAAAAATTTCCATGGGATTTGATAAAACGAATGGCAGAATTGAATCTTCTCGCGCTCTATGTACCAAAGGAATACGGTGGTGCTGGACTTGATACACTATGCTATGCCATTGCTGTAGAAGAAATCGGTCGCGAATGTGGCTCAACTGGGATATTTCTTGCTGCGCACTCATCGTTGGGTGTATATCCAATCTATGTTGCTGGTAATGATGCACAAAAGAAGAAGTATCTGGTTCCGCTTGCACGTGGCGAGAAGATTGGTTCTTTTGGACTCACCGAACCCAACGCCGGCAGTGATGCAGCAGGCACGCAAACGACCGCAAAGCTTATTGGAGACGAATACATCATAAACGGCACAAAACGTTTTATCACATCGGGACGCATTGCTGATATCATTGTATTCACCGCCACTAAAGATCCTACAATGGGTTATCCAGGCATATCTGCATTCATTGTTGAAAAGGGAACTCCTGGTTACTCACCAGGAAAAGATGAGGACAAACTTGGCCTACGTGGTTCAATAACGTCTGAGCTTGTCTTTGAAGACTGTGCAATTCCCAAAGCAAACCTGCTTGGAAAAGAGGGTGATGGTTTCAAAATCTTTATGGAAACCCTTGATGGAGGAAGAATATCAATCGCTGCCCTCGCACTGGGAATTGCACAAGGTTCACTAGATGCCTCGATTAAGTTTGTCTGTGAAAATAAGAAAAATGGGAGACCTTTGAAGAAGCTACAGTCTATTCAATCAATGATTGCAGAAATGGCTACAGATATTGAGGCTGCTCGTCTCCTTGTATATCAGGCCGCAATGCTTAAGGATAGTGGAGCACCATTTACCAAAGAGGCAGCTATGGCTAAATATTATGCTTCCACCGTAGGTATGAAGGCAACTGATGCTGCGGTCTCAATTCACGGTATGCTCGGCCTAACAAAAGAATATCCGGTTGAGCGATTTATGCGCGATGAGAAATTGATGGAGATTGGTGAAGGCACATCTGAGATACAGAAGATCGTCATCGCGAGAAAGATACTCGGGAAATAAAAAAATCCTAAGCACTAAATACGAAATTCTAAATTCCGTAAATGTTCAAATCTGTGATTTGAACACATTTACGAGAATCCACGTTATACGGGACAAGCACAAAATCCAAATGACCAAAATTAATGCATATTGTTTAGCGATTGTAATTTTGAAATTTGAAATTGTTTAGTATTTAGATATTCGGATTTTGTATTTTCAATTAGGAAGGAGGTTCGATGAACTTTGATTTAACCAATGATCAGAAGATGCTACAGGATCAGGTGAGAAAGTTTGCTGAGGCGGAGTTAGCACCTGTAGCCGCAGAGATTGATAAATCTGGTGAATTTCCATGGGCCAATCTAAAGAAAATGGCAAAATTGGGTCTTCTGGGTATCATCATCCCAGAGGAATATGGCGGTGCAGGATTTGACTTTGTGTCGCTTGCCATTGCAATCGAAGAAATTTCCCGTGTCTGTGCGACAACCGGTATAATTGTTGCGGTGAATAATTCGCTCGCTAGCTATCCCATTATGCAGTTCGGCACCGACGAACAGAAGAAGAAATATTTACCGTTGCTCGCAAGTGGTGATAAAATCGGTGCGATCGGCATTACTGAACCAAATGCTGGTTCTGATGTAGCAGCGATGGAATCGACTGCAAAACTCGAAGGCGATCACTACGTACTCAACGGTACAAAGCGGTTTATCACCAATGCGGGTGAAGCTGGGATATTCATTGTATTTGCCTACACAAATAGAGAATTAAGACATAAAGGAATAAGTGCATTTGTTGTCGAACGTGATACACCAGGATTTAGCCTTGGCAAGCATGAAGATTTGATGGGCATCCGTGCGACAGCAAACTGCGAATTGATATTTGAGGATGCAAAGATCCCGAAAGACAATCTGCTTGGGAAGGAAGGTGAAGGTTTCAAAATGTGCATGAATACACTTGATGTCTCTCGGATTGATATTGGCGCTCAGGCTGTTGGTATTGCCCAGGGTGCACTCGATGAGGCGGTAAAATATTCAAAAGAGCGTAAGGCATTTGGCCAACCGATCTGTAATTTCGGAATGATCCAAGACATGCTCGCAGAGATGGCGACACAGATTCAAGCTGCACGATTACTCGTGTACTATGCGGGATACTGCAAAGATAAAGGTATGCCACGATTTTCAAAAGAATCAGCAATGTCAAAATACTATGCCAGTGATATTGCTGTCGATGTTGCTCGGAAAGCAGTTCAAATCCATGGCGGTTATGGATACTCTAAGGATTATACAGTAGAACGACTGTATCGTGATGCAAAAATCCTTGAATTATACGAAGGAACTTCAGAAGTCCAAAAGATAGTCATTGCAAGAGACCTCATAAAATAGAATACCTAAATACCTAAACACCTAAATGCCTAAAAGAATCGAGAAGAAATATAGTGTGAGTGATGAACTAAAAGAGAGAACCTACAAATTTGCTTTGGCCATTTTGGAACTTGCTTCAATGCTGCCTAACACCGATGAAGGCAAAATAATACGAAGACAGCTCTGCAAATCAGGTACATCAGTAGGCTCCAATCTTGAAGAAGCCGATGGATCCTTGACAATAAATGATTTTGTGTACAAGGTTGATGTCGCATTTAAAGAAAGTAAAGAGACAAGATATTGGCTGCGTGTCATAATTGATCGGCGATTGTTGAAGAAAAAAATAGTCATGCCTTATCTGAATGAGTGTACAGAACTTATAAAGATCTTATCTACGATTATTTACAGATGTCTGAAATAATCTTTAGGTATTTAGGTATTTTGGACTTTTAGGTATTTCCCCTAAAGGAGGTTTTCTTGGATATCATAGTATGTATCAAAAGGGTTCCCCAGACAGCTGAGGCTGAGGTTAAGATTGATTCGTCTAAAAAAGACATAATAAAGGACCGCTTGACCTTTGACATGAATGAATCAGATACCTATGCACTCGAGGAGGCGATTCTTCTCAAAGAAAAATACGGAGGAACGCTGACCGTAGTCTCTTTGGGTCCTGTTGAGACTGAAGATACATTGCGAATTGCCTTGGCAAAAGGTGCTGATCATGCAATCAGGATAAAGGCTGAAGATTTTGGCGAGCTCGATGGTTATAAGACGGCTCAGATTTTAAAAGAGATGGTTAAAGATGTAAAGTATGATGTAATATTTACCGGATGCATGGCGACTGACGATGCTTACTCTCAAGTAGGGGTTACGCTTGCCGAACTACTCGGGATTCCACATGCCACCATGGTTACCAAGATTGAAGTGATTGACAATAAAGCACATGTCCACCGCGAACTCGAAGGTGGTTTACTTGAACATCTTGAAATACTCTTGCCTGCACTCTGTACTATTCAGACAGGTATCAATGAACCACGCTATGCGTCACTCATTGCCATAAGAAGGGCTGCGAAAAAGGAAATAAAGACAATAGGCAACGAAGACATTGCATCAGAGGCAATCGCATTGCATTCGACTCTTGAGGAGCTATTTACACCACCGGTTGGCAAGCGTGCAGAGATACTGACAGGCAGCATGGATGAGATTTCAACTAAGCTTTCGGGTATATTGAAGGAAAAGGGACTGATATAATAAAAATCCTAAATTCTAACCCCTAAATCCTAAGCAATATCGAATGATAAAAATACAAAACTCAAAACAATACGATTTAGAAGAGAGAACACTGGAATTTGCCCGGCGAGTTATTGAGTTCGTAAATAGACTACCCAAGAAATATGCCGAATCTCGAGATAGGTAGACAGCTAGTTAAATCCTCTGGCTCTGTTGGTGCTAATTATATTGAGGCGAATGAAGCTCTAAGTAAAAAAGATTTTGTGGTACGAATAAAAATGTGCCGTAAAGAATCAAAGGAAAGCCGCTATTGGTTGAGGCTTGTATATGTGAAAGAGAAAAAAGATGAAAATGAGCGGAAATCGCTAATACAGGAATTCACGGAATTGATGAAGATTTTTGGTTCGATCCTTGAAAAATGCAGATAATTATGATTATTTGAATTTTGAATTTGTTTAGGATTTCAAAATTAGGATTTAGAAATTCATATTGAAGGAGGATGAGATGGCTGATATGCTTGCTTTAGTAGAGCATCGTCAGGGTGCTATCAGAGATATTACGTATGAATTATTAACGTGTGGCAGAAAGCTGGCGGAGAAACAGAATACAAAACTGACTGCTGTCCTACTTGGGCATGGTACAGAAAAGATGATTGAAGATCTTAAATCAGAGGTGCATCGTCTTCTAGTCATTGATCATGAACTTTACCGAGAATTTAATGCAGAGACTTATCAGATGACGCTTGCTGATATTATACAGAAACAGAAGCCTTTCCTTACAGTTATCGGACATACCGCATTCGGCTGGGACCTATGTCCAGCGCTTGCTACACAGCTCGGAATACCATTTACTACAGATTGTCTAAATGTTGACATTACTGACGGTATCTTAAAGGTGACACGACAGATGTTTGATGGAAAGTTGAATGCCCATGTGACATTACGTGAACATCCTTCCTACATGGTCACCCTGAGGAGCGGTTCAATTCCTGCTGAAAATGGTAATCTTTCCGCTGAGATAGAAAAAATGGAAACATCTGTTACTGTTGAGCCCGAATATCGAAAATTCATAGAATACATTGAAGCCGCAATCGGTGAGGTTGACATTACCAAAGCTGATGTTGTCGTGGGTGTGGGAAGGGGGGTTAAGGATCAGTCTAATCTTCCTCTTCTTGAAGATTTTGCGAATACAGTCGGTGGTGTTCTGGGATGTTCAAGACCTGTTGTTGACGCTGGATGGTTACCTAAAGACAGGCAGGTTGGTTCTTCGGGTAAAACCGTTAAACCAAAACTCTACATTGCATTAGGCATCTCTGGTGCATTTCAACACATCGTAGGAATGAAAGCTGCAGATACAATAATTGCTGTTAATAAAGACCCGAATGCTCCAATATTCAATGAAGCAGACTACGGTATCGTTGATGACCTCTTCAAAGTCGTGCCTGCCCTTAAGAGCAAAATAGTAGAGCTAAAACAAGCAAAAGGATGAATGTACAATATAAATTCTAAACCCTAATTACAAAATTCGAAACAAATACAAATGACAAAATGCAAATTCTTAAAACAAGTTTTGGATTTAGAATTTTTGAATTTTAGTATTGTTTAGATTTTAGTATTTTGGATTTGTGATTTGAACGAGCAGAGCGAGATATAGATGGGTAATGTTATTACGTTTAATCCAGAAATCCGAGAAGTTATTATTGAATCTGGTGGCAATGATGTCATAAAATGTTATCAGTGTGGTAGATGCATGGCAGCATGTCCCTGGAATCTCTTAGAAAAACTAGACTATCCAACCTATCGTTTTTGTCAGAGAATAAAGCTTGGCGCAATAATAGAAAGCGAAGATAAAGAGGAGATTGCTGCTGATACTATCGATGTGTTCAGATGTGTAGGGTGCGATAGTTGTAAACAGGAATGTCCGCGCGGCGTGAGTCTGTCTGATGTCCTTCGTGCAGTGAGGAGAATTCTTGTTGATTATGACTCATATCCAGCTGAGATCAAGAGTGTTGTATCACGAATCTACAACTCAGGCAATCCACTCGGCGAATCCGCAGAAAAACGAAGTGATTGGGCGGCTGGATTGAATATACCCCAGTTTACTCAATCGCATCAATATTGTTATTTCCCGTGCTGTATCCCTGCTTATGATTCGCGTATGCAAAAGGTTGCTCAGGCTACAGCAAAGATATTGAAGTTGGCTGGTGTGAATTTTGGTATAATCGGTAAAGAAGAATTCTGCTGCGGCGAAGCGGTCAGACGGGTCGGTGCTGAAAAGGTATTTCAGATTGCCGTAAAAAATAACACAGACGTATTCGCAAAAAGTGGAGTAAGAAATGTGATCACAACCTCACCTCACTGTTATACAACCTTTAAGAATGAATATCTTGAATATTATGACAAATTTGATGCGATTCATGCGACACAACTTTTTGCTCACCTCATCAAACAGAAGAAAATTGTTCCCAAAAAGCCATTCAATAAAACAGTCGTCTATCATGATCCATGCACACTTGGTCGACAGATGAAGGTATTTGATGAACCTCGAGAGGTATTAAAGAGCATTCCCGAGCTAAAACTTGTCGAGGTGCCAACATTCAATCGCGAATACAGTGTCTGCTGTGGCGGTGGCGCACTCGGTTTGTGGCGAGACTGGCCTCAGGATGAGCGGCTTGCCAACTTAAGAGCAGAGCAGCTATTGAATACCGGTGCAGAGGTTGTTGCAGTTGCCTGTCCCTATTGCCTGCAGATGTTTGAAGAAACCCTGAAATCAATGAACTTGGATATTGTGGTGATGGATGTGGCTGAGATATTGTATGAATCTCTTGAAGATATTTAGTAAAAAGGAGATATACCATGGATGAAAATAAGAGATATGAGAAGGCAAAGAAGAGGGTTGAAGAGATTAGATCTTTTTATAGCCATCTTTTTGTATATGTTGTAGTGAATGTTGGACTATTTTTGCTCAATATCATTACCTCCCCACGCTCACTATGGTTCTATTGGGTTCTCATAGGGTGGGGAATTGGGTTGGCGATTCATGCACTCAATATTTTTGGTACTGAAAGAATATTGGGAAAAGACTGGGAAGAAAAGAAGATTAAAGAATTAATGGAGAAAGATAAATCAGAAACCTCGAGGTAATGGATTGCTGCGTATGGGGGACGTGGATTTTGAAAAGTCTTGGTTAACAAAATTCTCTGAGCGTCTAAAAGACATAGCAGGTGAAGATATTCTGAATGAGATAATGAGAGGAAGCGGAGGTCTTTCTGATGATTCAAATCGTCAAGACGTGATCAATTGGTCTGAACAGGCGATGGACAAATTGGATTCTCTTGTTGATGAGAAAAAGAGAATAGAGATTATGACGAGTTGTGCCTGTCAATATCCGAAATCTGAGTTGAAGAAAATCAGAAAAGCATATGCAGAAACTGAGGATATTGCTTTAGCCCATCAGATGTTGCAGGAGAGATTTGTATTATCTTTAAGGCTTACTTTGAAACTAGAAGATAAGCTAATAAAAGATATAGTGAGTCGTAGATGGGGTCTAGCAGGAGTTAGAAAGAGAAAAACAATCATTGCTACAAAGATACCAAAGAGTGGCTATCTCCTTGAGTACATGAAAGAGACCGACTCAGAAAAAAAGCGAGCGCTCTATTGCCACTGTCCACGAGTTCGTGACATACTAAGATCATCAGATACAAGACTATCTCTGACCTATTGTTATTGTGGCGCAGGTTTTTACAAGAGTATATGGGAAGAGATTCTTCAAAAGCCGGTGACGGTTGAGGTCTTGGAATCAGTAATAAAGGGAGATGATGTCTGTAAGATCAGCATTCACTTAGCTTGATCTGGGTGTCAGATTTTAGGGATTAGGTGTTTACCCAGCCCGCTGCAACAGGCTGGGTTTAGGCATTTAGGTATTTGATATATACAAGGAGGAATCATGTACACGATAAAAACCATGTTTGTTTTTGCTATCATTCTTAGTTTGTGCCCCTTTGCCGTTGCGCAGAAGAGCGAAGTCAAACAAGATGTGAAGATGCAGCCAGAATATGTTGAACTGGATGAGATGACTGTTGTCGGGCTTTCCAGCATTGTGAGTAATAAGTGTAATCTTATACATCAGTTATGGGAACGGTTTGCACCTCGTGAAAAAGAAATCAAACATGTTGCGATACCTGGTGTTGCACTCGAGGTTTCCTACAATATGGAGAAGATATCGAAAGAAGGTGAGAAAGAGGATTGGCTCTTTTTTGACCTTGTTGGATTGCCTGTCAGTAGTACAGAAGATATTCCTGAGGGAATGACCTACAAAAAAATTCCGGCTCACAAATACGCAAAGTTTGTACACAAAGGGCCGATTTCAAACATCATGGAGACATACAACTATATCCACAATGAGTGGTTGCCGAATTCAGGTCATGAGTATGATTTGGAGGCGTGCGAAGTTGAATGGTATGATAACCGATTCAAAATGGAGGAAGCAGATTCGGAGTTTGATATTTACCTTCCTATAAAGTAGACAACATCTTGTATGCAAAAAACTAATTCGACACATCCTGTTGATTTTATTCGAGAGATTATCAACGAACACATGAAAGCAAATAAATTCGGTGGAAGGATTCATACACGCTTTCCACCAGAGCCGAACGGCTATTTGCATATTGGCCATGCAAAGGCGATCTGCATCAACTTCGGCATTGCGGAGGAATATAGCGGTTTATGTAATCTGAGGTTTGATGATTCCAATCCGATGAAAGAGAAGCAGGAATATATTGATGCGATCAGAGAAGATATTCGTTGGCTTGGTTTTGACTGGGAAGACCGAGAATACTACGCCTCTGACTACTTTGAGCAACTCTATGAATGGGCAGTGAAACTCATAAATGATGGCAAGGCTTATGTTGATGACCTGAGTGCAGATGAAATCCGAGAGTATCGTGGTACGCTCACTGAGCCGGGTAAAGAGAGTCCCTGTCGCAAGCGTAGCATTGAGGAAAACCTAGCTTTATTTGAACGAATGAAAAAGGGCGAATTCCCTGATGGTGCAAAGGTGCTCCGTGCGAAGATTGACATGGCTGCTTCTAATATCAATATGCGTGATCCTGTGATGTATCGTATTCTGCACAAGCCGCACTATCGACAAGGTGACAAGTGGTGTATATATCCAACCTATGATTGGACACACGGGCAATCAGATTCAATTGAACGAATTACTCATTCACTCTGTTCTCTCGAATTTGAGGACCACCGTCCGTTATATGATTGGTTTCTTGCGCAATTAGGTGCGCACCACCCACAGCAAATCGAATTTGCGCGATTGAATCTTACTTACACAGTGATGAGTAAACGTAGACTGAAGCGATTAGTAGATGACGGCTATGTCAGTGGATGGGACGATCCACGTATGCCAACACTGTCAGGTCTGCGCAGACGTGGTTACACACCGGAGTCAATCCGAGATTTTTGTAATCGCATCGGTGTTGCAAAGGCAGATAGCATTGTCAGCATAGGACTACTCGAACACTGCCTTCGCGAAGATTTGAACAAACGTGCACACCGTGTCATGGCGGTGCTCCGTCCATTAAAGGTAGTAATTGATAACTATCCGGAAAACAAGATAGAAGAGATGGATGCGATAAATAATCCTGAAGATCCAAGTATGGGAACACGTAAAGTTCCTTTCTCACGCACGCTGTATATTGAAAAGGATGATTTTCGTGAAGAACCGCCAAGGAAATTCTACCGTCTGACTCCAGGACGTGAGGTGCGGCTCAGATATGCGTATTTCATCAAGTGTGAGGATGTGGTTAAGGATGAGACTGGAAAGATAGTTGAGTTACACTGTACCTATGACCCCGCAACACGAGGCGGTGATGCACCTGACGGACGGACCTCCAAGGCTACCCTACACTGGGTCTCTGCTTCCCATGCGCTCACTGCAGAGGTGAGGCTCTATGATCGTCTCTTCGTCAAAGAAGATCCAGATGAGGTTGAGGCAGACAAAGATTTCACAGCGAATATGAATCCAAATTCTCTAGAGGTGCTCAAACCGTGTTATCTTGAGCCGAGCCTAAAACACGCAAAGCCAGGAGACCGTTATCAATTCGAGCGACTCGGTTACTTCTGCTGTGACCCTGATTCTTCAGACAAAATGCTTATCTTCAATCGCACGGTACCACTGCGCGATACCTGGGCTAAGATCGAAAAAGCACGGACGAGAACAACAGGTGCACCAGAAAAGCGATGAAATAATTACTGAATTACATCACTATTGAACAGATGCAGGTTTTAAAAAGCTCTATTCTATCCGACTTTGCCAGCTCTATGGTAAAAAAAGTTGGAAATGTTAATTGGCAAAAAACATAATGTTTGTTAAGGTATATCGTTACCGTATTCGACCTGAAAAAACTGAAAAGTATTTTGTAATCCAAGAGCGTGCAGGCAAGATATATCAGAAGCACGTCCGTTATCGCGCGGTTTATCTGAGAAGTCAAGATGACTCCAGTCTTTGGCAGGAGATTCATTGGTATCCTGATGAGGAGACCTATCACCGTAGCATGGAACTCATCAACGCTGAGCCAGAAATCAAACAACTCTGGCGAGAATTTCAAGCAATCCTGGATCCACACGACCCAGAGATTCATGAAGAACACTATGAACAGTTTCGGTCCGAAGATAGTCTCACAGACAAGTGATGCGCATTTCACAAAAGAAATTCTGTGGTCTACGTTATTTCGATTTTCACCCAAAGTTCTTTCGACGTAATTCAATGAACAGATATGTTAAATGATAAAATCAAAACTGATATTGATTGAAGGTATCGCAGGGTCAGGTAAATCAACGGTAGGGCAAAAACTGTATAGGAGCATGAGTAAGAATAACGTTGATGTCAAATTCTTTCATGAATTTGACCCATTGAATCCGATTCGTGAACTTAATAGTGAAGATAGCATTAATCTGATCAACACATCACTTTCAAATTGGAGATCATTTGTCGATCAACAGAGCCACTCTCGTGAAGTGACTATTTTTGATGGCGTTCTCTCTCAATGTTTGATTGCCGAGTTGGTTCTTATGTGTACTGATGAGTTGACGATCATTCATCATATGCGTAAGTTAGTGAAGATACTGGGGGCTTTGGGTCCTTGTGTTATATATTTATATCAAAAAAACATTCAAAAAGCAATAACCAAAGCATATGATCAGAGAAATGATACATGGAGGAAGAAGATAGACACATTTATTTCAAATACTGAATTTGGTAGAAAAAAGAAACTAAAAGGACTCTCAGGCTATATTACTTTCAACCTCCATTACGATTCTGTACTCAATAGAGTTATGAGCGACATAACCATAGACAAAATTTCAATCGAGACCTCTCAGGGAGAATGGTCTACATACCAAGCACAGATTGCAGAGTTCTTATCTATACCTTCGTTCGAAAATGATAGTATGGCGACATGAAAATTAAATATGTAAGAAAGGAGGTGTCTGCGATGGATTCCAGATGGAAAGAATGCTGGGATGAGGATCGTGAGATCTATGAGATTCTGAAAGGAAGTAGTACCTTAGAAGGTGCTCGGGAGAGATTGATAAGGCATCTTGAAAGACTCGATTGGGTGTATCGTCGTGACATCAAACAGACGATTCCATCGTGGAAGTACATCTTGATTAAAGAATCTGTACGTTGCATGAAGAATATCATCTCACAGAGAAATGAACGATTTGCAGGAACGTCGACACTCAGATATCTGTGGAATGCCGCACGCCTTGGCGATGCCGAGGTCTCCGATGACTTTATAGAAGAGTTTATGCACCTGTTCAAGGCGATAAATGGTCATGCAGAGGTCTATCCACCGCATTTTATGGACGGTATTAGGTCTCCTGACTTTGAAAAATACAGAGGAAGAGCAGCTGCCCATAGGCGTTCTGATTTTCTCGAAAAAATTGGGCAGCGCATGCTGGAGTATCTGAAGCGCTATCCCACTGGCCTTGAACCAGAGATTATCGAGAAGCGTGCCGACAATAAAAAGAAAATTCTGAAGGCACTCAATGCAAGCGATGAAGACTGGGATGATTACAAGTGGCAGTTCAAAAATGTTTTTAAAGACAAAAGAGGTTTGGAGGTCATCAAAGAGGTGATTGGACTCACGCCTGGCGAAGAGAATGGTATAGTACTCGCCATTCAGCATCATATTCCATTTGGCGTAACACCACACTATCTTCATCTCATGGATTATGAGCCTGGTGGTCTTGATTATGCAGTGAGAAGACAGGTATTTCCACCTGTGTTGTATGTTAAAAAAATGAGCGCACACAAACGTGATAGAAGAATCGCATTCGACTATATGCGTGAACGTGATACGTCTCCTCTTAAATTGGTAACACGGCGTTATCCGCGGGTTGCCATCATAAAACCCTATGATTCTTGTCCTCAGATTTGTGTGTATTGTCAGCGCAACTGGGAAATTACCTCGCCATTTATGACTGGCGCACAGGCATCGAGGCAGGACATCGACACCGCAATAGACTGGTTTGCTCAACACAAAAGCTTGATGGATGTGTTGATAACTGGCGGTGACCCCCTTGTTATGGATACTGAACTCCTTGATTATATTCTGCATCGTTTCTCTGAGATATCACATATTCACAATATCAGAATTGCGAGCCGTATGCCGATAACCGTACCTCAGAGGTTTACCGAGGAACTCTGTGGTATCTTCGGAAAATATAATGAGATTGGTAGAAAAACCCTCTGTCTCGTTACACACTTTTCCCACCCCTATGAAATCACCTTTGAGACAGCGCAAGCCATTGAGCGTGTCAAGATGCAAGGTTTACATGTATATAATCAAACAGTCTTTAGCTTTGCCAATAGCAGGAGATTTGAGAGTGTAGCTTTACGCATAGCGATGAAGCAGATTGGTGTCGACCCATACTATAATTTTAATATGAAGGGTAAGGCAGAGATGGAGTCTTATGCAGTACCTGTAGCACGTATCTTACAAGAAAGAAAAGAAGAGGCACGGCTCTTACCTGGTGTCTTTAGGACTGATGAACCGGTTTTTAATGTGCCATTCCTCGGCAAGAATTACCTGAGGGCATGGCAAGAGCATGAACTCATTTCGATTCTACCAGATGGAAGAAGAGTATATTCCTTCCATCCTTGGGAGAAAAACATCGCCAAGGTGAAGCCGTATATCTATACTGATGTCACCATAAGAGATTATTTGCAGAAATTGGAGGCGAGGGGAGAAGATACAGAAGATTATCGAAGCATATGGTATTACTACTAAAACTCCAGCAGAAAGTCGTTTCCTGGAGTGCGCCTTATAGGTAGTTTTTGAAACTATGATTTCTTTAAAGAACTTATTGAGAGGCGAAAAAAGGACTATTGCGCAGACTATGAGCGCAGTTGAGAATGACAGTGACACAATGATCTTGGAACAAATTTTCCCCTATACAGGAAATGCCTATCACGTAGGCATTACTGGCCCACCTGGTGCAGGAAAGTCGACCATCGTGAATGCGATTGCTAAGCGATTGCTCGCGAGAAATAAGAAGGTCGGTATTATCGCGGTCGACCCTACGTCACCATTCTCTGGTGGCGCACTCCTTGGTGACCGTGTGCGGATGACCGACCTGTCGCTGCACAAAAATGTCTTCATTAGAAGCATGGCATCACGAGGAAGCCTCGGTGGTCTGGCGCAAAAGACAAAAGATGTTGCTATGGTACTCGATGCCTCTGGAAAAGAGTATGTTTTGATCGAGACCATTGGCGTAGGCCAGGTAGAATTGGATATCGCTCAGGTATGTGATACAACAGTAGTGGTATTGGTGCCTGAATCAGGCGATAGCATTCAGGCAATGAAGGCCGGTTTATTAGAAATTGCAGATATTGTGGTGGTGAATAAAGGAGACCGCGAAGGGTGTGAGAGAATAATTATGGAACTAAAGTTTGCATTTGAATTAAGGGAGCAGGAGATGGGTTGGCATTTTCCCATTCTCAGGACTATAGCAACCACAGAGGAAGGTATTGAAGAACTTGTTGAAACAGTAGAGGCACACAGACAATACCTGGAGCGAAGCGGCAGACTCGAGGAGGAGAGAAAATTAAAATTGATGCTGCGTATACAAGAATTGATTGAGGAAAAGATAAGATTGCATCTAAAAAAGAACATTATAACAGAATATGAACTCAAAAAAATAGTAGATAAGGTCTATGAACGTAGGGTCAATCCATATACGATTGCCAAAAAGATCACCGGTAAAATTATAAAAACAAGACGGTAGGAGGAGATTTATGAAAAAAGACATTTGGGAGGCGAAAATCAAGACTTGTAAAGAGAGGGATTTTAAGTTTACTACGGTTTCTGGTATACCAATTAAAGCACTCTACACTCCTGAGGATTTGGGCGGTTTTGATTATGACCAAGATATAGGTTATCCTGGTGAGTTCCCCTATGTGCGCGGTGTTTATACAAACATGTACCGAGGACGCCTTTGGACAATGCGTCAATTTTCTGGTTTTGGTACGCCAAAACAGACGAATAAAAGATATAAATATCTTCTTAAGCATGGTCAGACTGGGCTCTCGGTTGCCTTTGATTTTCCAACATTGTATGGTCGCGATTCTGATGACGTTTTCTCTCGTGGTGAAGTTGGTAAGTGTGGTGTTGCAGTTGATACATTGCGAGATATGGAAATAATCTTCAATGGTATACCACTCGATCAGATTTCAACTTCAATGACAATAAATCCTCCTGCAGCAATGCTCCTGGCGATGTACATTGTGGTCGGTGAAAAGCAGGGAATACCAGCCAATATTCTCACTGGTACTATTCAAAATGACATGTTAAAAGAGTATCAAGCCCAAAAGACATGGATTTATCCACCCGAGCCATCTATGCGCATCATTACTGACATTATGGCATACTGTTCAGACCAGGTGCCAAAATGGAATACAATATCTATCTCAGGTTATCATATCAGAGAGGCTGGTTCCACTGCTTTGCAGGAGCTCGCCTTCACTCTGAAGAATGGTTTTACCTATGTTGAATCTGGCATTAAAGCAGGATTGTCGGTTGATGTGTTTGCCCCCCGGCTTAGTTTTTTCTTCAATTCCCATTTAGACCTTTTTGAGGAAATAGCAAAGTATCGTGCGGCGCGCAGAATCTGGGCACGGATGATGCAAGACAAATACAATGCTCAGAATCCGCGTTCCTATCTCATGAGATTTCATACACAGACTGCTGGTTGCACGCTCACTGCCCAGCAACCTGAAAATAACATCATGCGGACTGCGTTTCAGGCACTTGCAGCAGTATTGGGCGGTACACAATCACTCCATACTAATTCGATGGATGAGACCTATGCACTTCCGACCGAAAAAGCAGTAAAGATTGCTCTTCGCACACAGCAATTGATTGCCTACGAGACCGGCGTTGCTGATACGATAGATCCGTTAGGAGGTTCATACTACATCGAGGCATTGACCAATGAGATGGAGCGCGGCGCATACAGATATTTTGAGAAAATCGATAAATTAGGTGGTGTAATCCCAGCAATCGAACAAGGATTCTTTCAAAAAGAGATCTCACGGAGTGCCTATGAATATCAAAGGAAACTGGAACGGAGAGAAAAATTTCACGTTGGTGTTAACATATTTGAGGAGGAGGCAAAGCCTGATATTGAGGTCCTAAAAATACCAGCACAGGTTGAAAAAGATCAATACAGGGCGCTTAAGAAAGTCAAGAAAGAACGTAATGCGAGAAGGGTTAAAGAATCATTGAAGGAACTTCGGAAGGCAGCTGTAAGTGGCGAAAATTTGATGCCGAAAATTCTAAATTGCGTAAGGGCATATGCTACACTTGGAGAAATGTGTAATACCCTAAAAGAAGAGTTTGGTGAATATCATGAGCCGATCATCTTTTAAGAAATTCGAAGCACGAAATGCTAAATTCTAAATCCCGTTTTGAATACATTTACGAGAATTTAGGATTTAGATATTCGGATTTAGTATTTTCGAACAGGAGGAGGTTTTATGACCAAGAAAATTCGGGTTCTTGTTGGTAAACCTGGTCTTGATGGACACGACAGGGGAGCAAAGGTAGTTGCTGCCGCACTGCGTGATGCTGGAATGGAGGTGATCTACACAGGATTGCATCAGACCTGTGAGGCTATTGTTGAGGCTGCCATACAGGAAGATGTTGACGTGGTGGGACTCTCAATTCTATCAGGCGCTCATATGACAATTTTCCCAAGGGTCATCAGTCTGTTAAGGCAAAAACGTTCAAGGGATATTATGGTAATTGGAGGCGGTATCATCCCCCAACATGATATGAAAAAACTTGAAAAGAAAGGTGTAAAAAAACTATTTGGTCCAGGCACACCAACAACTGAGATTATAGACTGGATACACCATAATATAAGAGATAAAACTTCAAAGATGAAGACAAAGCATGTGGAAAAGAGAAAAAGGATGCAGAGGGGGAAGAAACGATAAGCAAAATAGCAATCTTACGATTTCCTGTATTGAATCATGAAATTTGGTGAATTCACATTGTCATTAGTCTCGGACGGCACATTCTGGCTTGATGGTGGTGCAATGTTCGGGATTGTGCCCAAGGTGTTATGGAATAAACTCAATCCCGCCGATGCACTCAATCGTATCAAGCTCGGGTTGAATTGTTTACTGATTCAAACTCCTGGAAAAAAGGTATTAGTTGATACTGGTGTGGGTAAAAAACTTGATGTGAAGTTTAAGGAAATATATAAAGTCGAGCGCGATACTAGCCTCATTGAATCTTTAGGAAAACTCGGTGTGCAGCCCGAGGATATTGATTTTGTTATTAATACTCACCTCCACTTTGACCACTGTGGTGGTAATACAATAGAACAAGATGGTCATTACATTCCAACCTTTCCACATGCACAGTATGTGATTCAAAGACAAGAATGGCACGACGCGACAAATACGAATGAAAGGACGAAGGCAAGTTATGTTCAAGAGAATTTTCTGCCTGTTGAGGCATCAGGACAGCTATTATTAGTTGACGGTGATAATGAGCTATTACCAGGAATCAGCGTGGTTGTGACCAATGGTCATACGCGCGGGCATCAATCTGTCATAATTGAATCTATGGATAATAAGGCAATCTATTTTGGCGATTTAATTCCAACTTCCTCGCATGTGAAGATTCCTTACATCATGGGTTATGATCTTTTTCCTATCAATGTAGTAGAGAAAAAGAGAGAAATATTAAGCCGAGCCACAAAAGAACGGTGGTTACTGATTTTCGAACACGATCCTGAGAATCCATTCGGCTATTTAATAGAAATGGAGGGAAAACAAGTTTTAAAAAAGTGTAGTGGGAGGAATTTACATGAAAAGTGAAGATAAGATTAAATATCTTGAAAATCTTGAGAGACAAGCTCTTCTTGGTGGCGGTGCGGCAAGGATAAAGGTGCAGCACGACAAAGGTAAACTCACGGCACGAGAACGAATAGATTTGCTCCTTGATAAGGGTTCGTTCCGCGAAACTGATAAATTTGTGACCCATCGCTGCCCTGATTTTGGGTTGGAAAAGAACAAAATTCTTGGTGACGGTGTAGTTACTGGATATGGCAGAATAAATGGACGACCGGTGTGTGTATTTTCGGAGGATTTTACTGTTTTTGGTGGTTCTCTATCAATGGCATATGCGGAAAAGATAGTCAAGTTACAAGATCTCTCCATGAAGATGGGTTGTCCGATTATTGGTCTTAAAGACTCAGGCGGAGCAAGGATACAGGAAGGTGTAGATAGTCTGGCT
>Ga0209636_10001953_pt1 | contig 20900 bp, 19 predicted proteins | sample DeeMarSWOR152_54_FD_187464 | JGI IMG/M metagenome (GOLD analysis project Ga0209636, IMG submission 187464) | Marine sediment microbial communities from White Oak River estuary, North Carolina - WOR-1-52-54 (SPAdes) (version 2) | ecosystem: Environmental > Aquatic > Marine > Intertidal zone >...
CAATACACAAGAGGACCAAGGGAACCGTCAAGAAATACCTGTAAATAGATTCCATAAGCACTATCATCGCGTTTTACGCCCCGGTCGGGATGGAAAATCGCTCCTACCCGCACCGATGGCGAAAGGCATGAGTTAATCACCCGCGGATAGTTACGATTTCGCTTTTTCGACGAGTTTCACTGCCTTTTTTACCACATGGTCGGCCGTAAACCCGAACTTTTCACATAAAATCTTATAGGGGGCAGAAGCCCCGAAGCGATTCATCCCGACAACCTCGCCCATGTCGCCCACGTAGCGGTGCCACCCCTGGGGGACTCCCGTTTCTATGGCAACGCGTGCCGTTATTTCAGGCGGGAGTATTTTGTTCCGATAGGCATCCGGCTGCACCTCGAACAATTCCCAACTCGCCATGTTCACCACGCGTGCGGCAGTTCCCTTTTGTCGGAGTCTTTCCGCTGCCTCCAGGGCTACGTGTACTTCGGAACCGCTGGCGATCAGTATGACGTCTGGTCTCTTACCCCCGCTATCGCTGAGGATATAAGCTCCTCGGAAGAGGCCATCGGCAGGGGCATACGTGCTGCGATCCAGGGTGGGAAGATTTTGGCGAGTTAAGGCCAGGGCTATGGGCCCGCTTTTCTGCTCGAGGGCGAAACGCCAGGCTTCCGCTGTCTCATTCGCGTCGGCCGGCCGGATTACGGTCAGCCCCGGTATTGCCCTGAGGGAAGCTAAGTGCTCGATGGGCTGATGCGTTGGTCCGTCCTCCCCCAAACCGATGCTATCATGGGTAAAGACGTAAATGACCTTCAGACCCATCATGGCGGCCAAGCGAATGGCCGGCCGCATGTAATCGGAGAAAATCAGGAAGGTGGCACCATATGGAATCACACCACCGTGGAGAGCCATACCGCTGATAATTCCTCCCATGGCGTGTTCTCGGACGCCGAACCGCATGTTGCGCTGACCGTAATGATCGGCCTTGAAGTCATCCACGTCATTGATGAGGGTTTTGGTCGAAGGGGCCAGGTCAGCAGAGCCACCGATGAGGGTGGGTAAGTTCGGTGCAATGGCATTAATTACCGTGCCGGATGCCACTCGAGTCGCCATCCCCTTGGCGTCGGCAGGGAAGGCCGGAATATCCTTGTCCCAGCCGGAAGGCAATTCGCCGATCATCGCTCGCTTCCACTCCTCAGCCAATTCAGAGTATGCCTTTTCGTATGATCGAAAGCGGGCCTTCCACTCGTCCTCCCATTTCTTGCCTTCTTGAGGGACCTGACGGAACCGGGCCAATGCTTCCTCAGGGATGATAAATGTCGGCTCAAGGGGCCAGCCGAGGTTCTCCTTGGTTAACCTGACTTCATCGATACCCAAAGGCTCACCGTGTGCCGCTGCTTTATCCTGCTTATTGGGACTGCCGTACCCGATGTGCGTTCGGATAACAATCAATGAGGGACGTCTAGCCTCTTCTCGCGCCCTCCGAATCGCCCCTGTTATTGCCTCCAAATCGTTCCCGTCATCTAGCTGCTGCACGTGCCATCCGTAGGCCACAAAACGTGCTGCCCGGTCCTCAGTAAAGGTGAGATCGGTGCTTCCCTCGATGGAAATACGGTTGTCGTCGTATAGGTAGATCAGTTTGCCAAGCTTCAGATGCCCGGCCAAGGAAGCGGCCTCGTGGGAGATACCCTCCATGAGATCGCCATCGCTGACAATACCGTAGGTATAGTGGTTTACAATGGTATGGCCCGGGCGGTTGAAATGGGCTGCCAAAAAACGCTCGGCAATGGCCATACCGACCCCGTTGGCAAAGCCCTGTCCCAAAGGGCCGGTCGTGGTTTCTACCCCCGGTGCGAGATATGATTCCGGATGGCCGGGGGTCTTACTGTCCCACTGGCGAAAGTTCTTCAACTCCTCTAACGGCAAATCGTATCCAGTGAGATGCAGTAAGCTATAGAGCAGCATGGATCCGTGACCGGCGGATAAGACAAACCGATCCCTATCAGGCCATTTTGGATTTGCGGGGTTAATCCTCAAAAAACGTGTCCACAGCAGATAAGCCATTGGAGCCGTGCCCATGGGCATGCCGGGATGACCGGAATTGGCTTTTTGCACTGCGTCCACCGCCAGCATGCGGATGGTATTGATGCAGAGTTGATCCAACGCGTCTTGTCTATCACCCATGAAAAACCTCCCGAAATTATTTACGTACAGTTCATTCGTGAATTACTCCTTAATACACTATTCTGTTGCGATATGCTATTTTTTTTATGGTTTGCTGGCCCCAAGCAATTCAAGCATTTTCCCAGGGTCAGCGGTGGGAAGCTTGCAAGTATAATTGAGACAGACATAGGCAGTGGCTTTGCCATCGATGCTCGATTGATATTTAGTATACTCAGCAAGCCGGATGATGTCCGGCGATTCTTTTTCACTTGGCCGAAGAAGTACAATCTTGTTGGGCACAAAATGTGTTCGGAGGGCCCGTACCATGGATTTTGTATCCTCAGCGCCCGAGTTTCCGACGATAACCACCTCGTAAGAGGGACCTACCGCAAGATCCACTGCAACCATCAATTGGGTATAGGCTGAGGGGGATTGCTTGACAGCCATGGAAAAAGCACGCCCGATCTTTAGCGCTTTCTCCTCGAAATTCGTATTTGCCGTGATCCTTCCCAGGCGAAGAAGGTTTAATGCTGCAACCGAATTCCCCGATGGGATTGCGCCATCATAAATATCTTTCTGTCTTACGAGGAGCTTTTCAGCATTATCTGCGGTGAAATAAAACCCCCCTGCCTGATCATCCCAGAAGTGTTTCAACAAATCGTCATTGAGGTTCAGCGCGCTCTGGAGATAAACTACTTCGAAGGTAGTTTCGTAGAGCTCCAACATTCCCCAAATCAGAAAGGCATAATCATCCACGTAGGCTGGCAGGGCCGCCTCACCATCCCGGTAACGGTGCAACAGTCGGCCATCTGGGTTGCGCATATTCTTGAGGATGAAATCCAGGGCCTCTTTTGCGGCTGCCGCATATTGGGGTTCATCGAGGACTCTCGCCCCCTTGGCAAGGGCGGCGATCATCAGGCCATTCCAGTCCACCAGAATCTTGTCGTCTTTATGAGGATGGATCCGTTTCTCCCGAGCTGCGAAGAGTCTACCGCGGGCATCTTCCAAGCGTTTTCGCATGTCTCGCTCGGATGTCTTCAGGTCAGCGGCAATCTCACCGAGGCTTCCCTTCAAGTATAGAATATTCCTTCCCCTTCTCTTTCCCGTTGCCTCTTCGTGAAAATTACCCTCCTTCGCAACATTAAAGACCCTTATGATCAAATCGGCTTCCTCAGCCGGGAGGACCTGCCGGATCTCCTCCTCCGTCCACAAATTAAACTTCCCCTCTTCCCCTTCACTTTCAGCATCCTCTCCAGAGTAATACCCCCCTGTTGGCGCCCTCATATCCCGCAGAACATAGGTGAAGATTTCCCGAGCTGTTTGCGCGTATTCTCCTTTGCCAGTTGCTTGATAGGTTTCCGTGTAAGCCATTGCCAACAGTGCTTGGTCATAGAGCATCTTTTCAAAGTGCGGTACCAGCCATAATTGATCGGTGGAATAGCGGTGAAACCCAAATCCGATGTGGTCATAAATGCCGCCATTTCGCATTGTTTGCAGGGTCTTTTCGACCATCCGGAGGCTTTTCTCCTCGCCCGTACGTTTCCAGTAACGAAGTAAGAAGAGAAGGGTGTGGGGGGTGGGGAACTTGGGGGCATTGCCGAAGCCACCGTATTGTTCGTCAAAGCGCTGGGCGAGCTGTTCATATGCGCTCTTCAGGGTCGGTTCTCCCAGTTCTTCGCCCGGCGCATATTTCGACACCTGCTCGAGGGCAGCGGTGATTTGATTGGCCGACTTCACGACTTCTTCACGTCTCGTCATCCAGATCTCTTTGATCCGGGGAATCAGGTCCAGCATTCCAATTCTGCCAGAATGGCTCTCCTTCGGGAAATAGGTTCCGGCGAAGAATGCTTTTTTATCCGGTGTCATAATGATGGTGAGTGGCCACCCGCCACTACCCGTCATCATTTGGGAGACGGTCATGTAAATGTTATCGAGATCAGGCCGCTCTTCCCGATCCACTTTGACGGAGACGAAGACCTCATTCATCAATCTGGCTACTTCTGGATCCTCAAATGACTCGTGTTCCATCACGTGGCACCAGTGACACGTTGAATACCCGATGGACAGAAAAATAGGTTTATCTTCCCTTCGAGCCTTCTCGAATGCCTCAGGTCCCCAGGGGTACCAATCGACGGGGTTATCCTCATGCTGAAGTAAATAGGGGCTCTTCTCAAATATCAGCCGGTTATAACCCTTTTCTGGGCGACTCCTTAGCCGATTTCTTTTCTGCTGTTCATGCTGCTTCCGTTCCATTGCAATTGCTCCCATTTCGTTACCCGATGCCCAGTGAGCTCCGGGAAAATTTACTATTGCCATGCCCACAAGAGCAAAGGCGAGGGGTAATCCAATCAGGCCCTTTATCATCTTACCTTTCATCACATGCCTCGATCCGCTATCTGTTGACATGATCCTACCTTAACCATATCATTTCCGTCATAAACGCATCAACGCGATGGTTCTGGAAACACCCGTTTGAGGCTTGCAGACGATATATGGGTTAAATATAAAACATAATCCATCCGGGTACATTGATCCTTGACCTAGGTCAATAAGGATTTCCTTGTCGGGTTTTGCTGAAATTTTCTCTGATTATTCACCTTAGGGCCATGGCTTTTGTTCATCCTAGTCGTCGGATGTCAGTTGGAGAATTTGTCGATATCCTCTGCAGCGAAGGGTTGGTGTGGCGCGGGGAACGTGCCGATGATTGTTCAGCACATTATCCGGAGATTTTTGGAGATATAACAACGAAGGGATTCAATCCTCTTGTTGAGAGAGCATCATAGGGGTTAAACGGTTATGAGCTCTTGGTGGATTGACGAGCCCATGGTCTTGGGGAGCAGCAATCCCACGACCAGCCAACTCAAGAAACTCTATCATGAAGGGTTTAGAAGCATTATATCGCTTCTGGATGAGAGGGAGCAAAGCCCCAACTATGACATTGAGGAAGTTGGAGCACTGGGATTCAGGAGATATTCCATTCCTCTAAAGGACTTTTCAGTCCCTATCCTGGACGATTACAAAACATTCTTAAAAGCCGTGCGTCCGGCTCTGGAACAAGGCAAGGTTTTGATCCATTGTCAGGCTGGGCTTGGAAGGACTGGCACAATGGCCGTAGCCTATTGGATTGCCAAAGGCTTTTCAGTTAATGAGGCAATCAACAAGATTCGAAGGTCAAATCCAGGTGTTGTCGAGGCCGATGAGCAAGAAAATAGCCTTTATGAACTGGAGGCATTCATAACCTCACGGGCTTCTTGACTCACATGAAAGACTACCTGCTGGGGCAGGGCCGCGTTATCATTCTCAACTGGGTTGACAATCCCCGCTTGTACGAGCCAACGATTTTCACCCAGGCAATATTTTCCTTTTCCCAATCCAATTCGGTTTGAACCGGACCGAATCAATCCTAAGAGTTGTAAAAACCTAAGAGTTGTGAAAAAAGTTCATAGCATCGTCAGAAATTGTTTGAATTTATCACAAGCATATTCAATTTTTATAAGAATTTCAGTTAATTATGTACGGGCTAAGTGTTGGCATAAAATGTGCTTACTTAATGAATGTGTTTTACCCACCAAAACAGAGCCAATCACGCATCTGAACTTTTGCCTAATGGAGACAAAACATGATTAAGGGAGACAACGTTAATTCACTCTATTATGGATAACGAAGAATTTAGCGTAGAGGGAAAGGCTGTAAACATCATTGAGACCACGGACATATACTGCGGCAGGCCAACCGCTGGTTATCAAGTTGTCAGGGCAGGGATGGATATCACGTTTACTCCAGATTTGGACAAGGTACATACCTTAATCGACGAGTACTATAATGGGCAAGGACCTGGATCTCGCGGGAAAGGCCGGGATTAGGGAGCATGTCAAAAAAAGGGGATAAAAGCCGAAGGAGAACAAGAGAGGTTTCTGGAGAGGGATATATGAACTCTACAGTAAAAGGATCGGCTAGGTTGATTAATCTTTCTATTATAGGGCTTTCGCTGATCGTAGGGTGTGTCGGTCCGCGTTGGACAGGGTTGAGCGATATCAAGAAGAAGGAAATGGCACCAGAACACGATACGGTGCGTATCACTTCCAGACCCTCTGGTGCAAAAGTATTTGTGGAGGGGAAAGTTGTCGGCCTCACTCCTTCGAGCGTTGAATTGAGTTTTAGAAGACTTAAATGTTACCGAGAAAATTTGCTGATGGATGGGGATAAAATACTGGAAAGAAAAAGACTCGACTATGGTATGGAGTACATACCAGAATACTACGATATCAAAATATCCAAACGTGGATACAGAACATATTCCCTTAAGCACACAGGTGATAACAAAGACCTACGCTACCACGCCAATATTCCTCTCCAAAAGGAATAGCCGCCACAACCTTACACGCATAAAGGGCAGAAAGCTCGATTAGTAGGTAGGGCCAGCAATGGCCCTTTTTTTTCTGGATCTTAGTCCACCTATTTCCTTCGCGGTTAAAATAATCCTCTTCCTTAAATCCATCCCAGCTGTACCTTTAGAAATGGTGAAAGAATAAGAGATATTCCAAGAAACTGAGAGATTAATTGAGATTCTTAAATTCTTGAATATGGTTGGAAAAAAATGAAATAAAATGGAATAAATGGCAGTAAACAAAATTTGCGATAATCATGAACGAAGAGGTTTTGAGTTCGCATACATTTATGGTAATAAAAGGAGTAACCGAAAGGCCAAACCATCCGAGTGGGTGGGCCGGAAAGCCGTGGGTTTTGGGAGACGAGAGATCGTCAACCCATGAAAGATTCGGGGGAGAGGAGATGGAAGATACTTCCAGATTTCACGATAGAAGGGGCTCGATCAGGTTGAAGATGATTTACCCGGCCCTCTACACTCGGTTTGATAACCAGGGAAGGGCATATGACCAAAAGATCTCCCGTTCAAAGGACGTAAGTCAAGGAGGGGTGAGGTTGCAAAGTGGCTTTCGGGTTGATTCCGGAGAGGTCCTCGATATCACGATGGCTCTGGGAGAGACCTTGGTTACCTTCAAGGGAAAAGTAATCTATGTAACACCCTCCGAAGATCAGAGCTTTGAATTGGGTATATCCATCGAAGATATCAAGAATCAGGACAGAGTTGCCCTGACCCGGTTCATTGATGATTCTGAGGGTTCCGGGCGAAGGTGGGATGCGTGAAATAGTTCTTCCTTAATCCAGCTGATGATGAGAAAAGAATCCAAGCGATCGGATAGTGGAAAGCCGCTATTCCTGAGCCAACTTGTTCGGGCTTGGCACCTAAAATGATCTTGTCATTTCGTATCCATTTATGGTAAGGGAAGTAGTGGAAGGAAAGTTAAACTATCCGTGAGGGTGACACGGAAAGCCGTGGGTCTGTTGGAGGGGAATCCAGAGTCTCCGCGTCACGGTACCAAAACAGGTAGTCGGATTCCCCAAGGGAGTAACAGAGAGGAGGTGAATTTCTGAGGGATTGGAAACTGTGAGATGCAGGCAATAAACACCAAAACAGAGAAAAAGTAAGGAGGACGTGTTATGAGAAAGAAAGCATTAGCAGGGTTGATTGTTCTATCATTTTTGATGGTTCTCTCTGGCCTAACCGGCTGTGCCAAAAATGCCTACTTCGGGGTACGCAGTAAAGCCATAGGGGTACCCGAGGATTTTGACCAAACGGAAGCAGCTATTGAGAAGGCGGAGAAGTCCCCTGGGGCTCAATATGCTCCTGAGAAGATAGCCAAGGCCCAGGAATTGGGGAAGAAGGCGGTTGAGACTTACTGGGGCTGTCGTACTCAGGAGGCGATGGCCATGTTGGCGGAGGCTCGCAAGCTGGCTGGAGAGACGGAGTTGGCCAAGGCGCCCCCGAAGCCTGCACCGGTAGTTGCTAAGCCGACACCTCCTAAACCTGCGCCTGCTCCTGTTGTACCGAAGCCGGTAGCTGTTCCTCCCGCACCGAAGAAGATCATCATTCTCAAAGGGACGAATTTTGGCTTTAATTCAGCTGAGCTTACCCCCGAAGGTCAGGCCATTTTGAGCGAGCAGGCGGAGATTTTACACAAGGAAGCCACTATCAAGGTGGAGATTGCGGGCCATACCGATAGCACTGGTCCAGAAGCTTATAATCAGGGACTTTCCGAGAGGAGGGCAAAAGTTGCAGAGGAGTATCTTATTTCAAAAGGAATCTCTCCGGATCGTCTGGAGGCAGTGGGTTATGGAGAGTCCCGTCCCATCGCCACCAATGATACAAGGAACGGCCGGGAGACAAATCGGAGGGTTGATCTCAACGTTTTGGAAAGGTAAGAACCCTTAGGCTGATAGGTAAGGAATTCTGCCTTTGGGGCGAGCGATCTTCACGTTAAACAACTCGGCTTAGCCTTTTTGCCTCATCAACATCTCACCCGAGATTAACAGCTCTGTCCTTGTTGAGGGCACATAAATCAGGGTCGGTTGGCCCTGATTTTTTCTTTTGTAAGCATTGCTCCATTTTGATATTATGTGCCTATGAGATGGCTTGACAAGAAGATTTTCCTACCCCTGTCTGTTCCCTCATTCCCCTCTCTCCCTTTTTTCTCTCAAGCCATCGATTTCCAAACGGCCCGGGTCGAACGAGTCGATGACGGTAATATGCTTCTGGTCATCAAGCGTGACAGGATAAGCCCAATGTGGGAAAATACCGATCGGGCGACATCTCGAAGGACACCGATATCTTTAAAGGAATAGAGATACCATGAGGAAGGAGGGCTGCGACTTATGGAAATATGACGATTTACCAATGCAGAGAGAAGGGGGTGATAATGTGATCAAGGCCTATATCTTGGTCAGTCTGGTTCCCGGGCTGGAATCTAATACCGTGTCGCAGATCAGCGTGCTCCCGGGAGTTCGAGAGACCGATTTGGTCTTCGGCCATTGGGATGTGGTGGTGCAGGTAGAAGCTAAAAGCATACCCGACCTCTCCCAGATGGTTATCAATCAGATTAGGGGGTTGCAAGGGGTTCAAACCACAGAGACCCTGATAGGAGGAATGATTTAGGGTCGATTTAGATCAGGAGGAGCGATGGTCTCCCCGGTGACTAAGGGAAGGGGGGCCTGGATTGGGGAAATTCCATCCTTATCCGCCTAACCCTATTGCTCTCAGGGATCACCCCGAAATGAGGGGCCATCAATAACGTTTAAGAAATAGCGCTATTCAAAATGCTTGAGATCGCGGCATTGATTGAATTGATCTTCTCCCTTCAGAGTCACTGTAACGGTAAGGTATCGAAGGTGCATACATGAAGATAGTTAAGAGAGGTGGTTATCCATGAAAAAAGGGGAGAGTTTCTTAGAAGGGCATGGAGTCAAAATAGTGATGGGAATCATGTTCTGTATTTTGATTTTTTTCGCAGGAATGTTATTCTCCATGAATAAGAAACTTGTACATTTTCAGACAAGCATGGAAACCAGAATTGCTGAGTTAGAGAAAAGGCAAGATTCGATCGAGCAAAGCTTGGGTCTTCTCAAAGATATTCAGCCTGGAATTGAAGGCCTCCGGAAGCACGGGGAGGCTCTCGAAAAGAAGATGAAGGTTTTACAGGGGGCTTTGGAGAAATTTATCGACGAACTTTCAGAGTCACTCAGCACTGAACAGAAGGAGAAAGTGAAGAAAGCCCTTGATAAGCTCTTTCGCCTATGGGAGGCATTTGGTGAGTTTATGGAGGAGCTAGAGGCTGAGAATCGAGAGACGAAAGGGGGAGGGTAAGACGAAGGCGGCAAAGGCTAAAAGATAAGATTGGGAGATGGTGGAAAAGGGCAGAGGAATGATTTCTCAACAGGGGGTTTACTGCGATCATCGTGTGCCCGTGGCTATCACTGGTTTAAAATAGGCCGGAATGGAATTGGAATGTAGTCCTCTCTGTTTTTTACCGAAAGAAGTGCAGGTTCTCTCGATTTTGCTTTAAGATGTAAGTAGTTGCGGAGGTGATCGAATAGGTCGTATGGAAACCGAGGATCGAACATTTACTATGGTCAGAAAGGAAGGGAGGACATCATGAAAATGCGTAGGCTCCTCGTTCTTTCTCTCGTGATAGGCCTCATTACCATTCGGCCTCCTTCTGCTCCCGCTCAGCTTAGGGATTTTCTCAAGAGCATCGGAGAAACCTTACGGGGCAAAGAACTTTCCGAAAGCAAGATCATCCAGGGACTCAAGGAGGCGCTTCGGATCGGCACGGCCAACGCCGTTGGGATTGTCTCGCAGCTAGATGGGTATTACAGGAGTCCCCAAATCCATATCCCGCTTCCAGATAGTGTCAAAAAGGTTGAAAAGCTCCTGAGGACCGTGGGATTCGGTCCTAAGGTGGATGCCTTCGAGCTGAGCATGAACCGCGCGGCCGAACGTGCGGCTCCCGAGGCCAAGGCTCTCTTCCTCAACGCGATCAAGCAGATCACCTTTTCGGATGCAAGGAAAATTCTTCAGGGCCGGGACAACGAGGCTACCTTCTATCTCGAGGACAAAACCCGCGGCCGACTCCATGAGCTCTTCAAACCGATCGTCCACACAGCCATGTCCGAGGTGGGCGTTACTCGTTCGTACCAGGAACTCGATGCAAAGGTACGCAATATTCCTTTTGCAGAGAGGATGAGTTTTGATCTAGATGAATACGTGACGAATAAAGGGCTGGATGGTCTTTTTTTCATGGTGGCGGAGGAAGAGCGAAAGATCCGTCAGAACCCCGCGGCACGGGTTACCGATCTCCTCAAGGAGGTCTTTGGGGGCAAATCTCGCGGAAATTAGGATCCCCCGTTCATTAGATCCTATAGGGTTTCAGATCGAAATCTTCAAGGGGACCGTATACCCAGATCCTCATTTTGAGCGGCAATGGGATACATCATAGTCTGGTATAGAGAACCCCGGCTGAATAAAAGCAAAGAATACAAGCCTCTGTTGATGACTGCGTTCATTTCAGTTGTAATGAATCGGATGTTGCGAATTGTCCATCTTCCTTTGGGGTCTCAATATATTAGCAGACAACATGGTCAAGCCCTTGATTGAGTCGAGAAATGGGGAAGCAGAGCAGGTTGAAACCCCTTCCCGAGGATTGGGATAGGGCCCTAGTGGTAGTAGCCCACCCGGACGACTTGGAGTACGGATATTTTAGTTGCTGCTACCCTTCAGTTGCTTGCAGCTATTCCGCAAGAGTCGCTCTTGGAATTTTGTATCTCCAACTCACCTCTCAAAAGAGATTTACTTCTTGAGCCGTTTCGCATAGACGAAGAGGGTTTTATGAAAGTCCCGCAAAAACCCAGGTGGGGATCGAGTTAAACGAAGAGATAATTGAGAAATTTTCAAAACAGTGAAAGGAATTTTTGAAAGGAGGGTAAAGGCATGAAAAAGAAGCTCATTGAGATGGTCAAAAAAGGTAAACCCGATAAGGAGATAATGAAGGAGCTGGGCATCAAAACGAGGGCCTCTTTGAGAAGGATGTACTACGATGCCTTGGTTGAGGCTGGGAGGATTAGGGATATTTTGACGGAGAAGCAAATCAAGAAGGCACGGCCTAAAAGAAGAGCGTTGAAGATTGGTAAAAGGGGGACCATTCTTCTCAGTAAGCCATTGCTGGTGGACCAGCTCGGTTTCAAGAAGGGAGATAAGTTTAGCGTTTCCAAACGAAGGGATAGTATTATCCTGAGGAAAACTCAATAAAGGGAAAGGATGGTAAGCACCGGTACGGAGTACCATAACGTCTACCATTATCCCTCGGGGAGCGTGTCATGAGGTATTAAGGCAAGGATCCGAGAACAGGAGGAAGATGCATGAAAAAGGAAAAGGGTATTGGCAAGGAAACCCTTCGAGGTATATCCGACGAACTGACCGAGGTGAAGGTGGATGAAGGGGAATGGGAAGAGATGCTCATCCGCGTAGGTGATCTCCTAGAAAACATAAGAGTTCTTGATGAAATAGACTTAAGGGAGGTCCCACCGGGTTTTTCCTATAACCCAGGAGGGGGGCAAAATGCGGGGTATTGATTTGGAGTCGTTTACCATCCAAGGATTGTCAGAGCTGGTACGGAAGAGGGAGATTTCACCAGTAGAGATCATCAGGGCTACTCTCAGGCGAATCGAACAATACGATGGGGAGTTGAAGGCATTCATCACTGTCCTACCGGATGAGGCGTCGAAGGATGCCGAAGAGGCGGAGGCTTCAATTGTCAAGGGGGGCTACATCGGACCCCTTCACGGAATTCCCATCGGGCTCAAAGATATTATTTACACCAAGGGAATCCGAACTACCTGTGGATCAAAGATCCTGGCCGATTTCTTTCCACGAGAGGATGCAACGGTGGTGACTCGATTGCAACGGGCGGGAGCAATCATTGTTGGAAAACTGAACTGCCATGAATTCGCCTTTGGTGCGACATCCGTCAACTCCCATTATGGAACTCCAAAAAATCCCTGGAACCCCCGATGTATCCCTGGGGGTTCCAGCGGAGGTTCCGCCGTAGGCGTAGCTGCATCCCTCTGTTTAGGTGCACTGGGCACTGATACCGGTGGGTCAATCCGAATCCCTTCATCCCTCTGCGGCATTGTTGGCCTCAAGCCCACCTACGGACGGGTGAGCACCTATGGGGTCTATCCCTTAAGCTGGTCCCTGGATCATGTCGGGCCCATGACCAAAACCGTAAAAGATGCGGCTATCCTGCTGCAGTCACTCGCCGGTCATGACCTAAGGGATGCCAACTCAAGTTCGCACCCGGTACCCGATTACCTTTCCATACGGGAGGATGTAAGGGGTCTTCGGGCAGGAGTTCCTTCGGACTTCTACTTCGAAAACTGCGATCCTGAGGTTCGAGGTTCCGTCATGAAAGCTCTGGAGGCCCTTAAGGACGCTGGTGTCCTTATTCAGGAGGTATTCATTCCCCATTTGAAGCATGCGACGACGGCAGGCCTTGTGATCCTCCTGGCAGAGGCGGCCTCAAAACACGAAGTCTATCTGAAGGGGAGCCAAAGCGAAGCTTATGGGAAGGATGTCAAGCGACTTTTGAAAACGGGGACTTTCGTCACGGCGACCCAATACATAAAGGCTCAAAGGGTGCGGTCCGTCATCCGTGAGGAGTTTCTCAAGGCTTTCGAGGTGGTTGACGTCCTCATTACACCAGGGCTCCCCGTCGTTGCTCCCGAAATGGTGGAGGATTCGGTTACTATATCGGGAAAAAGAGAGACGGTTCGGTCGGCCCTCACCCGCCTGATGCGACCATACAATCTAACGGGAATACCGGCCATTGTTATGCCGTGTGGGTTTTCCCAGTCAGGGCTTCCCGCGGCCCTCCAGATCGCGGGGAGGCCCTTTGAGGAGTCTACCATCTTGGCCTTGGCCCAAGCATACGAAAAGCACACCCCTTGGCATGAGAAGCGCCCATCCATCGAGGTCCCCGAGGGTTCCGCCTAACCACTCACGTTGAAAAAGCGTTCAAGAAGGAAGTCCATGCTCTACAGCCGATCATTTATCACCATGGCCTGTGTCAACCTGTTTATCGTATCAAGTTTTGGTACCTTCTTCCTCTTTCCCCTTTTCATTACGAGCCATGGAGGCTCCAAGTCAGACATAGGGATTATTATGGGCGTTTTCGCCCTCTCCTCCGTTCTCTGTCGCCCCTGGATTTCTCATATGATCGATCGGATCGGGCGGAAGAGAAGCTACACGATTGGATGCATGATTATGAGTATCCTTCCACTCATCTACTTCCTCTTTCGAGGGGAGCTGTCCGATTTCTACCTTCCCCTCATTCTGGTCCGCATTTTCCACGGTGTAGGGTTGGCCATCTGTTTTACCGCTGCATTCACCTACATAGCTGACATCGTCCCTGAGGGACGCTTAAATGAAGGGCTCGGTATGTTCGGAATCACGGGACTCACGGGGCTGGCCATCGGCCCAATCATCGGTGAGGCAATAATCCGGGCATTTGGGTTTCCCATCTTCTTTCTCGCGGCCACGGGAATGGCGACCGTTGGCCTGTTTCTGATTATCCCCCTTCCCGAATCTTTTAAGTCTGTCTCCCGTGAATCGGCCCAGTCCTTCTTCTCGGTCCTCATAGAGAGAAGGCCTTTGACCGTTGCCGTGCTCGCCCTTCTGTTTGGGTTTGGTTTGTCAGCCTCTGGCAGCTTTATTTCTCCCTTTGCCAGGGAGCAGGATATCGCATTCATTTCTCTTTACTACATCTCCTATTCTTCAGCAGCAATCCTGACAAGGCTTTTCGGAGGAAGGCTTGCGGATAGGGTTGGAGAAGATCGGATCATCCCCTATGCTCAGGTCCTTACCGGGGGAGGCCTTCTAGTCTTAATCCTTCTGGGAGGAAATACGATCCTGGCCCTTTCGGGTTTTGTGTCGGGCTGTGGACATGGATTACTCTTCCCATGCCTGAACTCCCTGGCCATTCGCGACCAGCCTATCGATATCCATGGAAAAATCACCGGCATCTTCACGGGCGGGATCGATACCGGGGTTTTTGTCGGGTCTATTATGCTGGGCTACATCGGGGAGTGGGCAGGGTTTCGGGCACTCTTCTTCGCAGCAGGCCTCGCCCTCTTAATAGGGCTCGGCGTTTACAAATTGCAAGGACGACTTTCCCGGTAAGCCGCCGATTGATACGAAAAATCTTGATGAGCTTAACTTAATATCTTTCCGGTCTAAACAGTCCCGCTTTTGAATTCATTTTAAAAAAATTTTGAAATTTGGAGAAAATAAGAGATATTCAAAGAAATCTAAAATCTACAGCTTGAGTCAGGTCATTTGGAGCTGCTTTTTTTGCAACGGTGGTTAGGTCAGGATGAATGAATCAAATAAAGCAACCAGCTACAAGGACTATAATTTAGCCATAAAAAAATCTGGGCAAAACCGGCCCAGGTTGTGCTTTCTTGTAAAGGATGTTCTCGTTTGATATTATGAATTGATAGATTATTTTGCGAGAATCTTGGGAATTCCGGGAAGTCTGTTTTCCATTTCGGGATCTTTATAAAGGTGGTGACCATAATGAATCGACCGAAAGCCGTAGCAGTCCTTACCGGAGGTGGAGACGTGCCAGGGCTTAACCCATGCATCAAGACCATAGTCTATCGGGCGATTGAAGAAGGGATGCGGGTCCTTGGGATCAAAAGAGGGTGGGCGGGGCTCCTCAACTACAATCCGGATGATCCGGAGAGCTTCGATGCGAATCTCGCTTGGCTGGATAAGCGGATGGTCCGCACCATCGATCGTTCAGGAGGTACCTATCTGCACACTTCGAGGACCAACCCGGGGGGCGTAAGGCCCAAAGACCTCCCGGAGTTTCTGAAGGAGCGTGTATCCCCCGGAACGGAGAAGGCGGATTTGACGGATCATATCCTGAAAAACCTCTCCAGCCTAGAGATGGATATCCTCCTCCCTATTGGGGGAGACGATACCCTCAGCTTTGCCGAGAGAGTACATCGGGAAGGTTTTGCTGTGATCGCTATCCCCAAGACTATGGACAACGACGTCTTCGGCACCGACTATTGTATTGGCTTTTCAACGGCCGTCACCCGGAGCGTGAACTCCATTCATGCCCTCAGGACTTCCATTGGCTCCCATGAGCGGATCGGCGTGATCGAGCTCTTTGGACGTGAAAGCGGGCAGACCTCCCTGGTCGCGGCTTATCTGGCAGGGGTGGATCGGGCCATTATCTCCGAGGTCCCCTTCGACCCGGAGAAGCTCGCCCGACTGGTCATGGAGGATAAGAGGGCTAACCCGAGTGACTACGCAATCATCACCATCTCCGAGGGGGCCAAAATGGTTGGGGGAGCGGTGGTCGAACGCGGGGAGGTCGATGCGTATGGGCATCGGAAGCTCGGGGGGATCGGCATCGAAACCGGAGAGGCCCTGAAGAGGCTCACGGGGGAGGATATTATCTTCCAACAGCTCTCATATCTCATGCGAAGCGGTGTTCCCGATTCCCTTGATCTGATGGTTGCCGTCAACTTTGCCAACATGGCCATGAGCCTTGCCTTGAAGGGAACCAGGGGCCGCATGGTCGCTTTGAACCAGGGGATTTATACGGATATTCCCATCAGCAACATTACATCGGGCCAGAAAAGGGTCAATGTCGCGGAGCTCTACGACGTCGACCAGTACCGCCCCAAGGTCCGCCACGTTATGGGAAAGCCCATGTTTCTCTATTAAAAGGAGAGGCAAATGGTGCGGGAAAAGGTTGGAATGAACGGGACTGATTAGACGGGGTAATTCTGGGAACTACAACCTCATCTTACTTCTCACACTCATTATTCCCTTTTCTTAATAACGACAATTGTTACATCATCTTCGAATTCTCTATCTTTCCCCTTGTGCCTATGTACTTTCTCCATGACGGCATCAAGGACTTGTTGCGAACTCCGGTCTTTCTTTATTTGCTCCATGAACTTCTTCTGACTTTTTAATCGCTCGAATGGTTCATTTCCCTTATTGAAACACTCAATCAAACCGTCCGTTTGAATAATGAGGAAGTCGTCTTTTCCAAAAGCTAAACTCGTTTCCGATATCTGACACTCACCATCTTCGGACATTCCGAGGGGAGTGCCCATGAGCAAAATAAGCTTCCCCTCCCCTTCCTTAGCGTTATAGTAGATCGGGGGTACACCACCGGCGGAGGCGATGGTAAACGTGGATCTCTCAAAATCATAAATCGCGTACAAAGCGGTTAGGAAAATATCATGTTCCGATACGCTGAATGACCTCTCATTCATTATTCTCAGGATCGTCGCAGGGCTGAGGGATGCTTTCTTATGTTCATCAAAGAGCGTCTTAACCTGGATGGTCGCCAGTCCCGGCATAACGCCGTGTCCGACCACATCGGTAACCATAATCCCCAGGTGCTGCTCATCAATCTTATCGATGATGAGAAAATCTCCCGAAACCTGACTGCACGGCTTAAATAAGAAGGCAATGTCAATTCGTTTAACCGATTCGATAATCTTCTTATCAGGGAGCAGGGTCTGCTGGAAATGACCGGCCAGGGACAATTCATCATTCATTATTCTGTTCTGCTCTTCTATCAGTTTCCGGGCGGCGGAGAGCTCATCCCTGAATGACTGGTCTACGTATAAGCCGCATTCGAAGTCTCTAAAATACTCGATTATCGCCTTTGCCTGTTTCTTGTTCAGGACCGAACCGTGCTGAGGAGCTATTGTTTCTATATCGTAGCGCTCAAACTTAGTCATGGCATAGAGGAGTAACTCCTTTGCAGGCATGTATTCTTTATGAAACGATGTAATCTCTTGGGAGTAGTTTTGGCCGGCGTAAAGGCCCCAATTATCGACCATCCCTCCAAAGATATCCCCGGAAAAGAGAACCTTATCCTTATTGAAATAGGTTGCGATGGCGCCTGGTGCATGGAGATAAGGGGTGTGTATGAATTGCAATGTGTAGCCATCTCCAAGGAGTAATTTTTCCTCCGGCAATTCATCGGAATATTCAAATGTAAGATCGCCCCCATAGTGACGAATGAGGGCGGACGTCCTCTTATGGGTGATGATTGTGCACGTTTCGTTGCCACGAGCTCGAATGGCATCCATTAACAAAACGATGTTGCCGCCCACATCGGGGTCTTGGTGTTGGAGGATAATATGGGTAATATCCTTTAAGTCCGCCAATTCTGATACTTTACTGATTAAATTTTCGAAGTACAGCACGGAACCGGGATCAATAATGATTCCCTTTCCATTGATCACGATTAAATATGCGTTGCACTGAAACTTATCCCTTGGGTCATATGTCCCCACCCAATAGGCGTGCTCCGAGATTCTCACGGCTTTATCATAATCCGGGGTTTTCATGTGGAGCTCTCTTAGCCCTAGCTGAGTGATGAGAAGTCCCTTTTTCCAGGCGGGCCGCTTCGCGTACTCTTTCCTGGAATGGCCCTAGACGACTTCAACATTCTTGTTCCAGCGCACATATTGATCCTGCTCGCAGAGCATGAAAAGGGAATCGGGTAAGCTTTCGATCACGCTGTTGAAGGATTGTTTCTCCACGAGCACGTGTTTATCGGATTCTTCGCGCTCAGTAACGTCCTACACGATCATCTGACGGATGCATTCCGAGACGGGTCCCCATTGATTCCTGCCAGCCACTAACTGATTGTGAAGTGACGCCCTTTGCGCCTGTCTACTTGAAACCCCTCTCCCTTGATTAAAGGGAATAAGGAATCTCCACAAAATGGTGTCTCTTTGGATCAAAATCTTTTGTATTTCGAGTTGCGAGCTTTATCCTGTGATGTAAGGACAAGGCGGCCTGAAAAGCATCTGGTAACTTCCAGCCATACTTCTTTCTCAACGTCGCCGATAGATCAGCAATCGGTCCATCAATGGTTAAGAGGTGATATTGGTCCAATAATGCCTTTATCAACGGCTCCTCGCTTTCGTCTACACCCGCGAGAATTTCAGCCCGCGTAATCACCGATATTGCTGTCTCACCGGGGTCAAGATCGAGAATACATTGATTCGCTTTTTCTAATCCGTTTAGGTGATCAATTAAAATAACGGAATCAATCAACCTTGTGATCATTTTGAGTTCCACTGCGATCGCATTTTCCTTTGATATTTTAGACCGTCCCCTTTTCTCCATATCCCACGGGTACGTTCAACAAGTGTATGGTAAGTCTTCAAGCCGTCAGCTTCTCGCAATTTTTTTACTCCCTTTCGAATTGCCTCAGCAAGGGATATTTTATAGGCTTTACTATACCCTTCCAGCCAGAGTTTATCCCTTTCCGAAAGAGTGATAATAATGCGCTTGCTGGCCATAGTGACCTCTTGCTTCGTGATATACATTAATATATATCACTATCGTGGCAAATTTTCAAGGGAATCGAAAGCTATACAAAAACGGCCCGTTATTCCAGCATTCCAGTATTTCAATTGCAAGGGGTGCCGACCAGGAAGATTGGCTGAATGGGTGGGATTTGGTCCCACCTCACCGGCGCTTCTGCTTCCGCTTCGGCTTGCGTTTCCTTCTGCGCTTTGGCTTGGAGAGCACCCCGATCGGTCGCGTGGCTGATGGGACCTCCGGCGACAGCCGGATCTCTTCACCCTCGTGTCGGATCACGAGCCCTTCTCCTTCCCGCAGGGAATACGTGACGGACTCCTGGCCGACCTCCACTTCCAGCATCTGGCCACGTATCGTCAAGGGAAAACGGACAAGGCTTAACTTTCTCTTCTGCTTCGGCGCTAGCCTCGGATGGAAGCTTATTTGGCCGTCGTAATCCCGCATCCCGGCTACGCCATACACAGTGACCATCCAGGTGCCGCCCATCGAGGCGATGTGGCATCCATCCCTGACGTTGCCTCCGATATCTGCCAGGTCCATGAGGGCGGCGTACCGGCCGTATTCACTTGCCTTTTCCAAATACCCGAGCTCGAACGCCGCGATGCTTTGGATGCAGACGGAGAGGGAGGAGTCCCCGGTCGTCAGCGGGTCGTAGTAATCGAAGTTGCGCTTCTTCTGTTCCGCTGAGAACTCGTGCCCGAGGAGAAACATGGCCATCACCACGTCAGCTTGCTTGAGTACCGCGTGTCGATAGATCACGAGGGGATGGTGATACAGGAGAAGCGGATACTTATCCCGAGGTGTATTCTCGAAATCCCAGACCTCTTTGTCGAGGAAGGCATCGTCCTGAGGATGGATCCCCAGGTTCCTGTCGAAGGGCACATACATCTTGTCCGCAGCTCTTTTCCACTCGTCCACCTCCGAGATATCCAAGCCGGTCTTATCCACCAACTCTGTGAATTCCTCCGGATTCTTCCTCCGAAGCTCCTCAACCGTCGCAGCGGCGTACCACAGGTTCTCCCGCGCCATGAGATTGGTATAGGTATTATTGTTCACCACGGTATTGTATTCATCCGGTCCCGTCACGCCGTGGATACAGAATTTCCCCCGTGTCCTTTTCGAGAAGAACCCAAGATCCCTCCACAGTCGGGCGGTTTCCACCAGCATCTCGGCCCCGTATTCATGGAGAAATTCCCTGTCTCCCGTGACATCAATATACTTCTTTAGCGCATACATGATGGCCGCATTGATGTGATACTGAGCCGTTCCCGCCGCGTAGTAAGACGAGGCCTCCTCCCCGTTGATGGTCCTCCAGGGAAACAGCGCTCCCTTCTGATTTACCTCCCGGGCGCGCTGCCTGGCCTTGTCGAGCATGCTGTGGCGGAATAGGAGCAGGTTTCTGGCGACTCGCGGCGCCGTGTAGATCAAAAACGGCAAGACATAGATCTCAGTGTCCCAGAAATAGTGGCCTTCATAACCATGTCCAGTGAGACCCTTGGCGGGTATACCGGCACCCTCCGCTCTGCCGGAAGCCTGAAGGATCTGAAACAGGTTCCACCTGATGGCCTGCTGCAAGGACGCATCGCCGTGAACCTCCACATCGCTCTTGCCCCAGAAATTATCCAAATACTCCTTCTGGCCCGCCATCAGCTCCTCGAATCCCTCCCCCACAGCTCGATCCAGGGTGCGCTCCGCCCGCTGACACAACTCCTCCGGCGGGGCGCTTCTGGACGTATGGTAGGTCATGTGCTTGGTAAGGTGGAAGGGCATGCCCGGTTGCGCATCAACGGAGAAGACAACCTTACCGGAATTGTCCGAGGACTGACTTTCATGCGAGTAGGGACACCCCGTCTCGATTACATGCTCAATGCCGCAGGCCAAGCTCATCTTACTGTTGTTGGTCGCATGACTCAGCAGGACGCGGAGATCCCTTGCATGGTTGGCCTTAGGCAGCAGAACCCGG
>Ga0209636_10001954_pt1 | contig 20897 bp, 8 predicted proteins | sample DeeMarSWOR152_54_FD_187464 | JGI IMG/M metagenome (GOLD analysis project Ga0209636, IMG submission 187464) | Marine sediment microbial communities from White Oak River estuary, North Carolina - WOR-1-52-54 (SPAdes) (version 2) | ecosystem: Environmental > Aquatic > Marine > Intertidal zone >...
AATCGGAGATTAGAAGATCGCACAGCTCAACTGGATAGCCTTCTTAGAGAACAAATGGAGTTGACCAGCCGATTAAGGGCGGATCTTTCCAGCACTCTGGGAGGGATGGATGAGAGGATGGGAATCGTGGAAAGCAAGTTGGAGGACATAGGCCATAGATTTCCAGACCTATATCAAAAGATAGATTTGGTCAAACAGCAGGTTTCCAGAAGGGATACGGCAGAAACATCTGATACCACCAAGGCCCTCATCGATGTGGATCCCAAACAAGTTTACGATGCCGCCTATCTGGATTTGACCAAGGGCAAATACGATTTAGCCATCACCGGATTTTCCAATTATCTAAAATACTTTCCCGAGACCGAGCTAGCCGACAATGCTCAATATTGGCTGGGAGAATGCTATTATGCCAAAAAGAACTACACCAAAGCCGCCATTGAATTTCACCGGGTGCTGGAAGATTACTCTACCGGAGACAAAGTCCCCAGCGCGCTATATAAATTGGGCTTGTCTCTGTTGGAGCTTAAAAGTGTAGGGCAGGCAAATAAATATTTTCAAGAGTTGATCGACAAATATCCTAATACTGAGGAATCCAAACTAGCAAAGGAGAAACTGAAAAAAACCAAAAATTAGAATGAACCCTTATGGATCCGATGGTATTAGGGTAACGAGTGAAGTCCTGACCCTTGATGAGCCGGCAAATTTAGTTCTCCAATCTAGCCAAATGGGCTTTTTGCTAGCCTGCTTTTCTTAGATTTTCACCTTTCTCAATCTTTCCGCCGCCTTCTCCGGGGTGGTTGAATCTATGTAGAAGCCGGTTCCCCATTCAAAACCATCTATCCGGGTGTAACAGGGCATTATCTCTATATGCCAATGATAATCTTCATCCAAAGTCTTCCAGGCTTCTCCTCTGCGGGGGGTGCGGTTGGGTCCGGTGTGAAGGATGTAATTATATGGAGGATCATCCAATAAAATTTTCAATCTGAGCAATACCTCCTTAAGCAAACTTGCCAAACTCCCAGAAAGTTCCTCATCTATTTGTTCAAAATCGACCGAATGTTTCTTGGGCAGAATCCAGACCTCATGGGTGAAACGAGAGGCAAAAGGACAGATGGCAATAAAATGGGGATTGGTGGTGACGATCCTTTGTTTAGTGGAAAGCTCCTGCCTGATTATGTCGCAATAGACGCATCTTTCCTTATAATCATAATATTCCTTAGCTCCTTTCAATTCCTCTTTCAGGTTCTTGGGAGTGACAGAAAGAGCGATGAGCTGAGAGTGGCTGTGTTTAATGCGCAAAGACCCTGCCCTTTCCCCATAATTCTTAAAGATCGCCACCGACCTGAATCTTTTGTCCTTCTTTAAATCCAAAATCCTTTGCTTATATGCCCGGAGAACTTTCTGTATTTGCGAAGCTTCTAAATCAGCCAAGTTGGAGATATGCTGGGGAGTCTCGACAATTATCTCGTGTGCTCCCACGCTGTTCATCAAGTCATACATCAGCTCCGCCCTTCTATCCAGCTCCAATTCCACTCTCAAAGCCGGAGAAATATTGGGCACCACCCTTACCTGCCAGCCGGGTTTATCTTTTTCCGATCCTTCATTTCTCAAAGCAAAGAGCTCAGGAGGAGTATATTCCTCACTCCCTTCGCAAAAAGGACAAATCCCTTTTTGGGTTAACTCTTCCATCTTTATTAAGCTGGAAGGTTTGTCCTTGGTTCTATCCGTGTTTATGACCCATCTTCCGGTGATGGGGTCTCTTCTTAAAAAGGACATGTTTATAAATCCTGTTTGAAGGTTTAAAGGTTTAAAGTTTCACAGGTTCAAAGTTTCACAGGTTTAAAGGTTCGAAAGTTTAGAAGAAAATCTCCCTTATACCTTTTTGGCTCTTTTCGATTTTTATCTCAGGAAGTGCTTTGATGTTTATGCGGAAATAATATCCCTGCCGGTATCCGTTCACAATCCAGGTAAATCTTCCCTCCCAACAATGCATATCCCGATAAAGCTCGAAGGTCTGTTCGGTGATTTTCTTCTCTGCAAAATCATAACGATTAAGATAATTCAAAAGCCAATGTCTGGTCAAAGGAAGACGAAGGGACATGGTTGCCCAATGATTTTCGCTGCCCCCCCTGCTCTTGCTGAAGCGATGAGAGATATTCACACTCCAGGTTTGGGTCACTTTTTCTGATGAGCCCTGCAGCCTTTCTTCAGGCGGAGTCAATTCCTCAAATTCTTCGACCGTCTTAGCCTTTGTCTCCTGCCAACTCCCATGAAGACCCAGACGAGTATCAAAGCTGAAATAGACCCAACGGGGAGATAATAATTTCAACTTCCCTGTTTTTTGGTCATAGAAATCGTGAGAGACGAAGAAGGATAAGTCAACATTTCTGATGGCAGATGATCGCAACGCAGTAGAAAGATTTGATAATTTACGTTCTTTGGCTAAAAAATTATAAGCGGAGCTGAAATTTAAGGTGAAAAGATCGAGCTTCTTCTCCACCTCTTTACCGTCAGAGATGGATTTGGTCTTTATCTGAAACAAATTGCTCAGGCTGAAATTCATGGCTTTTTGTTTTGCACCACCACCGCCTCTTCCGGTATAATTTCTGTATTCTTCCTTGCGATCAAACTCTGGTCGCCATGCAAAACTTAAATTGGGGGTCATTACGTGCCTTATCCCGGCCAGTCTGCCTATCTTGGGATGAAAAGTTCCGTAAAGTGTGGTTCTGGCAGAAAGACTAGTTGAATAGGTTCCCCGCCTGGCAGAGCTGTTGCCCAAAATGGGATAATCATCACTCATATTCGTTTTGAAAACATAATACCAGGTTTCCTGATAGTTGAACTGAGGATTGAGTACCAGCCAGCCGAAAAGCTTTTGGGGTGCACTGAGGTTAAGAAAATTGTCCGAAACCATATATTTTTTCCGATCAAAATATCCTGTTCTTTCCTTCTTATAGTTATAGTTGACGAAATTGGAAGAAAGGGAGTAGTAGATCGAATTATACCATTTTTTGGAAATTTCGCCTTTTTCTTCAGCCTCAGCAGGAAAGAGTGGCAACGTTGATCTCGATAACCTCAGTGTGGGCAAAAGAGCAGAACGATCATCAGAATCTAAATTCACGGTCTGATCCAAAGCTAAAGTCAAACTGGTATTTGTCCATTTCTTGTTTAAGTTCATCTGCGAACGCAAAGACCTATTCCTTCTCTCGTAAGGATCCAGGTTCAAATCACGCCAAAAATCTTTATCGCTCAAAAACTTTCCGTAAGCGGAAAAATTAACTGACGGGGTTATAGTTTGCCTATGATCTATTACCAAATCCCATCTGTTGCGTCTCCATTTTGTATAGGTGTACGTATTCCACTCTGATTCCCTGTTATATGATCCTGAAATGCTTCCACTTAAAAGATAGCGTACCGCATATCTGACTCGGGATTTGACCAGCCATCCGGAACCTTCATAATAGTCGAAGGCGGTCCTTATGTCCCAATAATCTGAGGCGGCCCAATAATAACCTAAATTGCGAATGAATCTCTCTTGAGCCTCTAAATTTCCAATATCGAAAGTTAAAAATCCCGAATGCCGACCCGGTTTTATGGGGAAGACATAATAAGGAATCGCCGCCACCGGAAGGTCTGCAATATACAATACCACCGGTTTGGCAATGACCTTATCTTTGGCGATGATTTTCATTCTTCTGGAGTAAAAATGAAAATGAGGTTTATCTTTGTCACAGGTGGTGTAACTCCCTTTATCTGCAAGTAGCACCTTCTCGGTTATCTTTCTTAACTTATCGCCATGATAGGTTCCTCTTTCAATTTGGGTCACCCCCGCATCTACCTTTCCTCTTTTGGAATTTAAATCATAAGTCATCCTCTTCCCTTTTATCTCGTCCTTGCCCTCTTTGAGCACTGGAGGCTCGAGCCATACCTGATCTTTGGTGCTATCAGTCTCCCCACTGCTCTTTTTCATCGCCTCCGCCACCAAAATCTCCTTCTCAGTATGATAATAAATCTTACCTGCAGTTAAAAGAATCTCACCATATTCGAGACAGCTTTTTCCTTTTAGGGTTATCAGATTCTTTTCAATTAAATAATCTATTTCATCAGCGGAATACTTTATGGTATCCTCCACGCTTCCACCAGAGGACAAGCTATCCCGGGTTTTGTCTTTAAGGAAAGAATAAGTCCCTAAAGCTCCCCCTTTGATCAAAACCCGATTTATTCGATCATTGGAGAGGAAAAGACTAATTGTATCGCCAGAGGCTTCATTCTTATCTCCAGAGAGACTTTCCAGGGAATCTGAACGACCTTTCTGGGATGGATAATATATGCTGGTAGCGTTACCTGAAGCTTCCACCTCTTTTAATTCTTCGTCTTCTAACCAAAAGATCATCTTCTTACTCGAAAGGAAACTCTCTTTTCCTTCAGCCCCAATTTGGGATTCATATGAAGTGAGTTGACTGGTTGAATCTGCCACTTCAAGGTGAGAAGCCTTGGCATTACCAAATATTTCAATTCTTTCCATTTTTTCATTCTGAAGGTATATCTCCATCCTCTCGCCAGAGAGACGATCTCTTTCTTTTTCAGCTTCTGGTTTCCCTTCTAAAATTATTTTATTTTCCTCATTCAGCAAAGTTGCCGAATCACATCTAGCTCTCATGGTCTCTTTGGTGATAAGCACATCCTTTTTGGCTATCCCTCTTTTTTGATCCACATAATATTCCATGATCTGGCTGGTTACGGTGATCGTGCTATCTCCCTTATTGGGTTTTAAAATTAAAGTGGGGGATTGGGAGAACAAAACAAACTTGGTGGTGCGATCGTACTCTCCATGTCCCCCGCTTATCACCGCATCCTCTTTTTTGCTTACAAGTCTCACATTCCCATCTGCCACCACTTTCCTTGAATTTTTATTGTAGGTCACTCTATCTGCCGTAAGAATTTGATCCGGGTCTTCGATCTCGACATTATCTATGAAGACCACCTGTCCTGCGGTGCGATACCAAACCGCTCTTTCGCTTTCCAGATTTACCTGGCCATGCTTGAATTTGACATTGCCGATCAGATTGAGCATGACGTTATCCTTCTCCATTCTCAACTCTGAAAGATCGGCATTCAAAAGCTCAATGGATTCGTTTCGCTCACCACGAGTAGATTCACTACCAGTCGGCTCTCTTTCGGAGCGTTGAGCAGACCGAGTTGGCGTAGACAAAAATAAAAGAACAACAACAGTTATGAGAAAAAAGAAAGCTCTTTTATTCATTTTTCTAAAGATCATACAATTCAACCAGAAAATCAATGATTTGAACCTGTCCTTTTCGTATGAATGCGCACGCATTTTATATACGAAAGACAAGTTCATTTATACTTCTTTCGGTGTAATATTGTTTTTATACATAATGCATTCAAGATATTTAAAATAGAATTAAAGATCAAGGTTTTAAAAACAAAAAAACCACCCATTTGGGCGGTCTATTTCTGATGCTTAAGGAATAGGGGTTCCTAAAACTAAGTGATACCGGCATTCCCTTCAGGATGAGTCCCAATGCCGAATCATCAGAGAGATCTACTGATCTTCTCTCACTCGATTTATTCTCCTGTTCACTTTGCTCCAGGAAGGCGTGATGAGAAAACTCTCTTTCATGTTCTCGATCATCCTCACAAATTTTCTGATGGGGACTGAAAATGTGAGGACCTCCTCGGGGACGCAGGGTCGCGCCGAGACGTCAAACATTCCCAGAACGCATCTGGGATGGTCAGAGTCCTTCTCCAGGTAAGGATACTGAACGATGGAACCGCAGCCAGCGGCAAAGGGAGCAAATACCCCATTTGGTTCAACTTCATCAAAGTTTGCCAGAGTAAAAAGACCAGAGAGAACATCAGGTTGAGCAAAGAAGATTACCACCTGGGGATCATCTGACTCCTCAAGCATGTCCCACCTCTTGAAAACCACAAACTTTGCCGGTGCTCTGAAGTCCGGTGAATTTTTCATCGCCTCTTTAACCAGTTCAGGAGATTTCTTATAGCGTTCACCTTCAAGTTTCCCAGGAATCCCGCAGGATAGGAAATATTCGAAGTTCGGCATTATTTCTCGTGCAAACCCGAGATACCTTTTTCCACCACCGCAGCCCACTGTGTCAGCGGTAAAACAAAGAGATTCTCCTTTTCGCACCTTCGATAAATCGCAAATAACGCAGCTATGACCTGAAGGAGGTTTGACCACTTCAGCGACCTTCTTATTATTAGTGTAGTAGAAAATAATTGGAAGTTCTGCGCCGTTAAAATACTTTTTCCAAAGCCCGGTGAATTCTTCTTTGATCATATCCATAGCTTTCCTTCTCCCTCAACGATCAGTCTGCTTTTCCCATTTACTACCATCCTTGCAAACTTCCAGGGGCTCAGAAATGACGGACAAAGAAAGATACCTGATTCTGTGATTATAAAACACTCATCGACTGTGGATCTATTTCAATAGCACCATCTTTTTGACCTCAGAAGAAAAACCTGCGGTAAGTTTATAGAAGTATATCCCGCTTGACACCGCTTTCCCGTTCTCATCTCTGCCGTCCCAGAGGACAGCATAATCGCCACCCGTCTTGTCTCCATCCACCAAAGTTCTCACCAATTGTCCCCGGATATTATAAATTTTTAAGGTGGTGTGGATGGATCGAGTCTGCTTGCTGACTACTGCATACTGGATACTGGTAACGGGATTGAAGGGATTGGGATAATTTTGGAAAAGTTTTATAGATTTAGGAACACCTGTAAGTTCTTCTTCAAAATCAAAAACATCCGTATATCCTTTCAGCCAATTAAGCCCCCTTTGCATCACAAAATGCGGTTCGCTGAGCTCTTTTCCCCCGAAATTCCCGCTGGAGATTGCCTCAAATCCAAATCCAAATAAGACCACCTTGAAGTGGTCGTCTTGAAATTTAATGCCGGCAACCAAGTCCGTGGGAGTCCAGTTTATCTCTGCGTAAAGCAAAACCGTATCTGCCTCAGAATCGGGAACTAAAATATCTTTGGATGTCTGATTCTCGGCTCCCGGGATACCCCAGGGACGAATCCACAGAGCGTCGCCCATCTCATCTCCCGGGTATCCTGCCACCAGAGGTCTGTCGGTGTATCCATCGTATCCTACATGCAGATAATCTGCTAGAAAGATCGAGTCCAAAGAATCACCGGAGAGAGAGAGAACTTCTACTGCATCCTGACTGGTCAAAAACAACCCCCCTCCATTGTCCAAAAAGCTCATCAAGCTCTCCACCTGAGCTTGGGTGAACAAGTCGGTTTTGTGATCGCCAGTATACCAGATCAGATATGTGTATTTGTTGAATGAGAAATCCGGATCTCCTTTGCCTTCGGTATCCCAGATATCATAGATTTGCCTAACAGAATCCAAGGCGTCGGTATAGTAGCTCTGGTAATCGAACACTGAGCCTGAATCATCGTCTACAAGAAGAATCTCCACATCTCCTGCCCAAACCTCGACTTCAAAATCTAAAGTGTAGATGCCGCCAGAACCAGTATCTCCTTCCACATGCAGGGTAAAGATGGTGGGTCTTCCGGGGAAGTCAGGGTCCACCACAAACTGCATAGGATCTGAATTGTTGTTAGCAGACCCACCAGTTCCGATCTCCCCTAGGTAAGAGTAGTCATCAGTAAAGATTATTCCAACGGTATCCACAGAGCCAGTTACGGTGGTACCATTTAGAGGAAGCCAGATATTGGAAATGGTGCAGTAAAGCTTCACTGTCTCCCCACATTCAGGTCTGCCATCTCCATCCCCTCCAGGGGATGAGTCATCCAAAGTAAACTCATCTAAATACAGGCAGGGTCGGGACCAGGTGACATCCAAATTGGCGTGCATGGCGGAATCCGAATCCGAGATGTTCCATACCGCAACCTGAGTGGAATTGTCATAATAATTCCGAGTGCTGGGAGTGGTGGTATCGTCAAAGGCTCGCTTATTGTAATATCCCGGAAAAGGGTCACCCCCATCTCCTTTATCTGGGGAAGCATAACACCCTTCCAGCTCAAACTCTCCATCCGCCTGTTCCAAAGCTACTTTATAATGCGGAGTAGCAGGGTCTCCCGGACACCATTCTCCGTCATTGTTAAGTCTGCTTGAATCTACATGATATATCAATAACCCCTCTCCGGGCAAATGGAAATCAAATCCGACTTTCTGTCTGTTCTCCACCAAAAAATATTGTAATCCACCACCACCCGAGGTCCAGAGCCGATAAGCGACAGGGGAGGTCTCAGCTTGAAGAATCTCCACATTAGTCTGGTTTGTGGTTAACTGTTCGACTTCTGAAAACCCCAATATTTTGTATTTATGCCAGGCATCGAAATGAGCTGGAGTAGCTCCACCATCGTTCCAACAGCCATACGCCATAACAGACCATTCCCCTACTCCTTCTGAGCTTTCGTCGTAATCATAAAGATCCTCCGCTCCCAGGGTATGACCAAATTCATGAGCAAAAACCCCCATATCAGCTAAATCGCCATTTGGATGTATCTCCGGACCCGTACAATAGGTACGTAGCTTCACCCCGTCCTTCCACACATCATGGCTCATGACCCACTTATGAGCCCAGATATCGTCATCGCTTAAGGTTTCCTCAGCTCCCGGCCCAGCATGAACTATGATCAAACCATCCACCTCCCCATCTTCATCGTAATCGTAGTCTGCGAAGTTCACATAGGGATCAGCCGCATCCACTGCATCTTCTGCCAGCTTCTGGGTATTATGAGGGTAGGTAAACCCTACCCCACTTTGTCCCCACACATAATAAGAATAATCCTCCGGCATCCTATACCACCCGGTAACACCTCCTACCAGATCGAGCTTCCCATAGGAGTTCTCCAAATAATAATCCCTCATGCTCCCGGTGGGATGGGCAAAATCTTTGCTGCAAAGAAGAGTGTGGAATTGACTGGCGCCATAGGTATGCTCATTGTCGTCGAAATCGACGCAAATGACTATGGGCTTTAAAGTGTCAGTCAAAAGAGAACCATCCTTACCAAATTTGATAGGGGGATTGGGATTAGGTTGCCACACCCCCTTTTCTCTGGCAAGATTTGCTCGCCTTACCCACCCTTCAAGCCTTCCCTCTTCCTTTAGCTTTTCGACCAGCTCCGGTGACAGGGATACTGCATATAAATCAGAGTTTAAGGGCAGAAACAAAAAAAGAATTAAAACGAATATCTTCATTATACTAAATTTCATATTCCACTCCATTTTTCTTTATGGTGATTTTGTGCCTCTCCAATGGATCCAGAATTCGGACCAAATCAGGCAAACCCGACAAATCATCTTATATATACGAACAATCGAACTCTGTGGCAAGTCATTTCGGAAAGAATATAAATTTTGGAAGGTTCAAATAAAGGATGTTTGAAAACCATATTATTGAATAGTCATTGGAATTAATGTTCGGATTTCGCAGGCTAAAGCCTGCGGCTACCCCAGTAGAGGTTTCCAGGCAACTTGCTACTCTTGATGCGACCAAGCAGATAGTTTTCGAGGATGCATGAAACTTTATTTCAAGAAGATCATCTTTCGAGTGGTCGTCCCCTGTCCCGTTTTTAGCCTATACAAATACACTCCGGAGGCAACTTCAGCTCCGCTTTCATCTTTTCCATCCCATACCATCTCATATTTTCCTGCCGGCAGCCCTCCTTCAAAAAGCGTCTTTACCAGTTGCCCCCTGATATTATAGATTTTCAGAGAAGTAGGGATAGTTGAGATCTTCTGCATGCGAGGAGTGAAAAATTTGTCAATTCCTTTGGTGGGGTGGGGAACTCTCAACTCTTTACTCTCAACTCTCAACTTAAACCAGATGGTGGTGGAAGGGTTGAAAGGATTGGGATAATTCTGACCCAGGCAAAAATTATCAGGCAGCTTGTTCTTATCATCTTTGTTTTCTATGTCCGTAGTTATGCTCAGGTATTTTTCCAATGCTGAGACCACATTGGCTTGAAATTCATCCAAACCCTCACCACCCACAAGGGCAAAAGCAATCATAATGCTTTCCTGGGGAGCCAAACTGAAAGGACCACAGGAGGTAATCTGCGACCAATCCTTTGGTTCCAAATAGGGATTTGTGGCCATCTGTCCGCTTAAGAAAAGATATTTCTCCTCCTCTGTAAATCCATCATATAACCATAAAGAGTTATCTATCGTCGCCATAAAATTAAAAGAGGAAGTTATGAGTTCACCACCAGAGCTCGCTCCGAGGGGAACAATACTTAGATATAGGTCGGTTTTAGAATCATACTGATAATACAAAGATAATGTGGAATCAAATCCAATTTTGTCATCATCGGGTGAATTCAAGGGAATATCCCAATCAAAAAATAGTCCCGCATAAAAATCCTGGACTGGCTCCTGATTGATATTATGAATAACATATTCCAGGATGAGATAATCATCATTTTCCGGATCCGCATAGGAAAAACTTTCCTGGATGACCCTAAACCCTAATGGATTTTCTGCATTAAGGTCTGAAAACATGCAAGATCCATCCTGATCAGAGATCGATCCCGGCGTATTTAAAACTAACTCACCTCCAGGAGATACTTCAAAATCGTGATCCGGTATCCTGCCATCGTCACCCCTGGCTCCATCCGAGATCTGATCCGGACTTTTGCCAATTAGAAAAGACGCCTCATATAAAAGATCACATCCATCTTTGGGATAGATAAATCCCTCTCCCCCTGAGGGATTAAAGGAGTGGTCCCCCAAACCATATTGTCCGAAATTGGAGAGGGTGAAGACGAAATTTCCAACATCGTGATTTCCCAAAGAGTAAGGCGGAAGTGATCCCACGGTTATGGAAAATTCAACCACACAGGAATACTCTGGATTATCCCCAAATACATTTAAGAGGAAATTAACCTGTCTTCCTGGGGGCATATTTTCATCAAAATACACCTGGAATGGACAGCTTACATTAAAGACCTCTTCTCCTTTGGCTATCTCTCCAAAAAAAACACTATCTAAAGCGATCTGGGTCAATGAATCAGAGGTGGAAAGGATGGCAAAAACATCTCCCACATCTCTTCCGGTGTTTTTTAAGTTAACGATTATATCTGCATGATCTCCGGGTTGGAGAAGATCACCGCCTTGGATGAGGAAATCCTTTAAGTACAGATTAGGAAAATTGGGCTTAGGCAAAAGCTCTAAAGCTCTCTTTATATTTATCAAACCCCAGCCGTAACTGTTGTCTTCACCAGGCGGACCTAAATCTGATGAAGATTCTAAAAGCGCCCCTTTGACTTCATGCACAGTGGCATCGGGATTGTATTGCCTCAAAATTGCCACCGCTCCCGCCACAAATGGAGCGGCCATGGAGGTGCCAGTCATCAGACGATATTGATCGTCAGGATAACATGATAAAATCTTTACTCCGGGCGCACAGAGCTCAGGTTTTTTTGTCTGGTTATCGCATCCAGACGGTCCCCGGGAGCTAAAGGAAGCAACAGGATACCCTGAGCTGTTGGCATCAACAGCCCCCACGGAAAAACAATTCAAAGGCGAGGTAATGCGATCAGCCGGAGTTCTCAAGGTGGAAGGATCGGGACCTTCGTTTCCAGCGGCGAAGATAACCACGGTCCCGGCATTTTCCACATTGTCTATGGCAGCCCAGAAAGTCTGGTCACAGGCAGGTTTACATCCGGGCGGAATTCCCCAGGAATTGCTAATCACGTCAGGAACATCTGCAATGGTTTCCGGATTACCATCCGGGTCAATCGCCCATTCGAAAGCAGAAAGTATGTCGCTTATGGTTTGTGAAAGCCCGGCTCCCTGATCGATCACCGCGGCTGCGATCCATTGTGCCCCAAAAGCCACACCAAGGGTGTCGTCTTCGGAGATTCCCACCATGATCCCCATGGTATGAGTTCCATGCCCTTTTTTGTCTTTGGGGAAATCAGATCCATAAGGATCATACCAACAAGCCGAATCCGATCCACCACACTTCCCCCGCCAGTTTGAGAATAAAGCTGGGTGATCCCCATCCACTCCGGTATCGAAGTTGCAGACCAATCTCCCCTGCCCGTTTAATCCTTTGCTCCAGGCTTCCCTCACCCCAATGGCGGAGAAGCATCGCTCGTTTTCTGCCTGATTATTGGATGATTTTTCAACAGAAACGGGATCAACTAAGGTGATGGGATAATTCTCATAAATCGTTTCCACATCATTTCGAGAGGCAACTTTTTTTATTTCATCCTTGGTAGCGATGAGGAAAATCGAATTCGTTATCCAGAAGGTTTTGAATTCCTTCACGCTTCTGTGTTTGATCTTCTTCCGAAGATAATTTATGATCTCAAATTGTGAAGAAGAAGCTTCACTTTTAAGGGTTTTCAAAATCACCTTGTGTTTTTCTTTTCGAGTGGCGGATTGCAGATTCAGTTTATAATTTAGTTGCGCCGTGTTGATTTGGCTTTTCATTACCAAAAGACATGAATGAAACTCGTTCTCCCTTAATTTGCTTAATCTTAGTTCTAAGTCTGGACTGATATTTCCGCCAAACAAGAAGGGAGATTTGAAAAGGAATAACAGCAACAAAGATATGAAAGCGACTTCTAATTTTTTTCTCACCATTTTGCTCCCAAGCAATTTTTTCATATATGCTTGAGAGCAAGGTAGATGCCGTTGAAAAGAATAGTCAAAAAGAGAGGTTATTTGAGAAGTTCATGGAAAGTCAAGATAGGCCGGAAAATTGTAAGATATTTATATGCAACTAATTACCATTAAAGTGAATTAACAAAATGCCTGTATAATTTTTACTCAGAAAACAGTTCAATAGAAATTTGCTTCCAGCCTACGGAAGTCGATTTCGCATTATATGCAAACTTTTTCATCCGCTGGTCCCCATTGAGGAAAAAAAGAAGCCCCGCCACAGGCGGGGCTTCTTACCGATCACTGATTACTGACCACTCTATTTTAGGCACAACCCGGCTGAGGAGGAGGTCCCCCTAAGAACAGATAAGTTACCAAATAAACTACATCCGCTATGTTAACCACACAATCACGATTTGGGTCTCCAGCCGCCATAGGCTGGGGTGGAGGTCCTTCCGCAAACAGATAGGTGGTGAGATAGACAACATCTGCTATATTCACCAAAGCATCACCAGTAGGATCGCCGGGAACGTAGTTGAGTATGAAAAAGAAGCTATCGCTGATATCCCAGGGAATATTATTGTCCACATCTGATATTCTGACCAAACAGCTGTCCGAAGGCGTATCGGGATCCCAGCAATACTCGCCATCATTGGTGGTGGTATCTATTATGATCAGCGACTCACGTCCGGCATGGGTGAACAACTCGATCTTCACGCTATCCTGGAAGGAGGAGGAAGATTGCCAGTGAATACAATAGGTGCTATCAACAAACCAGATCTCTCCCCCATTCGGCGATATTACCTCGATAGTTGGTCCAGGAGCGTTCAGCCAATCCAGCACCCGCCTCATCACAAAATGCGGGTCGCTGAGTGGGTGTCCTATGTGAGTTCCGCTTGAGAGTGCCTCGAATCCAAATCCAAATAAGACCACCTTGAAGTAATCGTTTTGAAATTTAGTGCCGGCAACCAAGTCCGTGGGAGTCCAATTTATCTCAGCGTAAACCAAAACCGTATCCGCCTCGGAATCGGGAACTAAATTATCTTTGGATATCTGATTGCCTCCTGCCGCCCACGGTTTAATCCACAGAGTGTCACCCACCTCATCTTCCGGGTATCCTTCCACCAGAGGTTTGTCGTTGTTTCCAGCGTAATCGACATGCAGATAGTCTGTTAAGAGTTGCTGACGAAGGAGATCAACTGAGCCATCCAACACTTCTACCGCATCCTGACTGGTCAAAAACAATCTGCCTCCATTGTCCAAAAAGGTCATCAAGCTTTCAACATCTGTATCTGAAAATATGGAATCACGATGATCTCCCGTGAACCAGATTAAGATCTTGTAATCCGAGAAATTGTAGAAGGTATCAGGTTCATTCTTTTTGTCCCATACATGATAAACTGCCTTCAAGGAATCCAGGGCGCCTAAATAATAACCCTCGTAATTGGAATTTATATCCACCCCTTGATCATCATCCACCAAAAGTATCTCGACCCTGCCCACCCATATCTCCACTGTCGTATCAGCGGTATAAGTCACACCACCCCCGGAATCACCTTCGACGTGGAAGGTGAAGTAGACCCTTCTGACAGGAAAATCATCGGGAACATAAAACTCCATGGGATCTGAAGAATTGTCCAGTATCTCCTTAGACTCCATATCTCCCAGCTGAGAATAATCATCAGCAATTACTATGCCTTCGGTATCCGCGCTGACGGTTACCTCAACTTCACCCAGGGGAGTCCAAAGATTTTTCAAAGCAAAGTCCAGACGAACCGTCTCTCCGGGTTCAGGTGTGCCATCCCCGTTTCCACCTGCTTCGTCGCTTACCCCATAATCCTCTAAACGAACGTAGGGTCGGTGGAAGACGTAATTTATCAGATCAGCGTTAACGCCTATCGCGGAACACCCGTACTTTATGTAGAAGAAACCGTCCATAACACCCCAACCACTGCCCCAACTGTTTTTTCCTATCCAGGCTCCTTGGTCATCGCCACACTGGAGGGTGTCATCCCAGCCAACCAGCAGAACTCCGTGGTTAACAGGGAAACACTCATAATCAAAACACTCCCCATTTCCTCCGTAAGACTGGAATTCGTCGCAAGCTGCCATGCCTACTGCTAGCGGTCCATAATTATAGATTGCGTTCTTAAGGTCGTCCACGGTATTGGGTACCGGCACGTAAGGTGTATAATAATCGAGCTTAGCCCACTTATCGCAGAGGTGCTGAATACAAGGATCGGTATCATTGGCATGATAGGGCATGCATGCTTCGTCTGCCGAGCCTTGAGTTCTGAAAAGGTTATAAGCCGTCGCCATGTTATCGCCGTCGCAACCTGTGCCCGGGGTCACGCAAGAAAGTATCTGCTGTTCAGAAAGATCCATCTCCACCTCACCGTAGATCTTAACGTGAGCCTCCAAAGCTCCCAGAGCACAAAAAGCCCAACAACTCCCACACTGCCCCTGATTCTTGGCTGGGGTCACTGCGTTAGAGTCACGCCAGTCAAAGCGGGTGGGGTAGGTTGCTCCTTTGGGGGCTTTAAGCTTCTCTGCTTTCTCCCGCCACTCCCGATACCAATCCGGGACTATATAGCCGGTACGGTACTTCTTTTCGCTTGTCCCTTCATCCGGGTCGTCCCCGGCATAGCCTGTGCGAGGAACAACGATCAGCCCAAAGCAGAAGAGAAGAACCAGACTAAAGATTTTAATAGTTCTCATCGTCCATCCTCCAAAAAGTAATTTTGGTTAAATAATTTGTCATTTTCGATAAATCATTCTGCTTTTTTGAAAATAAAAAACACACTTCCATATATAGAATCTTGAAACTACGCTTTTTTATTTTTGCCAGCCCCAAGCCCCACACTGAACAGGACTAACCAAAAGCCTCTATCTAAATACGAAATCGTTATCTTCTTCTAATAACTTAATATAATTTTCAAATAAGTCAAGCAAAATTGTCGAGACTTTTCCGTTTTTTGTGACAACTTTTTCAATCTTATCGGGAAGTTGTGTTTTTGTCTCATCCCACCTCGCTAAAATGGTTGTATAATTTTTGCGGAGAAAGAGGTTTAGGGAAAATTCGCTCCTCACCAGGGGAAGTCGATTTCGCATTATACGCAAACTTTTTTATCCCATGCCCCCATTGAGGAAAAAAAGAAGCCCCGCCGTACAGGCGGGGCTTCTTACTGACCATTGACTGTTCGCTCCTATTCGGCACAGCCCGGCAGAGGAGGAGGTCCTCCTTGGAACAGATAAGTTACCAAATAGACCACATCTCCTATATTCACCTCACAATCAGCCTCACCGTTGACATCTCCAGCTGCCATAGGGACAGGAGGAGGTCCTTTTTGAAACAGATAAGTTGTAAGATAGACTACATCCCCTATGTTCACCACATCATCATCACTAGCATCACCAGGAACGTAGTTGAGTATGAAAAAGAAGGTATCGCTGGTATCACAGGAAATCCCATCGTCTGCATCACATATTCTTACCAGACAGATGGCCGAGGCGGTGAAGATATCGGGAACAAGCCAAGAATAACTTTCACCAGAAGGTGTAGTGGAAACTATGGTATCCCAATCGGCACCACCATTGATTGAATATTCTAGGGAGACATTTCCCACGCAGGAATCAGTCCAGGCAATATTGTAAGTGCTATCCACGATGTAGACTTCTCCTCCATTGGGTGAAACCAACGAGAGCGACTTTCCGGTAATGGTGAAGTCGCCATCGCTTATATCAGAGGGATCACTATCTAAATCCAAGATCTTCACCCTACATGTGGTAGAGGTAGGTAGATAGGATGGAATCTCCCAAGAATACTCGCCGTCATTCGGGGTGCTGGAAACTATCGTATCCCAATCGGCACCGCCGTTGGTGGAATATTCGATCCTGACATCTGTAACTTCCACACCATCCCAAGTGATAAGCTGGGTGCTCCCAGCGCACCAATTTTGTCCGCCATTGGGCGACATTACTGTTATAGTTGGACGAATGTTCAGCCAATCCAGCACCCTCCCCATCACAAAATGCGGGGCGCTGAGTTGGTGTCCCATGTGAATCCCGCCTGAGAGTGCCTCGAATCCAAATCCAAATGAGACCACCCTGAAGTAATCGTTTCGAAATTTGGTGCCGGCAACCAAGTCCGTGGGAGTCCAATTTATCTCGGCGTAAACCAAAACCGTATCCGCCTGGGAATCGGGAACTAAAATATCTTTGGATATCTGATTGCCTCCTGCCGCCCACGGTTTAATCCACAGAGTGTCACCCACCTCATCTCCCGGGTATCCTTCCACCAGAGGTTTGTCGGTATTTCCATCGTATCCTACATGCAGATAGTCTTCTAAGAATTGCTGACGAAGAGCATCACCCGAGCTAAGAACTTCCACTGCATCCTGACTGGTCAAAAACAATCTACCTTCATTGTCTAAAAAGGTCATCAAGCTTTCAATATCTGTATCTGAAAATATGGAATCACGATGATCTCCCGTGAACCAGATTAAGATCTTATACTCTGAGAAATTGTAGAAGGTATCAGGTTCCTCCTTTTTGTCCCATACCTGATAAACCGCCTTCAAGGAATCCAGGGCGTCTAAATAATAATCCTCGTAATTGGAACTTATATCCACCCCTTGATCATCATCCACCAGAAGTATCTCGATCTTGCCCACCCATATCTCCACTGTCGTATCCGCGGTATAAGTCACACCACCCCCGGAATCACCTTCGACGTGGAAGGTGAAGTAGACCCTCCTGACAGGAAAATCTTCGGGCACATAAAACTCCATCGGATCTGTGGAGTTATCTTTGATCTCTTGGGAACCCATATCGCCCAGGTAAGAAGAATCATCAGTAATGACTATGCCTTCGGTATCCGCAGCCACGGTTACCTCAACTTCACCCAGGGGAGACCAAACATTTTTCAAAGTAAAGTCCAGACGAACCGTCTCTCCAGGTTCAGGCGTGCCATTCCCATTTCCGCCGGCTTCGTCGTTTACCCCATAATCCTCCAAACGGACATAAGGTCGATGAAAGACGTAATTTGGCAGATCAACACCGGTCCCTATCTGGCAAACTCCCCGCTTTATATAGAAGAATCCATCCATGCCCCAATTCTTACCCCAACTGTTTTTTCCTATCCAGGCTCCCTCACCATGACAAAGGGTGTCATCCCAACCAACCAGCAGAACGCAATGGTTAAGGCCAAAATATGTGTAATCGAAACATCCACCTTGATAACTCTGGAAAGTATCGGGAGCTGCCATGAGCGATGACACCGGTCCATAGTTATAGATGGCATTCTTGATGGCATCCACGTTGGGGTTCTGGCAAATTGCAGTCCAGTGCGACATTCTTGCCCATATCTCACAAGTGTCATAATCACAAGGAACCCAGTGATCAGCTTTATAGGGCATACACTGCTCACTTACTGAGCCATGATTTATAATGTACCGATAAGCTTCCTCTGGATAACCTCCATCACAGCCCTCGCCGTAAGTCGTACATGAAAGGACCTGCTGTTCTGAGAGGTCCATCTCCACCTCGCCGTAGATCTTGACTTGAGCCTCCAGAGCTGAGAAAGCACAAAAGTCCCAGCAGCTTCCGCACTGCCCTTGATCTCTGGCCGGGGTCACTCCACCGGAGTCACGCCAGTCAAAGCGGGTAGGGTAGGTCACTCCTTTCGGAACTTCCAGCTTTTCGAATGTATTCCACCACTCCCAATACCCCTCGGGGAGTTTCAAACCATAAAGCTTCTTCCTTTCCTCAGGCGGAAGATCAGAAACCGAAGTTTTACCCGCAGTCCAACTACAACATTTCTCCTCTGTCCCTTGATCGGGGGCATCCTCCGCAAAGCCCATGCGAGGCACAAAGAGCAACAAAAAGGAGAAGAGAAGAACCAAACTAAAGATTTTAATAGTTCTCATGGTCCATCCTCCAAAAAATGATTTTGGTTAAATTATTTGCCATTTTCGATAAATCATTCTGCTTTTTTGAAAACAAAAAAACACGCTTCCATTATAGAATCTTGAAACTACGCTTCTTTATTTTTGCCAACCCCAAACCCCACACTGAACAGGACTAACCAAAAGCCTCTATCTAAATACGAAATCGTTATCTTCTTTTAATAAGTTAATATAATTTTCAAATAAGTCAAGAAAAATTGTCGAACTTTCCTGTCTTCGCAGCCACTTCTTCAATTCCAAAGGAAAGTTCTTGTGTTTTTGCCTCATCTCGTTCCCTTTTTCTCTAGAATATTGGATTATTGCTGAGGCAAAAGGTGAAGTTTTAATCAAAAAAACCCCAAATCTCTTTGCAAAAACCGATAATCCCCCGATCTTATTTTTAGCCGAAGTTACGTATTTTTATTGCTGTAGACATACAAGAGGAATTTTGTCCTCGAATGCCAATATTTCGTTGAAATCCTAAAAGTTATCTTTCCAAGGAATAAGGGGACTGGCGCAAATACGCGGAAAATTCTATTATCTTTTGCACATACTCTACTTTATCCAGAGGAAGAGACAAAAGCTGAGTGATCTTGTTGGGCGGGATATTTTTTTCCAAATGATATAATATGGGATCGAGGTCTTGGTATTTCATCCTCATAAGTTCTTCGTCCGTCAAGCCGGGAAACAGATCGGGAGTGGGGGCCTTTTCTAAGATCCTTTCTGGAATTCCCAAATATTCCGCTAATGATTGAACTTGCGTTTTGTATAAATGGACAATTGGAAGAATATCCCCAGAGTCATCTCCATATCGGACAAAAAATCCGACCATCCTTTCGGTCTTATTAGCACATCCCAATACTGCCAGATTATGTGATTCAGCATATTGATAAAGTGTCACCATCCGTAGTCGATGCTTGATCCGGTAAGAGGCAATGGCTTGACCCAAGAGTTTGTTACTGCTTCCTTTAAGATTCTCCAGAAAAAAATTTAGGCCCGTGGTTTTGCTTAGGGCTTTGTAAGATAAGCGTGTGAACATTTTGGTCTTCAATGCCTTGCTGACCGAAGTGGAATAACATCCCAAGGTTTTCAAACAGGGGGTCAAGGATTTGATCTCCAATCTTATCCCCAATTTATCTCTAACTAACAAAACATCCTTTTCGCTTTCAGCGCTCGAATCCCTTTCCGGCAAAAAGAGAGCAAAGACTTTGTTCTTTCCCAGCGAACGAACAGATAGGTATGCCACCACGGTCGAATCCAACCCTCCGCTTAAACCCAATACCACTCCATTCCGATTTAGACCTTCGACTTTGGATTTGATAAACCGTTCAATTTCCGAAACGGATTCAACACAATTAATCTTCAGAAATTCGTAGCACACTTTTCAGCTCCTGGGTGGATGTTATCATCCACCCTGCTCAGACGGGTCCCGCCTTTGGCGGGAATGCCCTGGGATGACGGAGACCCCCACCCACACGGGCGCTCCTCTGGGATAACATCCCACGGGGAGCAGAAGATTCTTGTTATTAGCTACAAGGGGACGGCCCACCTATGAACAGATAGTTGATGAGACAGACCACGTCAGCAATGTCAACCACCCCGTCACAATTAGCATCTCCAGCCTCCCAAGGCTGGGGCGCCGGTCCATTTATAAAGAGGTAGTTTATCAAATGCACAACATCAGCTATATCGATCTCCCCATCTTGGTTGGCATCACCACAGACATACACATGCAAACTTACCATCTGGGTATCAGCACTGAACTCATCTTCCGCAATCACCCAGAAGCTGTCCACACAGGATGAATCGGGAGCCTGGCCAATTAGCGAATCATCTTGAAGTGTGCACCATGAAGGAACGTCGAGGTAGCTGATCTGGTGAACCGAATCGTCCGGGTCATATATTTCCGGGTAATAATAAAGCGTCTCATAGGTAGCCAACACAAAGGAATCGGGTGAAACTATCTGGGGAGCCGCATTATCTGCGATGGTGAAAGTATGAGCACCCGGAGCTCCGATGGGCGGATGAGTTACCACTCTTCCAGAGGAGTCGGCCGCCTTTATATAATAGGAAACCACTGTGCCCGGGGGCTGGGCAGGAATGTAGGCATAGAAAGAATCAGGATTTAATGTGGACTGTAGATGTATGGTATCATACGGTGATGTTTCTGTTCTGTAATAGACCAGAAGAGACTCCGGGATAAGTCCGGTGTTGCTGTGATCCTTGATCTCAACCGAGACCAAATAGTCCTCATTGTGGATTTCAGTATCAAAAAGAGGAATGTGGTGCACAAAAAGCATAAAGCGATCGGTGACTCCCAT
>Ga0209636_10001956_pt1 | contig 20886 bp, 8 predicted proteins | sample DeeMarSWOR152_54_FD_187464 | JGI IMG/M metagenome (GOLD analysis project Ga0209636, IMG submission 187464) | Marine sediment microbial communities from White Oak River estuary, North Carolina - WOR-1-52-54 (SPAdes) (version 2) | ecosystem: Environmental > Aquatic > Marine > Intertidal zone >...
TCTTTCCCAACGATCCCATTGACAATGCCGCGCGCCTGATCAGCGATCTGGAGCAGGTATTCCCGGCTGAAGATGGACAGTTTATATTCGGGCCCATGGCTCAAATCAGTTGGGGAACTCCTACCCTGATGACCATTGAAATGGCGCTGGCATTAGAGTTTCCCAATCGCCTGGCTCTGCCAGGCGTTCTTAAAGCAGTGCTCCCCAGTGAAACGAATGATTTATTACGCCTTCAGATGAATTTTTTAGGCGTTATCAATTTCCATAAGAAGCAATTATCTTTTGACGCTGGTCTTTATGAATCAAAAATATTGGGTTATTCGCTCACCGGCGATATGGCCCTGCGCTTCACGTGGGGGGACGACCCTAATTTGCTGGTTACAGCCGGCGGCTTTAATCCCAACTACCAGCCGCCAATGAATGTACCCAAGCTCACCCGTCTTACGGTGAAATTCATTGATGAGGAGAATCTCAAATTAACCCTTGAAAGTTACTTTGCAATCACCTCGAATACGGCACAGTTTGGTGTCAAAGCTGATTTATACGCCGCTTACAGCAAGTTTAGCATAAAGGGCGATGTTGGATTTGATGTTCTCTTTCAGTTTAATCCATTCCATTTTATCGGGCAAATTGACGCCGGCGTAGGTTTGTTCATTTGGGGCGAACCTGTTATGCAAGTCCGGGTTGAAGGCTCTCTGCAAGGTCCTACACCCTGGATTGTTCAGGGTAAAGCCAAATTCAAAATCTGGGTTCTAAGCCGTTCAGTGCCGTTTAGTAAAACCTTTGGTGATGACCGCAATACTGCTCTACCCGATGTTGCAGTTTTGCCGTTGTTAAAAAAGGCTTTACAGAACAGACAAAATTGGCAGGGAGAACAGCCCACACGTTCCCATTGTTTTGTCACCGTCAAAGACCTTTCTTCGATTACCGATGTGATGGTACATCCTGTTGGCACGCTGGCAATCAGCCAAAAAGTAGTGCCGTTGGATAAACAAATCGACAAATTCGGCAACGTTAAACCGTCCGACGCCAATCAGTTTAAGATTTCCGATATAACCGTCGATAGCATTTCTTTTGAAACCGAAGATATTCAAGAACAGTTCGCCCCGGCTCAATTTGAAGAGTTGAGCGATTCCCAGCGTCTGGCTCGCAAATCCTTTGAGAAGATGAAAGGTGGCGTGCGTCTGAAAGGTTCAGATAAAATTGCAGCAAGTTATGCAGTCACCCGGGATGTGGAATATGAAAAAATTATTATCGATCGTAGTGGAGGGCGTCGGGTCATTGGAGTTTTCAAAGAGGCCTTTCCAGCGTTTACAGTTCTACTTCGGGGAAATGCTGCCGCCCGCTTACCCTTTTCACATACTAACACGGCAATATCGCCATTGGCGCCAGAGAAAGTATCGGTTATGCAGGAAGATTTTGCAGTAGTAAATTGCAACGATTTGACTCTCTTTGATGAAGATTCAACCGCCCCGAGCCAGGCGGAAGCCTTCAGCATCATGAAAACATTAATTGCTGATAGGCCGGAATTGAAACACAATATACAAGTCGTACCACGTTATGAGGTAAACAGTCTATGAACGAACAAGTTTTTGCCCGCTATTCTTTTTTGCCCTGGCTGCGGCAGGGGATTGCCACAAGTATTAAAAAGATTGATCCCCTCGGAAGCGGTGGCTCCGGCCAGGGAGAACGAGCCAGTATTGAGATTGCCTTAACGATTAATGAGGACACTGCCAATCCTATTTCCAATACTGTACAACTATTGGGACCAGGCGACATTACCGGTATCGATTCACGGGCGGTGGTGCGTACCGATCCGAGGCACTTCATAACCGATTTTGAGCCGAACTATTTACCGCTGATTGAGTTTTGCGATGGAGATTTTCCCTGGCGTTACACACCGGCCACGGCAAAATTTAAACACCTTTTGAGACCGTGGATCTGTTTAATTGTTTTAACAGAAGATGAATTTGAACGAGATAAGACTTTTCCCGGCCCTCTGCCGATAATCGAACTAAAGGATCCCGCTGCTGGCTTACCCAAAGCGACTGAAACCTGGGCCTGGGCGCATGTCCATGTAAATGACGATTTGGGAACCATGGGCCAAACAGGTATTGATCAAGCAATAGCAAATCTGGAAAATCTTTTACAGGAAAATCCTGATATAGCCATATCCCGTCTCGTCTGCCCGCGAAAGCTCAAGCCCAACACCACCTACAACGCATTTGTTATCCCCACTTTTGAAAGCGGTCGTCTGGCTGGTTTAGGTCAGGAGTTACCGGAAGACATTGACAGTCTGGAACCTTCCTGGGGCAAAGGTCAGTCCAGTTTTCCGGTATACTATGAATGGTACTTTCGCACTGGTTTTCGGGGTGACTTTGAAAGTCTGGTGCGTTTAATACAACCTCGTGTTTTGGATGAAGCTGTCGGTATCCGACCGATGGATGTTCAACAACCTTATCCGCAACAGCTGGACCTGGTACCGGGCATCACCGAACCACCGACGATTGGTCTGGAAGGCGCGCTAAAAACGCCACAGACTGCATCAACCCCCTGGCCAAATCCGGACGAATATCAACCGGATTTAATGCGGCTGCGTAACCTGCCGGTGGAATTCCAGGATGCCTTAGCGAATTTTATCAATCTTCCAGAGGATATCAAGGAACCTGGGGCAACTGGTCTGGATCCAATCGTCACAGCACCGCTTTACGGGCGCTGGCATGCAGTGGTAATGCGTCTTCGCGAAAACGGCAATCCTCCCTGGATTGAACAGTTGAACCTCGACCCGCGAAACCGCACTGCCGCTGGTTTCGGTACCTTGGTAGTGCAAAAACTCCAGGAAGAGCTTATGAATTCAGCCTGGCAGCAACTGGGTCAAATTGAGCAAGTCAATCGACTTATGATACAAGCTCAGTTATCTCATGAAATCGTTCTGGCGTTGTATACCAAACATTTTCTTCCGCTGGGCGATAGTCAAATACTTGGTATAACAGCGCCGATGCAACGATTCGTATTGGGAAGTCCTTTTACAATCCGAAAATTGATACAAGATAGTGTCCTGCCGATTGCCAGTGTCAGTCGGGCTTTTCGCCGCATTAACCGGCCCCGGGGACCAATTGAATTGAAAATGGATCCTGATAGTTCCCGACAGCCAAGACCAGTTTTAAATCGAATCAACCGGGGAGAGATTACCGCAGCGCCGCCCAAGCAGACACCTAAAAAACAGCTTACCCTGGAAGAAGTGTCCAACAGTTTATTCCCATCCTGGGTACCGGATTGGCTAAAGCCGTTTTTAAAATTCAGTCATCTTATCTTGGGATTATTGCTGGTAGGATTTATCTTAATGAATGTGTTTTTCAACTTTATTCCATTTACCAGCCCTATTTTTTTAGCAATTATAGTGGCATCTGTCGGCGCTTTTGTATATTTACAAAATAAAAGTAGTCGTTGGCGAACCGCTGAGATTCTGCAGCGTAAAAATTTGATTCCTGAACTGATTAAAAAGATACCTCCCCGTCCACATTTTAAAATTACAAAACCAGGCGAGACCTTCCCGAATATCGGTTCCACCAGAGATGATAGTATAGAAGCGGCGCATTTTCGACAAGCAACGATCGATGCTCATGAGATGCTTCAAGCTCTTCCTGCGACACCGGCACCACTTCAGCCGTTGGACATCGCCTCGGTGCAAGGAAAATTACTATCAGCGCTCCATCCTGATAATGGTTTTGTGAAACGTTTTCAATCACGGGTAGTTATTCCAGCGTCTTATGATACAAAAAATCGCACTGATCCTTGTGCGCCGATCATGGCAGCGCCGGATTTTGACCGTCCCATGTACGAGCCGCTGCTTGACATATCGCCAGAACTTTTAATACCGAACGTGAACTTAATTCCGCAAAACACCATCGCCTTACTGGAAACCAATCAATCTTTCATTGAAGCCTATATGGTCGGCTTGAACCATGAAATGGCACGTGAGCTGCTCTGGCGAGAATATCCTACCGACCAGCGAGGTAGTTATTTCCGCCAGTTTTGGGATGTGAGAGACTTTGTGAACACTGAACCAGGTTTATCCCCGGAAGAATTGGCAGAAAAGCTACGTGATATAAAGCCAATTCATAGCTGGCTAGCGCAGGCAGAGCTGGGGGAGAATAACAACCGTCAGTTGGATGAGAGCAAGGAAAATCTCGTCTTAATCATCCGCAGCGATTTATTGAAAAAGTACCCGACGGCAGTGATTTACGCTGTTAAAGCAATCTGGCCGAAAGATGGCAGTTCCCGCACGCCGGGAGACATCGAGCAATATCCGTTATTTCGTGCCAAAATTGATCCTGATATTACCTTGATTGGATTTGCCCTGACTGTCGAAGAAGCCAGGGGCTCTTCCAATCCGGATGATAACAATCCAGGCTGGTTTTTTGCCATTAAAGAGCGTCCCGGCGAATCACGTTTCGGATTGGATGCAGCCGAAAGTCCCGCAGATGATACCGCAACAGATTGGAACGATCTATCATGGGGACATCTCGTGTCGACACAGAGGGAATTTGATGAGTTGAACTATATCGATTTGGAAACGCCATTGCACAACGTGGCTGATTTCGACAGTATGGATTGGGGTGCCAATGCCGCAGATATGGCGTATATCCTTTTTCAACAGCCGGTATTCTTTGCAGTGCATGCCAGTGAAATGATACCGGAATAAAGCAATTCGAGCAATAAGGTGAAGTATATAATGGTTATAAGGCAATCGTACTACTGTTCTTTTGTAAAAGCTTAGCAATTTCCCAGGAGACTTTTCTATGAACAATTTCAAAACCATCCGCGCCGATCTGATTCAAGCCCGTATTCATCGTGATCAGCAGGATAATCAGTTACATATTACTCGAACACATTTATGCCAGGTGGAAAGAAGGCTGAATGTGCTCCGTCGTGTTGGCAGGGCAAATGCCGGGGATCCAGAAGGTGCTCAACTGCTGCGCAGAAAAAAGGAATTAGAAGCGCTTATTCAGCAACAGGAAAATGAGCTCCTGGAACGCGAACAATTTTTTCACCGTATTCAGAAGAATTTTGTTCAATTACCACTCCCGCAGCAACTGGTGGAACAACTCGATGACCGTATCCCCTTCCTACTCGTACCGGTGCGCGTTGAAACAAAATTTATGAAGAATGATGCCGGGGCTGATGAACTCTGGGTACGCATCTATCCCGACGATATTGTCATTGAAACCCATGAGAAACCATTGACAGATGATGAAGTGAAAGTCGGTAAAGCATTTTGGGAAGCCATCTGGCGGGCTGGTGGAAATACTGAAAAAGAACTGGGAGCCTGGCGAGTTTTAGTAAGTGTAAGTGGTGCGCCGCGTGCGGCGTGGATCGCTAAAACCATGGAACCACTGAACAATGATGATGAGCACCGGCCTGCCAAAGAAATTCCCGATGAAATGCCCCTGGAACCAGTTCCCGAATTTCCTGAGGTAGAACCCAAACAGGGTTCCTGGACGCGCGCACCGCGAGTGCGGATTATGCCAGATCGTTTTGTAGTTTCCACTTACGTGAGCGACAAGAAAACACATGAAATCATTGGCAACCAAATCCCCGATCCCTTGATCGTTGGCCCTGATCCGTTGCAGATTAATGGTGGTTTCTCACAAGCTGATGGCGATTTACATGTTGATCCGGACATGGAATGGCTGACCAAGTTTCAGAAAGCTGTAGAAGTGGGAATGGCGGTTCGTATTCCCATAAATGCCAGTGAAGCACGCAATGGATTTGACCGTGTTATCGTGTTGGGACTACGACTATCCTCTGATGAACGAGATAGCAAACTGCTTTTAGAAAATTTGCTCGATAATCATCACTATACCGAGGGATTACATTTAATACCTCAAGGCACCCCAACAAACAATACAGAGGAAAGTGGTTCGGGATTCAGTCGTATTGAGCCAGGTGATGAAACTAGTTTTCGGGTTGAATTTGGAGACAACCTGTTTGAACCTGTGAGTGAGCCATTTGAAAAACGGGATGGTCAGCGTTTGGCAGAAGCCCTGGGAGTTAACGATGAAATTTTTCAGCATATTCACCATAGTGACGGTTGCGATGGTCGGGAAGCAATGGCAATGAACCGCGCTTTGTGGTCAGCTACATTAGGGTATTTTATGGAAGAGATGATGGACCCGGTTTTCAGCCTGGAGAATATCCGTAAAATCCGTTCATTTTTTACGAATTTTGTAAGCGGGCGTGGTTTTCTTTCAGCCATTCGCGTGGGTAGACAGCCTTATGGCATTTTGCCGACCAGTGTATTTTCGCGTTGGAAATGGTCCAGAGAATATGATCCATTCTTTACAGATTTGTACAGCGTGCTCCGCCATCTGGATAAAAAGTGGACCTCACTCAGCCGGGAAGTAACCCACGCCGGATCAAGTTCTGATCCCGATAACGATTTACTTGATATACTGGGATTGCATGCATCTTCGGTAGAGTTCTATAAACGCTTCGGTGCCGGAGCAACTTATCTCTACAACCTGGTTGGCTTTACTGTTGAAGGTCAGTCAGCATCGGAATGGAACAATAAGCTTCAGGCAGTTGCAGCAGATTTGATTACCGAATTGGGCTTTGATTTTAAAACGATTCCTAAGATCTTTAAAATCAATTTTTTTCGTGATCATCGACTCCTTCAGCAGCCGCTTATAGACAAAACGCCGCTCTCGGAAACAAAGGGGATTCAGCCGATTACTGAAAACATTGGCAATTATATTCATTGGCTAATGAATAACGACAACACGATTGAAGTCATCCGTGAACAAGATTTTGGCACGGATGAAAATGGCGATTATATTCCCCGACCGCAGGCATTATTGTACCTCTTATTACGCCACGCATTTCTACAGCAGAATTGGGATACCGCCATCAGGGTGCATGTTCGTGAAAATATTGTTACCGAGGCTGCCCGCCGTGAGGTGGAGTTGCTCAATATGCACGAACATCCGGATGTCACCCGCTGGGATTATTTTGAAACGACAATTCCGAATGTTACCGGTGAATTAACTATGGCGCAATTCCTACGCAGCGATGCGGTGATTACACTCCCAGAAGCTAATGAACTATTAGAACTACAATCTGCATTACCCGTGTTAGCAGATTTACCAACGGCTCGTCTGGAACGACTGTTGGTTGAGCATCTTGACCTGTGCAGCTACCGTTTAGACGCCTGGCAGTTGGGAATTGTGAATTTTCGATTACAACAGTTACGTCAGGAAAACCAGACCGGGACTTCAGGGGAAAATTCAGAAGAAACCAGGCCGTTTGGAATTTATCTCGGTGCTTTTAGCTGGCTGGAAGACTTACGACCAGCCCCTCAAAGGCAACCGGTACCGCCGGACGAAGTTCCCGAAGGTTTCGATGACTCCGGCAAAGCACCGTTGACTTATGCACCCAATAATGGCGGATACATTCATGCCCCTTCGCTTAACCATGCTGCAGCCGCGGCAATCTTACGTAACGCTTATATTACTCATGCCAGCCCGGATAATTCAAAATTAATGTCAGTCAACCTCTCCTCGGAGAGAGTACGTCATGCATTATGGTATGTTGAAGGCATTCAAAATGGGCAAGAATTGGGAGCGCTGCTCGGGTATCAATTTGAACGCGGGCTACACGAACGCCACCCCGAACTCTCATTGAATCAATATATTTTACCACTTCGCAAGAAATTTCCCCTGGTTGCCGATCAAGTAACAGAATCTCCTGAGAATGCACCCATCGATGCCATAGAAGCGCGAAATGTGGTCAATGGTTTGAGCCTGGTAGACGCTGCCAGGAAGGTTGATGATCCACGTAAAATACTTGATTTCCCCGCCTCTACCGCTGAAAAAGATGCTATTGTAGTAGAAATAGGCCGAATTACGGCTGAGTTAGATGCTGTTAGCGATCTAGCATTAGCTGAAAGTGTGTTTCAAGTAGCGCAGGGAAATTATGACCGCGCTGGTGCGGTTTTGAAAGTAACTTCTGAAGCGAACCGCCCTTTTGAAACCGAGGTTGTCAACACTCCCCGTACTGGAACTGCACTGACCCACAGGGTAATGATCAACTTTAGTGATGATGACTCCACCAGTCCACACTGGCAAGGTATTGATCCTTCCCCAATGGCTGAAACAGAACCGCTCCTGAATAACTGGTTAGGCCAGATGCTCGGCGATCCGGTAAATATCCGCTGCCAGGTCGCATACCAGGATACGATATTGAATATCGAAAATATTGTTGAAGTCAGTCTACTCGACCTAAACATGCAGCCCATTGATTTCATCTACCAAACCGGCCAGGATTTGCAAGATGAAGCGACCGAGCTGGAAAACCGTATTGCCTATCATGTACGGAAAACGAATTCTCTGAATCAGACCGTCCCTTTGAATATTCGTTTTATCGAACGGAAACCGGAGTGGGAGCCTAACATAAAAACATTTTTTGAAATCCTCCCCCTTGTAAACAACCTGCGTGAAATAATTTGCGGCTGCCGTCCCTTGGCAGCAGATGATTTTATTCTCCCCTCAGATGAAGTTATTGACAATGAAAATCGTCAGCGATATGATTTAACGGAATTGCAATCCCGCGCCAATCAAGCCCACATTGCCCTTGAAGATGTAAAGGGAGACGAAGAGGGTACGAAAGGCCTAAAAAAAGCTATAAACGATTTGAAAAACATAGATCCGATACCTGCTATTCTAAACCTGTGTAATGCATTATTAGAAGCAGCCAAATTCAATATACCGGATGCCATTCCTGCATCTGCGGAAGTCTCAACCAGTGTAAAAGATGAGTTGCTTAAGAAGGCAGATTCAGTTTTAGCAGTAATGGAGAGACGTTTTGAACAGGCGCGTCAAATTCTTGAAACATTGGAGGGTGAACAGCAGCCGAATAGTGTTCAGCTTAAGCAGATAACTTTGGCCTTCAAGGCAATCTTTGGTCGTTCGTTCAATGTCATACCATTTTTTACATTGCAGAATCCGGATGAATTACAATTGGCAGTCAATCATAGCAATACCCTGCTGAACGACGCGCCGCCCCAGTTTGTTAATGAATGGCTTCAGGGATTAACTAAAGTTCGGTCGAAAATATCAACATATCACACTGCAATTATGTTCGCTGATATGTTTGAACACATTTCCACCAAGCCAATCGTTGCCCAGATACCATTTCGGGAAAATGATGCCTGGGCTGCATTACCAATTGAGATTGATCCGGAAAATTTCGGTGATAAACTTTCTTTGATTATGCAAGTTCCTGATGGCTTTCAAACATCCGGTACTCTTTCCGGTTTATTATTTGATGAATTTTTAGAGATGATTCCCAACAATAATGTAACTACCGGTGTGGCTTTTCATTTGGACCAACCAACTTCCGAGCCACCGCAAACCATTTTATTAGCTGTAACGCCTGAACTAACCGGCAGTTGGAAATGGCAGGATTTGCTGGATACATTACATGAAACGCTTGATATGGCGAAAAAACGTGCTGTCGAGCCGGACAAACTCAGTGACACGGAATATGCCCAACTCATTCCGGCAATCATTACTGCAGTGACAAAACATTTTACAACCTTTTCTGTTGATCTGACAGAAGTGGTCAGTTTATAAACTAATCAGGAGCAATTAGTAATGAGCAATGGAAATGAATTTGATTTAATTAGCCCGAATTTACCGAATAGTTACCGCCTACCTGCAATAGTAAATTGGAATCGTATAGAGCCTCGCCCTCGTTCAATCGACTTTGATCGCTCCTTAAGAGCAGAAGTGCACGATGCATTGTGGATGTTAACCCGACAATGGCAATTCGGTGAGTTTAAAGGTAAAGATGGCGGTACGGCCATTTCCGCTAAAATTAAAATTCAGACAACCAGGGTAACGCGCTTTGCTGCTCGCAGCGAAACAGGCACAGACTATGATGACAGCTTACCGCTGGAGACACGGGTTGAACGAGAAGATATCCCCAAGGACATTCTTCTCCGAATCCAGATGGGGTATCAATGGTTTAAATTGCTTGATGAGGAAGGATTAAATGATTTGCGTGTAATTTATCGTTCTGCCTATCCCATTGAAATGCCAAACGAGCAAAATGTCCAGAACGCCTCTATTTTTAGTAATCGTCAAGTCTGGCAGATAGCCGCCGCTGCCAGCAGCAGGGCAATGGATGGCTGGGCATTTTATTCGGATTTAGCTGATGGTAAAATCGTAGCCGAGGATGTGACCGCTAATGGTTTAATGATTGAAGATCAAAACGACCGTGAAAAAGTTGCTAAAATAGCAGAAGAATTTCTCAAATATTTTAAACGTCTTTTCAATCAACCGGATAAAGATGATGCTCCCACCTGGGCACCAGAGCATTTGGAATACCAATTTAGATGTTCTGCTCCAGAGCCGGACGGTTCCCAAGCCGTTTTAATCGCCGAGGAATATTACCAGGGAAATCTCGATTGGTATGCTTTCGATCTTCATCCCGATCCAGAAGCGTACCTGGAAGGAAGCGAAAACCAAAATGTCATTAAGGATGAGCTCTTCACCTTTTTGCCAGCCCCGGTTCACTTTTCCGGAATGCCTAACTTACGATGGTGGGAATTTGAAGATCACCGAACCGACTTCGGTGACATTGATGCTCATACCACCGATATCGCTAAATTGTTATTTGCCGAATTCGGTTTGATTTTCGGCAACGACTGGAGCATTATTCCTTGTGTAGTGCCGGTAGGGAGTTTATCCGAAATCAAAGGGCTGGTAATCACCGATACCTTTGGTCAGCGAACTTTAGTCCGAGCAGCCGGTCGCGGGAAAGATGATGATTGGCAGCGATGGACAATGTTTAATCTAAATACTCGCGGCGATACCGACAAAGCAGACAACCGTCTTTTCTTACCACCCAGAGTTGGAAAATTGCTTGAAAGCCTGCCGATCGAAAAAGTTAGCTTTTCACGAGATGAAATGGCTAATATGGTCTGGGCAGTTGAATCGATTATTCCAGATGAAATTGGTGGTGGAGTAAATGGTTTTGAAGCTGCAACTGACTTACAAAATTATTTCAAACGTATCGCTCCGCTCGAAACACCTGCTCAATCCTTTTCGGAGAATGATGCGTTCATTTGCTACCGTATAGCTACAACTGTGCCATATAACTGGATTCCTTTTATCCCTGTCCATGTTCCTGGTTCAAACCGCCAAATACAATTGCAGCGTGCAGCAATGCCGCCTATCACCGTTGGACCAGAAACCGTTTATGTGGAACCACACGGTGCTATTCTGCAACCGCATTTGGGAGCAAATACTAAATATTTAGTTAATGAGGAAGAAATTTCCCGTGCTGGTGAAATGGTTACACGAACCTACCAGCGGACTCGCTGGTACGATGGACAGACATACTTGTGGTTAGGACGACGTAAAAGAAAAGAACGCGGCAAAAGTTCTAGCGGCTTGAAATTTGATCAAATCGAACTGAAAAATAAAAATGAGTCGGAAGGCGAGTGAGAGTAGCCTGTCTTTCTAATTCTTGGAACATGGATTTGATTTTTAAGAATCATGGAATAATCATTATACTCAATTTGTTCTCTACTGATCACAGCTATGAATATTTCCTCAGTCGCTTCCGCCTAATCCATCAGGAAAGTATGGCAAAGGCACACCAGTGCGTTTAAGATTTATCAAAAGGTTGGCTTGTTTCCATAAACATTCAGTGGTAATTTCAGGTTAATCAAATTTTGGTTGTGTGCTGCTAGTATAGTCTGTGCTAACGGTGGCAAATAACCAATCATTGCACCATAAGCAAGTGTAGGTTGGATTTGTTTTTTAAGAACTGAGTGGAAAATATAAATCTGGAGTGTTTATAAGAGTTCGGTGCGAAATTACACTTGCTCTGGTGAGCTCAATTGTTATAGCACAGCATGTATTGGGAAATGGCATCTGGGTATGAATTGGCCGACAAAGGACGGAAAATCGGCAAAAATATGGCTTAAAAATGTGGACTTCACTAAAGATATTAAAGATAGCCCGATCGATCATGGCTTTAATTATTTCTTTGGAATTTCAGGCTCATATGGAAATTTCTTTTACATGCTAAAAGCGGTGGAAATTATAAATGGTATAAAAATTCAAAAATCAGCGACTGGTCTGAGACTGATATAATTCAATTATATAATATTAATACCGCAGAGAAAACGCAGAGTTTTTTATTAATTGTTTTTTTTGAAATATCATTTTTTTGAAATTTTGAGCAACTGTTCAAATTTAGTTTTTGAATTTCTTTTTCACTGCGAGACTCTGCGATCTTTGCGGTTATTCATTCTTCCATACGAAGCAAATTTAGAGGATACATTTGTTCTTGTGTAGTTGTATACTATAAGATTTTGAGAGGATACGATTCATATACAAATAATCGCATAAACTTAAACGCAGAGATAGCTGAGGCTGCGCAAAGTTTTATTATTAAAGAGGTGAAATAATGTTTTTAGTTAAATTTATGGTAAAATCTTTGCTTATTTTAATAATTCTATTTCTAAGTTTAATTTTTAATTTTTGTCAAAAAGCCGGCAAAGATACTCAATACCAGACTGTACTCAGGAATGGATGGTATATTCGTTCATCAGCAGAGATTAAGGCAAGCGGTGATTTGATTTCCAGTCCTGGTTTTGATTTGAACGGCTGGTATCCAACCAATTTGCCCACCACTGTGTTGGCTGCGCTTGTCAAGAATGGTGTTTATCAGGATCCTTACTTTGGTAAGAATCTGGAAAACATTCCAACAGAACAATTCAAACATTCGTGGTGGTATCGAATGGAATTTAGACTGGAAAATCGAAAGTCTTTTCAAAACACCCGTCTGATCTTTGAAGGCATCAATTACAGCGCCAACATCTGGCTCAACGGGCAGAAGATTGCTTCATCTGACACCCTCATCGGCTCCTTCCGCAATTTTGAAATTGACATCACCAAATTTCTTAATCCAGGAGATAATATCCTTGCTGTGGAAGTTTTTCCACCCAAGCTTGGAGATTTCACCATCGGTTTTGTTGATTGGAATCCAAGACCGCCCGATCAGAACATGGGAATCTGGCGGGAAGTGAAATTGCGGACAAATGGCGCAGTATCCATTAACAATCCGTTTGTTCAGAGCAAGGTGAATTTTGAAACCCTGGATCAAGCCTCTCTTACAGTTACTGTTGACTTGATCAATCACAGTGATCAGCAGGTATCTGGATTTTTAAATGGTGAAATTGAAGATATTAAATTCAGTCAGAAATATACTCTGGCTCCCCATGAGAAGAAACAGATTACTTTCAGTCCCGATCAAAATGAGGTACTGACTATTACTAATCCCCGCTTGTGGTGGCCCAATAATCTGGGTGAACCAAACTTGTATCCGTTGAAATTAAGCGCCATCGAGAATGAAGAAATTTCCGACGTCCAGTCAATCCGATTTGGGATACGTGAGATTTCAGATTTCATCAATGAACAAGGGCATCGTGGCTACAAGATTAACGGGAAGAAAGTGTTGATTCGAGGTGGCGGTTGGGTTGACGACTTACTTCTGGCAGACGACGACAAGAAAATTGAAAATCAAATTAAATATACCAGGTTCATGAATTTGAACACCATTCGCCTGGAAGGTTTCTGGGGGAGCAGTCAGAAGCTTTACGACCTGGCTGATCAATATGGTATTCTCATCATGGCAGGCTGGAGTTGTCAGTGGGAATGGGAAGGGTATTTAGGCGGACCAGTGGATGAATTCGGCGGTATTATTTCACCAGAACAAATGGAACTGGTTACCAGGTATTTAAGAGATCAAGTCGTGTGGCTACGGAACCATCCGAGTATCTTTTTATGGGCGTTAGGAAGCGACAGGTTACCAAGACCAGAGTTGGAGAAAAAATATTATGGTGTATTAGCTGAGATAGATCCAACCCGTCCAACCTTAGCAAGTTGTGGATATGCTATAAGCGAAATAAGTGGACCAAGTGCTGTTAAGATGAGCGGTCCTTATGATTATGTGACACCCAATTACTGGTATGTGGACAAAAAGCATGGCGGGGCTTTTGGTTTTAATACCGAAACTGGTCCTGGTCCGCAACCGCCACCATTGGAGAGCATTAAAAAAATGATCCCAAAAGACCATTTGTGGCCTATCGATGATTTCTGGAATTACCACTGTGGGAGAAACGAATTCAATACATTGAACCGTTACAATAATGCACTTAACCATCGTTATGGAAGATCTGAAACTGTGGAGGAATTCACCCAAAGAGCTCAAGTAGCCAGTTATGAGGCGATTCGTGCCATGTTCGAGGCGTTTGGTGTGAATAAATACAATTCCACAGGTATTATCCAGTGGATGCTTAACTCTGCCTGGCCTGAAATGTTCTGGCAGCTCTTCGATTACTACCTGATGCCCAACGGCGCTTTTTATGGGACAAAAACAGCTTCCAAACCAGTGAACATCGTTTACAATTATGGTGATAAAAATATTTATATTGTAAATGATACGTTTTCTCCTCTTGAGAATTTGAAAGTGGAAGTGCAAGTTTTGAACATCGATTATAAGGTGGTCTTTAAAAAGAACTTTCAAGTCAGCATCGATGAAAATATGTCAAAGAAAATTTTTGATCTGCCAGCGATCGATGAATTGAATCCGGTTTATTTTCTTGATCTGAAACTCAAGGATAACGATGGCAAAAAAATAAGTGAAAATTTTTACTGGCTATCAACCAAAAAAGACGTGTTGGATGAGGAAGGGACTTTGTGGTTTGTCACACCCAATAAAGAATTTGCCGATTTTACTGCGTTGAAGGATTTACCTGAAATAGAAATTAATGCAAAATACCAATTTAAAGACCTGGGTAAAGACCAGGAAATTCACGTCACATTGGAAAATCCATCGGCTGCGATTGCGTTTTTTATTGAGCTGAACGTTTATGGAAAAGAGAGCGGCAATTCGATTCTGCCAATTTTCTGGGATGACAACTATGTCTCTTTGCTGCCTGGTGAGGTTAAAGAGATTAGTGCCCGATTTTCCAGGGAAGATTTAAAAGACCAGCAGCCAGGTTTCAGGTTAAGCGGCTGGAATGTGAAAAATAAGAAAATTCAATAACAGGAGATTTTGCTATATGAAGCGAAACTATTTTATCGTTGGGTTAATATTCTTGATCTTTTTTGTCATCTCTTTTTTAACAAATATCCTGGGACCACTGATTCCAGATATCATTGATAGCTTCGTTCTGAGCCTGACTCTGGCAGGATTTCTGCCCTTCTCTTTTTTTGTGGCGTATGGCGTAATGTCCATTCCCGCTGGAGCGCTGGTAGAGAGATACGGAGAAAAACCAGTGATGGTGGCTTCATTTATCCTGGCATTTATTGGCTCATTTCTTTTTGCCACATTCCCATATTTTTCGGTTGCCATGGTCTCTTTATTTTTAATTGGCATTGGAATGGCAATGTTACAGGTGGCTATCAATCCTTTATTGCGAACAGCAGGCGGTGAGGAACATTTCGCTTTTAACTCGGTCATGGCACAACTCATATTCGGTGCTGCCTCGTTTATCAGTCCACAGGTTTATAGCTACCTGGTTAAAAATCTTAAAGACCCGACAGGTGAGGTAAATTTCATCGTCAGGGCGCTGGCAAAGGTTGTACCGACCGATCTTCCCTGGATATCGCTGTATTGGGTATTCGCTGTTATTGCGCTGGCAATGGTCATCGTCATCGCCTCAGCAAGATTACCTAAAGTGGAATTAAAAGAAGACGAGCGGGCTGGCGCCTGGGAAACATATAAACTGCTATTTAAAAATAAATTCGTTATCCTTTATTTTCTTGGCATTTTTGCCTACGTCGGCACGGAACAGGGTGTTGCCAATTGGATTTCAAAATTCCTGTCCGTGTATCACGGTTTTGATCCACAGGTTGTCGGCGCTGATGCGGTTTCATATTTCTGGGGATTAATGACCGCAGGTTGCTTGCTCGGTCTGCTGCTGCTAAAACTTTTCGACAGTCGAAAGGTTTTAATTGGATTTGCGAGTGCCGCAATTATAACTCTTTCCATTGCCCTGTTCGGATCAGCAAAGATGTCCTTGTATGCTTTTCCATTGGTTGGTTTTTTTGCATCGGTGATGTGGTCTATCATTTTTTCTCTGGCTTTGAATTCCGTAGAAAAACATCATGGATCATTTTCAGGTATTCTATGTACAGGAATTATCGGCGGCGCCATTGTACCATTGATCGTTGGAGTGCTGGGTGATTTTTTTGGGTTAAGATTTGGCATGATATTCTTGTATCTAACGCTGGGTTATATTTTAAGTATCGGATTTTGGGCAAAGCCACTGATCACTAATGTCACTTTTCAGATGAAAAAGAAAAAACAGTGATTATAAAGTAAAACCTTATTATGGCTGGTCTAAATGAAGGGATAAATCAGGTTTCTTAAAGAAACCTGGTTTGTAGACTTCTTTAGTTCGATTAGCTAAGCTGATACGATATCTTTTGATATAGCTGGAGAATCTTTATGTACAACAAGACTATCATTGGTGTCGATGTAGGTGGAACGAAAATAGGTGTCGGTAAAGTTGAAGCGAATCAGATAGTGAAGCATTTTGCTTTCAATGTCTCCTCTCAAGCAAGCGAGGAAAAAATAGTAAATGAAATTATACAAGCCATCGAAAAGGTATTTGATCAAACCACTGCGGGAATCGGGGTTGGTGCACCGAGTTTGGTGGATGTTGAAAAAGGGATTGTTTATGATGTACAAAATATTCCTTCCTGGAAAAAAGTGCCTTTAAAACAAATTCTGGAAGAACATTTTCGTTGCCCTGTTTATGTAAATAACGATGCTAACTGCTTTGCCGTTGGTGAAAAATATTTTGGAAAAGGTAGGAATTATAAAAATATGGTCGGTTTAATCATTGGAACAGGGATGGGAGCAGGCATCATCATTAATAATCGCCTCTATTCGGGGATCAATTGTGGCGCTGGTGAGTTTGGCTCCATACTATACAAAGAACATATTTATGAGTATTATTGCAGTGGACAATTTTTTATAAATGAATATGGCAGTGAAGGACATAATCTTTTTGATGAAGCAAAAAAAGGTAACAAAAAATCTTTAGCAATCTTTGAGCAATTCGGTACCCATTTGGGCAATGCCATTATGACCATTTTATTTGCTGTCGATCCAGAAGCAATCATTCTGGGTGGCTCAGTCAGTCAATCATATCCATTTTTTCAAAAAACAATGTGGCGAGAAATCAGATCTTTTCCCTATAAAAATACAATCGAACGACTGGTTATTGATACAACTGAAGAGACACAAATAGCTATTTTAGGCGCTGCTGCGCTTTTTTATGATGCACAGGAGAATTTTCACAATATGGATTAAGCTAAGCACAAAGAAATCTCAAGACTGAAGATAAATTTGATAAAAACGACTCTTCTCAATATTTTTGTTATCCTCAACAAAAAATCAACGACCTACTTTTCACAATTTCCCCGACCGTAAAATCGCAATCACCAGCCACAATCCCAGGATCGCCGCAATAATGTAGCCGATTAATCCAAAGGCAGATAATCCAAAAATATGAAGTCCTTTATCAAAAAAGACGATAATTGAAGAACCCACAATCAGGGCAGCGATGATCAGGCTGAAGGCAAGTCGGTTGCTTGATCGGTCCATCTCGGTAATCAATCGCTCCAAGCCGCGATGCTCGAAAATCAGGTTCATTCTGCCCTTTTTAACTTTGCGCAGAATGTATCGCAATTCACTGGGCAAAATTTTTATCAACTCCTCTGTCTCTTGAGCCAGTTGTCTCATTTCTTTGAGTTGTTTTTTGGGAAGGATCGGTTGAAGCATCAGTTTTCTGGCATACGGTTCGACAAAGGTCATCATATTGAAATCAGGATCGAGGCTTCGACCAACGCTTTCAATGGTAGCCAAAGCCTTTGCCATAAGTACGACATCAGCTAATACTGCAATTCGGTGGCGACGCAATACTTCAATCAGGTCATTTAACAGTTTTTCGATTTTTAATTGATTGAGCGGAATGCCATAGTAGGCATCAATAAAATCGTTCAAATCAATCCGAAGCAAACGAGTATCTTTTGTTTCATCGATGACCTCAGCATCGATAAAAATTTTGATGATTTTATCGATGTTCCTTTCCACAATTGCTGATAGCAGATTCTGAAGATAAACTTTGGTCTGCTCATCTAATCGGCCAACCATGCCAAAATCTAAGGGGGCAAGCACATTATTTTTCAACACAAAAATATTGCCAGGGTGTGGATCTGCATGAAATAACCCGATTTCAAAGATCATTTTGAGCGTTGCCTTTGCTCCATAGCGGGCAATAATTTTTCTATCCAGATCCTGGCGCTGGGAAAAATCGATCTCAGAAACTTTAACACCATCGATATATTCCATTGTTAAGATACTCGATGTTGTGTAATCCCAATAAATCTGGGGAAGATATATCGTATTATCATTTTTGAAATATTGCCGAAATCGATCGATATTTCTCCCCTCGCGGACAAAATCCAGCTCGGCTCGAATGGTTTTGGCAAATTCATTCACGATCCCCTTTGGATCATAAAGTTCGCTTTCAGGAAAATATTTTTCGACGAGACCCGCCAGATCATAGAGAATGCCGATATCGGTTTCAATGATACTCTTTATTTTCGGACGCTGAATTTTGACGGCAACCGATTGATTGTTCAACAAAGTTGCTCGATGTACCTGGGCAATTGACGCTGCTGCAATCGGTTCTTCTGAAAAAGAGCGAAAAATATCAGCAATGGGTCTATTCAATTGCGCCGAGACAATTTTCATGGCTTCATCTGAAGAAAATGGTGGCGCTTGATCTTGAAGCTTCTCCAGCTCCTTCACGAAGTCCAATGGAACCAAATCGGGACGGGTGCTGAGCACCTGCCCCAATTTGACGAATGTGGGACCCAAATCTGCTAGTGCCATTCTCAATCGTTGCGCCGTAGTCAGGTGTTCAAATTGCTCCGCAGTTCTGGCTTTTCGAGTAAACTTTCTGCCGAATTTAACGATCGTGTCAAGCTTCAAGCGTTCAACAATATCATCAAATCCATACTTCAATAATACTGAAAAAATTTGACGGTAACGTTTGATGTTGCGATAGGTTTTTTGAAATCTTGGTATCTGCATAATTTAATTTGCTGTATCGGAATTTCAAAGTTAATATCAACAATGAGCTGAAAAAAACTTACAAGGAGCAACGGAGTAAACAGAGATTCACGGAGTTTTTTTTAGCAGTTAAAAAACTCCATTTAAACTTTGCTTGCTCCGCTTCTCATTGTAAGGGAATTACTTCATTAAACAATTTGCTAAGCTATGTTCTTATTGTTCGAGTTTCTTTTTTAATGCTTCGACTTGCTGAGCCAATTTTTCAAAATCTTCTTTGGTGGGGATCCCAAGCTTATCAATTGCCTTTTTGATTTCGTTGTTAATTTTCTCCGAAACAACTTTCTCCTGTTCCTTAATTTTTTGGACATATTTATCAATTGTTTCGGCTCTTTTTTCGTTTGCCACTTCGCCCGCTTTAATAAGATCATCAACTAAAGCCTCCACTTTTTCACGGCCTTCCTCAAACAAACCAATTCCTAAAAATAGTCCTTTTTTGAATAGATCAATCATGATTTTGACCTCCAAATTTATTAAATAATGTTGTTGTTTGACAGGTGGATTTAATTTAGGGATATCTATCACTAATGTCAATATAAATGTAGGACAAAATGCCATTTTGTCTTACATCCTTTTAAACAAAATTAATAAAAAATAAGTTGCATTTGAATATTAATTTAATAATTTATATATTTCAGTGCACTGAATAAATTCACTCACTACTATTGAAAGGAATACCAGATGTTGGATGACACCAGGGTCAAGCAGCTTAAAGAAAAAGTTCAACAGGCAGGACAGGGCCATATATTTCGTTTCTGGGAAGAATTATCAGTGGATAACAAAGAAAATTTGATTAGCCAGATCGAATCGATTGATTTTAATTTGCTTCAACAATTAAAAAAAATGTACATCGATAATCCTTATGAAAGATTATTTTCTGGAACATTAGAACCACCGACAATTATTCCAATTTCCAAAACCGAACAGCAAAAACAGGACGCCGAACAAGCAAAGAGAATTGGCGAAAAATTATTGATTGAAGGGAAAGTCGGCGTGATTTTAGTGGCAGGTGGACAGGGTACCCGCCTGGGCTTTGACGGACCTAAAGGTATGTTTAAGATCGGTCCGATTAGCGGGAAAACGCTGTTTCAACTATTTGCTGAAAGAATTAATGCATTAAATAGAAAGTATTCCACAATTATCCCCTGGTTTATTATGACCAGCGAGGCAAATCATAAAGAAACCGTTGAGTATTTTCAGACAAATAAATTTTTTAATTTAAATGCTGAGGATATTTATTTCTTCAAACAGGGAATGATCCCTGGAATTGATGCCGATGGTAGAGTTTTCCTCGATGCGAAAGATCACATTTTTACCAATCCCAATGGCCATGGAGGAACGCTTTATGCCTTGCTTGATAGCGGATGTCTGGATGAAATGAAACATCGGGGTATTGAGGAGCTATTTTACTTTCAAATCGACAATGTTCTAATTAAAATTTGTGATCCAATATTTATTGGTTATCATCATAGAGAATGGGCAGATATGTCACTGAAGGTAGTTGCCAAACGCGATCCTTATGAAAAAGTGGGTGTCGTCGGTAAAGTCGATGCCAGATTGACAGTTATCGAGTACAGCGATCTACCTGCCGAGGATAAAGAGGCTCGAAATGAAGATGGGACCCTAAAATATCGTGGCGGGAGTATTGCGATTCATGTGTTT
>Ga0209636_10001958_pt1 | contig 20883 bp, 22 predicted proteins | sample DeeMarSWOR152_54_FD_187464 | JGI IMG/M metagenome (GOLD analysis project Ga0209636, IMG submission 187464) | Marine sediment microbial communities from White Oak River estuary, North Carolina - WOR-1-52-54 (SPAdes) (version 2) | ecosystem: Environmental > Aquatic > Marine > Intertidal zone >...
TACACTTTAACACCAGCAGAGGCTCTATCAGATGGACAATATTATTGGAAAGTTAGAGCTTATGACGAATATGATTACTCTGGTCATTCTGTCGAAAGAACATTTAGAGTCGATACTAATCCACCAGATATAACCATACAGAACCCTGATCCCGACGAGATATTGGGTTGGATGATAGATTTACAGACAGAAATTACAGACAATCTAGTTGGAGTTGACTTTGCTTGGTATGTTATATCAAACTCAACATGGAACACTACTGGAGAATTACCTCAACCAGATTATGATGACACATGGAATAGCACGAATGTAACAGATGCTGATTACACATTCACAGTATATGCAAACGATACAGTAGGGAATCAAAATTCAACTCATGTTAATTTCACTGTCGATAACACAAAACCTTCTGTTGACATATCGTATCCAGATAAAGTATACGTAAACTCAAACTTCAACCTTGATTTGAGAGCCAACAACTGGCATCTTAACTCAAGTTGGTATAACATAACTAATGCAACTTGGGGCACATCAAACGAATCAACCAATCTATATCCCGCTCAAAGTTTCAACTTTACTGATTATATTGACATTTCAGATTATGCTGATGGGAATTACACTATAAACTTCACAGCTGTAGATGCTGCAGGTAACAACAGAACAACAACATCATGGTTCTACATAGATAGAGTATTACCAGTAATAGGAATAACATCTCCTGCAAATGAATCTTGGCAAAACGGAACGATAACAATAACCTATACGACTTCAGATGATCAGTCTATAGATCAATGTAAATGGAGATGGAGAGATGAATTTGGTGCATGGAGTTCAAACACATCAATAACATGTGGCACCGATCAATTCAATTTCGATAGTAGTAGCTGTGATGATGATTCTGAACCTGATTGTCAAATACAGATTATCGCCAAAGATTTAGCTGGTAACGTTAACACATCATCCTTGTTCATAAGAGTTGATAACAGCCCCCCAACTGCTGTAATACTAAAACCACCAGCATTCTCATGGCACAACAAAAACTTTAACGTAACACATAATGAAACCGATTCACAAGGCCAATTCTGCGCATACAAGATAGTCGGTTCCTCAATTCTAGACTGGACATCGATTACATGTGACGAAAATATAACAGTCGACATATCGGTTTATTGCACGAATGAAGGTTATGCTACATGCAACGTATCAGTTAATTCAACGAATAACGTAGGTGCTGTTGCAATAGACACGAGGGCATTCTCGATCGACACCAGTGGTCCCATGTTCTCTAGTGATGAAGAATATCCATTAGATCCAGCAACTTACATTCCTGATCAAACGTATCAATTCAATATAACTGTTAATGATGTCTATCAGAGTGTTTCACAAGTTATCTTAGAATTCAACGGTACAAACTATACTGACGTAATTAATGAAAGTAGTGAATACTATAGATCGTTCCAAGATTTACCTGCTGGCATTTACTATTATAGATGGTATGCCAACGACTCTTCAAATAATTGGAATTCAACAGACCAATTCAACTATACTATCGATAAAAATACCTGTAGCATTGATTTGTGGTTGAACTCTGGTATAGTCAATGAAAACAATACAATAACTTATCCAACTCAAGCCAATGCCACAGCAATCATAAACATATCATCTCAGAATACATTCTATCTCTACCGAAACGGTACTAGTGTCGGTTCTCAGGTAGGAAATAAGATTGAATACGTAGAACAGTTATCTGCTAAAGTTTGGAACTTCACTGCACATTATCCTGAAACAGAGAATTATACCTTATGTAAAGAAACCAGTTACTTAACCATTGAGAAAGCACCAACTGAAACAAACCTTCTATTGAACGGAGAAGATAATGATAGAGTTTATTACAGTCCATCCAATGTCAATTTCACAGTCACTGTCAACATTAGTGGAGAGATGGTTTATCTAGATACTAACATTTCAGATTGGGTTATCCAGAATGATACAACACCCCTTTACAATTATACCACTTTAATCGATTTGGGTACCTACAACATTACTGGTTATTATCTTGGAAATGAAAACTATTCATCATCGTTTGAAACTCACTATGCCATTGTCTCAGCAAATAAGATGCCACAATGGTCTGACATTAATACCTATCCTTCGAGTCCTACAACTTATGCTCCTGGTAAAAGTTACCAATTCAACGTTACATGTGTAGACGAAGATACAGGAATGTCCAATGCATGGTTAACTTTTGATGGAACAAGATATTACATGAACAACGAAACTTCTGAATATTACAAAACTTTGACAGACATATCAGCAGGAACACATTACTATAACTTCACTTGTAATGATACTTTATCAGGAACCAATACTACGGACGATCTATCTTATGTGATAAACAAAGCAACAACCACAATTCATCTGGCCTTGAATAATTCTGAATCTGATGAAACTTATACTTATCCAGAAGACATTAACGCAACTGGTTGGAAGAATATAGAACAGGGGAGTTTAACTCTATACAGGGATGGTGCTTCTGTTGGTACTAAAATAGGAAATACAATCTATGAGTATTTCGATCCTGGTGCTCATGTTTACAACTATACTCTTGTTTTAACAGCAACTAACTATTCAGCATCTCCAATCCAAAGGTTGGCCACAGTAAATAAAGCTTCAACAGAAACAAGAGTTTATCTGAATGGAACGAGAGGAGATAAACCATACACACAAAATACTACTGCAAACTTAACTGTTACTCTCGATATACCAGGAAGAACTCTTAGTTTAATCACAAACCTAACTGGGTGGGTTACACAACCTGATACCACCCCACTATACAATTACACAAAATTGACTGATGATCCCGGTATCTATTTCGTGACAGGTTCATTTGGAGGAGAGGAGAACTATTCAGCATCTTCAGAAACTCATTACTTGACGATTGTTGCGGCTATGACAATCACTGTTAATTTGAATGCGACTGAAGTCTGGTGGAGTGATGCAATAAACGTATCAGGAAAAGTGGAAAGATCTGGTAAACCAGTTTCAGATGCAGAAGTTGAGATAAGGCTTGGGAATGAAGAAATTTGTACTAATATTCCGAATACGACTAGTCAAGGTGAATATAGCTGTGTTTTCAACGCTCCTTATACAGTCGGTAGAAATGAAGTGAGAGTTCAAACTTTAGATGAGGTTACAAGTACATTAGTGACTAACACGACTACACTGGAAGTTAAAATCTGGTGGGGCGGCACTGAAGAAGAGTTGACAAGGGCAAGGAATGTCGGATGTTATGAAGTCCCCAAGATAATCCAGAACCCCGATGGCTCTGTTAAAAGAGTTGTGGTTAGGATTTGTGTTTGGATGTGATCAAGATGAACCCGAAAAAGGATGCAAAGAAGCTGATAATAAATGCACTCAGGAAGCATCCTGAAGGTCTCATGCTCACAGAAATCGCTAAGATAACAGGAATGCATAGGTTTACTGTTACTAAGTATGTTCACGAACTTATGGGTCGGGGTCGTGTATTTCAGAAGGAAGCTGCAGCAGCAAGGATTTGTTACCTGAAAGAAGTGTTCGTAAATAACACAAACAGAGAAAAACTATTCGGAGGCGAGGAATGATGATTCGTGAGTTCGTAATAATAGGAAATATACCATACGGAGGTAATTATCAAACATGAAATATGTAGATTTTGCTATTGCAGTCTCAATGTTTTTGTTTTTCTTTGCCATGGTATTGATTTTATCTACCAATTACTTTTCTAACATTTCTGGTTTAACAAAGACGTCTGAATTTAGATCAATAGCAGAAGGTATTTTCAAATTGTTATTTGAGAGTAAAGGTATCCCTGAAGATTGGGAAGAAAATTCTGATTTAAATCCCGTTCAATTGGGATTGATAGAGGAAATGTACAGGATTCCAGTTCTAGTAAAAGAAACATCTGGATACAACAGGACAAACGAACTGATAAGTGTAAATTTACTTTTTGATGAAGATTGTGTTAATAAAACATGGAACGACAGTATGAGAGTTTTTGATGGAAACGGGAATGAAATTCCATTCGAGATGTCGAAGGAGAGTTTTTGTTCTAATCAGTTCTTAAAACAAGCAAAGGTTGTATGGGAAACTAACCTTACCCCAAATCAAAACAAGAAATTCTATGTTTATTATTCATCTGATGATAGTATTTACACTCTAAATTATACTGATACTTTTTCTACAGTTGCTTATTGGCATTTTGATGAAGGCTCTGGTAATATGACTTATGATCATACTGCTAATGATAATGATGGAAAATTATATAATGGAACTGAATGGAATTCTGATGAACCCAGTTGGATATCTGGTAAATATGGATATGGTTTGAAATTTGATGGAATGAATGATTATATTGAAGTCTCGGATTCAAATAACTTAAAACCAGACCATATAACAGTCGAAGCATGGGTATATCCAATTGGTGAAAAGCTTTTAGTCCAAACAGATGTTGCAATTGTTAGAAAATTAGATTGGAATAACAAACAAGGATATTGGTTAAGATGGCACAACAATACGAAACATGCAGAATTTGGTATAGGAAACGGAACAAATTGGGAAGAGATTGCTAGCTCTGTAGGCTCAGTTCCATTGAATCAATGGACGCATCTTGTAGGAACTTATAATGGGACTCATTCAAAAATTTATGTTAATGGTATATTAGAAGATACTAGTTCATATCATCCTGAAAAAATTAATCATACTACAGACGTTTTGAGAATCGGAGCAGCAACTCCAAACTTTAAAAGGTTCAATGGTACTATCGATGAAGTTCGTATTTGGAATAGAGCCTTATCACCAGAAGAAATTAATGCTTCTTATATATCATGTCCACTACCTATTAAATCATTCCCAGAAGAAAATTTGAATACCCTTTCTCCCAGCAAATTGAACGCTCTAAAAAATGTGAGTTATGAAGATATACTCAAAACCCTTGGTGATTATAAATTCAGAATCGAGATAGGTGAGAGTGAATGAAAGGAGTCCTCTATACAGTGGAATCCGTCATAGCAATCCTGATGATACTTTTTATAGTAGTTTTTCTATTCCAAAGACCACAACCATCGCCAGAATACCAGATAATCAATTATAAACTGAATACATACAATGGACTGAAAATACTAGATGAAATGGATAATTTGAGAGATTATGTCATGAATAGAGATGTTAATCTTATAGAGAATGGACTGAATCCTTACGTCCCAGATTCATTAAATTATACTGTTGTTATTTTTAACGAAACCACTAACACCACTGAAAAACCGTCTTTAACAGATCGAGATGTTATTTCTGTTAGCTACTTTCTAGCAGGTGATTTAGACAATTACAATCCAAGAGAGGTTAGAGTCTACTTGTGGGGGTTAGAATGAGAAAAAAGGGACAGATGTTTCTCATATCAAGCGTTATCATAGTAGTAGTTTTGATATTACTCAAAGTTAACATCAGTTTACCAGACATTATGCAACAAAAGAAAGAATTGGAAGGAAAATTTGAAAGAGAATTTTTCACAAATATCAAGAACGAAATACAGAAAGTTATAGAGATTTCTTATCATCAATCAAAAAACATAACAAACAATGTGTTTGATTTTGGTAATTTTACAAGAAAGGAGATGGCTGAACGTCTTTTAGATTTTGAACTCCTTTATGTAAGTTCTATTACACCAAAAGAAACTGGGAGTGTTACCATGAATGTTACTCTTGTAAATCTCTTAAATAAACCAATAAACGCAACTCTAATCCTTAACAGTTCAGTAAAAAATCAAGATAATATTGTCGATATGACGACTTGGAGTACAGATTTCACTGTTGATCAAGGGGAAGATTATGTTCTCACTATTAGTTACAATGGCACTTATGAAGAAAACGTAACGATAAAAATGGAATCCGGAAAGAGTAAATACGTCGCTTTCTTTGATATTGTTCTCAAAGGTTTAGAAACAACATACAAAGATAAGTTCCAGAAGTCCTATACTTTACCTTGATGAGAAGAGGATTGAGTACGTACATTTCAACCGCTGTCATTATCATGCTCGGAATAGTTGCAATTTCTTTAGTCCTTATTACAATTGCACCTACCCTAAATAAGGCTAAAGATTCGGCGATTATTAATGAAGCCTTTCAAAATTTGAATTTGATCGACGATACGATAAGAGAGGTTGCTTCAGAGGGTGAGGATTCAAAGAGGACTATTAACATTAAAGTATCGGAAGGTGTTTACACTGTGGATTTCACCAACGATCGTGTGAGTTTCACCTACAGATTAAAAAGTGATTTGAATTTTGGTGGTCAAAAAGGTAGAGTGAATATAACTGAGAGTGTGGGGAATGTTAATCTATTCATCAGTTACAACAAAATTGACATACAAGGGTCAGACCGTTTCGTTAAAGGAGAAAATCCTGTTGTCATTCTCCACAATGGAGCAAACCCAACAACCAACTATCCCATAATCTATGTAGGGAAATAAATTCTGGTTTTATGTCATTAAGATTAACTAAAGTTAAAAAAGAGAAACTTAAGGATATACAAAAAAGAATTGCTAAAAAAGTGGTTTTAGAAGACAGATTTCCTAAAACGATTAAGAATATAGCAGGATTTGATTTGGCTTTTTCGGATGATGAAGCATTTGTTGCTGGAGTTGTTATTGATTATAAAACTTCTGACATCTTGGAGATAAAGGTTATTGAGACAAATTTATCATTCCCCTATATACCAACCTTTTTAACTTTCAGAGAAGGTCCTCCAATCATAAAAGTTTACAATAGATTAAATAGAAAACCCGACGTCATACTAATAAATGGTCAAGGTATAATTCACCCTATTCATTGCGGCATCGCTTCTCATATAGGTGTTTCTCTAGATGTCCCTTCCATAGGTGTTGCTCAGAGTAAATTGTGTGGTGAATACAAAGAACCTAAAAAAGTTGGACATTATAATCCGATCACATATAATGGCAAAAAAGTGGGATACGTGTACAAATCTAAGAAAAATTGTAAACCTATTTTTATCTCACCGGGTCATCGAGTCTCTTTGAGTACCTCATTGAAAATCGTCGTATCATGTATGGGAAAATATAAGTTACCACTTCCATTGAGGATGGCTCATGTCTATGCGAATCAAATGAAGAAAAACTATTCCAGAGAATAGAAAAACAAAAATACTACTATAACTAAAAATATTCTGTGGCTGTTTGGAAGAACATTAAATGTCCTGGTTGTGGGAAACCCAATGACAGAGAGGACTTAAAAGCAAGGAATGGCAAGTGTATCTTTTGCGGTTTTAATATTGTTTCCAACCTAAACAGTTATGTTAAAAAAGCTTGATGTCGATAACTTTAAAATTTTAACCCATTAGACAATAATTTTAAATATCTTATCCTTGAATAAAAATTCTTCAGTGAAAGAATGTTGAAACACGATGATGATGCATGGGATGATGATTGGTACTGGGAAGAAGAGGAATGATTATTTACTTCTATTTCTTATAATTGAATAGTATGTTATCTCTTTCAGATGGAAAGAAATTAGTCAAACTGACTAGAAAGACTGTTGAAGATTATCTGAATGAAGGAAAATTAAAATTAAAAGAAACCCGATTTAAAGAGAAAAGAGGTATTTTCATTTCTATACATACCTTTCCTGATCATAAACTCAGGGGTTGCATAGGCTACCCCTATCCAATTCTTCAAGTGGGCGAGGCTGTACAAAGAGCTTCCATATCTGCGGCGTTTAAAGATGTAAGATTTTCCCCTTTGAAAAAAGACGAATTGAAAGAAGTTGTGTTTGAAGTCTCTGTTTTAACTCAACCGAAGATGATAAATTTTAATAATCCAGAAGAATATCTTGAAAAAATCAAAAAGAATAAAGACGGCTTGATCATCAAACATGGATTATCCAGTGGATTGCTTTTGCCACAAGTATGGAAACAAATACCAGACAAAAAAGAATTTCTAACCACTTTATGTTGGAAGGCTGGTCTAACACCAGATTATTGGGAGGATAAGGATACCAAGATTTATTGTTTCAGGGTTCAAGCTTTTGCAGAAAGAGAACCAAACGGAGAAGTCATCCAAACATCGCACTGAAAGCATTCGAGACTTCCTTTTCTTCAGCTGGATAGTATCTTTTTGGTACTTCACATTTAAAACAGACCCATTTACCATAACTCTTTCGCATACACCTTATACAACCTATTGCGCCACAGGCATCACATTCCATGAGTTCATTACTCTTACTTCCACACCTGGGACAAACTAGTTCCATCTAAAAACCTTAAATATATTATAACCTTGTAACTATATTTTATTATACATTTTTGGCGTCATTACTTCTTAGAAGTGTTACTTAAAAAGGAAAAGTTATGTTTAAATCCTGAAAAATCAACATAAAATTTGGTGTAAAGATGGTAGCTGATATAGTTTGGTTTGGTCTAGTATGTCTTTTAGCACCAGCTATAGCTGAATATGCAGGATTTAGAAAAAAAACAGCCAGGGGATTTGACTGGATTGCAGTTGCTGGTTTGTTATTTTTACTAGCGGGAGCCTTTGATATAGTGACATTCTGGACACTAGGAGGATTAGAACAACTTGGATCTGGCGGCAATCTTTTATTCCAACTAATTGGTTGGATATTTATACTAGTGGGCGTGCTAACAGCAGCTTTCCATTCATTTAAGAAGTAAAAAATTTTCCTTTCCTTTCTTTTTTCTTAAAGTTCTTTAGGCAGTTTTATGCAGGGGGTGAGATTTGAACTCACGAACCCACTAAGGGAGTAGGTTTCTTAATCCCTTGAGCATCGGCATCATGAATCAGCGCTCAATGATCCTACCGCCTTTGACCTGACTTGGCGACCCCTGCTCGAATACAATATAATAGAATGTGGATTATTTTTTAACTTATCGTTTTCAATTCTGACTTAAGGCCCTCGATTTGTTTTTTCAAGTCGTCAACTACAGTATCCAAACCCTCTGTCTCATAGGCTGGTGTTAGGAATTCCTCTTCATACCCCTTTGGTCTCAAGAATTCAGAATCCAGCGTTAAAACTTTTTTATCTACTTTATTAATAGCAGATTCTAACAAACCTCTATTTTCATTTCTCAAATCTTCGATTCTTTTTTGAACATTCAGAGCATTTTTAATCATCATTACTGTAGTCTTAATCTCATTTAACGTATCCAAGAGAGACTTATACCTATCGATCTTAACGAAAAGTGGTGCAAATTCAGGTTTTTTGAATTCTTTTTTTTGGATAGGTTTCTTTTCTTCAGTGGGCTTTTCCACTTCAACAGGAATTTCTTCTGTTGGCTCTTCAATTTCTTCTTTTGGTTTTTCTTCTAACTTTTCAGTTTTTTTACCCTCTACTACGTCCTTAATTTCTTGTATTTCCTCTTCCCTCTTCTTCTTCCTAAAGAACACCATGTTATTTTTCCTCCGATATAAAACTTATGGATTGATGAACTTAAAAAATTGCGCCGAGCGGGATTTGAACCCGCGCTACGAGCTTCGTCCAAATCGTGTGGCAGGCTTCCACTAAACTTTCGTGTCCTAACCAGGCTAGACAATCGGCGCTCATCCAAATATTGAACCGAATCCAGACATTGCAGATTCCTCTTCTGATTTTATTTTAAAAATAATTTCTTCCCTACCCTTTTTCTTAACAACTTTTCCAATATCCTTCATCAATTTCTTTGCCTTTTTACAGGCCTCTTCTAGACCAGAAATGTAACAACAATAATCGTCTCCTTTCATACCTAAACTGCTTGATTCTTTAAACACTATACTAGCTTTGGATACTGTCTCATCCTTTAATAAAATATCCTTTACCTTTTGAAGGTCTCCTTTCTTTATCTTGAAAACCACTTCCATCATACCACCTCTGATTCTTTACAATTCTGAGTTTTCATTTTTATATCTTTTTGAGAGCCCCGAGTGGGATTTGAACCCACGATCTTCCGCTTTCTCTAAATATACGAGGCAGATGCATTACCACTATGCTACCGGGGCTTCACTCAAGTTTAATACTCAATTTTCACAATAATATATATTATGCATGAAGCCATGCTCTGGCACAAAGAAGGAAAGAAGATAAGATGTGAACTCTGTTCTAGAAGATGTTTGATATCTGAAGGAAAGAAAGGTTTCTGTAGAGTCAGGGTTAACAACAAAGGAATATTGTACACATTAAACTATGGTAAGATTGTTTCCATGGATGTCGACCCCATAGAAAAGAAACCACTCTATCATTTTTACCCCGGCGCTCCCACGCTCTCTATTTCTTCTATCGGTTGTAATTTCAGATGTCAGTTTTGTCTTAATTGGAAGATTAGCCAGGCTGAAAAGATAACTGGGAAAGAACATACGCCAGAAGATATTGTTAAAATTGCAAATGAAAAAGGAATTAAGATAATAGCTTATACCTATACCGAACCGACAATCTTCTTCGAGTTTGCATATAGGGTTTCTAGACTAGCTAAGAGGTATAACATAAAGAATGTCTTCGTGACTAACGGTTACATGACTTCTGACGCAATTAAAAAGATAGGTAAATATCTTGATGCGGTTACTGTTGATTTAAAGGCGTCTGGTAATCCAGATTTTTACAAAAAATACATGGCAGTTCCTGATGTAGAACCAATATTCGATTCCATAAAAAACTTTCAGAAACATAGAGTTTTCATAGAGATATCAAATTTAATTGTTCCAAAGTTAGGTGACGATGCAGCTGACAACCATAAATTGGCTGAATGGATAATCGATAATCTGGATTCGAGTGTGCCCTACCATCTTCTTGGTTTCACACCCATCTATAAGATGACTGATATACCACCAACAAATCTAGATATTCTGGAAAGGTTTGCTAAGGATGCTAATAATATTGGTCTAAGGTATCCATACGTCGGTAACATCTGGGGCAGTAAATATGAAAATACCTACTGTTACAATTGTGGTCATCTTGTCATTGAGAGGACAGGAATGTTTGTCAATAAAATTGAGATGAAAAAGGATAGATGTCCGAGTTGTGGGTTCAAGATCAATGTGATAAGAGATTAATATATTTCTATAAGAATAATTAACCTATATGAAACGTTTCATATTACTATCAATTATCTGTTTATTGTTGATTCCAGTAGTTTCAGCAAGAGAAATGTATCAATTTAACACGACGATCGATGTTCATGAGGATGGTTTGAGTGATGTCGAAATCTCTTTCAAGTTTAGCGATGACATCAAAGAAATTGAAATTCCCTTTTCAGGAGATATAAGTGATTTGAGTACTGAAGATGGAAAGTGTGAAATAAGTGAAACTATAGAAAACGTCATACATTGTGAACCTCCATCACCTTTTGTAGTTGGAAAAATAAAAATTGTAACCAGTTTCAAGGCTTCAAGTCTGGTAGAAAAGAGGGGGAATATAAGTTACTTTCATTTTGATGTTCCCATTTTGTGGAATACTGATGACATCTATGTTACTGTTAAACTACCTCAAAATACAGCCTTAGCAGAAAAGGTTCTTTTGCCGATATCTCCTTCTGGGGAAGACATAAGGAGTGACGGAAGAAGGTTAATAACAAGATGGTCTTTTCATGACAAAACTACAGGTGATATCATACCAATCAGGATTTATTACGAACCGATTACTCCTAGACCAATACAGCAATATTATGAATGGATAATTGTTTTGGTTCTAGTTGTAATAGTTGGTATAGTTTTAATTTATTGGAGAATATCAAAGAGATCTGAATTGATTTTATCTGTTTTGAACGAGAATGAAAAGATGGTGGTTGACATCATCAAAAATGAGAAGAAACAACCAGTCGATCAGAGGAAGATTGTTACTCAGTCTGGCTTTTCTAAAGCAAAGGTTAGTAGACTGATACAAAGTTTAGGTGAAAGGGGTGTTGTTGAAGTAGAGAGGGTGGGAAGGAGGAATAAAATAACACTGAAAAAGAGACTCAAGATGGGATAAAATTAAAAACATCTTAAATTTCTTCTTTAACTGAAATAAGACTTAAAAACTTCGATGAAACTATTAAACGCTCAATTAAATCTTATTTCATCAAAAAAACTTATATTTCAAACATCGATTTTTGTTCATGAAACAGTTTCATGCAAGTTATATATACCGTTTAGAATAAGATAATTTCAATAAAATGTTAATTAGACGTACTTACCACTGACAAAATATGAAGTGGAATATATAAGGAGGAAATATAAATGAGAGAAAAAGTAATTGCTACGTTATTAACGGTAATTACTGCATTGAGTACAATAAGTCCAGTATTAGCAGCATACGATCTAGGTGACTATCCGAGCTTCATGTTCGACGAGGACCAAAACTTACAAGCTTACGTCGTCGTCGGTACAGGTGCTTCTGGTGCTGGTGCTGCAGGTATAGCATCAGATGTCGTAGGTGCAGTAGATTTGGCTGTCAGGTTGGCAGGTGAATCTTACGATGAAGTATCTGCTGAAGGTACAGTCTTAGGAGTAGAAGAAGAAGATGTACCATTGGGAACTACCATTGCAGGAGGAGGATACCTAGATTCAACTCTTGAAGACGACGATGTGGATGGGTTAAAAGACAGTAAGATAACCTTCCAAGACGAAGACTACGATTTCCACGAGGAAATCGAACTAGAGACAACTTCAGACAAATTAGATTTAGAAACTAGTTTAACCGGTGATGACGATGATTATGAAGATGGGATATATCTAGAGGCACAGAAAGATTCAATTGTGTATAAATTCGTCTTTGATGACTCAATTGTCTTGAATGATACAACTGATTCAGATCCACTCGATATGGAGTTTTTGGATCAGGATCTAAGAGTAATAAGTGTAGACGCCGATAACAAATTCACTGTTGAGGTAGGTACTGAACAGACCTTAAGTGTTGATGAAAGCGTAACAGTGGAAGGAAAAACAGTAACATTAATAAACGTTGGTTCTGGTGGAACTGTGATAGTCGAAGTAGACGGTGATAGAGAAACTATCGAGCAAGACCATTCAGAAACAGTAGGTGGTATCAAAGTTAAACCAACAAGTTACTTCTATGAGGAAGCAAAAGAAGAAAGGATGGCTACTTTACTCATAGGAGAAGAGACCACAGAGAGTTACACTGACGGAGATGAATATTGTCTACATTTGAGTGGAGACGCAAAAGATGATTGTGAAGACGATCCTGATTGGGTATGGGAAATAACTGGTTTGTATGGTACCAGCCCATCAATAGGAATTGAAAACGACTTCATAAAAGACGATTACGACGATAATCCAGTAACAGTGGGAGAGTGTTATACTTTACCACACGATTATGTAATGGTTTGCTTAGATACATTAACAGTAGACGATGATGACTATGCAACTTACAGATTAGAATTAGATAATGTAGACTTAACCGATGCTGGCGGAGGTTCCAGTGAAACTGTATTCACTTTTGACTCAGTAGACGAAGATGAAGGAATAACGTTATTGTCAAGTCCTCTATCAGGTCTTTCAGCTGATACCAAGACTGATACAGTCTACTTAGACGCTGTTGATGCTGATGAGGTTGTGATGGTCTATTACGTCGATTCCAACAATGATGAACAATTCGCAGGTAATGTTACAGTAGGTAGTGGAACTACGGATACCAACTTTGCACAGATAACCTACGATGATACAAAAGCAACGGATATCGAAATAGACTTACAAGGAAACTTGACAGCAAGTGAGTATGTCTATCTGGTCTTTGATATGTCAACGGGATCAGATGACGATCTTAGAATGCAACTAGGTACTGATGGAACAGAATTTGACGCCCTGGGCGTTACGGAAGATGAATCAGAAGGTGCTGAATTAGAGTGGGGAACTGGATGGGCGGATCTAGGAACAAAAGATGAGGACCATAGAATGGAGTATGGTATCATCATCAAAGATCCTGACACTAACGGTGCTTCTGACAAGGTAGAACTAGAAATGCCAGCTGATCAAGTTAAGGGAACAGTTAGAGTTTATGGAACAGGTGGGGCAGTAACAGAAGGAGATACCATCAAGAAAGTCGTTCCAATAACCAATGCAGTAGCCAAGCTTGATACGGAAGTCTCTCTTCCAGTCAGTAAGCACTTGGTCTTGGTCGGTGGTCCTGCTGCAAACAGAATAACGGCTCAAGCAATGGGTTACGACTTCCCAACTTACGGTGCTGACCTAACTGAGTTCGGAGAGGGAGAGGCTTACATAAAAGTCTATGAGGATGTACTTGAAGACGGATATGTAGCCGTTGTCGTAGCAGGCTGGGAAGCAACAGACACAAGAAACGCATGTTCAGTGCTTCAGCAATTCACAACATTTGCTGATGAACTGGATGGAAACGTGGCAGTAAAAGTAACGAGCGTAACCGCTGCAGGTATAACTGCGGCAGAATAAACGCCTTAAGAAGTAGGCAACTTTGGCCTTCTTTTTTTCTTTTATTTTTCTAATACAAAACTAATTTTAATATCATCTGATAATGATATTCTATGAGATCAGTCTATTACCTAGTTATAATTGTTTTGATAATTTTGAGTTTTATTTTTCTCTATATTTACCTCAGACCGGTTAAAATGATTAATTACATGGGGAAACCTTTCTTCTTCAGGGATGATGTTAAGGCTGCTAGGAGAATAGAAGTTTATCCTGATGAGAAAACTCTTCATGATCTTTTCTGGAATTCCAACATCCAAAACATTACAATCCTTTTCAATCCAGATGTTACAGAATCAGGTTATTATTATGTGGAAACCTTTGAGTTGACTTACAAACTTCATATTATGTACATGTTGAACGACATGAAGAAAAATTTTAATGCTGTAGACGTAAACTCATACGATAATATAACAAGTTCACAGGATGTTTTAAAGATAGTCCTCGTACATCCACAACTGACAGACAAAACTTTGGTCGAAGGACATGATAACGTTATATTCATTCATGCAAAAGACTACAGAGATTTTGATTTGGCTGTAATAAAAACAATTCTGATTGCTATGGGAGTTTAACTGACATGTTTCGATAATTCTTCAAAATTCGTTAATCCTGCTAGTCTTTCCTCACTATTTATTACTAAGGTTGGTGTTTCAGTAACGTTGAATGCGATTTCCAAATTATCGATCAAATCATAATCCAATCCAGTATCAAACGAATATACCATAACACCAGGCTTCTTACCTTTTAAATAACTCAAAACGAAACCTTGCCTTTCACAGGGTTGACAGTCCTTCGAATAAAAATAAACTATAGTTGTAATGGTTTTATTGTTAATCGGGCATGATTTCCTTATACTCTCAGCAAAGAGCCAATACTTTATCTGGAATGCACTGTAGTCCTTCTTCAATTCGATATACTCAGGGTTCATGATTTTTCCAGTTCTTTCTAGAGTCGTTAATTTATCTTCCAATTCCCCGACGTTTGTCATTAAATTCAAGAATTGATGGTACATCAATTCACACGCCTCCTCTTTTTCAAGTATTGATAACATCATCCATTGCAATTCTACATTTCTCTCTTCATCTTCCAATTCCTTCATCCTATCTTCAAGGATGTTTGCCTTCTGTTTATTCAATTGAATGCCTATACCAATGCCTGACAAGAATACTAAAGTTGTTATGATTATGCTTGCCAGGTATATTTTCTTGTTTTTTACCATGTTCTCTTTCTCTTCAAGGTTTCATGCAATAGGGAACTCAACCACATTATGCTGATGAAAATGGGATAGACGAATAGAAAGAGGATGTAGTTTATTTTCTTACTTTTCAACCCAACCCTTTCGAAAGAACATTTAAGACTGACGTAAACCGTTAAAACACCTATGAGTGCAAACATGAAAGTGAAGACTATGTAAATGTTTATGTTGAACATTATCAAAGACGGATCGAGTTTTAATGGGAAAAACAGAAAGTCCCATCCTATTAATGAATAATTATAGAGCCAATTGATCATGATCGATGATACTCTGTAGGATACATCCAATAACATGACAGCGAGTATGAAGAGCCACACAAAGTTGAATGGAATTAAGAAAACACCAAAACTACCGAACTTTGGATTCAGTATCATTTCTTTATTTTCGAAGACATGCTGGAAGTAACCCCTGTACCATCTTATCCTTTGTCTGTATAGCTTCTCTATACTCTCGGGTGCTTCTGTGTAAACTATCGAACTCATACTGTTCTTTATCTTCAGTCTCTTATATTGACACCTGAAACCAATCTCCGTATCTTCAACTATGCTGTTCTCATCAAAACCACTAGTTTCTCTTAAAAAAGATGTTCTGATGATGCTTCCCACTCCTGGAATAACGTATTGACATCCCAAGAAATCGAACATCTTCCTGAGGAATATCATGAACAGGTATTCAATCCATTGTAATTTTTCACTGAAAGTTCTATTCTTTGTGATTTTTGTCGAAGGCGTGACAGCGACCACATCTTCATCTAAATTCTTTAACATACCATCGAGATAGTTTTTAGTGACGTATGAATCGGCATCTAAAGTTGCAATTAAGTCTGTGTTAGCAAATTTCAAAGCATGATTTAGTGCAACTGCTTTACCTGAATTCTTCTGATTGATAAGTTTTATTAAACCTTTATTCTCATACTCTTCACATATTTCCTTAGTACCGTCACTCGAGCCGTCGTTTATTATTATTACGTCAATTTTTTCTTTTGGGTAATTCAAACCCAAGACAGAATCTATACATTTTCTGATGTGATCACATTCGTTAAAAACCGGAATTAAGAACGTGATGCTGGGTTTGTGATTATGCTTGGAAGATTTTAACAACTTCTTCCTGTTAGAGAAAAACATGAGGAGCCATAGAGTGGAGGAAAATAACATTACATAATAAATTCCGAAATAAACGTAGTCTATTATTTCCATTTCATCTCCTCAAGATGTCTCATAAATACTTATCGTGCCTAATCTATTTGAAAATATTCTTTTCGGTGTCCAAGTTTCGTTCACTTTTACTTCGAGTCCAAAATTGTCGTGGTAAACCACGTATCTTGGATAGTATGACTTAACCAAATAATCAATGTCATCCCATGTGGATAAAGACTCAACATCGGTAAAATAGCCAAAGTAAGGCCAAAAATTACTCATTATCAAGTCGTTTGGATTAGTGTTTTCTTTAACATACATCACGGATTTTTCTATGGTTTGCCAACGAAGATTATCTGTTTGATATTGTGTAAAAACTAGTATAACTAAAGCTATACTGGATACGATAACAAAGAAGACTAAAGGTAGATTATACTCCATTTTCTTCTTCAGGACCAAGAATCCTTCATAGATCAAGAAGTAAAGAAACGGAAGAATCATTATATAGTATCTGACCAATTTCAGGTTGAAGAAGAATGTGAAACATACGAAGAATATTATCATGTATAAGAAAATTAAAATACCATCATCCTTTCCTTGGAAAATCTTGATACCGAAAGGTAGAAAAATCAAGAAAGGACCCAAAACATAAATAAAATTTATTATCTGTAGAAGAGCTGGTTCTTTGTAAGGTTCTGTCCACGTACTAACCTTCTTTGTATATACCCAAGCACCGTGAATAGGGTTTTTATATTCAATCTGGTTATAGATCATCCAAGGAGTCAATAGGATTAGTACTCCCAGACCAAAGACTATTAGTTCCTTATACCTTTTATTAAGAAGTAGAAAACCCAAGATACTCAAACCGAATAATGAGGCAGAGTATCTGGCTAAGAAACCCAGGCCCAATGATAATCCTGAAAAAAACATCTTTTGATTCTTCATTAGATGGAATGAAAGAAGAATAAAGAATAAGGATGCAATATCTGTGTAGAGTTTACTACCCCAGTATACCATCAAGGGAGCAAGGGAAAAGAGGATCGCTAAATAAATTGATTTTTCACCAAAGTAATTTTTCGCTATTTTATAGGTCAAATAGATACAACCTGTTGTGAAAAGAATCGTGATGGTTTTTGCAACTATAATTTCTTCACCTGTAAAAATCCAAGCTAAAGCAACGATTAATGGTAATAATGGAGACCTGAAAGATTCTGTATAATTGGAGCCTATGAAGAAACTTTTTGCATTTGCTAAGTAAACAGCCTCATCCCAGATAAGACTAGGGAGATAGATGATAAGACTCAGAAGGAAAAAGAAATAAAAGGCCAACCAAATGTAAATCCCACGTTCGACTAAAAAATCAATTCTTTTTTTCATAATTTAATTAGTTGATCCTACGTTTTAAGAAGATTTAAGTAATTTCAAACTTCCAGTTATTCTGTCTATTTTCCTTTCACTATCCGGTCCTATGCCCAAGGCTGTTATGGTTCCTGGCTCCAGTTCTGTCAAGCCAGCATCCTCAACTAAAAAACAAGATATTTTTTCTTTTTTCGCTCTTTCATATAATTTTAACATGTCCTCCTTCGAGTTAACCTCTAGAACGACTTTCTTCTGACCTTCTGAATCCCATTTTTTTATGACAGACTTGTCCGTTCTCCTGTAGGCCCCGAGTGAAGCGTGAGAGGATTGAACACATTTCTTTCCTGTAGACATTTCCAAGTCCTTCCTGAGAACTATGGCTTGTTTATACATCCTCTAGCCTATGTAAGTTAGATCTTCTTCCTTTTTCGATACTACAGTAGGAAACATCAAAGGAGGAGGTAACTGCATGTTCTCCGAAAGATTAACACCAATGGTCAAACACTTCCTGAACAGAAAATTCTTAACTTCCTTATCCACTTCTTTAGGTATTTTCTTTTCTTTTTTCCAAGTTTTCAGAACATCCTTCATTTTCTTACCAGTGTATAATACGTTACCAGCAATCTTTATCTCTCCAATCTTCGGTTCATATTTCGTACTAAATTCGAATTCTATGTTCAACGGATTTCCTTTCTTCAAGAAACCCATTTTTGATTTCGTGACTGAGAGAATCTTTGGACTAGAATTTATATCTACTCTCCCCTTAGGTACGTTCCTTCTCTCAGCAGATATAGATTTTATTCCGAACCCAACTATCATGACTTTCACTAGTTTAATAATAACTATAATTACTTTTTAAACTTTTACTACAAATACTAGAAAATCAACTAAATTTAATAAGCGACTGGACACAAATATTAAAGAAGGGAAGATATAATGAAAGTGATGGTACCGTTGGCAAATGGTTTTGAAGAGATAGAGGCTTTGACGGTGGTTGATGTTCTGAGGAGAGCAGGACTTCAAGTTGAAACGGTTGGTGTTATCGGTTCTGTTATCGAGGGTTCACATGGTGTTAAAGTCATGGTCGACAAAACATTACATCAGATAAAACCGGATGAATACGACGCAATAGTTCTTCCTGGCGGTTCTCCTGGTTACAAGAATCTAGGAAGGAGCAGCCGTATCGTTCAGATATTAAAAGATTTCAATAAACAGAACAAACTTATCTGTGCTATTTGTGGAGCACCTTCCATCCTTGCAAAAGAAGGGTTACTAGACGATAAAAAGGCGACGATATATCCAGGAAATGAAAGACTTTTGTCTTATCCAAGAGGCAGTCGCGTCGTCATCGACGGAAACATAATAACTTCTCAAGGTCCTGGCACTGCCATAGAATTTGCTTTTAAAATCGTCGAGAAACTAATGGATCATAATACCGTTGAGAGACTGAAAAGGGAGTTGGTAGTTTGATAGATTACGATGGAGTATCGAAAAAGATATTAGGAATGTTCAGGGAAAAATTGGTTGTGAGAAAGAGTGAACTTGTTGCATTGATAGCGGAGGATGTGGGAAAGAATCCTGGTAATCCCAGAGCGGTAGTAGAAGCTGTGACAAAAGGACTCGTCCAGAAGGGTTTGATAACACCACTTTATGCATCTGAATCCACGTTTGCGATAACACAGAGAGGAATTAGATAGTCAACAAGACATCTTAATCTTCTAGTTAAAACTTTAAAGTTATTAATCCTTTAATTCTTTTCATAGCCCGGTAGTCTAGTGGACAAGGATACTTGGCTCTGGATTTTTGGAGAAACCAAGAGACACAGGTTCGAATCCTGTCCGGGCTATAAATACGTGGAATGATAATTAGAGAGAAAGGTGTTTGCTTGTTCGAAGCATTTCTTCAATCCATGATTCAATCCTATGGATCTTTGGGTTTAATGTCAGTCATGATCCTCCAAACAATAATAGCTCCAATACCATCTGAAGCTTTGTTAATGTTCGCTGGTGTTATAGGCATAAGTCTCTTTAACGTGGTTGTGTTCGGTGGGTTGGGGTTGATAATAGGTTCGGTTATAGCCTTCTATATCGCGAGACTTGGTGGTAAACCCATTATCGTAAAAATGATCGGAGAGAAGTGGTTGAATCGTGTTGATAAATGGGTGGAAAGGAATGGAACTATTGCAATCTTTTTCACGAGATTGATACCAGTTATACCTTTTGATTTAATCAGTTACATGGCTGGTATCACAAAACTGGAATTCAAGTATTACTTCCTGGCAACTTTATTGGGCGCATTCCCACGTTCCCTAATGTTGGCGTTGATAGGGATTTCGATGAAAGAGGTTTTGACCTTAATCGGTGTAAGTCTCGAACTCGTGTTCGGCATCGGAATTGTGGGGTTCATAATCCTAGCTTACCTTGATAGAAAGGGTTATCTTTCTTCTTTAGAAGATACTGTCATCAGAAAAATAATTAAAAGAAAATTCAAGGTCAAGAAATAATTAAAATTTAGGCTTCAGCGCATCTCCAACAGCATTTATATCCATTTTTAACTATTTCTTCCTTTTTCACGAGTTCGTTGCATGAAGGACAAACAACATATTTCACTAGATGTTTAGGTGGTGACCACGTTCCATCCATTTTATCACCTTCAATCATC
>Ga0209636_10001960_pt1 | contig 20843 bp, 20 predicted proteins | sample DeeMarSWOR152_54_FD_187464 | JGI IMG/M metagenome (GOLD analysis project Ga0209636, IMG submission 187464) | Marine sediment microbial communities from White Oak River estuary, North Carolina - WOR-1-52-54 (SPAdes) (version 2) | ecosystem: Environmental > Aquatic > Marine > Intertidal zone >...
GCCGCAAACCATAGTCACTGACTTCGTTTCAGCTTTCCCTAACGAGTTTTGCGATGAAGAACCCGTTGCATTGATGGACATGTGGATAAAGTCTTTGACATTTTTCCAGTCCTCTAAAGCCCGGCAAGCCTATTTTCGGCGTCATTTCAGCCAACAAAAATTCTGGATACCACTTTAGAAATCGTTCAACAATCATTTCATTTTCTTCAACGGTTATGCTGCATGTAGAATAGATAAGAGTGCCACCGAGCTTCACATTCTCTGCACAGTTGTTTATCATTTCCCACTGGATCTCAGCCATCTTATCAACGGAACGCCTTGTAAGCCTCCACTTTGCTGAAGGCAGCTTTCTAAAAACCCCGGTGCTTGTGCATGGCGGGTCCAAAACCACAACATCTGCTTTCGTTTTTGATGGTAAATGATTACATGCGTCAGCAATTATTGGCACGCCAATTTTCACGCCCATACGGGTAATCTCCTTCTTCCAGACCTTCATCCTACGTTTTGAATAATCTATGGAATAGATGACGCCTCGGTTTTGCATTAATTGAGCCAAATATGTGGTTTTGGATCCAGGTGCAGCGCAAATGTCTAAAAGTGTCGTTCCGGGTTTTGGGTTTGCAACTTCCGCTGCGAAACAGCTCGCTTTGTCTTGAATGTAGAATAAGCCTTCTCTGAAACTCGTCGTTCTGGTTAAGGGCTGCCTTGCACCTACAAACTTAAATGTATGTCTTAACCGTTCAACCTTCTCGATTTTTATTCCATCTTCTGCCAGTTTTCTGGCAATTTCAGTTTCAGCCGTTTTAAGTGTGTTCAGCCTTATGTAGTTGGGCTGCGGCTGCATGTCTGCTTCTAACATGGCTATGGCTTCTTTTCTGCCTAAGAGCTTGAAGCAGTATCTCACAAACCATGTTGGGTGAAAAGTTAGAAGCCCTATCCTTTCCTCGTCGCTTGCGTCTTTCAGTATTGAAGTCGGTTTTTGCGTTAGCAATATTCCTAACACACGTTCAACTTCTTGAAGGTTTTTCCATCCCAGAATGGAGCGGGCTAGCCCAGCTATGTTCTCAGCTTCTTCGACCTTGATCCCAAACCAGTTTTTAGCTATTCTTGTTTGGTAAACATAAAGCCGCAAAAACGCTTGAACACCAAGATTAAACTCGCTTATTGCATCAGGCTTCAATACATTGTTAATGAACTTGTCTATGAAGTTCCGCCTTCTAACAGTTTCACAGACAAGCCTATGGGCAAGCCTAACAGCGTCAGAATCGCGTGTATCCAATTGTTTAATGGTTCTGGCCAAGGCTAGACGTTCACTCAGTTTTTGCATATCCATCCAGCTTAGGGTTTCAATCGCAAGCATCCAAGCTTCCTTATGCATTTGCATTTCACTCGTTTAAACCAACTATTTTAAAACAGCAACTGGTTAGATAAGAATTAAAGGTTTTTTTTCTGTTTATCTGACTTCTCTATCCAAGCTCATTTTCCGAAAAGAAATAAATAGGATAATGTATCAGTATCAAGATTGGGATTTCAAAATGAGTGAGCTAGAAACACAACTCTAAGAGACTTCTAAAACGAAAAGACCACGTCAGAAACCCCAAGAATATTGATCTTTTAGAAAACAAGAAACAAAAAAGAGAGCTATCTAACGCTGATCACAGAGTCATAGGTCGACAATTGCATTTGTTCTCCATAAACGAGGAAGTAGGTATCGGCTTAGTTCTTTGGCATCCGAAAGGCGCGATAATTCGAAAGATAATCAGAGACTTCTGGGAAGAAGAACACCTTAGAAATGAATACCAACTTGTTTACACGCCCCACATAGCCCGTGGAGAACTCTGGAAGACTTCAGGGCATTTAGACTATTACAGACGGAACATGTACCTCTTCGAGAAAGACGAAGAACCTTACATAGTCAAACCAACGAACTGTCCCTTCCACATCCAAATATACAAGTCTGAACCCAGAAGCTACAGAGACCTTCCAATAAGATATGTGGAATGGGGAACCGTCTACAGATACGAACGCTCAGGCACCTTACATGGATTATTGCGAGTGAGAGGATTCACCCAAGATGATGCTCACATCTTTTGCACAGCCGAACAGATTGATAAAGAAATACTTAAAATCCTAGGTTTCACTGAGCATATTCTACAGAAAATTGGCTTCTATAAATACAACGTGCATCTCTCAACAAGAGACCCAAAACAACCTGAAAAATTACATGGGTTCAGAAGAAGACTGGAATCTAGCTCAAAAAGCACTAGCTGAAGCCCTCAAAAGAAAGGGAATTGCATACCGCGAAATGCTGGGAGAAGCTGTGCTCTACGGACCGAAAATTGACATCAATGTAGTTGACGCTTCAGGCAGAGAATGGCAATGCTCCACCATTCAGTTCGACTTCAACCTACCTAAACATTTCAACATAACCTATACAGGCCCAGATGGAAAAGAACATGAAATCATAATGATTCATAGAGCCCTACTGGGAGCTATAGAACGCTTCTTCGCCATTCTAATAGAACATTACAGAGGAAACCTTCCAGTGTGGCTTGCTCCAACACAAGTAAAGATATTACCCATCAGCGATAATTACATATCATATGCCAAAAAAGTTCATAAGAAACTGCAAGCCCATGAAATAAGGTCAGAAGTTGATAACAGTTCCTCTACCATCAGCTACAAGATTAGGGAAGCCGAACTTCAGAAGATTCCATACATGGCAATATGCGGTAAATGCGAAACGAAATCAGAAAAAATATCCGTTAGAAAACATGGTGTGGGAGACATTGGTTTGTTAACAGCTAAAGAACTTATCAAAAGAATATTAAAATGAGTATATTTAATGACGTTTTATAAGACTCGCTCAACGACTCCGCGAAAAATCCAATATCAAAATCTCATATATTAGTAAGAGATTTTAGTCTATCTTGCTCATACAGTTAACAGGTTAAGGGCTAAAATGGCGCAGAGACATTTGGACGAATTCTCTTGTGTGGAACCTAAGCCTTCAAAAAAAGCGGAAGCTCTACCCTTCACGGAAGCCGTAGAAAAAGAAAGAAAAAAACGTGCCTTTCCTCCAATTGCGCCAGAAAACTTGGCGCCTTCATATTTCATTTCAGCCGCATACGACGGAAAAACCAGAAAAGCTCTAATCAAACTTTACGAACCCACGACAAGCCAAATCTACTTCTGGTATGACAACACTGGACACAAACCGTACTGCCTAACCAACCTTTCACCATACGAACTTGAGAAAATCAACCGTTTGATTCGGCATCCAGGGTTTGACCATTTCGAAATAGTGGAGAAATTTGACCCATTATTGAATAGGAACGTGAAGGTAACAAGAGTTATGGCGAAAGACCCTTTGGCTATCGGCGGACGCGCCAGAGGATGCATAAGAGACATAATCCCAGAGGATTTTCCAAAAATTTCAGAACCTCCGGTTTCTCCTGAAGAAATCAAAGTTTGGGAGTCAAGAATAAAATACTACCAGTCCTACATCTACGACAGAAATCTTTGGCCTGGAATGATTTACGAGGTCAAAAAGGGTAATCTTGTTCCAAGGTCTTTTGAAGAAGCTGAAGGTACGACCAAGCACATACGTGAAATTTTTAAGCATGCCACATCTGAAGAGCAGCAATACCTTGAGCAGTGGGCTAGGCTGTTAGAGTATCCAGCTCCGAGGTTACGCCGTGTAGCCCTTGACATAGAGGTTTACTCGCCCATTCCAACAAGAATGCCTGATCCTCGCGAATCTGCTTATCCGGTTGTTTGCGTTTCACTTTATGGTTCTGATGGACAAAAAAGGGTCTTACTCTTAAAGAGACAAGGTGTGCGGGAGGGAGCCGAACGTCTTCCAGCTGATTTAACCGTTGAGTATTTTGATTCCGAAGAGAAGCTCATAAGGACGGTTTTTGATGTCTTGTGGAGCTATCCTTTTGTCGTAACCTTTAACGGTGACGACTTCGATCTGCGCTATCTAGCTCACAGAGCACAAAACTTTGGTTTTAGAAGAAACGAGATTCCAATAGATGTTGGTAGACGAGTCTGTTTGCTGAAATACGGTGACCATATAGATTTGTACAAGTTTTTCTTCAACCGTTCAATACAAATCTACGCCTTCAGCAACCGTTATCGGGACGTGAAACTTGATGACGTTGGTAGAGCCTTAATTGAAATGGAAAAAATTGAGCTGGAAAAGAGCATAGGCGAGCTAACCTACAGTGAGCTTACGAAATACTGTTTCAGGGACGCTGAAATCACTTTCAGACTCACAAGTTTTGAAGACGACTTGGTTATGAAGCTTATTCTGGTTTTAGCTAGAATCAGCAGCATGCCAATGGAAGACGTGAGCCGCCAAGGCGTATCACGATGGATAAGAAACTTCATGCACCGGGAACACCGCAGAAAAAACATGCTCATCCCAAACGCAGAAGACATACTAGTCGAAAAAGGCAAAACAGCAACAAAGGCAATAATCAAAGGTAAAAAATACAAAGGCGCCATCGTTGTTGAGCCTGTTCAGGGAGTTCACTTCAACGTTGCAGTAATGGATTTCCCAAGCCTATATCCATCAATAATAAAAGTTTGGAACCTCGGCTACCAATCCATACGTTGTCCACATCCAGAATGCCGCAATAACCTTATTCCAGACACGCCTCACTGGGTTTGCACAAAAAAACGAGCACTAGAAAGCCTACTAATCGGTTCCCTCAGAGACTTGCGAGTACGATGGTACAAACCAAAATCAAAAGATAAAACTTTACCAGCGGAACTAAGAAGCTGGTACAAAGTCATCCAAGGAGCAATCAAAGTGATTTTAAACGCAAGCTACGGAGTCTTCGGAGCTGAATCCTTCAACCTTTACTGTCCACCAGTGGCGGAAGCAACAGCAGCCATCGGAAGACACTCGATAATGCAAATAATTAACAAAACAAAGGACCTCAACATCCAAGTATTATACGGTGATACTGACAGCGTCTTCCTAAAGAACCCATCAGAAGAACAAATCAAAGAACTGGCGCGATGGACTGAACAAGAATTGAAAATGAGCTTGGATGTGGACAAAGTTTACAGATACGCAGTTTTCAGCTCACGGAAGAAGAATTACCTCGGAGTTCTGGAGGATGGAAGCGTTGATGTTAAAGGATTAACAGGTAAGAAAAGGCACATCCCATTATTCATCAAGAAAGCTTTCAATACAATGAAAGTACGTTTGGCACAAGTGAAAACACCAGCAGACTTTCAAGCAGCTAAGAAAGACATACGCGAAATCGTCCGTGACTGCTATACACGGTTGAAGAGACGTGAATGGGAAAGCTTAAGCGAACTGGCGTTCAACGTGGTTTTAGGTGAAGCACCAGAGCGTTACACGAAAACTACACCTCAACATGTCAAAGCAGCAAAAGTCCTCCAAAAAAGAGGAATGGAAGTGAAAGCCGGGGACCTCATAAGCTTCGTTAAAGTTATTAAAGAGCCACACGTGAAACCAGTCGAACTCGCAACAAAGAATGAGATCGACGTTGACAAGTACATAGCCTATTTACATTCAACATTTGACCAAGTGTTAGATGCGTTAGGCTTAGACTTCGACGAAATAATAGGGTTAACAAAACTTGAAAGGTTCATGTAAAAATCGCTACCTATCTTCCGTAACCACTTTCAACCCCTTAGATTTTAATGGTTCCATGATACTTGTTCTGCTTAGACTTCTCAGCAAGATATAACCAATCACAGCTATCGCTATGAGACTACTCACCGTGATACTTGTCACCGTAACCGTCCAGACTGGCATGTTTTCTGGAAAACTGAAACCGAAGATGTCTTGTGGTGGCATGTATATCATCCAGATGTAACTACCCACGATTAGACCGATGACTACTGATCCTAGAACGCATCCCGCAAGTCTTCGTTTCCCGAGTTTGAATATTAATATCGCAGCGATTAAATTAGCTAAAGGTCCAAAGATTATATCATACATACCGTTAGGCATAGTCGCAGAAAAGTAGGTGTTGCCCACAACACACCCAATAGACACTCCAATTATTGTAGGCCACCCGAAAAGTGCGGATAATGGTATCAGGCAGTCTGCAATGCGCAATTGAATGGATGCAGCGGCACTGATTCCTTGAATGATGACAATAACCGCATATAAAGCTGCAAAAACAGCCGTCAAGGCTAGGTCTCTACTGTCAAATTTCAATTTTTCACCTCCTACACCGGGGTTTATATGGCGGAACGGGTGGAGGCACACTCACCCGCCAACAAAAACCTATCACATACGGTTTAGATTATAAATGTTGCTATGAAAATCGCAATTTCCGTGGTTGACAACTCTTCGCTTCTTCCTCCAACATACTCTTCTTTTCTCTCAAAGCAAGTGAAGGTAAAGCAGCAAAGATAAGAAGAAAAAGGGCTTGTGTGGCTTATAGAGGCCACAAGCCTTGAGGAGCAAACTATATCTTCTTCAGTCACTTGGATAATTAATTTTGTAGAGACAAACAAGTGGAATAAGGCCACCGTAATTGTTTCCTGCGTCGGTAGGAGTGAGCTCTAATCCAGCAAAATATTCTTCTTCAAAGTAAATTGGAATCTGAACATTTGCAGCATCCACATCTGCAACGCCATGTTTTTCACACCATCGATATTTTCCGTAACTCATCAACTTATAGATGGTTGAGTTCACTCCTCGTTCATTCCATTGCCAACTACTCGTTGTAGTATTGTATGCTCCGAAGGTTTCTTCATCAGTCCATCCCCACTCTGACGCGTGAGGGTTTTGTCCGGAGATTCTCGCCATCCACATCCACTTTCCTTCGTCACCGTAGCCTAACCAGCTTGCATAGTACTGCCCATCTGACTCCCCTAAGCCAAAAGTTGTGAACACAAGAATATATTGCGCATCATACCGCTTCAACATTTCTAGCGCTTGAATCTCCTCAGCCATGAATATGAAGCCGATGTTTTGTATCTGGGTGGTGTTTACAGTGCCGTTATCGGCGAGCGTAGTTACATTGCCCAATATTGTCAGCCAATAGCCGTAATCCCACCAGCTACATACAACAGTAGTAGCCTTAAGATTGTTTCTCGTCCAATCTAGCATGTTCAACCATTCTTGTACAGGTTCATTAGGTACTATGGGAAGACTGCCAGCGGAAACTGTGACAGGAGCATAAGCCTGTCTATACACCTTGGGCATAGGAAAGGCAAGATTTGTCATTAGAACAAGGAAGATCATGAGAACAGCGGCGCCGCTGAATTCTTTTCCAACACGCTCCAAAACATGCTTTTTCTTCACAGTCACTTTTGCAGGTTCCTTTAACAAGGCGCTAAATGGTCTTAATATTCCTGCGACTCCCACAGCTGCCAGAAGACTGAATGCAGGAGCCAAAAGCAAAAGTAACCGCACCATGGAACAAGCGAAGTAGAGAGAAGTCAAACCGAAAATCAATAGAAACAGGTTCTTATTGTTAAGATTTCCTAGAATGAAAAACAAGCTTATGGCGAAGAAGATTATTCCGATGCCAAGATCATAGTATATGGAACCCCAAGCGGATACTCTATGCTCAGCCACAGACTCGATCAATGGATTATCTCCCCGCGCGGACGGATCTATAACTGAAAAAAACTTAGTACCTATACCTCGCATGTAGCCTAGCTGCCAAAGCACGGCAAAACCACCAATAATCAGAGCTAGGAAAGCCAGAACCACTATGGTTTTCGATTTCGCTGATGAAATTGTTCGAAAGATTTCACAGAGACAAAGTAGGGCGAATACTCCTGCAACTGGCAAAACAGCGATCCCCGTCAAATAAGCCGATGAAAGTTTAGGAACATTTATCGCTATGAATAAGCCTAACCCGAAAGTCAAACTGTATGACAACAAAAGATGTTGACTGTATCTTTTAAACAGAATTAGCGAAAATACAAAAAGCGTTGCAATAGCGATTGGATAATACGCAGCGCCCCAGCCAGAACAGAAATATCCCAATGTCAATCCGGAGGCAACAGCATATTTCACAGTTGAACCTATAGGCCTATCTTCTTCAATCGCCCGGAAAAACAGGAATATGAATAAAAGAAGAGAAAGAATTCCTGTTGCTTCGTCGTCAAAAAATCCAAGCGAAGTTCGCTGAATGTATGACGGGTTCAAAGCAAGAAAGATGGCTGCGAACAACCCTACAGGCTTTCCTCCAATGTCCTTTCCTAGAAAATAAATTACCAGACAAGCCAGCATGCCCAATATGGGAGGAAAGATTGCGCAGAAGTCCATTAGCCCAATGTTGATACCTAATGCTGAAACTATACTATAGAAAAACGCCGCTGTAAAGGGTAACCCTGGATATCCGAGCCTTGCAACATTGTATCCATTAGGATACCACCTTTGTGTATCCACCCATTGTTCAGGCCAAATCCATGAGATAAAACCGTTTTTTAGCATGTACTCTGTGAAGCGATATTGAAAGTAGGGGTCGAATTCTGATAGATGCATGGAGCCTGTTTGTATTTCCCAGCGTATTGGAAGCAGTCGCACAGTAAAGGCTATGAATAGTATGAGCACAAGAGCTGACATAGTTATCATTGAACTGTGGTTTATTTTAACACGGAATTTTCCTAAACTTTTAAGGCCATTGACGAAAGACTCTTTCGATAGTAAGTTTCTGCTCGTCATTTGGGTTCATCTCTTTAACTCGGATTATTAGGTGTTTTATTTCCCTTGCGGTTATTAATGATTTTTATGTCGCTACCTTTCTCTTATAACCGTATTTTTCGATATCATAGAATGGAAATGATACTATTTTTCCTTTTGCCATTTTGTTGCGTATTTTGACGTGGACTGTGCTTCCTTTTTGGGCTTGAGATACCTTAACATAGGCCATTCCTATGCCGCATTTAAGCAGTGGAGAAAATGTTCCACTCGTCATGCACCCAGTTCTTTCACCCTCATCATCGTATATTTCGAATCTTGGTCGCGGTATACCTGATTCTAACATTTGGATTCCGACACGTTTACGTTTGATTCCTTCGTTCTTCTGTTCTAATAAAGCATCTTTCCCTATAAAATGACTTTTCTGAAATTTTACTACAAAGCTTAATCTCGCTTCTAAAGGAGTAGTATTTTCATCTATGTCGTTTCCGTAAAGGCACATTCCAGCTTCAAGTCTTAATGTGTCTCTAGCTCCCAAGCCACAAGGTTCTATCTCAAAGGTTTTGCCAGCGTCAAGGATGGCGTTCCAGAGTTTTACCGCGTTGTCCGGTTTTGATAATGCGGCATTCCACACAAAGACTTCGAAACCGTCTTCGCCAGTGTAACCAGTCCTAGACAGAAAAACCTCTACACCTGCTAAACTTGAACGCCCTCCTTTGAATCTTCCAATTTCAGTCAAGTCTTCTGTTGAAATTTTCTGCAAGGTTTCTTCGGCTTTGGGACCTTGAACTGCGAACATTGCCACATTATCTGAAACCTCTTCTATTTTTACATTGAAACCTTCGGTGTTTTTGATCAACCAGTTATAATCTTTTCCTCTGTTACTAGCGTTAAAGACTACCAGAAACTTCTCCGTCTCTAACCGGTACACAACGAAATCATCTATTATGCACCCGTTTTCATTGCACATAACTGAATATTGGGCACTGTTAGATGATAACCCGGAAACATCGTTTGTTATTACATAATTTAGAAAACGTTCAGAGTCAACGCCTGTGATTATCACTCGTCCCATATGAGAAATGTCAAAAATGCCAACGCTGTTCCGCACTGCCAAGTGCTCAGGCATTATTCCTCTATACCATATGGGCATTTCAAAACGAGCAAACATTGTCAATTTCGCTGTTTGCCGATGTACATCATAAAGCTGGGTTCGACGTACTCTTTCCGTCAAGCTCCTTTCCTCATCAGCATTATTTTGCAGGTTTTACCTCAACATCTAAAGGTACGAGTGCAAGTTTTTTGCCGCATTTTGGGCATTTCCCATAGTATTGCTGTTTGATCTCATCTGGAGGCTTAAGCTCAGCACCGTCATATAATACATAGCCACATTGTTGACATACAACACGTTGAGGCATGTCATTACGCTCCTTTAACAGTGACTATTTATGTTGTGGCATATTTATTGGTTGCTAACCGGAAGATGCCCTCTGGAGCCTTTTACATAGAAACTTTTAATTCTACCCCGTAGAGCTTAATTGGTCGGAAACTTTGCTAATATGCCTATATGGTCTGTGCCAGAATGGAAAAATATGAATTGATAATTACAGAGAAACCGGATGCCGCACAGAGAATAGCCTCAGCCCTTGACGTGAAGGGAAAAGCGAAAAAAATGGAAGATAATGGAGTGCCGTATTATGTGGCTAAACGAGATAGAGAAATAGTTGTTGTTCCAGCTTTAGGACATTTGTACACGGTTGCTCAAGAAAGAGGTGGAAGGAACTATTATCCTGTTTTCAGTTTCAGGTGGGTACCAAGACATGTCGCCGAGAGAGGTGCGAAAAAAATTCGCACATGGCTGGAAACCATTTCAAAACTGGCGAATAAAGCCGACACGTTTATTGACGCATGCGACTATGACATCGAAGGAAGCATTATTGGATACTGTATACTGAAATACGCATGTGACAACAAAGAAAAAACTTCAAAACGCATGAAATACTCCACCCTAACCAAGAAAGAGCTGGAAAAATCCTATGCTGAACTGCTGCCGCATATAGATTTTGTACTTATAGAGGCTGGACGTACAAGACATGAGATCGACTGGCTTTACGGTGTAAATCTTTCACGTGCCTTGACCATAGCGGCGAGGGATTGGAGTGGAAAGTATGCAACACTCAGCACTGGAAGGGTGCAAGGTCCAACCCTAAAGTTTATTGTTGCAAGGGAGAAAGAGATCAGAAGCTTTGTACCGACACCCTATTGGGAAATACTAGCAGAAGCCGAAATAGATGGATCAGTTTTGCAAGTTGAATATGAAAAAAAGATAATCGAAACCAAGAGTGAAGCTGACGCTGTTCTAAATGCATGCAAAGCAAAAGACGGACAAGTTGAAAAAATTGACGTTAGAAAATTCAAGCAAAAGCCACCCGTACCCTTTGACTTAGGCGCTCTACAAAGCGAAGCCTATGGCTTGTTCGGATACACGCCGAGACGTACTTCAAACATAGCTCAACGCCTCTATCTAGAAGCTTTGATCTCCTACCCAAGAACCAGCAGCCAAAAACTTCCAAGAGCAATAAACTATAAGGCAATACTGAAAAATTTAAGCAAAGCTCCTGAATACAAAAAACTCACAGCAAAACTTCTCGCAAAACCAAAATTGAAGCCTAGAGAAGGAAAGAAGGAAGATCCAGCGCATCCAGCTATCTACACAACTGGAAACTTGCCGGAAAGAGTCTTAGATTCTTCCGAAAGAAAAGTTTTCGACCTTATTGCGAGAAGGTTTATGGCTGTTTTCGGTGAACCGGCAATAAGGCAGAGCATGAAAGTTTACATTAATGTTAACGGAAACAGATTCTATTTGAGAGGCAGACGAATCTTGAAGAGAGGTTGGCTACGTTTCTACGGACCCTACGTGAGATCAGAGGAAGTTCTCTTACCTCCAATAGAAGAAGGCCAAGCAATCAAAGTCAGAAAAGTGATTTCAGAGGACAAGTTCACTAAACCGCTATCACGATATAACCCAGGCAGTGTTCTAAAAAAAATGGAAGAAGCAGGAATTGGAACAAAGGCGACGAGGGCGAATATTATACAGACGCTCTATGACAGGAAGTATGTTCGAGACGAAAGAATTGTTGTGACGAATTTAGGCTTTGAGGTTCTTGACGTTCTTGAAAAATATTGTCCAGCAGTTCTCTCAATAGGGTTGACAAGGGAACTTGAACAAAGAATGGATAGAATTCAAGCAAACAGCGAGAAAAGGGAAAATGTCTTAGTGGACGCCATTGAAATACTTAAGCCAGTTATAGAGAAATTGAAAGAAAGAGAGAAAACAATTGGTGAACAACTAAGCAAAGCCATAAAAAAAGCTAGGCTGGAAGAGAGGATAATCGGTACATGTCCAGTTTGTGGCACAGGTAAACTAATGATACTGTACTCAAGAAAAACGCGCAAACGCTTCATTGGCTGCACAAACTATTTCAAAGGACTGTGCAGAACGTCGTTTCCACTTCCACAAAGAGGGTCTGTTAGACCGCTTGGAAGAGACTGTCGCAGATGCGGTTGGCCAACAGTTCAAGTTCGAATAAAAGGAAAACGTCCATGGAATCTTTGTTTCAATCCAGAATGCCCATTAAAAGAGGAAAGGAGGAAGCGAATTGCAATGCGTAATATGCAATAGAGACGCTGTCGAAAACAATTATTGTGAACTGCATATCAAGGCTTATGAAAGTGTTGCTGAAAAGTTTCAGGAATGGAAGAAAGCATCAGGAATTTCTTGGAAAGAGTATTTAAGTGAGATTGCCAAGAATCCATTAACAGGCGAATGGGCTAAAGAAGTGGCTGAGCATCTAATTAAAAGTGGTGAGAAATAAGTGTCACGTAAGGTTAAGAAAAAGGTCTCATCATTGCCTTATTCAATAAACAGATTTTACAGAAAAATTTCAACAGCAAAACCATCTACCCTCATCCTTTCGGCAACTGCTATTGCTATTGCTGTATTTTTGTTTGGAGGTGGTTTGTACACTATTATAATGAAGCCTCTTCCATCCGTTTATTACGCGGGACGAATTCTATTTCTTTATCCCCAGCTCTCCGAACAATTTTTGGCCGACAGCGTGATCGCCATGGTCCTTTACTCGCTTGGCATCGTCGGATTGATACTCATGTACCAGAGCACAAAATACGCCTATAAGCCTAGACAAGCCTACATGATGTTTGTGATAAGCACTGTCCTTTTGTTTATCGCGTATATATTACTTGAAGCAACAATAAACATCAAGCTTGGCGGATAACATAATCACCAGGGATTACTTTTCAGTCCCAGTTTGTACGCTGCGAAATTCGTTAACAAGTGTACAGGAGGGGTTATAATCAAAACAGCGATGACGAGCTGCCAAGACAATGTTGGTAAGCAGATAGGAACGGAAAATAAAATCGCTCCTATTATAAAGTCAACTTGATCAACTATAGGCAGCAGTTCTCCAGGAGCAAGCCCAAGTCTCCTCTTTACAAAGGCTCCAACTAAATCACCAAACAAAGCTCCAAGGGAGAGAAATAAGCCAAAAAGCATATGGTACTCAAAGACTAAGCTTTCTATGAAACCAACAGCCGTTCCAACAGCTAGTCCTGAAAAAAGGCCACGAAAAGTTTTGTTTTTCCCAAAAATCGGTTTTCCGTCAGAAAACCTTTTTCCAAAGTCTATTGGACGGCCTCCGCCTGTTATTACTGGTATGGCGTTTGCACAGTACGCCGGAAACATCAATAGTAGTGCTTCAACAATCAGTTGTACCGTTCCCATTTTCCATAACCATTAACGAATTAAATATTCATGTATTCCTGTCTCTTCTATTTTCAGGTGACAAGTTAACGGCGGCACCTTTTTTGAACCTTTTTCCAAAATTGCTTTGATTATTTGGGAATTCTCGGTGGGTTTCATAGCGATAATCGTGTCTGCCCAGAATTTTAGAACCCTTGTAGCTACGGGTTCTATGCTTACGTAGGTTTCGGTCAAAACACTTTGCACCTGACTTGTTATTAAAACTGCGATTTTTTGGGTTCTGGAAATTTGTGCTAGACATGCCATTTGTCTGTTCAGTTCACGGTTTAGTTCGAATGTTTTTTCAGGGCGCTCTGCAATTTCGGCACGATAAAGAGATGTCATAGTGTCGATGACTACAAGTCCGAAGCTTTTGGTTACGTAGTCTGTTAGTCGGTTTATAACTATAGCTTGTTCATTAAAATTGTCTGGTTTCATTAAGACTATCCGCTCTGCAACATCTCTAAAGCCTTTAATGGCGATTTGAGGAAGCCTTCGGGCAGAAAAGGTGCCGTCACAATCCGCAAATAGTGTTTTGTAACCTTGTCTTGCACAGTTTACAGCACATTGTATGGCTAGGGTTGTTTTTCCAGTTTCCGCTTCTCCATAAATCACGCTGACACTCTCAACCGGGATTCCTCCTTCTAGGGTTTTATCAATTGCTTCGCAGTCTGTCGGAATCTTATATAGCACAGTTTTACACATCAATTGTTATTAACCGCGAAACTAATAATTTGTTTTGTGTTTAGATACACTTCCCAATAGGAAAGCGGTATGAGAGCAAAAATTGCTGTGGCAACAGTTTCAGGAAAAGCCTATTACCTAATCGTTAAGGAGCTAAAAAAGAAGAAAGTGCCTTTTCTAAGCTTAACCCCAAATGACCACATTCCAATGGAAACTAGAGTTGTTATAACCACGGAAAAGGAGAAGCATCTAATAAATCATGAAAAAGTTTTGGCGTTCAAAGATGGAATGGAACTTGAGGCGCTGATAAACCAAGCATTCCAGATTGTTCAAGGAAAAGAATTCTATGAAAAAATTGTAATAGGTGTAGACCCTGGTGAAGTCTCTGGATTAGCGGTTTTGGCTGATGGTAAGGTTGCTGAAACAGGGAATTGTTTCAGCGTTGAAGAAACATTGGACAAGATAAAGAACGTTCTGGAGAACTTGAAGCGTACACCTACAACTTCAGTTTTGGTGAAAATTGGTGACGGTGTCCCTCATTACAAGAAGAAACTTCTGCAAGCCTTGGATAAGGCGTTGCCTTCAAATATAGTGTTAGAGAGTGTAAGTGAGACGGGAACAAATCGTCACATGAACGAAGCTAAGCATAGAAGAGGATTAAGAGACATCGTTTCAGCTATAAGAATCGCTGGGAGAAATGGGTACACATTTCCACGGAGGAAAACGGATGAATCAAACAGTTAAAAGCGGCAAAACATTGTTGGTTGACGGGCCAGCCTCTGTCAAAACAGTTTCAGGCAAGGTAGAAGTGTTCGGTTCTGTGCTGAGAAATACACGCAAGGTTGTGATACGAGAAGGAAAAAGGTTACCCTTTACTGTCAAAGAAACAGCAGTATTTGACGTCTCACTAGGAGAAAACGCAACGGTTGAGGAAATTCATGGAAGCACCATTCCATCATCATGGACCAAAGCATGCGAAGAATTGCTGAATTTTCAAATAAGACCTTTCACCGTAGTCGTGCTAGGGACAGTTGACTCCGGAAAAACAAGTTTCTGCACGTACTTGATGAACAAGCTGCTGAAAGAAAAAAAGAGAGTAGCGATTCTAGATGGAGATTTGGGTCAATCTGATGTGGGACCGCCGTGTACAATTGCCTATGCTTTTGCAACGAAACCGGTAATGGACTTGTTTGACCTAGAAGCAAGAAATGCTTTCTTTGTGGGCGTTACCTCACCAAGCAAAGCCATCGATAAGGTGATGGAAGGCTTAGCTTCATTAAGAAAGGAAGTTTTAACTGATAGTCCACACGTCATTGTTATAGACACTGACGGCTGGGTTGAAGGAGAAGATGCCATTAACTACAAAGTTCAACTGATTGAACAGCTTGATCCAGACATCATTTTTTGCATCCAACAGAAAGACGAGTTGGGACCGCTTCTAAAAACTCTTGAAAAATTCAGAAGGGTGCATGTTGATTCTCCACCAGTAATAAGAAAGAGAACCAGAGAGAAGCGCAGAAGCTTGCGGGAGCTTGGGTACGTAAAGTATTTGATAAACGCCAAAGTGCAGTCTATTCCGTTAAACCGAGTGAAAATCGAGGCAGACGAGTTAGCTGGGTTAAGTATGACTCGTGAAAATTTCAGGCAGGCAAGGAAAATCTATGATCTTTTGGGGATGAAACCACTACATTTTGCGGAGCTACAGGACAAGGTTTGCATAGTCATCAGTAAAAGACGTTGGATTGACATGGACACCATTAAAAGAGTTCATGAATTCACAAAGAAGAAAGTCGTAGTAGTTCGGAAAGGTGAAGAGCAAGGCTTGCTCGCAGCTTTGTATGACGCTGAGAGGAAGTTCCTCGGAATTGGTGTTTTACGTGAAATCGACTACAGAAGAAAGGTTATGAAAGTTTACACACCCACCTCTAAGGAAGTTTCAATAGTTGCTACAGGGAGAATTAAGCTCGACAAAGATCTGAGGGAAATTCCGATTTTTGTAGAAGAAAAACAACGAGTTTTCAGAAAGTTTGAAAAACGCTCTTAGTGAATTCACTTTGAAGAGCATTTCCTTTCCGTATGGAAAGCAATTTTACAGCTTTTCTAAAGGATTCAGCCGTTTTTATCATGTACGTATTTCGATGGACAAAGCGTATTCAACGGACACTGTTTGCACAGTGGGTTTCTGGCTTTGCAATATTTTCTACCTAACAAGATCATCAAAACATGAACTTTCAGATAGTCTTTTGGATTGTAAAGTGTCTGAAGGGATTCACGAACAGCCTCATAGTCTCCGTTCACGGGAGCTAGGGCCAACCGTTTTGATACGCGATTGACATGAGTGTCAACAGGGATCGTGGGTTTTTCAGCGCAAAACAGCAGGACAACGTCCGCTGTTTTAGGCCCGACTCCTGGAAGCCGCAGAAGTATTTTCCTCGCTTCCCTGAACGGCATCGACAAGATTGACTCTAAGTTGCCGCCGAATTCTTTAAGAATTATCTCTGAAACTTGTTTTATTGTATTGGCTTTGTTTCTGTATAAACCAGCTACTTTCAAGCCTTCTTCAATTTTGCTTGTTTCAGCTTTCGCCAAGGCTTCGGGCGTTATCTCAAATCGGTTCGAAAGATTTTCGAAGGCTCTAACTGTGTTTCTATCGGCGGTGTTTTGTGAAATTATTGTTTTGACTAACGTTTGGAAAGGCTTTCTGTTTGAGGTTGTCCATTTAGGCAATGTGAAAGCTCTTCGGAGTATTCGCAAAATTTTCTCTGCTCGATTCTCAGTCATTTACCGCATCGCCTTTGAAAACAATAAATAGTGAGTGCGCGAAGCTATAAATAAGCGTGATTTGTATGGAACGTGCCACAGTTGTTAAAGATGAGATAATTGAGCAGAATGTACATTTTTTGGCAGTATACTTAGAAACAAAAAATTCATGTTTAGTTCTTTTAAGTGAAGATGAAGACAAGCTTGGAACACTGGCGATTTCTGTGCCAAAGCCACAGGATTTGCTTGGACCACCTTCTTCATCTGTCCTTTTAGGCGACAGAAGCATGATCTCAGCCCGTATGTTCGCCGAGTATTTGGCTTCCAGAAAGAAAAAGATATCGTTGGTATCCATATACCTAAAGACGGTTAACGAAATGCAAGCTCAATCAGTTTTTATGAAGCTGATTGAGAAAGTTGTCCGTGCAGAGCCTCAGAAAGAGGGAGCAACGGCATGAGCCTGAGAAGTTTTCTTGAACAAGTGGAAACAAAAGAAGTTTTACATATAGAAGATGAAGTATCTACACACTTTGATATTCCATTTATCATGAAGAACTTCGACAGCAAAGGCTCAATTCTCTTGTTTGAAAGAGTAAAGGATTTTGAAGCAAAAGTTGTTGCCAACGTTTGCGGTACTCGGAAGAGAATTTGCGAGGCGCTTAACATCAACCAGAACGGATTTTACGAAAAACTGAGAGAAGCTTGGCATTCTCCGCAGAAACCGAAAATTGTTGAAAATGGCGTTGCTAAGGAAGTCATTGAAAAACCCAACTTGTCCAAAATTCCAATCTTGACATATTTTGAGAAAGATACTAGTCCCTATGTTACTTCAGCCGTTGTCTATGCAAAAAGTATTGACGGAAGTGTTCAAAATGTGTCTGTACATCGCCTCCAAGTTTTAGACGACAGGCATTTGACCATACGTTTGGTTCCACGACATCTTTTTAGGTTGTGGCAGATGGCAAAAGAGGCTGGGAAGGATTTGGACATATCAATTTCTATAGGGGTCCATCCTGCGGTCATGTTGGCCGCTTCTTCTCCCGTTCCTTTTGGTCTTTGCGAGTTTGATGTTGCAAATGCTTTGATGGATGGCACCTTCTGTTTAGTCAGATGCGAGCATGTTGATGCTTACGCTCCGGCAGAGGCTGAACTGGTTTTGGAAGGTAGAATTTCTGTAGCTAAGGAGGTTATTGAAGGCCCCTTTGTGGACATAACTGGAACGTATGACATTGAGAGGAAGCAGCCTGTTGTGGAGGTTACAGGCGTTATGCACCGCGAAGACTATGTCTACCAAGCTCTTTTGCCTTCTGGAGCGGAACATAGGCTTCTTATGGGGTTGCCGCATGAGGTCTTAATATGGCAATCTGTTTCAAAGGTTGTGCCGAAAGTTCATGGTGTTAACCTTTCGATAGGCGGAAGTGGATGGCTTCACACCATCATCTCTATCGAAAAACAGCTTGATGGAGATGGAAAAAACGCCTTGTTGGCTGCTTTCGCGGCACACCCGAGCTTAAAGCATGCGGTGGTTGTGGATTGCGACATTGACATTTACAATGTTTCTGATGTGGAGTGGGCTGTTGCAACAAGATTTCAGGCAAGCGAAGATTTGATTATTATAGAGAATGCACGAGGTTCAACATTGGATTCTTCTGCAGATCAGGAGACTGGGTTAACAACAAAAATGGGTGTTGACGCCACTCGACCGTTAACGAAGCCTAAGGAGAAATTTGAGCGAGCGAAAATTCCCGCTAGCAAGCGTGCTGAGCAGTTGGCTCGTAAGCTACTTCGTGAATAAACATCAGTTTTTCTGCACACTTATTTATATATAAGGCTTAAAGAATACAGAAGTCGGTGTTTATAGCGTGCGAAGAAAAGGAGGAAAACTGCATGTCTTTGAAGGTTGAGGATGTAATGGTAAAGGAAGTGATAACGATAGATCAGAATTCAACTGTTAAAGAAGCAGCAGAAGTAATGAACAAGTTTGAGATAGGTTGCTTGATTGCTGTTAGGAAAGGGAAGGCCATGGGTATGATAACTGAAAGAGACTTATTGAAGAGAATTGTTGCAGAAGCAAGAGATGCGACTGAAACTAAGGTGAAGGATGTTATGAGTAGCCCTTTGGTTGTTATCGAGCCTAGCGTGGAGTTAGAAGAAGCTATTAAGTTGATGTTTCAGATGAAGATTAAGAAGCTGCCTGTGGTTGACGGAAAGCGTTTAGTCGGATTAATAACGCTGACTGATATAGCTCGCTTTCAGCCTCAGATGATAAAGCTGCTGAAGCAGCTTGCCAAAAGGCAGACCGCACCGAAAAGCATGAAGAAAGTAATTGATTATTACGTTGTCTGACAAGTCTCGCTGCTTTCTCTCATGTTATTGTTTTTGAAGAAGTTTAAATGACTAGATCTTACTCTAATCAGGTGATAAAGGGATTCGGTAGCCGATGAAGAAAACCCTAGTGTTGAAAGTTGATTTGCAAAAGCCGGAAATTGATAAAGTTCGCCTTGCAGCGGACATTATCAAAAAAGGCGGTTTAGTTGCCTTTCCAACAGAAACGGTCTACGGTTTAGGTGCTGACGCTCTGGACCCCGAGGCGGTTATGACTCTATTTGAGGCAAAAAGGCGTCCTCTTGACAACCCGCCGATAGTACATGTAGGATATGCAAAACAGATCCATAGACTGACTGGGGAAGTTTCGCCAAAAGCTGAAAGGCTCATGAATACTTTCTGGCCTGGTCCCTTAACGTTGATCTTTAAACGTTCAGAAATTGTGCCGGATGTCACCGTTTGTGGCTTGGATACCATAGCGATTAGAATGCCTAGGCATAATGTTGCTTTGGCTTTGATCAGGGAAAGCGGCTGTTCCATTGCTGCGCCGAGTGCAAATCTCGCTGGAAAGCCCAGCCCAACAACAGCAAAGCATGTCTTGCATGACCTTGATGGAAGGATAGACGCTGTTTTGGATGCTGGACCTACCCGTATTGGGGTGGAATCCACGGTTTTGGATATGACTGTTGACCCGCCTCAGATTCTCCGTCCAGGAGGAACACCGTATGAGGTGCTGAAGAAAATTCTTGGCGGAGTAAAGCTTCATCCCATTGCGGTTGCTGAGAAAGAGTTGACGGTTAGGAAGGCGCGTTCTCCTGGAGTGAAACATAAGCATTATGCTCCGGATGCGGACGTAGTTGTTGTTGAAGGTGAATTGTCAGCTGTTGTGAATAAGGTGAAGGAGTTGGCAGAGTTTTACATGTGCAAAGGCAGCAGGGTTGGTGTTCTTGCTACGGATGAAACTGTGGGGCATTATATGGCTGATGTCACGAAGTCCCTTGGGAGCAGAAGCGATCTAGCGATTATTGCTAAGAATCTTTTTAATCTGCTGAGGGAATTTGATTTGGAAGGTGTTGATGTCATAATTGCTGAGACCGTACCGGCTGAAGGGCTTGGTTTAGCTGTTATGAACAGGCTTCGCAAAGCTTCTGGATACAAGATTGTAAGGGCAAGCAGCCGCTGACACTTTACGAATTTTGGATTTCTTATAAACTAAGATTACGGTTCCCCTACAGAAAGTGGATAATCTAGCATTTACGTTATCATGTTAGAGATCTTGCTACGGCGCGCGTGTGTAAGGTGTTAGTAGTCAAAATGGATTGGCGTGGTTTGATTTTAGTTGCAGTTCTTGGCATTTGCATAGGTCTGGTTAGCGGGTTTGTTGAGAATCCGCCTGAAGCGAGCATTATTGGACATAAGTATTATGGTCATCCGCTTGTTTGGCGAATTGTCAGGATGTTTTTTGGTGAAGAGTATCTGTATCTTGAGTTGTTTATTGATTGCTTGATCTGGATTGCAATAGTTTCGGTAATAGCAATGTTCGCATGGGAGTCATCGAGATGGATGAGTAGAAAGAATGCCCGAATATCAGAGTAACCTTGC
>Ga0209636_10001962_pt1 | contig 20816 bp, 21 predicted proteins | sample DeeMarSWOR152_54_FD_187464 | JGI IMG/M metagenome (GOLD analysis project Ga0209636, IMG submission 187464) | Marine sediment microbial communities from White Oak River estuary, North Carolina - WOR-1-52-54 (SPAdes) (version 2) | ecosystem: Environmental > Aquatic > Marine > Intertidal zone >...
TAATCGATCTTGCCAACGGTCTAATTCAGAGGGATCGAATAAGTAATTAGTATGAAAATCAATTAAACAGTTGAAATGACAGAGAACGACATCTTTACTGAAAGTTTGGTAAAGAAATTGCTCATAAAAGGTTTTAACTTCTTCAGGAAAATTTATACCTTTGATAAATGATCTTTTTGCGATAGTTCTAACGATCCTATCAGGGATGAATTGTACTAATTTCTGAAAGCGTCTTAATTTCTTCAAAAACTTATTATCTGAGACAGCTGTCCCTGTATTACTCAAAATGACTTTAGATATCCGACTAGGGTACTCTTTTAATAAAAATTGTGCAACTAGTCCACCAAATGATGCTCCAAAGACATTAACATTATCTATTGATTCATACTCAAGAATAGCCGCGATTCCATCGATTAATGATTTCATATGACATATTAGAGGATAGGATGGTGAAATTACTTTATAATGTTCTTCCAATTCCAATAAAAACTGAAACCTCATTCCAGGGCGTCGTGTTCCCCCTGGAAGTAAGAGTATAACTTCATCACCCAACCCGCCAGTAATATACTTCCATTCCAAGCCATTTAATGAAATAGTTTTCTCAGGATGGTTTCGCTCAAAGTTTTCATATTGGACTACTATGTCTGGGTTTTGAGTATTACTCATTACGAATCAGCTTTAGTTTAGAAAAACAAAAAGTATCTGGGTACTTTTTTCATATATTCTTGGTAAGCATCTCCATATTCCTTTAAACAAGCTTTTTCTTGGGCAAGAATGTGAAAATGATTGAATATTCGTGAGAATCCAAAGAAGAAAATAAGAAACCATGATCCAACTGCAAAGCAAACACCAAAAAAAGCTATTGTAAGCATTGTCTCCTGGGGATTACGTGAAACTTTATAAAGCCCTTGGGTTACTGGTTCGTCTAAAGGGGTCATTTTAAAGTTAATAACAGCTATAACTTCTCCTACTATTCCTAATATGAATAGACTTAATCCAATAAGGAATTCGATGGATCCAATAGCCAGAGGAGTCAGTATTACAAGAATCTGGACTATAAGGACGAGAAGCTTTGATACTCCAGTTAAGATTTTTTGATCCTTTGTAAAGGTAGAACGATCTAACAACCGAGATCGGACTTCTTTAGGCATTATCAACAGAATTGTGGGTTGTAAAACCCAAATCCATATCAAAAGCAGCCAACCACCAAAAAAAGTCAGTTGAAGTGCAGGAAAGAATTCCAATTGATCACCCAATATTTATTTATGTTTACAAAACATTCATTCCTAAGTTAAAAAAGTTTTCACTTGTGAACATTTCATTTTTAAAAATAGTTATACACCTTATTTCTTTTATACGAAGAATGATTAGCCCAAATTGTTGAAAAACCTAAGATTAGTAAGCCATCTCTGTGGTAATCAGAATCGTTTCTTATAAAGTTTCGGATTTAAGTTTCTTTAAGAGTAAATCGACTCCCAATAAGAAATAATCCAAAGAATATAAGCATTGCAAATAGATCAAGGTTAAGCAACTCTAAAGTATATCCTTCAATAGAGATTTGTCGCAACAGATGAACACCATATGTTGTAGGTAATAAATAACAGACCCAACGAATAATCAGAGGGATTTGACTAATTGGGATAATTATTCCTGATAGTAATAGCGCTGGTAAGATCACTAACGGGACAAATTGGACTGCTTGAAATTCAGAACGAGCAAAAGATGATAAAAAGATTGCTAATACTAATCCATTCCATCCAAGGATAACGGCACCGATATAGAGTGAAATATAATGTGCAAAAGTGGTTCCAAAGGAAATATCAAACATAGCTCTTGCCACGATAATTATTACAGTTGTTTGAGCCATGCTTACTACTGAGAAAGCTGCAAGATAGCCAAGAATGATTTGTCCTTTATCATATGGACATTGTAAAAGTAATGGTAATGTTCCTCCCTTCCTTTCACCGATTAGATTCATCATTATGAGTATAAAGGAGAAAAAGAATACTCCAAAGATGATCATTGCAGGCGCGAAGAAGTCTAGAGTTGTCGAATCCTCTCCATGAGCGTAATCTATGTCTAATTTCAGATTTTCTCGGAACTCACCAGTGGCTTCTTGAAATGCCTCTTGAAACGCCTGAATAATTACTCCTCCTTCCTGGGGATTACTATTGTCTAAAAATAGTTTTATCGAAAGATTTTGACCAGAGAATGAAGCCAGATTGTATGTAAAATTAGTAGGAATCCAAATAGCACATTTATATTGCTTTTCGTTAACTAATTCCTTGGTATCAGAATACTTAAGAGAACTAATGGTAACATCCACTTTGACCGAATTGTTTAGTGATTCTACAATTTTAGCTCCAAGAGAAGAGACATCCTGAAATGTAGTATTTATGTATGGAGGACCAGGGAGTAGTTCTATTCTCATTATTTGAGTATCACTATCCTCATTGATGACAATTATTGGTTCATGTTCGATTTCACCCCCGAATGCAATACCAAAAACTATAATGTATATGATTGGGGCAAATAATAACAAGCCTAATGTCCGTCTATCTCGTAAAAGTTGTTTCCACAATCTTAGAGTTATTAAATAAGCAAATCTCAAGCCATGTCACCTTTAATTAACTCAAAAAACATATTTTCCATATTTTTTTGTCCAGTTTGCTTCAACAGGTTTTCTGGAGTATCAACCGCAAGGAGGGATCCATTTCTCATCACACCTACTCTATCCGCCCACTCTGCTTCATTTAAGTAGTGAGTAGTGACTAAAATTGTTGTTCCTTGGTCTCTGGCTATTTCTCGAAAATAGTGCCAAAATTCTCGACGCAAGACAGGATCAAGACCGACAGTTGGTTCATCAAGAAATGCAATCTCTGGTTTATTCACCATTGCTTGTGCCAAAGCAGTTCTTTGTTGTGTTCCTCCTGATAAATGAAGAGCTAATTTGTTTTGATGCTTATTGAGAGAAAGTTTATCAATCATTAAAGATGTATTTTTGTCTGCTATATCGCCTGGAACGCCTTTGGCTTGTGCGAAGAATTTAATGTTCTCTTTAGTAGTCAAAAGATCATAAAGTGCCCTCTGTTGAGGGAGGTACCCCATTATCCGTCTAAGCCTTTTCTTTTCTCGGGGAATATGAAAATTTTTAACTAAAATTTTTCCCGATCCTTTTTCAGGCTTTAAAATCCCTAATAATAAACGTATGGTAGTGGTTTTACCTGCTGCATTAGGCCCGACGAGACAAAAGATTTCCCCCCTATTTACCTGGAGATCAAGGTTATCTACTGCAATGACATCTCCAAATCGTTTGGAGACCTGAGAGATTTCAATATCAAATGTCATAAAACTCACCAAAACAAACTATCTAATTTTAATTTACAGGTGTTAATTGATACACCTGATTACAACAATAACATATTTATGTTACCCCTCGGGGGGAAACATATATAAAGTTTATTATTTGATACCCCTCAAGGGGTAAATCATTAATTATGAACATTGAAGAATTCTTAATTACGGATTTTCAGACGCTTGGGTTATCACAAAACGAAAGTAAAACACTTTTAGCTCTATTTCAACTTGGTGGATTAGGAGAAGTATCTAAAATAGAAGAAAAAACAGATATTAGACGTAATAAAATTTATCAAGCACTTGGGGGCCTTATTTCCAAAAAATTAGTATTAAAAGGAGAAATCAAGGGGAGTGCTAATACATTTCGTCTTTTTTATAGTAATCCATCCGATCTTATCTCATATATGCAAAAATCTCTTACTATTCCAATTGAAAAAGCAGCTGAAAGATCAACTCAGAATCTAGCAAAAATGACTGAAACAGTTGAAAAAACACCTCAAGAGATATGGATGGTTAAAGGCAATTCTAATATTGAACGAATTGAGAAAGAAATCATTGATTCTGCTGAGATTTCGATATTCAGTAATTTAATCCCTGAATATATTGAACCTGTTATTCCTAATCTTCAAAATGCGATAACTAGAGGAATAAATGTATATCTTATTATGTTAGAAGAGGAAACTGAACAACTAAAGGTTTCCTTAGATACTATTTGTTCAGAACATTTAGGAATAAACGCAAGTAAATTAGAAACTCTTGGAAAAATGATCCCAGTAGACACGAATCCAATAATTACTCCAATTTTAGATAATCTCGGTCAATTCTTATCAATCCGACCCAACTTCCTTTTTATTGATTCAGAAACCGAAAATCCATCAGGATTACTAATTATTAAGTCCAGAAAAGATACTTCTCATTCAATTGCCTTGCAAACTTATAATCAAGATTTTATAAGTTCATTTATGTACTTAATAGAGTTTATTCAAAGCATAGCATTGAATTTAAAGATGTTACAAGATGAACTCTTTCCTAATGATTAATTTAGATTGAATACTTAGCTATTACTAAGGATTGATTGCAATGACAAAGAATGGATTGATTCTAGTCTTAGGAGGGACAGGACATTATGGTAGACATATTGTGAAAGCCCTGACCGCTGATAATCAAAAAGTTAGGATCTTATCTCGAAATATGACGAAAGCGAGACAAATTCTTGGAGAGGAACCTGAAATCATAATAGGAGACATTACTTCCAAGGAAGTAGTAATCCAAGCTCTTGAAGGAGTAAATGCAATAGTCATCAGTGTTTCTGCTTTCAATCGAAAAATGATCCGTAAATTAAAACTCATTGAAAGAGATTCTGTGTTAATGGTTTTTGAAGAAGCAGAAAGACTAGGAATAAACCGTATTGTTTATATTTCCGTATATGGAAAACCAGATACGAATGTAGATATGCTTCAAGGCAGGATCAAACGAGAAATTGAAGATACATTAGAAAAATCGAGTTTCAATTATACAATTCTTGGAGCTCCACCTTCTATGGAAATTTTTTTTTCAATGATTCGCAATGGAAAGATGACCGTTCCTGGGGGAGGTCCTACAGCTTTACCAACAATTTCCCCTATAGATCTAGGTATAATAGCTGCACAAACCGTTATTCGATCAGATTTAAATAGAAAACGTTTCAGTTTAGTTGGTTCTGACGTGATATCCTTTAGAGACGCTACGGAAAGAATTTCAAAAATCACTGGAAATGAAATTGGCTTTCGAAAGGTTCCATTACTTCTTATAAGAGCAGCAGCGACAATAACAGGATTACTAAGCGCAATTTTTCCATACATCTCTCAATTACTAAAATTTATTATACTTATGAACACAGCTTTCACACCTGACGTAATAGAACAGGTTATTGAGCACCAAAAGTTACTCAAAGAGACTTTTGATTATCAACCACTTACGATAGAAGAGTTTGCAATAAAGTTTTACAAGAATAAGTAATCACTATAACTGATAAATGCTTAATGATCGTGATTATTCTTGACCTTAAATGAAAAAACAATAATCCCCAAAACAGGTAGAATTGGGAGACTGGCGAAGATAATCGAAAATGACACAAATCGGGGTGTCTTATTTAAAGTAATGCACGATGTAGAGCGATATACATCAACTTCTAATTATAAACAAAAAGCTGCATGGGTGAGAGGTGCGATCGAACGATTAGAACAGGAGGTGGGTGTTGAGAAGAGTAGAACAATTTTAGAGCAATGTGGGCGAAAATGTTGTGGTGTAACGAGTAGAAAGCGTGCAAAAGAATCCATGAATGAATCATCTACCCTTAAGGAATTTATAGAGAAATTAAATGATAAAGGAATTGGTGGTAGCAGGCTTAAACTGGAAGATGAGAACAAAATTACTGGGGGGTACAATGTCTGTTATTGTGGGCAAGTTAAGCATACTCAAGAACCCTTCCTTTCTGACACATACTGTCATTGTTCTGTTGGCTGGTATAAACAATTATTTGAATCTTCTTTAAATAAATCTGTTAATGTTAAACTCGTGCAATCAATTATCTGTGGATCAGAAACCTGTGAATTCATTATTCACCTATAATCACTTATTCTCCTCTCTAGAAAAGAAAAATGTTTTGATATTTTCATCAAAGTAGTTTTAAAATTATTGAAGATTTTTACTCAAAATAAACAAAAGCGATGTGTGCTATATTTGTTTGACAAAACGATCCATTCTGGAGGAACTATCTACTTTTTTACGAGTATTTTCATGGAGAAACTGGTTCAGGTATTGATACAAGTCATCAAACTGGTTGGACAGGACTTGTAGCCAAACTTATACAGCAATATGGAGAGTACCACCCAAATTATGATCGTATTGAATAATGTCACTCGGAGTAAGAATATTTGAAAGAACATCAATTAATTTACGAAATAAATACTCGAGTATGGTTGTACAACTTACATACTGAACTTGGGGAGGAGATTTCCCTCTTAAAGATACCTGATGAGTACTGGTTTGAATTAATAGAAACTGGGTTTGATTGGATATGGTTGATGGGACTATGGAAACACTCTCCTTTAACAATGGAAGATTTAAGCAGACATCCTGGATTACTCAAGGAAATTAATGCAGCTCTGCCAGAATGGAAACCAGATGATGTCATTGGTTCACCATACTCAATTGTTGAATATGAACTTAATCCAATGTTAGGTGAGCCAAATGATCTCAAGATCCTAAAAAAGAAACTGAATCAGATGGGATTAAATTTAATGGTGGATTTCGTCCCAAATCACTTCGGTAATGCATCTCCTCTAGTAAAGTTGAATCCAGATTTATTTATCTCTTCCGTTGATGAACCTACAGAAAGTTCAAGTTTATTTGCAAAGATTGAAACAGATTTAGGCTCACGTTGGATCGCTTTTGGAAGAGATCCTTATTTTCCCCCTTGGGATGATACATTTCAACTTAATTATTTTAATCCCGACACCCGTAAATTTATGATTGATATTCTTTTCCAGATAGCAGCTCAATCTGATGGTATTCGTTGCGATATGGCAATGTTGTGCTTAAATGACATAATTAACAGAACGTGGGGCTGGTATTTCACAGAAAAGGGTAGTGAACAACCTCAAACTGAATTTTGGAAGGAAGCAATAACTAGATTGAAAAGTGTATATCCAGAATTTGTTTTTCTTGCTGAAGTCTATTGGGATCAAAACTGGCAACTTCAACAACTTGGTTTTGATTATACGTATGATAAGCGATTATATGATCGTTTAGTACATAGTCCCCCCAGCTATATCCGAGAACATCTCTTTGCAGATCTAGATTACCAAAGATGTAGCTTAAGATTCATTGAAAATCACGATGAAAGACGTGCTATTGAAATTTTTAAGGGAGAGAAATCAGTCGCAGCTGCCATAATCTCAGGTACCATACCAGGCCTGTGTTTGTATCATCAAGGGCAATTTGAGGGGTATATTTTGAAAATACCTATACAGCTACGTCGTAAAGCTTTTGAACAGCCAAATAAAGAAATTCAACAGTTCTATGAACGACTTCTCCAGTTTACCAGTCAAAATATCTTTCAGAAAGCTCAATGGACTCTAATCAAAGTTTCAGAAGCTTGGGAGGGGAATAACTCTTGGCAAAATCTCCTTGCTTGGCAATGGAGTACGACAGAAACAGAGCAATTTAGTATTATTATTGTCAATTATGCTTCTGTTCAATCACAAGGCAGAATTTTTCCTATCTTGACTGAAATTAGAAAGAATATTGAAAATCTGAATTTTAAGGATATTCTGACTGAAAAGATTTTTCCTAGGAATGTCAGAGAGATAGTTGATCAAGGGTTATACATTGACCTTCAACCCTTTCAAAGTCATCTATTCAATATTTAGAATAGCTAGAATACTCCACGCCAGACAATAAACCATCTCCAACATTTACAGACAGTATTCAATTCTCACATTATCATTTATTTTTAAGAAACGTCCCGTTGTGATATTCCTCAAAAGCGATTCTAATTTCTTCTTGTGTGTTCATGACAATAGGTCCATACCATGCAACTGGTTCTTTAATTGGTTTACCCGATACTAAAAGAAATCGAACATGTTCATTTTCTGATGCTACAATTTGTACCGATTCACCTTCCCTGAAGATTACGAGGTGTTCTTTGGAAACTAGTTGTTCTTTATTTGGCTCAAAATAACCCTTTCCCTCAAAGCAATATGCAAAAGCAGTATAATCTTTCTCGACTTCGTGTTCAAATTTCGTATTCGCAGGGATGGTTACATCAATGTATTCAGGGTTAGTTACAATGTCTTGTACAGGCCCGTTGATGCCATTAATTTCTCCAACTAAGATTCTAATTTTAATTCCATTATTAATTGTGATTTCTGGAACCTTAGCTGCAGGAATATCTTGATAACGAGGTCGCATCATTTTATTTGTTGCTGGTAGATTAACCCAGAGCTGGAACCCCCATAATAAACCATTTACTTGTGCTGGCATCTCTGAATGGATAATACCAGAACCAGCGGTCATCCACTGGATGTCTCCACTTTTAATGATACCGTGATTACCGATAGAATCTTGGTGTTCTACATTTCCTTCAATCATATAAGTAACTGTTTCAATCCCACGATGAGGATGCCTAGGAAACCCCGCAATATAATCGTCTGGATTATCAGAATGAAAATCATCTAGTAATAGGAAAGGATCGAGTATTACCACTTCTCGGTGTGCAAATGCACGTTTTAACTGAACTCCTGCTCCCTCAATTGTTGGTTTACTCTTTGAAATTCTCTGTATTCTTCTAATTTTGTTCATATGGTCACATATATTTCTATAAATTTAAATTTAATTTTCCTTTATTCGTATTAGATTGAGAAAATCGCTCTAGGAACTCCTTTAAGTTTTGTTGGATACTTTGATTATATTTGTTGCAAAAATAATCTGTATTTTAACAACCCATTTGCTCTTTTACAATTGATTCATATAAAAATTAGATGATTTATGGGAAAATAATTCTATTCGGTAAGAGTTATAAAATTCTTTCTCAGCAATTACATATTTTCATGATGAAAAGTGGTGACTTTAGAATGAAGACAAATCAAATTGTAAGAATAATAATTCCTTTGGTACTCCTTTTAGGGGCTGCTACTACTTTTTTTGTGGCAGTTCTGGGGAACCAACAGGCAAATACCTCAACTGAGGAAATCCAAGAGTCGAACGCAACTACAAGTAGTTTTGAAATGTACCTATTTGTAGAAGGCATCCCTGGAGAAGCTACAGAAAAAAATCACGAAGATTGGATTGATGTACTCGCTTATTCCCATAATATCCAGACTCCATATGAAGTAGGCACAGGACGAAGTGCAGGAAGCGTAGAAAACGCCCCCCTTCGAATCACTAAGATGTTAGATAAGTCATCTCCCAAATTATACGAAGCTTGTGCTGATGGAAATGTGATTCCTTTAGTTGAACTAGATTTCTGCATGACTAATATAGACCGAGATGTGTTTTACAACATTGAACTTCAAAATGCCAGAATCGTGTCCGTCCAAGACTTTGGAGTGGTATCAGGAGACTATCCGACCGAAACAGTTTCTTTTACATATGAAAAAGTAAGATGGACATATACAGAGTACGACGCCGCGGGAAATCCAAAAGGAGATGTGCAATCAGATTGGATCTATTGGGCTGATGAACCCGCTATTTAATCCTTATCCACGAATTATGTAGCTGTTGAATTACTATGAAAATGTCTAAGACATTTTTAATTACCTTATTCCTACTGGTTTTGGCCATCAGAACCTTTCCTGAACTAGCTTTCGCGGATACTTCTAATGAAGGAAGTGTCGAAGTTCACAAAGTGATTCGAAATGGATCTGGAATATTGATTGGATTGGATTATGACCTGAATTCAACCTCTTTACTGGATACCAACGAATCATTGGCGGTTTTAGTAATATTCAGTGATTCTACTAAAGAAGATACACACCCTGTTCAAGCAGCGATGTTATTCTTTCACACTGATGACAATCAATTTTTCCTCTTTTGGATGCTTGGGGACCCCTTTAAACAAGCCCAGAATTGGCAAAAGGGTACTGAAAATGAGCACTTTCGGATTGATGGTGACCAATTAACCCTCATTTTTATTGAATTTTGGGATATTAACAATCCAGAAATCACAATGACAGTTTTAGCCAAGATTAGCTCATGTTGTCAAGTAGAAGCTTACACAAACGATTTTCGAATAGTCCTGGAGCAATTTATAGCGGAATTGCCAATATTGCATGAATTTCCAATGACAACAACTACGTCTGAGGAGACTTCTGGCCCTTCAACAACAGGAGAAACAGAAACAAGCACATCCTCAGAAGAATCCTCTCGAACTGATATTGTTTCAGGGTTCACTATCCTCTCAATATTTGGAGTTCTTCTTTCATTGTTTATCATAAAGAGCCTTACTCGGAAAAAATAAGACTTACAGATACTTACTGAGATCGAAGGGGCGTTAAATCCCAGTAAGAAGCTTGAATAAAAGCAGGCTCAGCACACGATCTACCTGTGATTCTGTACTCTAATGATCATTAAGGAAATTGAATTTTCTTTCCAATATAACTAATTTCACCTAATTTAAACTGTAATTTTCCTTCGTCATATCTGTAAATCAACCTTTTTTCTTTATGAAGGAGTTCAAAATTTGTAAAGTATACATCTGCTTCATCAGTGGCATGAAAAGAATGGAGTGCTGTTTCACTCTCATCTATAGGCAATAAATATTCTCCTTCCCCTATTTTTTCTCCTCGCTCACCAATCTCTGAATCTTCTGACATAAAATTGACATAACATAATCCATTTAATACTAAAACTCTTTCAATTTCCTTCATTGCAGTCACTATATCTTTTTTTGATAAATGCATGATTGTATTATATGAATAAACAAAGGAAAAACTTTCATCAGCAAAATGTAAATCTCTTATATCACCTATCTTAATATTTAGGTCAATATCATTGTTATTACAGAAATCTTTTGCATTCTTGATTGCATCTTTACTAATATCTATTCCGAAGGTTTTATACCCATTTCTGTAAAACAAGTAAAGAGGTGGTTCCGTTCCACCAGCTCCACAGTCAAGTACTTTTCTTTCTAAGCTTGTATTGTTACATAATCGTAAAAATTCATATAAGGGAGTGGCACGAGAAATGGATTTCATATTATCATCTTTTCTCAAACTGATTTGAACCGAACGATTTAACCTGTGTGTTAACTAGTTTGGATCTCTGGAAATGAGCTCACTTTTCTAAAGCGTCCACAATTTCTTGTGGTAAATGTAAGGCGAATTTACATGCTGAGTCCCCCTTAAGTACTGATTCTACCACTTCTACTTTCACGGATTGATCCAAAACTGCCTCCCAAAAGTTTTTATAATAACCCGCACTACAATTACAAAATATCGGATCAACAGGCTGATCTTCCTCTAGTAGTGCTTCTCTTACCCAAGGACAATGGCAATACCAATATTTCTTTTTCATATCATCTGTTTCGTTAAGATATTGTTTTGTCATATAAGGAATCTTAGTCATAATGACTTTATTTCCTTCTCGGATTCCTGCTTCAGTCATTCCTTGTTGGTTTTTGACGTATTCAAGAACTTTATTATTAATCTCTTGGGTAAAGAAAAGAGTGTCTTCCTCTTGATTTTTCCTTAAAGTGTCAATAAAATCTAGTCTTTGAATTTCCAAGAATTCATCAATATTCTTAGCTTTTAGGAATTTTTCTCTTGCTGATTTATAAGATTGTGGATATTTATCCCTTAATCCGTTTGCAAGAAATGCTGTGCACTTCTCATGATTAACTTTGGCGAGAAATCTTTCAATTACCTTTTTAGTAATTTCAGGCTTTTTCTTGGGATGAAGACCTAATGGTAGAACTTCAATATCATCAAAAATTTCATTTCTTACTTCTTCACCGAATTCCTCTACTAATCGTTTTGAGAAATTTACCATTACTTCGCTTCCATCAAGATTCTCCATTGCAGCAATAATTAATTGGTTATTCTTCTTGAAATAGCCATATCGGAGAAGATTAACATAGTTATCGAAAGAATTCTTCTTATTATCTATTAAATAGGCAGAAAAATCATGAAGATCGTTATAAGTTGCCTCCTCAACTGATTTTCCAGATTTAGAAAGAAAATCATCAAACTCATTAACGATATTAATCGCAGCAGGTATGATATCAGTATCAAGATTTCGTTCCTGTAAATACTCCTGCAGATATTCCTTGAAACCAACTAGTTCCATACAACCACCAAATTCTTTTCTTAAGTCTCAAGATATAAACTACATGATGTGTGCATCTAAATTTTAATTATTATTATTATTACTATTCAGTTTGAATGCCCTATTTAACATAACAAATTTTCGAAAGAAATTAATAAAGCCTTATCTTAGGGAAATAGGAGGAATTCTAATGAAAGAAAAAATCTCTCTATGTGGATTTAATTGTGGTATCTGCCCAGGCTACAAAGATAACCTCAAGACTGATAAAAATCGGAAATTAGTGGATGAGGGGTGGAAAAAGTTCCATCGAACCAGTGGGTGGATTTATAAGGAGCCATACTGCGAAGGATGTTTCAATATTCCCGAGAAAGCACCCCTTTGGAGTAGATGCCCCATTAGAAGATGTGTTTTGACTAATAATGTAGAAAACTGTGGTTATTGTCCTGATTATCCTTGTCCACGCATAGAAAATATGATTTATGTTACTAAAAAGATAGCTACGAGAACCCGAAAAAGTGGAACCAAGGATGATTTCAAAAAATTTGCATTACCTTACTTAGGAGAACAGAAACTGGAGGAAATAAATAAACAATTCATTACAACAATACAAAACATTGAGTTTCAACCAGTAAATACTCATACTGTAAAGTTTCCGCAAGACTTGAATCTTGAAACACATATTGAACCAGAAAAATTCATAGAGGCTCTTCAGTATCTACATTCCACTCTTGAAAGTATATCAACGTTGCATTGGAAAACACCTGGTGGACGAGAACAAGAATTAAAGCGAAATAAAGAAACTTTAAAGTTTCTTTGGATCATTGGGAGGTATGGAGAACTCATAACAAACAATGGTGAGCCTTTAATCGAGATCACAGCAGAAAAAATCAAAAAAATCCTTAAGTACGGAAAATACAGAACAACGAAGAAATTACAAGAATTAGTAAAACATGGAATTGAGAGTAATTCCATCGAAGATAAAATCACAATCAAGTTTTCGAAGAAACCAGATACAGCCATTGCATTCCAAGAGTACATAAAAAAACTCCTCAAAAATATCAGCGAAAGAAAGGCATACTCAAAATTCTGGAAAGCTGATATGACTGTGTTTAAATGAAGCGATATTCGATGTAAATCCCGATTAAGATAGAAAGATTAATTTTTGGTTCAAATAGGTATTTAATCTTCACCGAACTGTCCAAGAATCTCTTTTGGTAAAGCGTAAAATCCAGTTAAAAGAATAGCTAATGAGACTAAAAATATGTTAAACCATACAAACCAGATATATTTTAGTTCTTCAAAGTGCCAAGGAGCCCAAGCAAGATAGGCTATTCCAAATAGAGTGAAGCCTGCTGTTATAACCTTTGGTGAATTTAATCCTGCCCCTTTACCATAGTGAAACCATAGAATAGCTAAAATAAAGGCCATTGGTACAAATTCCCAGTATAAAAAGCCATACATTGTCAATTCAATGTCTTCAAGGAGTACTAAACCTATAAAAAACCACAATTCTCCTAATAGCAAAATTAAAAGAGCAGCTAGGTAAGTACATTTGGGAGAATCTGTTAAGAGCTTTGTTACACCAATCCACATACCCGCAACCCAGAGGATCATGGGTGTTCGCCATATTAGAAAGATTATTGGATCCGTCATATCTGCAAACTCGAAACCCCAGGCTTGTAATAATAAACCTAGCATAGTTATTGAATAAATAAGGAAAGAAGACCCCCATATGAGCTGAAAAGGCGCTTGTTCTAGTGGTTTAGCTTTAGTAAAATAACGGTATACTAAATATATACCAATGATAAGAATTAGTGTAAATCCTGTGAGTGATGCGCCAAATAAATCATAAGAAGTTGTTATTTCAGGTACAGGAAAACCTTGGGGTTTAAATATTACTATAAGAGTAGTAATCATATATATTATTACTATTATAATTATATACCCGATATTTCGGGTAATAAAGTCCAAAATATCTTCTTTCAAAGACATTGTACATCTACCTTAAACCAAATTCTGAATAGGGGTCTTACTAGTATCTACATTATAAGAGTTTTCCCATAAATAATCCATTACTCTTTAAAGATTTAAATTCAAATAGGACAAAAAGATTATACATATTTTTTATCAAATTAAGAATAAGAAGGTTTTATTGTACTTTCTACCTCTTTAGGGAGAAAATTACGCTCAAATGAAGTCAAACAGATAATACTTCTTGTTCTAGCCACGCCTTCTAAGCGACTGAGTTTAATTAAATTTTGCTCAAATGAGGCGATATTTCGTGTTCTTATCTTAATAATCACATCTTCTTGCCCCGCAATATGATGAATCTCAAGTATTTCTATTTCATCCATTCGAGATAACATTTCCTCGTCAATTATGCCGTGATAAGCTAATCCTTTAGGAATTTGATATTCAAGAAAAATAAATGCTGTAATCTCTTTCCCAAGTAAATAATCGTTAGTCAAGACTGAATAGCGGATTACGTCATTATCTTCAAGATATTTAATACGTTTCTGAATGGTTTGCCTTGATACTTGCATATCTTTTGCTATTTTCTGATGTGGCCATCTAGGATGCTTTTTTAGAAGAGATATGATTTTTTTATCCTTGGCATCGATTTTTACAGAATTTAATTCATTCAATTTATTTACACCAAAAGTAAGCCCATCGCAATATGATTATATAAATAAAATAGCAAAATTATTATAAATTTTTCGTTAATTTAACTTATTGCTATCAATAGCTTTATATAATTGGCATAATGTATGATTACACAGACAGGAGTTGGTAATATGAAGACACAAAATTATCCCTCAATATGGTTTCAACAAATAGTTGAATTTGGACGTACTCGTCCTTGGGTACCACTAATTAGTCTAATATACATTCTTATGGCTTCAATTGCATTAGCACGGCCTGATGTACTTCTTGTCCCCGAATTAAATATTTCAACTATCCAGTTAGGTTTATCTCTAAGTGTATTTCTTCTGTTAGTAGTTATCGGTTTGTACTTACTCTCCAATGGCTACAAAACCATTTGGGGAGTTTCCTTCCTATTGTACGCCTTTTCTTTTATGGGATTTTGTCTGAAGGTCATTAATTTCCCTTTTACAGATATAAACGATCCATTAATTTTTCATTTTTGGTTATTACCTCTGATCTTCTTTACTTCTGGTGTATGGATTGGTATTAGTCCTCTTTTCTTAGAGGATACAAAAGCCACTTATCTTCCAGCCCTCTTTATCCTTTTATTAGGTGAAGGATGGTTTCTCACTGGCTTATTCATATTAGATAATGTTACATTGACACTCTTTGGATTCCTCTATGGTTTATTCATTCCAGTGGTATTATTATTCTCATATATCTGGTTTCGCTTTGGAAAAGACTCGGTTTCCCTCTCTCCTTGGCTATTATCCCTTGGTTTTCTATTTTTGGGTGTAATTACCTTTTTCTGGAGCCCATGGCTGATTGGTGATCTTGACCAGCTGTATAGCATTCTCTTCGCTCTTTTTAATGTCTCTCTTGTAGTGATCCTTAGTGGTTTTCTCATCTTGACAAAAGATCTAACAAGGATTTAGCATCTATTTTAGGATTCAAGATTATCTCTAGAGATTAGAGGAATTAACCGAGGGTTGACCCCTAGTCTTATTTTTTTATTTCTTCAGGTGAGACAGCAATCTATTGAAAAATTCGGGGGAGATTGGGGTAAATAGAAAAAATTGAGGAGCTGAAGAAACGTTACTATAGTCTTTAATCACTGTTTCTAAATAATCTTTGAATTCCTGTTTAGTCATCTTTACAAACTTAACCATTCTTATTTCACCAAATCATCTTGTTGATTATCTCTTTTTCCTAATATTAATTTCATTTATTTCTAAAAAGTAATATCAAGAGGAAATGATGGTGTTTATGCAGTGCAACAAAGGAGATCTCAATGATGAATGACTTGAAAATTAACTACTATCTCTCTATTCCAGGAATTATAGCTCCAATATTGAGTATCAGTCTAGTTATAGTTTTAGGATATTTTGAGCCAGGTTATAATCATTTTACGACTACAATGAGTGTTTTAGGAGGAGTAAAAGGAATTAGAGGTGATATTTTCAACATTCGTATTGCTGTAACCGGTATATTGATAATATTTTTTGCCATCGGTCTCCATAGAAGCCTTAATGAAGGAAAAGGATCCAAAATAGGGCCTTTAATGGTCATTCTTGGCGGATTAGGATTAATTAGCGCAGCTATATTTCATTGTAATCAAGATTGTGTTAATAATCCTGATTTATTTATACAAAGTGGAACAGGTATTTTACATGGAGTTTCTGCATTTATTATAGGAATGGATTTAGCTGTAGCACCTATAGCGGTCTATTTTAGATTTAAGAAAGACCCTAAATGAAAAAAATACACAGAATATACATTAGCAACGTTCATAATTTCTAATCTTACAGGTCTTACATTCTGGATAATACGTCTTACTGAGTATAGAATATATGAATTAGAAGGACTGGTTCAAAGACTGGGAATATTATTTGCATTGATTTGGATTGGGGTGATTTCGGTGCAAATGCATGTGTCAAATCGATCTATATTTCAAAAAGCTTAAATTTAGTCAATTAAGAGAGGATCTCTCATTAAGAATTCAATATGTTTTCATTATGTTTGCATTAATCATAATTCGTATATAAATCAGTGTAAAAACGTGTAGACAAGCATTTACAGACTCTTCTGTCATTTTTGAGACTTAGAAACACATTTCAATTTATAAAGAGATATTAATTGAGAAAGAGACTGTGGTTTGATCATAATGGAAAGATTAGGTTTTGCTTGTGTTTCCAATGTTTTAGATGTTAAAACTCAAATTTTAGTAGCAAGTATTCGTCAGTTTGCTAGACTCTTATCTGATTCTCCCATATGGGTGTTTATTCCGAGATCAGAAAATAGAATCCCCCAGAAAATAAAAGAACGGTTCTTATCATTGGATGTTAAGATTATTCCGTTTTCAATCAATCCTGAATTAAGAAAGTTTCCTTTTACAACCTATGTTCATGCCACAGCTACAGCTGAGTTATTTGTAAAGGATAAAACTGAGCTTCTTGCTTGGCTTCTTCCTGATACACTGATAATTAACACACCAAAACATTTTCTACTGGAGAAAAAGAAAAACTTAGGATATCGGCCAGTTCACCACACTTTAGTTGGATCCATTTATACAGAGTCAATTGATCCATTTTGGGATTTAATCTATCGTAAATGTAATGTAAGCGAAGAAATGATCTTTCCAATGAAAACCCATGTTGATCGTAACATTCTTCGCCCTTACTTTAATGCAGGATTTCTGATTGTGAGGCCTGAGAAAGGTTTACTTCAATCTTGGTGGGAATGTTTCAAAGAATCATATTGTGACCCATCATTTGAGCAATTTTATCAAAAAGATGAACGCTATAGTATATTCATGCATCAAGCAATTTTAGCTGGTGTTATTCTTTCGACTATGAAAAGAAAGGAACTCCAGGAACTTCCATTTAGTTATAATTATCCACTTCATTTGTACCATGAAAGTCCGAAGGAATGTCGTCCTCAAAACATTAATGAACTGATAACAGCTCGGTATGAAGAAGTAGAATGGTTAGATAAAGTTCCAATTCAGGAACCACTGAGAAATTGGATTACAGAGCAGATTAAAGCTTTCCCTCAACAATCAATTGACCCAAGTGACTCAAAATGAACTCAATTAATAAGGTAAAATTTGGAAAAGTACCACTTGTATTCCCCATCCCCATAATCCTAGCTGGGGCACTTGTTCGTGGTAAACCGAATTTTGAAACATTGGGAGATGTTGGAATAATGGGGATAAAACCTCCTATTGTCTTCATCTCTTCTGGTCAAGATCACTATACAAATATAGGGATTCTTGAACATGAAACATTCAGCATTAATTTTCCCTCCACTAAACTTCTTTCAAAGACTGATTATTGTGGAATTGTTTCTGGACATGATGTCGATAAATCTCAACTGTTCAATATTTTTTTTGGGGAATTAGAAACAGCTCCTATGATTCGGGAATGTCCAGTGAATTTGGAATGCAAAGTCATAAAAGAGTTCTCGATTCAACATAGACATATCTTTATAGGAGATGTCACACAAGCTTATGTCAATGAAGAATTTGTCATTAAGAAGGAAGACCGTCCGAGGATTGTAGATATAAAAAACCTAGATCCTATAATTTACGGATTAGATAATCGATATTACAAGATTGGCGAGCGTATTGGCGTTGGATACCAAGAAGGCAAGAATTTATGACGATAGATACTTGTCCTCATCATTAGATTTATTTTTTGATTTTTTATTCAACTCGTACTTATTAAAAGCGGTCATAAAAGCCTCAGGACTCGTTAATTTAATTCGATCGGTACGCATTTCGTTCAATCTACCTTGTCATTCTTAAACTAATCGGATAATCCTCGAGAGTAAAAGCAAATATAACATCCAGGGAAGAGAACAAAAAAATTTCTTATGAATCATCTTTTAACTATTTGTAAGGCACAATCATAAAAGAATAAGTCGTCATTCAATATTTCCTTATACCTTTTATTGTGTTAGAGATCTTGTTGGTCTTGTAACCTTTATGAGATCAAATTAAAATGAAATTTAACTGCCTTATTTTCATTTTTCTTGAAATAATGAACCCTACTCACAAAAAGGGTTACTAACACTACTAATTGCTTCTAGTTACAGAAATGTGAGTAGGAATAATGTTGTAATACCTACTGAAATGAAAATTAATCCCATGGCAATCATTAGACTATTCTCATCTAATTTATGAGAAATAAATATGGAACCAAAACCACCACCAAGAATCGCGCCGAGACTAACTATAATCCCATATTCCAGATTTATGTGACCCTGAATTGAATAACCAATTACTCCAGATAGAGCAATAATCGCCATAATTGCAGTAGCTGTTCCAATAGCTGTGTGAGGAGGGTATTGAAAAATAATTAATAAAACGAAAACAATCATCATTCCTCCTCCTGCTCCAAATATACCACTCATCAAACCAATAACCAATCCAATCATTGATATAATTACCCTTTTTTGTCTTTCTGATTTAAAATTGATACATTGTGATTCTATTGCTGTTTCTTCATTCTTAATCTTTCTAATAGCTCTAAATAGTATTACAACGCCGATGGCGATAAAAATAATACAGACCGAGGAGCTCAAGGAAGCCTCATTAGTCTTTACAGCGATGAGAACTCCTAGTTGAGAGCCCACTAGAGCACTGAGAATTAATAAAAGACTTGCGGTTAAATCAACTGTTTTTTTACGAAAAAAAGATAGTGCAACAACTGACGCGCCAATCATATCAATAAAAAGGCTTGTGCCGATTGCAGAATAGATAGGTGTTGAATAAAACAAGATAAGAATAGGAATAACAAAAACTGATCCACTTACTCCAATAAGACTAATAATGAGTCCTACGGCTAATCCCAATATTATCAGTCCTATGATAAGTAAAAGATCCAATTTACTTTCACCATACCTTTAAGTATTGTAGAAGCATTCTTATAATAAATACAATCGGTTTTTCCTCATTGGAAAGACCCTTCTCACTTTAAATACTTAAGAAGATCTCGAAATAAATGTCTTGAAAGGTTAAAATGTTCGATAATGCTATTATTATCATATGATTTATAAGCCTGAATGCTATTTTTATTCATAGACAATTACTGTTTGCAAAAGTGACATTATTAGCATCCCGAACACTTGAAGTATCTTAATAAGAGCAAAGATTGATAGGAATAGTCCTTATGTCTAATTTCAAACAATTTGAGTATAATGGTAAGACTAAAACACCTGTAAAAGAAATTAAGGTTCAGCAACAATGGCTAAAAGATCGTTTGAAGTACATTCAAAAGGTCGAAGAATATAATCAACTCATTAAAGAAACCTTTGTATGCCACAAATGTGGAAAAAGGATAACAAAACCTTATTGGGTTTACACTAAAGAAATTCACTCTTCAGATGAGAATACAAAAATACGTTATTATCACTCCAAACGTCAATGTAATCCCCAATATAGCAGAATTTGTCTTTATTGTGGGAAAAACTTTCGTATAAAGCGAAAGACCCAAAAGCTCTGTTCTAAGAAATGTTCGGTAAATTATATGACTAGTCCGATCCTCATTAGGCAATGTTTCGCTTGTGGGAAAGAATTCAAAATTCGTTTAATACAGAATAACCAAAATAATGAAAAATATTGCCCAAGATGTCGCTAGTTACATATAAAATCGGGTTAGGCGGATTCCTGAACAGGAATGAATATTTCAAAGAATGTACTTTTTTTATCTGATTGAACAGTAATATACCAACCATGAGCTTCGATTATTTTTCTCACAATTGAAAGACCAAGGCCCATACTTTCCTTTTGGGTTGTAAAACCATAATTAAAGATTCGTTTTTGAATTTCAGGTGGAATTGGGATCCCATCATTGATGATAAGAATTTTCAAGAATTTTTCACCTTCCTCCAGCTTTATCATGATTTTATGGGGCTTGCCGTGAATTAAAGCATTCTCAAACAAGTTCTTAAAGACCTGAGCTAGTCTTTCTTGATCACATAGAATTGTTGGCAATTTATCATGAGTA
>Ga0209636_10001963_pt1 | contig 20806 bp, 15 predicted proteins | sample DeeMarSWOR152_54_FD_187464 | JGI IMG/M metagenome (GOLD analysis project Ga0209636, IMG submission 187464) | Marine sediment microbial communities from White Oak River estuary, North Carolina - WOR-1-52-54 (SPAdes) (version 2) | ecosystem: Environmental > Aquatic > Marine > Intertidal zone >...
CTCCAAGAGTATTCGCATTAGAGATCGTAAGCATCTTCTCTAAGAGATTTTTTCCCTTTCTAGCATCAAAATCCACAACTTTGCCCTCTTTAAAGATTAAACGAATGTCCTCAACCTCTTGTCCCTCATATATTCCAGGATATGTGAATCTTATGTTTCCATTTACACCATCTTCATGCGGGCCCGTAAAGACTTCACCATCAGGAAGGTTTTCATGACCACAACAATTTTTCCACTTACGATTCTCAATCGCTAATGTTAAATTGGTATCTTCACCAATGATTCGGAATTCTTTTCCTTTATTTAAAATATTAACAATTTCATCTTGATTTGCTTCTACACGTTTCCAAAACTCTACAGGATCATCTTGATGCAGATTAAGCGCCTTATATACAAATTCTAGGTATTCTAGTCGTCCCATATTTGCTTCTTGAGCGTACGCATTACAAGGATATGGACACAAATTCCATCTTAATTCCTTGTTAGCAGCTCTTTCAAGATAGATCTTAGTAATCTCATTTCTAGCTTCTCTTACCATTACTTTTTTCTCTGCGGGAACATTTGTTAAAGCCCGAGTATTGTAGTCAGAGCGGATAGCTATCAGGACGTTTGCTTTTTTCCAGTGTTCTAACTCAAGGTTGTCAACATATTTCAGTTGTTCATCAGTAGCAAGATTGTAAAACATCTCATCTTGACCATCGATTGAGAGTTTCATTCTTAGAATATGACCTTCTGCACGAAGAATTCCCCCGAAAACTTCTCTCACAAGATTCTCTGCATTAATAGGAGCTTGGATCATTACAAGATCGTTTGGTTGGACATTTACAGAGTATTCGACTATTAATTTCGCTAATTTTTCATTATAATCCGCGTACAACATTATTCATCACCAATTTAATGATGAAAATCTCATTTTGAATAATGAATAAAGGATTTACCATTGTATTAGAATGATTTCTTGTGAAAATTCAACTAATTATATTAAATGATTATTTGAGAAAGCCATTGAATTTTTGAGAAGGAGTGAATTTCTTTTATAAAACATTACAAGATTTTCATGAGTCGTTGTTATCGAATTATGCAAGTATTATAAGAGATTAATGGTGGGTTAAAACACTGACCTATGCTAAACAGATCCTGAGAGTCAATCTAAAGACAAGAAAAATCCAAAAGGAACCATTAGACCTCGATAATGCTCAAAAATACCTTGGAGGAAGAGGGTATGGTGTCAAAATCCTTTATGATGAACTTAAACCAGGAATTGATCCGTTAAGTCCTGATAACAAAATTGCACTTTTAACTGGCCCAATGACAGGAACTACTTCTCCAACTTCTTCTCGATGGTGTATGATTTTCAAAAGCCCTTTAACTGAAAAAACGCTAAATGATACTCACTGCGGTGGCAGATTAGGAATTGAGTTGAAACGTGCTGGTTATGATGGGATTATTATTGAAAATTCATCAAAAACTCCTGTTTATCTCTTAATTAATGGTGATAACGTTTCTATTCAAGATGCTTCAAGTTTGTGGGGTAAAACAATAAGCGAAACAGCTAAAATACTAAAAGAGATCCATACTAATCACTCTATTGCTGCGATAGGCCCAGCAGGAGAAAATTTAGTCCAATTTGCTTGTGTTATAAATGAAACAAGAACTGCAGGTAGAGGGGGTATCGGAGCAGTTTGGGGTTCAAAAAATCTCAAAGCTATTGTTGTTCACGGATCTGGCAAAATTATGCCTGTCAACGAATATGCGTTCCAACAGATCCAGAAAAAATTCATAGCAACCTTAAAGGGGCACCCAGTGACAGGAACAGGGATGGGCCTGTACGGTACGCCCATTCTAGTTAATATTGTCAACAAACATGGTGTTCTTCCAGTAAGAAATTACAGTACTGGTATTTTCGGTGATGTACGTAAAATCGCAGGAGAAACTCTCAAGGAATATTTAGTTAAGAAAAAATCTTGTCGTGGGTGTCCTATTGCCTGCGGTCGTATAATGAAATATAAAGATGTGGAAACTCACGGTCCTGAATTTGAATCTTTATGGGCTTTAGGTCCCAATTGTGGTATAAGCGATTTAGAAACCATTTTTAAAGCTAATTCTCTTTGTAACCAACTTGGATTAGATACTGTTTCTACAGGGAATATTATTGGATGGTTCATGGAGTGTTGTGAAAAAAGAATCATATCCAACTCCATAACATTTGGAGATGGTCAAGCATTACTATCATTAATCGAGAATATTGCTATTAGGAAGAATGAGGGCAATCTACTAGCGAATGGAGTAAAAAAGGCCGCTAAACAGATTGGAAAAGAATCACAATCATTTGCATGTCATGTTAAAGGACTTGAAATGCCTGCATATGATCCAAGAGGGATTAAAGGGATGGCACTAAGTTATGCCACTTCAAACAGTGGGGGGACTCATTTAAAAGGTTATACGGTTATTCAAGAGGTTTTAAGCTTACCCCATTTTGTAGATCCCTTTACAGAGGAAGGAAAAGCAAAATTAGTAAAAGAAATGCAAGATGTATTTGCGGTAATAGATTCAGCTGAGTGGTGCAAATTTACATCATTAGCGGTATTCACAACACTAAAGTGTGAGGTTGACATCTATGCGAAGCTTTTAACTACTGCTACTGGTTTTTATATTGATGAAAAAGAATTGAGAAAAATTGGTGAAAGGATTTACAATTTAGAACGCTTATTTAATATCCGGGAAGGGCTAACAAGAGACCACGACGATCTTCCCCCAAGATTTTTGAATGAACCATTACCTGAAGGACCAGCAAAAGGTCACAAAGTAAATATTCACAATCTTCTCAATGAATATTATCACATCCGCGGTTGGGATGATTTGGGTATCCCTTCAGAACGTAAATTAAAAGAACTATCCATTCAACCAATTCAAACCAACACAAAGCTACAAATCGCTTTAGATCTCAGAGATCTTAATGAGGCACTTAAAATTGCTCAAAAAAGTGCACTTGGAGGAGCAGATTGGATCGAAGCAGGAACTCCATTAATCAAAGCTACTGGTATGGAATCTGTACGAAAATTACGGAAGCTTTTTCCTCACAAAATAATCGTTGCAGACCTCAAAACAATGGATGCTAGCTACCTAGAAACGGAGATGGCTGCGTTAGCAGGCGCTGATGTTATTTGCATCTTGGGGATAGCTCCTGATAGTACTATTAAAGATGCTGTTGGAGCAGGCAAGAAATTTGATGTTAAAATCTTTGCAGATCTTATTGGGATCCAAGATCCTATCAACAGAGCTATTCATTTAGAAAAACTAGGAGTAGATATCATAGGATTACATATTGGTATTGACCAACAATTACGTTCAGATTTTGATAAAATTCCATTTCCTACATTAAAGAAATTAAGGGAAACAATTAAGATTCCTATTGCAGTAGCAGGTGGATTGAAGGCAGAAACTATTCCTAAAGCGGTTGAATATGGCGCAGATATCTTAATTGTTGGTTCTGCTATTACTAGGTCAGCAGATCCGCAACAAGCTACTCGACGTCTTAAAGAAGTGATCTTGAAGAGAAAAGACTAATGATCATGATTAAGGTCTCATTCTTTGCTATTCTGCAGACTGAGTTTGGTGAGACTCATAATATTACAATTGAAGAACCTATAAGGCTACTGCAACTATTTGATCTATTTCAATCCAAAAAAGGGGAAAGAGGAAGTTCTTTTTTCATTGAGAATGATGAACTAAAGAAAGGATTTACAATACTCATTGATGGTCGAAATATTCATGCTTTGGATGGATTAACCACTGTTCTCGATAAGAATTGTGAAGTGTCATTCTTTCCAACTTTGGGCGGCGGTTTATTCAATATTAGCATGTTCTTCTTTCATTTCAATCTCACTAATCCCTAGATCCATTGCTAATTGAGCAACACATGCATCTAAGGTTATTGCAGCAGAATACTCAAATGATGGAATTAAAAAGCTAAGGTTTGAAATCTGATGTAAATCGGCGCTAATTTTCTCTGTTCTACCTTCAATTTCTAGGAAAATGTCAGATTGTTTTGCTAATTTTGATTCTGGAAAGGAAGTTAACCCGACTATACTCATATGAGCAGACTTGGCACTCTCAACACGTTCTAAAGTACTTGTAGACACACCTGACCCCGAGATTCCGATTAATAGATCCTCCTTACTTCTAAATCTCCAATCATAATTAGATTTACAATTAATTCGTAAATGACTTAACCGAATAGAAGAAATACTAGCAATGATCGAATCGAAACCACTACCGTATACAAATAACTTCTTTTCTGATTGGCCAGAATAACTTTCAAGAAGTGTGATAAACTGTTGTAAAGGTTTTTCATTTCTTTTAATATTGTTTATAGTCATTTCCGCTGCTCTTAACACTTCATTCACATTTTCATTGAATCCTTTAACGGATGATTCATCTCTTAATCCTAAAACTACCCCAATTCCAACACACATTGTAGTCATTTCAAATACTGTACCTAATGGCGTTAGAGGAGCATGAGTAACAGGTGTTAAGGGAGCATGAGAAACAGGTGCGAATTTCTCCTTAACATACCCTCTAGGGATAAGAATGATCGAATCAGCCAATCTTGCAGCTAAAGAATATTGATCACCAGTAAAAACTAGAATTTTCGCACCTCTACTAATAGACTCTTGTAATGTGTTTATAGTGAAGCTAGTCCATCCTGAACCAGTGATACCAATAACCACATCATCCATTCGGACTGGTTTCGCCAAACTTTTGCCTAAATATGATACCTTGCAACCAACATTCTTCAGTAATTCCCCCAGTAACATACCTACTTTTCCTGATCTACCCATCCCAACGAGGTGAATCCTTTTATCCTTCTCTTTTGCTTCCTCAAGTGTTTTACAGAATTCAACCAGACAAGGTGGATTTTCATTTATAGAATTAACAGTTCTTTTGGCTGTTCTTACTAGGAGTTGAAATGCAGAATAAAAAGATGATAAATCTTGAGCTTGGTTGTGTTCCAATACTATCTCCTGAAATGGAATTTAATGATGAACATATTTAAGCGCTTATTAACTTCTTTGGTATCATAATAGCCCTTCATAAAAAAAATTTCCTTTTATTGAAAGCTTGTCAATCCCCGAAAAAAATCTAATAATCGATGTTTATGTGTTCCTAAACTATTGAAATGAGTGAATAAATGATGAATTTTCACGTAACCAAGCTAAGAAACGAATTTGACCGCCCATACTATCTAATTTCTACCTCTGATGACAAAATATTATTTTTAAGGGCTTGGAAACCATTAACAACACCTAAAAAAGAAGCTATCTTAGTATTTCATGGAATAACAGCTTATAGTGGACCCTACGAAGTACTAGCTGAACCTTTAAGCCAAAAAGGGTACTCAGTGTTTGGGTTAGATTTACGTGGTCATGGGTTATCTGATGGTATCAGAGGAGACTATCCAAGTAAAGAAAGACTTATTAAAGACCTTTGCGAAACAATTGCGTTTGTAAAACAAAAAGCTCCACACGTAATATTACTTGGTCATAGTCTGGGGGTTCTATCATCACTTATTGCCACAAATCACTGTCTAGAGGATATTAACGGCTTAATATTATTAAGTGCAGCAAGAACTTTTCGACCGGGGGTTTATCCAAAAATATCCATATTAACAAAACTAAAAATTCTTATTTATTCAATCCTTTTCCCTAGTAAACCAGTAATAACTTACTATCGCGAGGGAATGATGGGCTCTGATGATCCATTATTTAATTTTAAATACACTTTTCGGTTTATGAAAATATTCAGAGCCGAGGATTTGAAAATACCAGAGAGACTAAACTTTCCTATCTTTGTTGGCCTTGGAGAACATGATGAGCTTTTTACTATTGAAGCAGGTCGAGAATTATATGATGAAATACCAAGTGAAAAAAAAGAATTCTTTATTATACCAGGAGCAAAGCATGCTGATTTCCCCGAAGGAAGCTTGGATAGATTAGTAAAATGGTTACATGAGAAATTTGAGTAATAATTTTTTCGGAGCAAAAGGAATGAACTGATCATAATGAGATCAGGGATAGTTCACGGTTTAGGGCTTCCTGTGTAAGGTATTGAATATCTGCTATTGACCAATTATCAGTTTGTAGTCTCTGTTCAATAACTTTGTTGTTGTGAGTTGCTGATCTTAAAGCCACAAAAGTATCACATATACGATTGCCCAGATATAAACTACTGGAACATCACTAATCATTATCCCTAGATTTTTCTGGTTTAGAGAGAAGCTTGAAGAGAATTTCAGGATAAATTATAAAAAAGACGAGCATTTTTTGCAATAAGAATCAATATTCACAGATTTTTCTTTTGGTTGAATAATGGGAAAATCTGGTGTTGATAAATGGAAATTCTTCCAACAGAAATCGCTCTTATTCAAGATATCTCTATTTTAATACTAACAATTGTACTGATTATCTTATTCATTTCACTTAATTTTTGGCTCCGTAAGAAAGGAATTATCAGTCAATATGTTACTCGTAAGTTAATTCACATTACAGCAGGGCCCACTCTTCTGATAAGTTTTATTTTCTATTCTGGGCAGTGGTACAGTCCATATATTGCTTCATGTGCACCAGGTATATTTGTTTTATTGTTTCTTCTCATTGGCTCAGGAAGAATAAAGAGTGAACACTTTGTACAGTCAATGTCCCGTTCAGAAGACCCTCGAGAGCTTCTCCGAGGGACATTTTATTATGTGCTGGTTGGTGTATTTGTTACAATATTCTGCTGGACATCTTTTCCGCTTACAGAGTATAGTAGTCCTGTTTCGATCGTTATTGTTTCAACATTAGCTTTTGGAGACGGAACAGCTGATATCGTTGGAAGAAAATTAAACAGGATGAAATTCAAGATATTTGCCGAAAAATCTGTGCCAGGATCTCTTACAATGCTAGTCTCATCTCTTATAAGCTGTATTCTTTTTTTAGTAATATTTGGTTTCCGCTTAGATTCACTTCTTTTGCTTAGTATAATCGCAATCCTAGCTGGTACTGGAACAGAGGCGCTTTCTCCGAGTGAGGTTGATAATATCAGTGTACCATTTGTAACCATCATAGTTTTTGCAGTATTGGCTCCAATATTAGCCCCATCAGCCTCTTGGACTGTGTTTCACGTGTACACACCGTAATCGAATTCACATTGCAAAATTAAGCTATAGATGCTCTCTTAGATTTAAATCGCCAGGTCGCGAATTATGTTATATGCATAAGTGTCTATTGATTTTTTCTTTTGAGTTTCTTCAAGTGGAACCTGAACTAATTGATGATTTTTCTCACCAACCATAATCCCTGTATCTCCATTTAGGATACAATCAATAGCAAATGAACCAAGGCGCGTTGCTAACCAACGATCAAGAGCACTTGGAGAGCCTCCACGTTGAACATGCCCTAAGATAGATATATGTGTTTGAAATTCAAGTCCTTTTTGATTAGTGAGCCTATTAGAAAAATCGAATATATTATTCTTACTTACACCCTCAGCTACAACGATAATTATACTCTTTTTTTCTCGTTTTTGTGCTTCAATGACGCGTCTAGCTACTTTTTCTAAATCAACAACATGTTCTGGAACCAAAACTTCTTCCGCACCACATCCAATTCCCACTTCTAATGCAATAAAGCCAGAATAGCGCCCCATTACTTCAACGAGAAAAACCCGCTGATGTGATTCCGCTGTATCTCTAATTCGATCTAACATTTGAATTACAGTATCAATTGCTGTGTCAAAACCAATTGTATAATCAGTTCCATAAATATCATTATCAATAGTTCCTGGAATTCCGATGACTTGGCCTGACCAATACTTCTTTAATTCTAATAGGCCACGAAATGTTCCATCTCCCCCTATTGCTATTAATCCATCAAAATCATGTTTCCTTAAAATTTCCGCCGCCTCTTGGACTCCCTCTTTTCCATAAAATTTTTCACAGCGAGCAGTTTTGATGATTGTTCCACCTAACTGAATTATATTTGAGACAGACCTAGCAGTGAGCTTTTCAAATGCTTCATCAAATATTCCTTGATAGCCTCTGTGAATGGCAATGATTGTTAATCCACGAGCAATCCCTCTTCGGACAACTGCGCGTAAGCAAGCGTTCATTCCTGGTGCATCTCCTCCGCTACAGAATACTCCAATTTTCTTTTTTTTCATGAATGTTCCCACATGACTTTCAAGTACTTCCTTATGCAAATACTAGAAAAATTTGATTATGATATTAATTAATGTATTAAGAGAAAATATTATAGATTTTTAGAAAACTCGTCTTCAAAGAGTTTAATCATTAAGTGGTTTTATTTATGTCGTGGAAACACACACTAGGAAAACCAGGTGACACTTATATCATTGGTAAACATTGGGTGAAGAAAAACATACCAAAAACAAATCGTGTGGCTAAAGTTTTGCATAAAGAATCATGTCCTGGTGCTATTTACGATATTGGGTTTCATTATCTCCCTGATGACCCATCCGAACAGCAACACCTTTGGCTTTGCATTGAAACTGGGGAGTTATTTAAAAAAGCACCTTCTCTTAAAGTACAACAGAAACCTAAGCCTAAGAAAGTCAAACCTGAGCCAGTAGTCACTAAACTTCCTGTAAAAATCAAAAAGAAAGTCGAACCTGTTGTTGAAAAGCCCCCCGAAGCAGTTTCAGTACCTGAACCTGCCAAACCCGCTGTTCCTGCTAAACCTACCGTAAATACACTCACACCTGTTTCAGAAGTGAAGGGAATAGGAAAAACAGCTTATGAGAAGCTATCTGAGGCTGGCATTAAGACAATAGGTGATTTATTGAGTAAACATAGTCAAGAGATAGCAGCAGCAATAGATCGAAAGAGTGACAAACAGGTTAAAACTTGGCAAGAAAACGCGCAAAAAATGCTGACTGACTGACCGAGAGGATAAATACCTCACTCATTTTTCCTATTTTTCATTTTTCTTATTTCAAAATTTAATCTTATCAAATAGATCTTCAAATTTCTTGATTAAAGTAGAACCATAACGTTTTGCAGATTTGATTGATGTGAGAGGAAAATTGGCTTTCTACCTTGCTGGAATATACGCTTTTATATATTCTTTAAGCATTCTTCGAGCAGAAAAAGCGGGTGTGACACTTTTGATTGAATTTCGAATCACTTCCAACCATTCTACAGGAATATTATTGGAATCTCTTTCATAAAATAAAGGACGGACTTCTTTTTCAAGAATGTCGTAAAATGACTGGGCATCAAACCGATTTTGTTCTTCTTGACTATCATGATCTTGACCCCCAATAATCCAACCGTTACTTCCATTATAAGCTTCTGGCCACCAACCGTCAAGAATGGAAAAATTAATGCACCCGTTGATTGCAGCTTTCATACCAGAGGTACCTGAAGCTTCAAGTGGTTTAGTTGGTGTATTAAGCCAAATATCACAGCCTTGTACTAAATAACGGCCAACTTGCATGTCATAATCTTCAATAAAAGCAACTCGACCACCAATTGATGAATCAACGGCTTTTTGGTAGATCTGTTGAAGTACATTTTTACCTGGATCATCAGCTGGATGCGCTTTTCCAGCAAAAATAATTTGAATAGGGGTGTATCGATCTAGTAAGTTTTTCTTGATTCTCTCAAGATCATGAAAAATTAAATTTGCCCGCTTATATGTAGCAAATCTTCTGGCAAATCCAATTGTTAATGCGTGAGGATCGAGGAGGGCCCCCGCTGCCAATGTTTGACGTGCATCTTTCCCTTCCTCTGTTCTTTTAATGCGAGCTCTTTCCCGTAAAAATACGAACATCCGGTCTCTTGATTCTTCTCTAGCAGCCCAAAGTTCTTTATCTGGAATATCATCTACTCGTTCCCAAAAATCTGGATCATCTTGCTTAGTCAACCAACTTTTCCCCAGATACTTTTTATATAATGTTTGAAATGGAATACCAATCCATGTGGGAATATGGACGCCATTGGTAACATTTTGGATCGGATCGCGATCCTTAAACTCTGTTGTGGAGAAAAGATCCGACCACATGTTACGGCTCACCTCGCAATTGAGTTTTGACACGGCATTTTGATATCGACTCAACCTAATACCGAGTGCAGTCATGTTAAATTTGGGGCCTTGTCCATAACCCCAGTCAAATGCACCTAAGGCCAAAAATTCATCTCGACTGATATCTAAACTTTCCCAAAGATTTTGAAAGTATTTTGAAACTAATTCAAAGGAAAATTGATCGTGTCCTGCAGGGACAGGTGTGTGGGTAGTGAAAATTATCTTATTACGGACAATTTGCTTCGCTTCTTCAAAATTTTTCCCATTTTCAGTCATTTCTCTTCTAAGTAGTTCGAAAGCCACAAAAGAAGTGTGCCCTTCATTGCAATGATAAATCTTGGGATCATGACCTAGATGAGAAAGAATTCTTACAGCTCCGAAACCAAGAACAATTTCTTGGCGTATTCGCATTTCTTGATCCCCTCCATAAAGTCGGGCTGAAAGACCTCGATCCCAGGGTTTATTTTTTTCTATATCTGTGTCCATTAAATATAATTGCGTGCTTCCTACCTTAAGGGTCCAAACTCGCAAAAAAAGGGATTTTGGGAATTTTAGTTCAATATGCAATTGTTCGTGTTCATTCTCAAAAATAGGGTTAATAGGTGTTTGTTCAAATTTAATATACTCATAATGTGCCTCTTGCCAACCATTTCTTGGCATGAGCTGCTTGAAATAGCCTTGTGGATATACAAAGCCTACTCCTATAAGAGGTAATCCCAGATCACTGCTTTCTTTTATGTGATCTCCGCTTAAAATTCCTAATCCACCAGAGTATATTGGCAATGATTGATGTAATCCATATTCAGTGCTTATATACGCCATCTCTCCTTTGAAATCTGGATAGTTTTCTGAGAACCATGTTTCCTTAAAATCCATGTCTCGGTCGAAGTCAAACATTACTCCGTCATAATGTTTAAGAAAAGCTGGATTTTGGGCAGCTGACTCTAATCGTTTACGCGGCATTATTTGAATCATACGAACAGGATTATGATCGGTGTAAACCCATAATGGGTGATCCAGACGCTTGAAAAGCTCACGAGCTTTAGGATTCCAAACCCAGGTAAGATTTTCTGCAAGTTCACTTAGCCTTTCGATCCGTTTCGGTATTTCAACCATTTTTCTCACTATTAACAGGATTCTGTCAGAATAATCAACTCTGCAGCGTTAATATTGTCAAGAATACCATGATATAAGTAGAAATCTATAAGCCTTTCTTTTTATATAATACTCATAGAACAATTTATCTTACTTATGTCTTAATTGAGATGATAAGATGGTTAATTTAAGTTATTCCGAGATAAAAATTGGCCAAAAAGCTGAACTGGTAAGAACTGTAACCGAGGACGATATAAAAAAATTTGCTGAAGTTAGTGGAGACAGAAATCCAATTCATTTAGACGAAGAATTCGCAAAGAAAACATTCTTTCAAGGGCGGATAGCCCATGGAATGCTTTCTGCTGCCTTTATTTCAACAGTACTAGCAAGTAAACTTCCAGGACCAGGCAGTATATATCTAAAGCAAGAAATAATTTTTAAAAGGCCTATTCGTATAGGAGATGCCATTACTGTAGCAGTGGAAGTGATAGATAAAGATGATGAAAAAGAAAGCGTAATATTGAAGACAACTTGTATAAATCAAGATAATGAACTGGTTGTGGACGGTAAAGCTACAGTTATGCCAATGAAATTGTAAGTTAAGAAAGTAATATTGAAGATTTTTTTCCACGAATAATATAAAATCGTGAATCTTGTAAGATAGTTTCTATTTCCCTAAATCCGATTTTTTCAAGCAAATTAATTGATAATGATTTTGGAACTGGATACGGTACCCAAGGTAGTGGTTTTTCATGGGTATATTCAAAAATAATGATTATGCCATTGGATTTCAGTTGATTGAAAGCGTTTTGTAATGCTTTAGTTGGACTGTGTTCATAATGCAATGAGAATCCGAATAATACCCCATCAACTAAATCATAGAAAAGAGGTTCTTGATTGAAATCTTTTTCCAAAGCTACTATATTGACTGGTGATGAGAGTTTAGCTTTAAGGAAGGAAATATCATATGGATTTTTGTCTATTGCAATGACCTGAGATGCTAACTTCGCTAATGGGAGAGTATAGGTTCCTCTCCCACATCCAGCATCAATCCATACTCCTTTGGAAATACCACACATTTTAAGTTGCTTTAAAATTCTCTGATTCTTCACAATAAAATCACTTGCAATTAACCCTATGTATTTGCTAAATCTAGCAGTTTATTATTAGATCTTTCATACAAAAATACTCAATGATTTGAATTAACCTTCTAATGGGTATTTTCTGAACCACCAACTAGCAAAAACCATGATTGCTGCAGCAACTAACACAACAATTCTTATTCCAAGACTTCCAGTTCCTAAAATTCCTGCATCTTCTACTCCTCCAAAGTCAGAGGTTCCGAATATTGCTAAAATTAAACCCATAATCAATGCTCCAGCACTAGCAGCGCCCCAATCTAATACTCCTTGCACAGCAAAATACATGGATTCTCGTCTTTCTTGATCACCATAATGATCATTATCAATAACATCAGAAAAAACAGAATATAGTAAAACCACAAAGCCACCTACCGGGATTCCAGTTAGTAGGATGCTGATGACAAGATGAAAAAAGATAATTCGATAGTAATCATCTGTACCAGCTGATGGTGTGCCTGGTAGAAAACCCAGAAAGGCTATACTGGAAGCAAATGCTGCAAATAGAATCATGAATAGCTGAAAGCTTTTTTTCTTACCTAATTGTAATTGAATCTTGGTAATAAACGGAATTATTATGATTGCAGTAATAATAAAGATTCCGCCGACTATTGCCATTAAGAAAGAGGGTTTAATACCAATCCACGATATTGTTTCTGTTGAGTCAAGATCTAATCCAAATAATCCTTCAACAACCATTGGAAGTTGTGCTAATAACATCTGAGATGCAGCCGTCCACCCCATAATCGTCACTATGTAAGGCTGGAATGCAGGATTTCTCAGAACCGTGTTAGCCGATTCTCTAAAACCAATAGTTGTGGGTTCAACTTTCTCATCCTCCTTTGAACCTAGAACCATAGTTAGGGCGGTTAAAATCATCAAACAGGTAATTATTGGAGCACCCAGTTCTTCCCCAACTATTGGCCAAACAATTGTGGCAAGAACCATTCCTAGAAACGCGAAAAGCGTACGGAATTGTTGATACCGTGTTCTTTCCAAAGATCCTTTAGCTATTTCTGGTAACATAGCTAAATAAGGATTAATAACCGCTGCATTCATAATATTGTAGAATGTATACCAAATTGCAAGCCAAGCAAGCGAAAAAATTAAGGAATCTCCAAATAGCTGTGGAAACAGAGAAGGAATACCAAATAACATAAAAACACTTAATCCCCATGGAACGGATCCAAATAATACAAAGACTCTTCTTCTTCCCCATCTTGTCCGAATTCTATCAGAGATTTGAGCCACTGGAAGATTGGCAAGACCCTGGATTATTCTTCCAAAAAAAATTACGGTTCCAATAAAGAACATTCTCTCAACCACCCCTGGCCCAGTGTACTCGCCAAGAACATCAAAGAAATAAAAAGCTACAAGGAAAGTATCTAAAATCCCAGATGAAATCGTACTCCCAAATTCAATTGAGCTCCACCACACTTTTTGCCACTTAACTGGTTGATAATCAGTTTTAATTTCTTCAATTGTCATAAAAATGTCCTTTGTTTTATTTATTTTAAGTTGAATTGATATTTTATGCTTAATTATAAAAATATTGCTCGAAATGTAAGGATTCTAAGCTATCAATTTATCAACAGAATGTTTTGAAAAAAAGGAATGGTAAGATAGCGTTTTCTAAAAGGAGTGTAAAAAAATGATTTTATCTTCTCTTTTTCTTCTCTTTTTTTCTTCTTTCTCGTTCTTTAGGATCCATTAGACTTGTCATATCATCCAATAAACCATCAAAAAGATCAGTGAACGCTTCTTGTGTCTTCTCCTCAGAAATTTCAACGGTTGCTGTCTCCTGCACACTGGCAGCATGACGAGAAAGGGCGATATATTCATCCGTTCCAACACGGTAGTTAGCAGCCGTTTTTAAACAAGTACTTACTATCTCACTTAGGCCATCTTCGTCTTCCAGTTCTTTTAAGATAGTAGTTGCTTGAGAAATAAGATTTAACCCCTCATTTATTTTGCCAGCTTGAAAACTTAACTTTGCGGTCTTTATGAGAAAACGGCCCTCTTCTTTTTTTCTTCCTGAATCTTTGAAATGTTGTAGAATCTTGTCACGTTCGTTTTGAGCTATTTGTTGTGTTAAGGGAGTATTATACAATTCCTCGTAAATTTCTGCCATTTTTATGCAATAATGATCATATCCTGATGGTCCATAATCTTCTAAATAATCTGAAGCTGTTTTTATCAGTTTAACACCAATCTCAGGATCTTCTGTTAGTAATCCACTACCCACAGCGAAAAACATGTTTGCAAATTCGAACAAAGATTCATCAGCATTGGATTTAATGGCTATTTCGAACCCTTTTTTGCCTAGTTCATGAACAGCATCAAAATCACCCAGAGATAAGTTATATTTAGTTGCATTTAACATTACATCTAACATAGCACCAGTATTTCCTAACGCATGATAAGCGGAGGCTGCTTGGGAATAAAGCTGATTAACCGCCCCAGTAATTCCTCTTTCAACATATATTGGTACAACATCGTCAAGAATGGTTTTTGCCATTGCGGTTATAGCTTCATTATCATTTATTGTCTTAGCTTTACCAATAGCTTGACTCCACATTGTTAAAGCTAGATCTAAACGAGTTGGAGCGAAGAGTTCAGCATTGGCTTGATACAAGCTTATTCCTTCGGAATGCGAGCTCACTTCCTCAAGAATTGAAAATAATCCTTCAATAATAGGCCACGCCTCATCAAATTTTTCATCAGCTATTCTTGGTTTGATACCCCGATCTATACATGTAGCTACTTTCTCTGTGATTTCCTTTTTAACTTCAATAGGTTGCTCTAACCGATCAAGTGTTTGGTAAACCTGTTTGAAATAAGCAATAGCATGAGGGAAATCCTCGTTAGAGACAAATTTATTAAAAAGAGTCCAAAAGAAATTAATGTACTCTTGGATTTGATTTAATTCTTCATGGTACGCTAAATTTTGGATAGCAAGCTCATACATTTGAGCATGTTCACTATCTGAATATGCCTCCAAGATATGATTATTTGTCCACGTAATGATTTCTGGAAGTTTTAAATGATTAGGATCTTGAGTATGGAAACCATAAAAAGTTTTAGAAAGAAGATTTTTCATTTCAGCAAAATAATCTGGTTGCTTAGCATTTTCTGCAAGATTTTGTGTTAAAGTAAAAAGGAATTCATTGAAAACATCACCTTTCTCAACTATATCGTATAAGAGTTCCAGTTTCTTTACAAGGAACATTTTAGTGGATAAATCTGTGCTAGCAAGCGCATTTCCTTGGATATAATTAAGATTACGTTCTATCAGCTCCTTCAAAGGTTCGTGTTCTGATGCAAACTTCGTCGACTTCGAAACAAATTCAAGTGCTTTCTCCATATCAGTTTCTAACAAAAGAGATCCTACTTTGAAGTAAAGATCAGCAGCAGCGTGCTGATCATAATTCTTCAAAACTTCAAATGTTTTATCTGCAAAGCTAATTCCTAGATCAATTAACCCAGAATTGAGAGCTTTAAATGTTGTGGCCTGGAAAAATTCCCCTTGAGCCTCTTCTGATATCGCTGCAGCAATTAAACCTCCTAAATGAATGAATTTCTTTCTAGGTTCCTGTGATTTAGAATCTAAATTGAATAATGGATCAATCTGTTGGGTAATATAGTTAAGCATATCTTGTAATTTCAGTGTTGCTTTTACAGCAACAAAGGCATCATAAGCACGTTCCAGAAATTCTAATTCTATTTCTTGCTTTCCTTGTTGACCTGCTGATTGAGCAAATGAAAAAGCAGAAGTACCAGCACTTTCATATTCCTCAATAAATATTTTGATCGAAATTATGGTTCCTAGGTGTCTAGATGCTTTATTAACCTTACCTTCAGTAATTAAAATACCAAATTTGGATTCTAGATAGTCAATGGTTTCCTGTGTCTTACTTGATCCTTTTTGTAAGGTCCACCAATTTTGAGCACAGAACTCAAAATAAGGGAAAGCATGATCTGTTAACTTCTTGTCATACATGGTTTGAGCATATTGGAAGAGAAATCCGCAAGTTTTGTCAGGAATCTCAATATTATTGGTTTTCTTAGCTAAATCCATACTTTTTAATAGATACTGTACCCCTTCATTGTTTTGGAATTCGATTGGGCCTTTTTTGACCATAAGAAGGCGAGAATTGATAATTTTTGAACAGATATCTTTTGCTTGACCGTCTAGATAATTTAGAATCGTTTGTTGAATTGTTTCATCCTGATACTTCATAGCTGTGTCATATGTTGCATCTACAAGAGAAAAAAAGAGTTCATTTTGATTAAATTCATCATAAATCAATGCTAATTGCCATAAATAAGGAGCAACTTTAGTAAATTCCCCCGCATTTTCATAACCTGCTTTTGTTGTCTTCATTAGCACCTCGGAAACGGTGAAATTCTTATCTTGAGCAGCAGCAATACTTTTTTGTGCTAAGATTTCAGCAATTTTTAGAGAAAGAGCTTCATGAGAATATGGAACAATTTCTGCCACTTGAGATCTATAATAGTCCATTAAATTTGTGGTCTCCTCAACACCTTCCACATGACGACCAATGTCGATTAATTTGCTTATTTTATCAAGTTTAACTTCAAGAATTTTCTCAAGCGATTGGGTATCTAACCTAATCTGTTGAAAAGCTTCGATAGCACTATCAAACAGCTCTAATCCTCTTTGCCATTTCTCTTCCTTGCCTAGTCTTACCTTTGTGGTTAAAAGTTGTTGTCCGTAAGAAAAATAAGTTTCTCCAGCTTGTAAGGAGATATCATATGCAGCATCAGTCTTCCCCACTAATTGATATAACTTAGTAGTCCAATCTAGAACCCCAATCATTTCATTTGGGGAATCAGCCAAACGATCTTGTTCACGACCCGAAATTTCCAAGAACGTTGGAATCAATTCTTTAATCTTTTCTTCTTGATTTTCTTGCTCCAACATGTGATAGTAGCTTTTTCCTGTTTGGAACATTAAATTAGAACTACCGGATTTCCTTGCTGTAAAAAAGGCTTTGTTGTAAAGTTTGAGATCATTTGATAACTTAGCTGCTTTGAAGTAGTTTTGAGCAGCTTTCTCAAAATTCCCGGTATCCTCATTTGTTTTAGCTTTTGATAACTCTTTTTGAATTTCTGACATTCGTCATGCCACCCTCTAAACACAATTTATTATTGAAGGAGCCAGTACTTATTACTTTTTTTCTTTGCAATAATAGCTAAATGGTTATTTTTTATTGTTATCGAACATGAAAAAAAATCAAAAATGAAGTTTATTTAGTTAAAGCGTGTAAACATGCACAAATATTTTTAGATTAATGGTTCAACTGTGATTCTATGTTAGTTAAAAACGAAAAAACTAGATTTCAGGTTCCTTCTAGTCGAAATCACTATTGTGAAATGCAAAGGACTAAAGAGGGTTATCGCTTAACTTTTTTCAACGTCGGGAAGAAACTGAAAGTTATTGAAATTAATGAATCTCAACTCGATCGTGAATATTTAAGAAAACTTGCTGTGAATGCAGGAATTGAATTCTATGCATTAACTGGCCCTTATGACTGCAGTGATGAAATTCTTCGGCAATGGCATAAACATTTCAAGAAGAAAGGGTTGTTAAGACGACTTTTAGGAAAATAATCTCCGAGAATCATTTGAACGGATCCATAACAACTTTTACAGCTCTCTTTTCATCGATTTCGATCATTCCCTTTTCCCAATCTTTCATATTGACCCGATGTGTTATTAATTTCTTTAGCTGATCCTGAAATTCTTTAGACTTCAAAATTCCTCCCATCACTTGCCATGTTTCAAACATACGCCTACCAGCAATTCCATATATACTAGCACCTTTACTTATCATTAGCGAATTAATATCAAATTCGATTGGGCCAGGGAAGAAGCCTAATAAGGAAACACGCCCACCTAGTGTTAATGCTTCTAAACCCTGGCGTAGAGCGTGAACATTACCAGACATCTCTAGAAGGATATCAACACCATTTCCATCAGTTGTGTCCCTGATGATTTTGGGAATATCTTCTTCTTCACGGGCATTAAGAACCATATCTGCTCCTAATTTTTTAGCCATGTCGAGTCTTAGTAAATTTCTACCTCCGCCACTAGCAAAGACCTGTGCTGCTCCAAATGATTTCACAACTGGAATAGCCATTAATCCTATAGGTCCACACCCAGTTATGAAAACGTTTTTACCAGCAATCCCTTCATCTTCAGTTAAACCCTTGGGAAAAACTGTATGGACTGCATTTCCTAGGGGGTCTTGAAGAGAAGCTAGAGCGGGATCAAGATTAGCATCATTTTTTACTAAATTAAGTTCGGGGACAACAGTAAACTCTGTGAATATACCATCTTTATCAACCCCAAAAATTTTAGTATATCGACAAATGTGCATACGATCACTTCGACATTGATAACAAGTACCACAAGCCTCATGACACTCCAGTGAAACTTTGTTCCCTATCTGAAGGTTTTTGACATCAGGACCAATTTCTATAACCTCTCCTCCCAATTCATGACCAGCGATAAATGGGATAGCTGGAGGTAATCGCTTTTGAGCCCATTGGTCGTACTCCCACATATGATGATCTGTACCACAGATGGAAGCAACATCAACTTTAATTTTAACTTCATTAGCATGAGTTATCTCTGGTTCGGGAACTTCTCGAATTTCAAATCCTTTTTCCTCTTTTGTCTTCATTATAGCCTGCATCATTTACATCTCGTAATTTGAATTCCAAATATAGATCTTTCTGCTGTGTTACTAGGATTATAAACAGAATAAAGCAAAGAACTTGGTAAAAAAAATAAAAATTATTGCATATAAGACTTTTATGTCATTTAAGAAGCTACTTGAAAAACATCCTTCCTAGCTTTTTACTTGAGCATTAGATGCAAAACGATCAAGATCCTCGATTTCAGTGATTCTATAGGCTCTACAAAACTTATAAAGAAGTTGTCTGGCGTAATTATCGATTCTACCATGCCCTTTTCTTTGCTGGATCTCTCTACCAATAATTTTACGCAAGTATTTACCTTTCCGATCGAAGTCTGTCAGAATTACAATTATAGGAGCTTGAAAAACCGTATCAACTAATTTATTAAGAGATTTTTGCCCCTTCTCAATGATTATCCCCGTCAAACCTAATAAGCGTAGAGTGTAGGTATCTTTTTTCCCTTCAACGACAAAGAGAGCGTCATCACTAAGGTCATTGCAGTATTGAATGAATTTTAAAAGAAGTAAATGAAGTTCAGTTAATGACATCTAACCCACATTTTTCCGTTGCGGTTAGAATAACCACTTCTCTCAATAGAGGACATGTTCATTCTAGCTGTTCAGAACTTTAAATCTTTAGAATTGCTTTTTCTTTCGTTTCAATGTAATTATTGAACTAATTAAAACCATAACAAGAATGGTAGTTGTTATTGTCATCCCTGGAGTTATCTTCGGAGGTTCACCTTGATCCTTTGTGGTTTCTTGTGTACTTGTTTCTATATCCTGTTGGGTAGTTGTTGAGGTTTCTCCATCGGTAGTTTCATCAGTAGTAATTTTTTCAGTGGTGTCAACCTCAGTAGTCGTTTCCTCGGTGATGATGGTACCTGAACTCAGTGGATCAATAGTAAAAAAATCTAAAGAAGATCCATTTAGTGTTCTGACATCAACTACAATATTAGTAGAATTAATCATGACATTACAGAAATGATATTCAGTGTATCCAACATCTCCTTCTTGCCACGTACTGCAAGTGGTATCAATGTGCGCAGGGGGAGCACCACCTCCACCAGTTGTCACATAATAGATACTATTACGAAGAGTCCGATAGTAATAATGGTTATGACCATTGAATACAACGTCTACATCATATTGAATGAAGAGGTCATGAAAGGCATCTTGAATAGTAACTGCTTCAGCTTCACGATAAGGACTTCCTAGGGTGACTGAATAACATGGCCGATGAAACATCACAACAATGATATCTTCTGTTTGGGTAGTGCTTAAATCAAAAAGAAGCCAATCCATCTGATCGGTAGAGCAGATAAATTCTCCACTGGCAAAATATTCTTCAGTATTAAGACTGATGAAGTGAACACCTTCATAATCAAGCGAATACCATCTTTCATTTTCTCCTGGTGTATCAATTACAGCCGAGTAATCGAAGAAACGCGTATAATTTTCAAAAACTCCTTTATCAAGGTATTTTTCGTGGTTACCAATAGCACCATAGAAGGGGATTCCAGCATCCCAAACAGGGGCTATTGATTGATTAAACGGTTCCCACTCTTCATATCTCCCACCTTGACAAACCATGTCGCCAGTGTGGAGTACTAATTCAGGAGTGCAAAGCATGTATCTATTGACAATGTCTTGATGCAATTCCCCAGCATCCCCAAAACCATAGTCCTCACCTCGGGTATCGCCATAAGCGATGAAATTAAAAATTTCATTTGGAATTTCTCCTTTAATAACAGCTCCAGGGCCAG
>Ga0209636_10001964_pt1 | contig 20799 bp, 22 predicted proteins | sample DeeMarSWOR152_54_FD_187464 | JGI IMG/M metagenome (GOLD analysis project Ga0209636, IMG submission 187464) | Marine sediment microbial communities from White Oak River estuary, North Carolina - WOR-1-52-54 (SPAdes) (version 2) | ecosystem: Environmental > Aquatic > Marine > Intertidal zone >...
CGAGTATTCTTCTCTTTCTATCAATTCGAATATAGAGCAGCTCCTTCTTGTTCTCCAGCTCGAACTCGAGCCACGATCCCCTGTCAGGTATGATTCGCGCAGTATGCATCTGCTCTTTCGCTTCATACCCGAATATGACACCGGGGGATCGGTGTATCTGGCTCACAACAACCCTTTCAGCACCGTTTATAATAAAGGTCCCTCTAGGAGTCATAAGCGGTATATCTCCCATGTAAAGGACCTTTCTTCTGATTTCACCTGTCTGGGTAAAGATAAGATCGATCGTCGCCTTAAGCGGAAGCGCATAGGTCATACCCTTTTCCTTGCACTCTATCTCCGTGTATTTCGGCACATCAAAGGTATAGCCCTCATACTGGAGGATCATGTCTCCATTGGGGCTCTCAATCGGGAAAGTTGTTTCAAAGACAGATTGAAGGCCCTCTTTTTTTAAAGATTTCCCTTCATCTATATTGGTCTTCTGTAAAAATCGCTCGTAGGAATCCAGTTGAATCTCAATGAAGCTGGGAATTTCAAGCACCTCCTTTGACTGTTTACCTATGAGCGTTCTTTGCCGTTCTTTACTCATGGAATACCTCTTTTTTTACCTTTTTGTTTTTTTTCATTAGGTAGGTAGCTAAATAAGAGATTTTTAACATCAAGAAGCGTATTTAATTAAAACTAGTAGCACACAATTTCCCAGTTATCTGTTTTTATCGGCAACATTTCTCAAAAGGTTAATTAATAAAAACAGAGAGAAAACTTCCCCTAAAAAAGTTTATCATCTTATTCGGAGGAAGTTATTTCAATGTTATACAATATAGAAAAGCACCTAAGAAATATGTACCCGCCACTAGCTAACTACTTTAATATACTGATTTATTAACAAATAGTTAAATTATTTATTCTTTCTGTTACACCTTTATAACGCACGCTCATTTGAGCTCTACTGTAGCACCAGCCTCTTCAAGCTTCGCTTTCACTTCTTCTGCGGTCTTCTTGTCGACATTTTCGACAATAGGCTTAGACATTCCTTCGACAAGCTCCTTTGCTTCTTTCAGCCCGAGGTTTGTGACAGTCCTGACTTCTTTTATGACCTGTATCTTCTTTTCCCCGATTGCTGTAATAAACACGGAGAATTCTGTTTTCTCTTCAGCTGGAGCAGCCTCCCCTCCCGCAGCCGGTGCTACCCCAGGAGCAGCGGCCATAGCAGGCGCAGCTGCACTCACACCGAATTTCTCTTCAAGAGCTTTTACCAATTCAGCAAGCTCCAGAACGGTCATTTTTTCAATTGCAGAAATAAAATCTTCCTTTGTCATACCTTCTTTTGCCATATTATCTTCTCCCTTCTATTATTACCGAAACAAATGCAGGCAAAGAAATTTGAAGACATCTACTTCGGAATTATTTACTGTCTTATCTCCTCAATTGTCTTGAGGATCCGTACAAATTTGGAAAGCATACCGCTTAACAGCCATACAAGTCTTGCCATTGGTGAGCTCAGCATACCAACTGTCTGCACAATAAGAGCCTGCCTTGATGGAAGCTTGGATATATTTTCAATGTCCTCATAGGAAAGAACAGTACCATCGATCAAGCCACCCTTTATTTGAAAAGTACTGTCTTTTGCAGTATCAATGAGAATTTTGGCGATCTCAGACATATCTTCATCGAAGTATGCAATAGCGGTCGGATTGATGAGAAATTGATCAAGTGTACTTATGCCTAAATCAGTGAAAACCCGCTTTATGAACCGGTTCTTCACCACATGGTACTCTGCACCTTTTTCTCGTAGTGTATTCCTCAGTGCATTCAGCTGTTCAACGTTCAATCCTCTGTAATCGGTGAAAAGATAGTTTGAAAATCCCTTTAATTCTTCCTTCAACTGATTGATACGTTCTACTTTCCATTTTTGTGGCATGGTTTACTCCATCTTTTCCTGTTCAATCCGCCCATTGTTTTTTTTTACCGGACACAGATATTCTATCATTCAATCACCGAGAAGAAAACTATCATGCTATTGCTTTGTGATCGATTTTAATGCCAGGACCCATTGTGGAGGACAGGTAGACTGACTTTATATATTCACCTTTAAGATCAGAAGGTCTCTTATGGAGAATACTTTCATACAGGGCCCTGCAGTTTTCAACGATCTGTACATCATCCATTGAAAGCTTACCAACTCCTAAATGAACGATCCTCGTTTTATCAGCCCTGAACTCAACTCTTCCCTTTCTCAACTCCTCAACTGCGGTCTTTAAATTATTGGTAACGGTTTGAGTTTTCGGATTTGGCATCAAGCCCCTCTTCCCGAGAAGCTGACCAATCTTTCCTACCTCCTTCATCATATCAGGAGTAGCAAGTGTAACATCAAACTCAAACCACCCCCCCTTTATTTTCTCGATCAGATCACTATCGCCCACATAATCCGCGCCAGCCTCTTCTGCTTCTTTCGCCTTATCCGCTTTTGCAAACACGAGAATTCTCACCTTCTTCCCGGTGCCATGGGGAAGCACAGTTGTATCCCGTACTGTGTGCTTCTGTAATATATTTAGGTTTATTACCATCTCAACAGATTCGTCGAACTTGGTGAAACTCGTAGTTTTTAAAAGCTTCACCGCCTCTTCCAGAGAATAGAGCTTGCTCTTATCTACTTTAGAATAAACCTCTCGAAGTTTCTTTCCTCTTCTCACCTGTGTGTTCCCGGATTAACTTTGTGCGATGTCAACGCCCATATTCCGTGCTGTTCCAGCGATGATTCTCTTTGCCGCTTCAATATCATTGGCATTCAAATCTGGAAATTTTACTTTTGCAATCTCTTCCAGCTGACGCTGGGAAAGAGTGCCGACTTTCACCTTATTCGGCTCTCCAGACCCCTTTTCCAGATTCAGTGCCTTTTTAATGAGTGTTGCCGCTGGTGGGGTTTTTGTTATAAAAGTGAACGACTTATCTTCGTATACAGAGATAATAACGGGTATAATCGTACCCTTCTGCGACTCGGTTTTCGAGTTAAAAGCCTTACAGAATTCCATTATGTTCACACCGTGCTGACCCAGCGCCGGACCGACTGGTGGAGCAGGGTTTGCTTCGCCAGCAGAAATCTGAAGCTTTATTGTTCCTTTTATTTTTTTAGCCATTCCAGTAACCTGTCCTGAATATGGAATACAATGTAATTCCTTTTAGACATCGAAGTGCGAATATAACTATATAAGCAATAACAGTCAAACAATTTTATTCTTTATTTGTTTTGAAGGCCTGTCAGTGGGAACCAATTTTGCATATTAGATCTTTTCAACCTGCAGGAAGTCTAATTCAACCGGCGTGGAACGGCCAAAAATCTCCACCCTTACCTTTATTTTCCCCTTTTCGTTATTTATGTTCTCAACGGTACCGGTAAAGGATTTGAAGGGTCCATCTATCACCTTCACCATTTCACCGACTGTGTAAAGAAATCTGGGAGGTGTAATTTTTTCTCCTTTTAACTCTCCCATTCTTTGAAGAATATTCTTCACATCATCCGCGGACAGAGGAACAGGCTTTTTATTCCGTCCAGAACCAACAAAACCGGTCACACCAGGAATTTTTGTAATGAGAGAAAGTATTTTCTTCCACTCATACTCAGGCTCATCAGGTATGTTCATCTCAATGAGGATGTAGCCTGGAAAATACTTTTTTTTAGAAACCCGCTTCTTTCCCTCCTTTATCTCTGCTACATCTTCCTGAGGTACCTTTACCTGAAATATAACGTCCTTCAGATTATTGTTCTCTATTAAGTTATTTATCCCCTTTTCGACCTTGTTTTCATACCCCGAGTAAGTGTGGAGAACATACCAATTTTTGGCCATGTTTAGCCGCCCATTATCGAAAATATTATCGTTTTAATTACATAATCCATAAGAGCAACCACAGCAGCAATGATTAAAATTGAGATAATAACAACTCTGGTGGATGTGAGAACCTCTTCCCTTGATGGCCAGTTTACCTTCTTTAATTCAGCCCTCGACTCTTTAAGAAAACTAAATATCTTTTTCAATCTGCACTCCTTGTTTTCAAGTAATGCTTTCAGCAGAATAACTGGGATTGATTGGTAGAACCGGAAAGATAAAAAATGCAGGCCAGGCAGGATTCGAACCCGCAACATCCGGTTTTGGAGACCGGCGCTCTACCAATTAGAGCTACTGGCCTATTTTCCATTAAGAAATATACCCAGAAAACCATCTAAATTCAAACTTATTTTATACTCGTCTCTTTATGAAGAGTATGTTTTTTGCACCGCGGACAAAACTTCTTGAACTGTAGTTTGGACGGTGTATTCTTCTTATTCTTATCGGTTGTGTAATTCTTCTCCTTACATACCTCACATGCGAGCGCAATTAATTCCCTCATCTACTCCACCTTTCCTCAGTGTTTCTCTTTGAGCCCACAACCGGGATTGAACCGGTGACCTCATCCTTACCAAGGATGTGCTCTACCGACTGAGCTATGTGGGCAACACGGGTCTTTTCATATGCCCAGGAGGAAATATATAACCAAACCCCCATACAAGCAAATGATTTTTAATTAGAATTGCTGAAAGCCTGTTGATGTATGACGGTTTACCCGTAGATAGTCAGATCAGGAAACCTCCACAGCACTTTCCTGCCCGTGGTCAGAAGATGGGAAAACACTTTCTTGATGAGTGCGGATGGCTTGCCTATCTTTTATAACGCTACTTAACATTTCGCAACCCCCCTCGAAGATAACGCCATCGGCCATTTTCAATTTCTTCGTTTTTATGTTGCCGTACAGTTTTCCCGTAGAGAGAAGCTCAAGCCGTTCAAAGGCTTCTACATCACCTCTCACTTCCCCAGCAATTACAATTGAAGCTGCTTTAATATTTGCCTTGATCTTTGCATTTTCTCCAATGATGAGATGGCCTTTTGATTCTATCTTCCCTTTGAAACTCCCTTCGATTTTAAGAGAGGTATCGAACTTCAGAACACCGTTAAAAGATGTCTCATTGCTAAATACTGTTTCAACTTTCTCGCCTTCTTTCATATCTGAGTATTCAGTTTTTTTCGCCATTCCATTCCCCTGTATTTTACTTTGTAGTCATAGTAAAAACTCCATCCCAATCAGCAGAAGGAGGATTCTTACTGAGCTCGATGCATCGAGCTATATACAGACGTGTCGGTCCATCCTTAGGCTCATGTTTTAAAGCTGTTTTAAAAACCTTTAACGCTTCCTTGAACTTCATTTCTTTGTAGAGCTTCAATCCCTCATTGTAACACTCAAGCATTTTCTTTTTATTCTCACTCAGCATAACAACCCCTTGCATATTTATTCAAATCTTGAGAGTTATACAACTCTTGAACATTTAATGATTTACGTCTTTATAGGTCTTGTAAGCATCCTTGAAAGCTTCTATTCCCTTAAAAAGGTCTCTAACCGCTGCAGCTATCTGCTGTAATGCGGGATCTTTTTTCGATATATTCTTTTTGAGCTCTGCCAAAGTTTTGTTTATCTTATCGGTACAGCTTCCAACTTTTTCAAGAAATGTCGATATCGAGCCCTCTAACCGTGCAACTGAACTAAGTTTTTCCTCCTTTGAAATCATTTCATCCCTGAGTAACTTGGCTTTCAGATTGTTCCGTATCCGCGCAAGAATTTCAACAAAATTAAAGGGCTTTGTGATGTAATCTTCAATTCCCAGCTCAATCATATCAACCTTGTCTTTGATATCGTGTACTGCAGTGAGCACTATAATAGGAATGGTTTTTGTCTTATCGTCTTTTTTTAATATCTCTGCGACCTGATAGCCGCTTAGCTTTGGCATAAGAAGATCGAGCAAAATAAGATCAGGGGTGAATTCCTCTACCTTTTCAAGAACCTCTTCACCATCATAAGCAACTTCCACTTCAAATCCCAGTTTAGTCAGCATCACGTGAAAGAAATCGACATTCAGTTTCTCATCATCAGCTATCAGAATTTTCCCATGGATATCCGACAGTTTCTTCATAGTTACATATTATTTTTCTTTTTCATTCTGTCAATCACTTTTTTTACTACGGTCACTAGGAAGAACACACAGATCACTATTGCAGCAATTTGCGGAAAAATATCACCAAACCGGGTGTAAAAGGTCTTGTCATCTTTATCACCGAGTGGAACGTCGCAGACAAGATAATCACTCGTGAACAGAGGAAGCATGTCTATAACCCTGCCGTAAGGATTAATGCACGCCGTAACCCCACCATTTGCCACCCTGAGGAGGCTTCTTCTGGTCTCCACTGTTCTGAAGACCGATAAGGAAAAATGCTGAACTTCTGCCTTTTCACTCCCAGTCCATGCATCATTGGTTACATTTATAAAAAGCTCCGGTTTCCCCGGTATGAACCCTCGGGTAAGATTACCGAATACGTCTTCAAAACAGATGAGCACACTGAAACTGAACTCACCGGCATCGAATACCACATACTCCTTTCCCGGCCTAAAATCACCTGCGCCTGCTGCCTCAAGAACCCTGTCCACGAATGGAAATAGACGGTCAAAGGGAAACCATTCACCGAAGGGGACCAGATGTATCTTTCGGTAAATGGTCTTCAGGGCACCCTGGTTGTAAAAGATTGCCACATTATAAAAATCACCCCGAAACTCACCGTTCTCATACTCACCGTCAAACTCAATGCTACCGAATAGAAAGGGTCTGTTCACATAACGGATGAAGTTATGCACCTTCACCGCATGCGTGTTTCCCCTTTTCAAATAGTATTCATAGGGAAAAGGCACAGATGATTCACTCCAGACTATGAGGTCGGGATCGTACTCAAGAGCTTTCATGGTGAGGTTGAACTCTTTACTCAAATTTTCCTCAACCTGTGGACTCCAGGGGTCAAAGTTTGCCTGGACTACACCTGCCCGCACACTGCGAAACTCCCTCTTTTTCTCCTCACCGAGCTTTATAACTCCGAAGACAACCGCAAGCAGCAAGAATCCTCCGAGAATATACAAATTTATGGGGCTGGGCTTCGGCGGGCTCGACCGTATAATCTCCACAATGAGCAAGGCGATAGTCACATTACAGTAGAGAATGATAAAATCAATACCCCACAAACCTAAAACGCTCGCATTCTGTATCAACAGGAGATTTCGATACTGCGAATAGCCAATAATTCCCCAGGGGAATCCCAGAAACCCAATGGTTTTCAAATAGTCAATCACGAACCATCCAGCAGTACAGACGAACGCCCGTAGCCATGTGGATTTCAGGTTTCTGGACAGGAACCAGAATAAAAGGGCAGCAAATAAGAAGAATAGCATTTCTGCAAATACCCCGCCCGGTAGGGTAGCCACATGTTTGTATTCCTTCATCCAGTCCAGATACACCACATTGAAGAGAGCACCCGTGATGAGCGCTGAAAGGGTCACCCTTTTCAACTTTTCAGTAAAAAGAATGACAAAAAAAGGGACAAGCGAAATCCATGCAAGCAATGAATATCCTGGATAGGGGAATGAAAGATTTAAAAGAAGCGCTGAAAAAAGGGAAAGAAAAATCCACAAGAACTTATTAAGAAACTTTGCTTTATGAGGAAAAATTGATGAGGTAAAATTTTCTGAAGAAGAGCCCACTTTAGTCAATCTTGATCTTTGATATTGCCTTTAACTCCTTACCTGGTCTGAAATATGGCACCTGACGCTTTGGAACTGTCACCGACTCTCCGGTTTTCGGGTTCCTTGCCTCCCGCTCTTCCCTTGTCTTAACTTCAAAAGTCCCAAAGCCCCGCAGTTCAATATGTTCCTGCTTTCTCAGGCCGTCCTTGATTATTTCAAAGAAGAGATCAACCACCCGGGCTATATCTTTCTTGGTCAATCCCAATTTCTCACTGATGATTTCTACTATTTCAGCTTTAGTCAAAATGCCCTCCTTTTCAACCCGGAAAATTCAAAATTTCATTTCCGTAAAATCTAACCAGCCGCATCTTCCATAGGAGAAAATGGATAATTTATAAGAACTAATTATACCCCCTACTGGGAAAAATTCTCAACAAGAGATAGATTGGTAATATTCTCATGCTCGCTGATGAGTATCAGTAAAGAATTATACATTACATTGGATAAATAGCAACACGAAATTTGGCTTATTTAAAATTTTTTTATCTTTTATTTACAGGTCACGCAGACTCCTATGGCGCCTTTAAACTGCTCACTCTCCCTGCCATTTTCATCTTCTTACGGGCGGCATTGTTCTTATGGATCACTCCCTTGGAAGCTGCTTTGTCAACCAGTGAGACATACTCGTTGAAAAGAGCCGTCAAAGAATCGGTATCCTTTTTCTCCATACTCTTCTCCAAATTTTTCCGTGCAGTTTTCAGCTTTGATTTCATTGTTCGGTTTCTCACATTGGTTTTTTTACTCTGTCTCTGCCGCTTTTCAACTGATAAATGTTTTGCCAAATACTTCCTCCTAGAAATAATTTACTTTTATATCGTAATAAATATTAAATTCTCTTGTGGAAACCAAGTTAAAGTATTGATTTTCAATAACTTTGTCAACTCTAAATGCAGATCATAGAAAAAATAAAAAACATCCCCTCAAAGCCCGGTGTGTATATTATGAAAAACCGGGAGGGCGAAATCATCTACATTGGAAAGGCAAAAAACCTCAATAAACGTGTATCCTCGTATTTTCAGCGCAAGTTAGCCGAAAGGAAGACAGAGGCGCTTGTTTCCCACATTTCTTCAATAGAAACGATCATTACAGATAACGAAATTGAAGCACTGATTCTAGAAAGTAATTTAATAAAGAAACACAAGCCCAGATTCAACATTGAGCTAAAGGATAATAACAAGTATCCCTATATCAAAATCACCAACGATGAATACCCCCAGATAGTGAAAACACGGATAAAAAAAGACGACGGATCACTCTACTTCGGGCCCTACCCCAATGTAAAATATATAAATAGGACGATTAAAACAGTCACTGATATATTCCCCATCAAAAGGTGTAGCAGACAGTTCGGCAAAGGAAAAACCACCTCGCCCTGCATCAACTACTATATGGGAAAATGTGTCTGCCCGCTCCAGGGAAAAACCGACAGTAGAGAGTATAGAAGTCTGGTAGATCAGGTCGTTCTCTTTTTAAAAGGCCAGAATACCCAGCTACTTATACATATGAAAAAAGAGATGGAAGAGGCGGCTGCGAAAAGGAGGTACGAAAAAGCCCTGCTCCTGAGGGAAAGATACACTGCGCTGAACAACCTGCTTGAGGATCAGAAGATCACTACGCGTGATGAAGAAGACGAGGATATCTTCGGTATCGCGCACACCGGTGACACCTACAATGTAACGATTCTTATCAGGCGTGATGGAAAAATTGTTGGCAAAAGGGACTTTGTAATAGGTGACCGCTCAGGTGAAGAAGATGTGCTTGGACAATTTCTCAGTCTCTACTATGCCGACAGCACCGACCCTCCAAAAACTATTCTCCTGCCCATGACCATAGGGGGAAAGGACACCCTAAAGAGCTATCTAAAACAGAAGCACGGAAGAGCAATATCGATAGTCATACCACAGAAGGGTATGAAAAAACGACTCGTGAACCTTGCCTGCAAGAATGCTTATCAGAAAATAAAAGAGCATCTCTTTAAGTACAACCCGCAGAATGCTATGTTGGGATTAAAAAAGCTCCTGAAGCTGGGGCATGTTCCACACCTCATCGAGGCCTTTGACGTAGCAACACTGCTTGGTAGCTTTTCAGTTGCTTCAATGGTACGGTTTACGAATGCTCTTCCAGACAAGAAGAATTACCGCAGGTTCAAAATCAAGTACGTGGGTGAGCAGAACGACGTGGAAATGATAAAGGAGGCCGTAGCACGTAGATATCAGAGGCTATTGAACGAACAAAAATCCCTTCCCGACCTGATACTCATCGATGGTGGCAAGCCGCAGGTGAATGCTGCCTTTGAGATTCTCAAAGAGCTCGAGATCCAGGAAGTCCCCCTCATAGGTCTTGCAAAGCAGCATGAGGAAATATATCCTCATGGCGAAAAAAAACCCATTCTACTTGAAAAAGGAAACGAAGCGCTTCGCCTGCTTATGGCGATTCGCGATGAAGCTCACCGATTTGCTACCACTTACCACGTAAAGATACGGGATAAAGCTACGATCCAGTCACGATTAAAAGGAATTCCTGGAATAGGAGATGCCCTCGTCCAGAAAATACTGGCTTCATCAGTAAAGCTGAATGGCCATACAACGATAGACGCGCTCAAGCAAATACCCGGAATTGGAGTAAAAAAGGCAAGGGAAATCTGGGAGGCTCTTCATACAAAGGATAATAATCCTTAGGCCGGATTGATTATTGGATCAAAATTATAACCGTTACTATCCGCGCTTATGTCTGCTTGTCCTCCTCAGACTGCTGTGATGGTGGCTCCTGCGGGGGTTGCTGTTGTTGTTGCTTGGATTGCTGGTTCATATTCGGATCTTGGCCCGGAGGCTGCTGCGGGCCAGGATGTCCGTATCCACCCTGCACATTCTGCTGGTAGGGTGGGTTCTGACCGTAATTTTGGCCATAGGATTGACCCTGCTGACCTGGCTGCTGCATTCCTTGACCCTGTGTAGGTGTATAAGGGGGTTGCTGCTGATACGTGGGGGGTTGATTCTGAACGTATCTGATCTGACTCTTTTCCTCTTCTTCATCCTCTTCCACGCTTTTTATTGTTTTTTTGAACTCTTTTATTCCAAGGCCGAGGGACCGTGCTATCTTGGGTAGCCGTGTTGCACCGAAAACGAGGAGTCCAACGATAAGTACTACAAGAATTTCTTGAACACCGATTCCGCCAAACATAGGAAACCTCCTCTCCTTTGATAATTGTAGTGTACACCCATTTCAGAAAAGAATCAAGCGAAAAATAAAGGATTTTTTCCAGCACGCTGTAACAGTAAAATATCTTTTTTAGCCATAATTTCTGTTATAGATTTTATTTTTTTCTAAAGAACGAAACTTTCTAAAAAATTCGCATTTTCCTTCACCTTCTCTTAAAATTTAAAATGGGAGATTTCTGATCTGTACAATAATGCCAAATACAGGTATAAAACGCGGCTCTGTTTTGATCATCGAGGATGAAGAGCACTTCAGAACCTACCTCGAGAACATCGTAAAAAAGGACTATCACTGCTTCTCAGCAGGCTCATGGAGTGAAGCCAAAAGCCTTCTTTTTGAAAACAGCATCGACATTGTACTGATTGACCTTCGGTTGCCTGGTGTTTCGGGGAAGCAGATCGCCTGGAACCTTCTGACTGCATTTCCCTATGAGCTGATCCTTTTTATCATCACTGGATTTGAGTACGAGTGGGACAGGACGGATGCACTAGACCAAGGTATAGCTTCGTATTTTATTAAAGGGAAATTCAACCCAGATGATCTTCTCAGGCACATGAACGAAGCCACAGCCCGCAAGTTGGAAAAGAGATATACCGAGCTCAGCTCCAGTATGCTTCTAAAGCTCTACAGGTTCACCAATAAGCTCATCTCTCTTGATTCTCTAAATGATGTGCTCGATGCGGTTATTGAAATGCTTCAGAGTGTGACTGGGTGTTTGAGGATCTCCATCATGCTCCTTTCTGCGGATAGTAAATACCTGTACATCAAAAGGGCAATAGGACTGGATAAGGAGATCGTGAGATCCACAAAGTTAAAAGTCGGTGAGAATGTTGCAGGAAAGGCTTTTTCAGATAGACAGATCATCACCTCGGATCTCACACACATCAATCGATCCTTGTTTTTATACAGTGAAAAAGACCCCTTCATGAGCATCCCGCTGTTAGAAGTACCCCATAAAAAAGGAAAAAAACCAATCGGTGTTATCAATCTTACCAATAAATCTTGGGGCGAAGGTTTCAGCGAAAACGAGAAACGACTTCTCACCTACATCGCAAACTCTGCGTCCATTGCTATTAAAAACGAACTGAGAAAAGAAGCACTGGAAAAAAATGCCATAGATACACTCATTCTTTTGATCAATGTGATTGAAGCGCGGGACAAGTACACCCGCGGGCACTCGATCCGCGTGGGAGAGTACGCAGCTGAAATCGCGCGGCGATTCGGCTTCAACGACTATGAAGTGAAGGAAATCCTCTATGCGGGCCAACTGCATGACATCGGAAAAATAGAGATTCCCGACTCCATTCTCCTGAAAAAAACAAAGCTCACGGAAAATGAATATAAAGTCATAAAGCGTCATCCAATTACAAGTAAACGGATCGTTGATCACATATCCTACTTCCACTCCATAAAGGGGCTTTTTCTCCACCACCATGAGCGCTACGATGGTAATGGCTATCCTGAGGGTATTGGTGATAACAATATCGAAATCGGCGCCCGTATTCTCGCAGTTGCCGATGCTTATGATGCAATGACTTCTGACAGGCCTTACAGAAATGCAATGACACACCAGCAGGCCTGTGAAATCCTGTGCCAGGAACGGGGCAGGCAGTTCGATCCCCGCTGTGTTGATGTGTTCCTCGAGTATATCAATTTCTCACTCTAAGTATTAGCCCGGCGGTGCTGGCCAGCACCGCCGGCCAGTCCCGTTGGTTTTCAACCACTACGCTCCAAAGGACTTGATTATTTTTATATTTGTTTTATTATTGTAGCAATATTTTACTCACAGGAGCGGGTTATGGGCAAATTTGAAAAGTACCAGCGCATCGATCATAAAATACCGCAAAAATCGCTTGCCTGGAGGATCTATGGACAGGGCATGGAGAACTTCGGCAACAGCAAGCAGAACACCGAAATACCGATTCCTGAGCCAAAGGACGACGAGCTGCTCGTGCGCAACGATGCAGTTGGGCTCTGCTTCTCAGATACAAAGATCATCAAATTCGGAAGCAATCATCCCCGTATTCAGGGAAGAGACTTGAAAAATGATCCCGTCATCCCCGGTCATGAGGTTTCTATCACAGTTCTCAAGGTTGGCAAGAACCGCCGGAAGGACTATAAGCCAGGCGAGCGGTACATAATCCAGGCAGATGCATACTATAAAGGAAAGTCAACTTCCTACGGCTATGTGCTCCCCGGGGGGCTTACCCAGTATGGAATCATCGGAAAAGAGATCCTCGATGGTGATGCCGGAAGCTATCTCATTCCTATTCAAAGGAAAGATAGCAGCTACAGTGAGGTTGCCCTTGTGGAACCCTGGGCGTGCGTTGTTGCAGCCTACAGGATCGAGCACAGGGACGGTATAAAGGACGGAGGAAATCTTCTTATCATCGGGTCGAAACTCTCGGAAAAGCAGTGGGATTTTACAAATCTATTCAAGGGGAGGACCCCGAAACTGATTGTTTTTGCTGGAATCAGAGATGCCCTGAAGGAACAAATAAAGAATTGTATATCCGGTTCAGATTTAAATACTGTAATCGCAGATGGTGAGATCTCAAAATCATTGATCGCAGATTTGACTGATCAGCATACCGGCGGTAAAGGATTCGACGATATCATAGTCCTGGGTGATGTAGATGCACAGATTCTGGAAGCAGCGGGCGACAGTATGTATGCCTACGGCATTCTCAACTACATGGCGTCTACAGAAGCACCTCAGGTAACGAAAATCGATGCAGGCAAAATCCACTATGACAGGATCTGCTTTGTTGGTAGCACCGGATCAGACGCGAGTGCACCATACACTGCAAACAGAGACTACAGGATAAGGGGGGAATCTGTCATCCTCTTCGGTGCAGGCGGTCCAATGGGCCAGATGCACGTTCAGCTCATACTCGAAGAGAAAACTCCACCGAAATGTGTGATTGTGACAGACATCGCAGATGACAGGCTCGAGACTCTTAAGGAGAAGTTTACTGCACTGGCAAAAAAGAAAGGGGTGGAGTATCACGTGCTCAATCCCACTAATTTTAACTCCCCGAAAGAGTTCAGGAACGAGGTGTTGAGTATCAATCAGAATAAGCTCTTCGACTACGTGGTGTGCCTTGCAGCAATACCGGCAGTAATCGAGGATGCGGCCTCCTATCTGGGGGATCGCTCGGTGTTTAATATCTTTGCAGGTGTCTCGAAGGGTACGATCGTAAACCTCGATATAAAGGACGTGGTTACAAAGTCAGTGCGGTACATTGGCTCCAGCGGTTCATCACTAGACGACATGGAATACACCCTCAGGAAGGTGGAGCGCAGGGAGCTCGATACAAACAGTGCCGTTGCCGGCGTTTCAGGAATGAACGATGTGTGGAACGGCATTGATGCGGTTCGCACCGGCAGCTTTCCCGGGAAGATCATTGTGTACCCCCACATAAAACACCTCGACCTGCTATCACTTAAGAAGCTGATGGATAAGTATCCGAAAGTGAGTGCCCTTCTTTCTGAGAACGGAAACTGGACCGCAGAGGCGGAAGCAGCGCTTCTTGACGAGCTGCTTGATATACAATAGGGAGTACCCATAGGGCCACTCCTGCTGATTTCATACATCAGGAAATCTCCTTTTTAAATAAGAGGGAAAAAATGTCTGACAAGAGGCACAAGGTCATGTTCCAGCCTGAAGGAAAAAGCGTGTATGTCCTTGACGGCACAACAATATACGAGGCAACGGGTGAAGCAGGGATCATCGTTAAGGCCGACTGTGGCGGTGTCGGTGTGTGCGGCCACTGCAAGGTAAACATAATAAAGGGAAAATACGAGCAGAAGGGCTCTGAGCAATTTCTCTCAGAAAAGGAGATGAAAAAGGGAACCCTGCTCTCCTGCAGAACCCGTATCAAGAGCGACATGGTGGTGGAGATTCCCCTTTCCAGCAGGCTCTTTGACCAGAAAATACTCACTGAAGGGGTCGAAAGAGAGCTCAAGCTCTCACCAAACGTGCAAAAGCGCTATATTAAAGTAGACGAGCCGACCCTCGAGGATCAGCGTTCCGACCTCGATAGAATCCTTGATACACTGAAGGGAGTAGTGACCTCTCCGAGGATTTCAGTGGACGTGCTGAGAAGGCTTCCCAACAAACTGCGAAAAGGAAACTACAGCACCACAGTCGTCCTCAATGAGGACGAAATCATAGGTATCGAAACAGGAGACAAGTCGGACAAAAATTACGGTGTCGCCTTCGATATAGGGACAACCACTGTTGTCGGGTACCTCATGGACCTAAAAACAGGAAAACAGCTTGCAGTATCCTCGAGGACAAACCCCCAGATCAGCTTCGGCGATGACGTGATATCCAGGATCAACCACGCTAATACAAACCCAGATGGCCTCGACGATCTGAATGAGCGGATTATCTCCTGTATAAATGATATCGTCAATGAACTCGCTGATCTCGCAGGCATTGAGCGAAAGTTCATATACGAGGTGACTACCACGGGAAATACTACGATGAACCATCTCTTTCTCAGACTCAACCCCAAGTATCTCGCCATCTATCCCTATGTGGGTGTACTCAGGTCCAACATCGATGCCCGTGCTCGTGAGCTGGGAGTACATATCAACCGCTACGGAAAGGTATACTCAATGCCCAACATCGCAGGGTTTGTTGGAGGGGATACCGTGGCCGTGATTCTCGCATCGGAGATGCACAAGAGTGAACGCCTGCGCTTTGCAATTGACATCGGGACAAACGGCGAGCTCGTGATGGGTAACAGAAAGAGGCTTGTGGCCTGCTCCACCGCTGCAGGTCCTGCCTTCGAGGGCGCCCGAATCATTTTCGGCATGCGAGCGAGCGATGGAGCCATTGAAAAAGTGCTTATATATAAAAATGGCATTGAGGTGAACACCATTGGAAATGCCAAGGCTATCGGGATCTGCGGCACAGGCCTCATTGATGCGATCGCAGAGCTCATCAAGGTGGGCGTGATCAACAAAAACGGGAAAATGCTCAAAAATGAGGAGTTTCCTGATATTGTCCCGGATTTTGTCCGCAACAGGGTAATCCAGCACGAGCGCTACGGGACCAGCTTTATTCTCGTGCCGGCAGGGGAATCTCAGACAGGTGAGAACATACTCCTGACTCAGAAGGATGTGCGGGAGGCCCAACTCGCCAAAGGGGCAATCTACGCTGGCTATCAGCTGTTGAAGAGGGTTCTTGACATTACGGATGACGACATTGAGGAAGTGCTCCTTGCAGGCGCCTTCGGTAACTACATCAGACGGCAGCAGGCGAAATGGATTGGTCTCCTACCCGATATTCCCACAGAAAAGATAAGGTTCATCGGAAATGCCGCAGGAACCGGGGCAAAGATGGTCCTGCTCGCAAAGGAGCTCAGAAAAGAGGCCTGTGATATTTCACGGAACACGGAGTACATAGAGCTTGCGGTAAGAAACGATTTTCAGAAGGTTTTTGCGGATTCCATGTTCTTTCCCGAGTGTTTGACCTGTAAGTGATATTTCAAAAAAATGGCCTTTACAGATCGAATGTTCTTCTCCGGATTACTCCTGTGTAAGTAATTTTATAATGTAAAATAATATGTATTGATTATACAGAATTTATAGTGTATTTTATATACAGGAGTTCAGAAAAATGAAAAGATTGAATATTACTCTTCCTGAGGACCTAATAAATCAGCTGAATCATATATCAAATAAAAGCAAGTTTATCGCAGAAGCACTTAGGGAAAAGCTCAAGAGGGAGAAAAAAAAGAAAATGAGAGAACTTCTTACTGAAGGATACGCAGCTGCAAAGGAAGAAGATAGAAAAATAAATGAAGAATGGGGAAATATTACTCTTGAAGGCTGGAAATAATGTCTCCAATTGATTTTCCAAAAAGAGGAGAGATTTGGCTTGTTTCACTTGAACCAGTAATTGGACATGAAATAGGGAAAACAAGGCCAGCATTGATAATATCAAACGATCAAAATAATGAATATTCAGGAACAGTTACTGTCCTACCAATTACCTCAAAAACTGAAAAAACTTATCCCTTTGAAACCCTAATTACTAAAGAAGAATCGCATCTACCAAAAGATTCCAAGATTAAATGCAATCAAATTAGAACCATAGATAAAATGAGATGTATTAAATTAGTAAATATGCTTCCAGATGAAAAAATGATACTGGTAGAGAGGGCCTTATGTATCCACCTTGAAATTGAAACAGGATATAATTCACTTACAGATTAATTTCCTTCTGTAACACAATCTGCAAGGTTTTTATCTATTATGAGAACATCAAGGATTCCGCCCCGAAGGACAGCCCTGGTGATCTCCCCTTTTCTCTTCCCGTAAGCGATTCCAATAATGTTGTGTATTCTCTTTATCTCTGAAACCGACAGGGCGATGACACGTTCAGAGATGCTGTTTGGCACGTGTTCCCCATGGACATTTACAAAATCGAGGTTTATGTCCCCAACAACGCCAAGACTTTCTAAATACTGAAGCTCCTCTTCACTTATCGATCCGTATTTCACATAGGATGCCTCAGGTCCCAGGTCACTGAAGCTGAAGACTGCAGTGGACAGCCGCTTGAATAGTTCAAATAACTCTCTGGTGTTACTTTCTTCCATGAGAACGTGTTTTGCCCTTTTATTGCCTAGTATCGCGGGCGCATTGATCACATAGCTTATTCCGCCGAATACATCGGCGAAGTTCTTTGCAATTGAGTTGGTATGTATCCCCGTCTCTATTGTCCCTATTCCTCCAATCATGGGCACAACTTTTATTTCAATCTTTCTGGATGGCTGTAAGTACTGTGAAACTCCCTTCAGCGTGAGACCCCAGTTCACACCGAGGTAATCTCCGTCTTTCAATGTCCTCTCAAACACGTTTGAAAGGGCTGAAGCCATGTCCCTTAAAATATCCTTGGGGTTGTCATGGTCCGGGACTATGATGCATTCTCTTATACCATATGTATTCTCAATGCTGCGTTCAAGGGCCTGGTAGTTTTCAGCAGGAGCCTTTATTTTAATTTCTACTAGATCTCTCTCCCTCGCTTTTTTCAAGTAACGTGAAACTCTCACCCTGTTGATGTTGAACTTCTCGGCAATTTTGTCCTGGCTCATGTCTTCCAGGTAGTAGAGCCTCGCAATCTTCGATAAGAGTTTGTCCTGTTCGATTTCAGTCATAAAGGTTTCCTCAAAAAATCAGTTAAATACTCCAAATTTTTTCAGGGCCATATACCTGCCCTATGGAATAAAAGAACCCATTTAATTTATTCGGCCAAGGTTTCTCTTATCCCGCGGGTAATCGCTCGCATAAATTCAAAAAGATCACTGATTTCTACAGTTCGTATCTCTTCTTATTCAGCCAAGGTTTCTCTTATCCCGTGCACGATCCTCTGTGGATTCGGCATGTTCTCCGTCTCCAGGGGGAACGACATTGGCGGTGGAACATCGTACCCTGAAATAATCCTGATCGGGCTCTTCAAGCTCTTAAGACAATTGAGCTGGATTTCGTGGGATATGTGGCTTGCGAATCCTCCGGTATAAGGCGCCTGTGTGATGATTACCGCTCTTCCCGTGCGATTAACCGAATCAGAAATCGTGCGTACATCCAGTGGCACTAGGGTCCTGGGATCAACAATCTCTATCTTTACCCCATCTTCTTTCTCCAGTATCTCAGCCGCCTCGATGCTCCGGCCCACCATGTTTGAGTAGGCCACAACGCTCAAATCTTTTCCTTCTCTTACGATATTTGCTTGTCCTAAGGGAATGGTGTAGTCATCACCTTCAGGAACCACGGCCTTTTCGAGATAGACCCACTGGTGCTCGATGACGCAGACAGGGTTATCATCCCTGATCGCCGTTTTCAGAATACCCTTCAGGTCGTAGGCGTTTGAAGGGGCTGCGACCTTTAAACCCGGAAACTGGGTGAGTACCGACTCAAGGCTCTGGGCGTGCTGTCCGGCATATCCCTTCCCCCCACCGATGGTCGTCCGTATTGTGAGGGGAATTGTCGACTGGCCGCCAAACATGTATCTGGTTTTTGCGGCCTGGTTACCGACCTGGTCCATGGCCATGAGGATGAAGTCTATGTACATGATCTCTACGACAGGTCTCAGTCCAGCCATTGCCGCCCCAACACCTGTGCCAACGATCGTAGCCTCAGAAATTGGTGTATTGAATATCCTGTTCCTGCCGAAGGCATCGAAGATACCCAAAGTAGCGTTGTATGCACCGCCATGCTCGGCAATGTCTTCACCCCATAAGACCACACGTCGGTCTCGAAGCATCTCTTCAATGAGTGCCTCAGTGACTGCATGCCGTGCGAGTATCTTGCCCTCGCTGTCCCTCGGGATCCTCCGCGGTTTCTTAAGGAGGTGTACAGTTTTATACTTGTTGCCAATATCATTGGTGTTAGTATCAGCGTACAGGTACTTCTCGATTTCCGTCACCTCGGGCCACCTGCTGTTTGCTGCAAGAATGGTTAATTCCCGTAATTTCTTAAGAACCCCATCCCACTGCTCGTCCGCCTCTCTCTCGGTGAGGAGATCGTTCTCTATCAGCTCAGCCCTGAACCATTCTACCGGGTCGTGCTTCCTCCACGCCTCGGTCTCCGTATCGGTCCTGTAGGCCGTTCCCTTGTCTTTGAAGTTATGCCCCCAGAACCTGTAGGTATTTGCCTCGATGAGCACAGGACCTTCCCCTCTGAGGCACAGCTCCCGCGCCCGTTTCACTGCATCCCGCACCGACAGTATGTTCATCCCGCATATGGTCTGAGCATGCATTGCCTCCGCATTGTACCCGGCACCTCTCTGTGACAGATATTCAATGTCCGTTACCTCGCCCTTCTGCTGTCCTGTCATGCCGTACTGGTTATTTTCAACGAAGAAAATGATCGGATGTCCGTGTTCAAACTGGGCCATGGTCGCAAAGTTCAGCGACTCCATGGCCACACCATTATTCATGGCTCCGTCTCCTAAGGCAGCCAGCACAACCCTGGGCTCCTTCAAATTTTGGATGGCAATAGCAGCTCCAGTGGCAATCGGAGCACCGCCACCAACGATGGCGTTCGCACCCAGGTGCCCGACAGAGAAATCTGCAATGTGCATGCCGCCGCCTCTTCCTTTGCAGTAGCCAGCTTCTTTTCCGAGCACCTCTGCCATCATGCGGTAGAGATGGTAGTCTATTGCTGCCTCGAGGATGTCGTCGTACTTATCAACAGAAAACTGATTTTGACCCGCCGGGCTCAATACTTCCTTCAGACCCTCATCGTCCATTTCATAGTAGGCAAACAGTCCCTTTCCGAGACAGTACCCATGCGCCCTGTGGTGCACAGCTATGTAATCGTTTTTCGTCAAAGCAGAAATTGCACCTGTCTGTGCGGCTTCCTGTCCTACACTGAGGTGCGTTGATCCTCTGAACTCGTACCCTTCATAGGGAACAAGACGCTTGCTGTCAAGGTCACGGATAATATATTCAAACCCCCTCTGAAGGAGCATTGCTTTGAAAAGCCTTAAGGCAACCTCTTTTGTGATGATTCCTTTGTCCAGCTCGTCTATGAGCTTAGGCTTGTACTGAAAGAGCGGGATTTCAGGAAGTTTTAATAGTTTTCCTGCGCCAACACATGGCATGACATTGATTTCTTTCATGGCACTTATCCTTTCTATTTTTTATGTTTTGTATGTGAATGTGTTCAATAGGTTTAAAATTGCTTCAATAAAACTCCTTTAAAATGTTAAGGATCTTACGCTCAGTCATCGGCTCTGGATTTGCAGCAAGGTTCACCGTGTTTAAAGAGACCTCAAAGGCGATTCGTGGAAGGTCTTCTTCCAAGATGCCGATATCCCGAAATCTTACAGGTATATGCAGTTCTTTATAGAGCTTTACGAGGGTTGCCTCCAGGTCACCAGAGCTGTCGAGCGCCCAGCTCAAGTCTTTAAACTGCTCC
>Ga0209636_10001965_pt1 | contig 20798 bp, 14 predicted proteins | sample DeeMarSWOR152_54_FD_187464 | JGI IMG/M metagenome (GOLD analysis project Ga0209636, IMG submission 187464) | Marine sediment microbial communities from White Oak River estuary, North Carolina - WOR-1-52-54 (SPAdes) (version 2) | ecosystem: Environmental > Aquatic > Marine > Intertidal zone >...
TGGGCTCCAGGACCCGTTTTTCTTCAGTGTTGACAAAACGGCTGGGATAAGGTTATATATCCGTATGCTTGAATTGAAGTTCCTGAGAGAAAATCCAGATGTCGTGCGCAGAGCCATCCAGGACAAGGCGGAACGGGTCGATTTCGATCGTTTCCTTGAGCTCGACGCGGCTCGCAGAGCTGTCATACAGAGAATGGAGGAGAAGAAGCACCGCAGAAATGAGCTCTCAAAGAAGATAGGGATGAGAAGGTCGGAGAAGGACGTGAGCGGGTTGATGGAGGAGACGAGACTGCTGGCGAAAGAGGTGAAAGACCTCCAGAGAGAACTGAAGGTGCTTGAAGAGAAGGTGCACGAGACGGTAGTCGCAATTCCCAACATTCCTCATTCCAGCGTGCCTGTCGGAGAAGATGCAAATGTGATAGTAAGAGAAGCCGGCGAGATACCACAGTTCGACTTCACCCCTCTCCCACACTGGCAATTGGGAACTGCTCTGGATATCCTCGATTTCCCTGCAGCTGCCCGGGTGTGCGGTTCGAACTTCCCTTCCTACAAGGGATTGGGAGCGAGGCTTGAGAGAGCCCTCATCAATTTCATGGTGGACTTCAGCCTCGAGAAGGGATACACTGAGATTTTCCCACCCTTCCTCGTCAACAGGGATAGTATGTTTGCCACAGGTCAGCTCCCAAAATTGGAGAAAGATATGTACCTCATCGAGCAGGATGACCTGTTCCTCAATCCCACGGCTGAGGTCCCTGTGACGAACATACACAGAGAAGAGGTGCTCACACTCGATATGCTTCCCATCAAGTACGTGGCATACTCAGCGTGTTTCAGAAGAGAAGCAGGTTCGTACGGAGCCGACACCAAAGGATTGCTCAGAGTCCATCAATTCAACAAGGTCGAATTGGTCAAGTTCACAACGCCGGAGACTTCCTACGATGAACTGGAGAGCATGCTTGAGGACGTATGTGAATTGATGGACCTGCTCACAATCCCTTACAGAATTGCTCTTCTCTGTGCACGTGAGCTGTCGTTTGCAGCGGCAAAGACCTATGATGTCGAAGCGTGGGCGTCGGCCACAGGCAAGTGGCTTGAAGTATCTTCTATCAGCAATTTCGAGGACTTTCAGGCACGACGTGCAGAGATCCGGCTCCGAAGAACTCCCGGTCAGAAGGCGGAATTCGTGCACACTCTGAATGGATCGGGACTCGCAACTCCAAGAACATTTGCCGCAATCATCGAAAACTGCCAGAGAAGTGACGGCAGTATACAAGTTCCTGAGGTGCTCACTCCTTATATGAAAACGGAGAGAATAGCGTGAGTGCAGAGACGACTGACCATCGAGTGCGGAGGGGATCAAGAGATATCCTATGAGACTCTCTCAATTGGCCTTTGACGATATCGAACTGAAGGGAAATATCCTGCGCACCAGAACTCCGGTTCTGCTCCCTTCTCAGGAATTGGAGGGTGTGGCAAAGGACCTCTTTGATCTCTATAAGAAGAAGGTGAATCCGAAGGCTCTTCGTCTTGGCATGTACGAAAGAAGTGAAAATGCATATACATATCCCGTAGATTGTGGGAGGGGAAGGACCACGTTCCTTCATCTCATTTACGATAGAAAGGCCACAAGGATTTCTGTTGAGGCACAGAACTCTCGCGAGGTGAAACTCCTGTACAGGATCTTCAGAGAGCAGAGGGTGATAAGACCTGATCTTGAGTACGTGAGAGAGAAGGTAAGAGGAGGAATCGACGAGATCATCGCGGCGCTCCTCTGGCAGATCGGGGCGATCAAGGTCAGTCTCGGTGACCTTAGGCCCCTCTTCAGAGTAGATGAGAGAAAGAACTGGAGTCCGATCTACGTAGACGTGAAGTGCCTTCCAAACTACCCTTCTGTGAATGACTTCATAATGAGTTGTGCTGCCATGTTGCTGAGCAGCGTCGAGTTCGATCTGGTGTGCGGCATAGAGGCAGGGAGTATTGCGTTCGCTGCATCCTTAAGCCGAAAGGTGAACAAACCGATGTTCTTCGTGCGGAGAAAGAAGCGATATCCAGAAGCTTCTCTTCTTGAGGGCATCAAGGCTCATGAGCTCTGGGGCAAGCGAGTACTGCTGGTGGATGATACGATTGTGAAGGGCTGGACCAAGGAGAGAAGCATCGCGGCCATAAGAGCAGGTGACGCCAAGGTGGAGGCCTGTCTCGTGCTCTTCGATCGTCAACAAGACGGCAAAAAGACTCTCAAGGACTTAGGTGTGGAACTTCATTATCTGACCAATAGAGATGCTGCGCTCTCGAAGCATCTTCCAAAAGAGATAACTTTCTTGAGTGATGAGGAGTACGACGAGGTACGCTCTTACTTCCAGGACCCTAAACGATGGCATGAACAGAGGGGTCTTGAGTATCACGAACTCTACCCAACGCGAGACTGACGTCTCAATGAGGCTGCAATCACCACAACGCTCACGAGGTTGAACGCAACCACGACGTAGCACGTTTCAAAAATCCCAAGAATGGGTATGAGGACGCTGGATGCAAACAGTGCTCCAATGCAGGAACCGAACAGATCGATCCCATAGATCTTGCCCGCCACCATCCCAACTTCCTTTTCTCTAAACAGAGAGAGCTTATTTGCCAGCGGAAACTGCAATCCTCCGATGAAACCAGCAAAAAACGTGAGAAATGGAAAGAGTACCTCTATGAAGAAGAGTGTGGAAGGACTGACAGCACGTGAGAACAATTGAAAGCTTGCCACAAGCAGGAGTGGATAGATACACACAGCGGTCTGCAGAAGCCCAAAATGGGAGAGGGTGAGATCTCTCTTCTTCTGTATACTCACCATGAGCAGACCGCCTGAAGTGAGTCCTGCCATGAAAGATGCCGTAATCAGACCTATTCTCGAATAGACAAATCCATACAGGACTTGGAACGCAAGCATGCACACGACTTCCATGATTATCTCTGCGGAACCAGTAGTCGCCACCCCCAGAAGAACCGGAAGCGACCTGTACCTTATACTGAGTGGCAGCGCCAGGAACGCGAGTGCTGCCACGACAAGAAGCACATGCCACAGTTGGATGTGCGAGAGAGCGCTGAGAACTCGTCTTATCGGAGTGTGAAAGTACGTACTCCACAGAACTATGTTGTAGTAGTAGGAGATAGGGCGGAAATCCGAGTTCGTGCTCTTTCTCGACTCTTCAATTCTACCCAGCAGGTATTCTGCCCTTTTGCTACTCATTCTGTAAGGAAGGTAGTACTCCCTCACATACGTTGTCGCCACCCCCCTTTCCCGCAATCTCTTGATGAGTGTGTCAGGTTCAAGTGTCAGCAGATGCGGTGTATTGGCCGCGATGAATATATTACTCTCCCCTGGTATCACCACCGTCTCAGGGAATACCTTTCGGAGCGTACCTCGTGCGGAAGAGAGAAAATCTCCAAGCTCGTCACCGATGTAGTTCTCTGCCGAGGTCACACGGAACGAGAAAATCCCGTGTGGATTGAGAATCCGTCTAACCTCCTCGAAGAACTCCACCGTGTAGAATCTGTTAAGCTGTGCCGTAAAGGGATCTGGCAGATTCAGTATGACACAGTCATAAGTACTCTTCGTCGTCTTCACAAAGAACCTTCCGTCCATGTGAATAATCGTCACTCTCGGGTCCTCCAGCGCGTGATTGAATGGAAGGAATTCTCTCGCCAGTTGCACGATCTGAGGATCCAGTTCGACATAGTCGACGTGAGATACTTCGTGTTTCAAGATTTCCTGTACGCAATTGGCCACACCCCCGCCTAAGAGCAGCACTGTATTGGGATTGGGGTGCTCCAGCAGAGTGAATTGCACAGCTTCCTCTGCGGAAAATATGTCTGGAGAGGAGAACATGAGCAGGCCATTCTCGTAGAAACTCCGTTGATCGAGACGAGAGATCACTGCGATATTTCCATACACGGACTCCTTCGAACGAAGAAGCTCAAGGTCTCCCCATCTCAGTCGATTCGAGCGCTGTTCCAACTCACCAACCCATAGCCACGAGAATGCAGCGAACAGAACGAGAATGAATCCACTCATCCACGAAAGCAGTCTGTTCTCCTTGAGTGCAAGCAGCAGTGCCACTGCACAATCGATCACTCCCACGACAGCCGCTATCTCGAAGTGACTGAGGTTTTGAATCATAACGTAAGAAAAGAGTACACCGCCGAGTGCTGCACCTGTTGCGTCGAAGATGTATACCCTGCCGACCTGAGTCACAGCGTCTCGAAGCCTGAGGTCAAGAATTCTGCAGTTGAGTGCGAAAAGAAACCCACACAGGATGCAGATCGGCGCAACAAGGAGGAAAGAAGCATAGAACATGGGAGCAAAGCCGACAATCTCTCCTGGGGAGATTCCCCAGAGCAATCTCGCTCCTCTCACACCAACGATGAGCGCAGGCAACAGTAATGAGAGAAGGACAAAGCAGAGGACGAGCAGTGGTAGCCTCCTCTTGAGTCTGTCGACATATCTTCCGAGGCCGAAACTCCCTACGCCTGTCCACAAGAGCCAGTTCGCGAGTACTACCCCCAGTGAGATTTCGTTTCCATAGAAGACCACCATCAGTTCACGCATCAACGTGACCTGGGCGACCATGGACGTGAATCCCATGGCGATCCATCCGATTCTAAGTCTGAAACGCAGATTCATGGGCCTGGGGGCTCAACAAACCATCTGCATAGTCCTGGTAGGTCAAGTGCGTGAACGTGTGAATGTGTGTCTGTTCAGACTTCGAGACTCTTCAAATTCAATGGTCCGAGCGACTTTATCTGATCGGTGAATTTGTCCACAAGCTGCGTGAACTTCTTCCCCTCGGCAGCCGATATCCATTCCAGACGAAGCCTCGCATCGTCTATTCCGAACTGAGGGAGGATCCGCTTGAGCAGGAGAATCCTCCTGCGAGTCTTGTAGTTCCCGTCTTGATAGTGACAGTCGCCAGGGTGGCATCCTCCCACGAAGACTCCATCGGCCCCATTCTTGAAAGCCCAGAGAATGTGTTGCGGATCGAGCCTGGAAGAACAGAAGAATCTGATCGGCACTCCAAAGGGGTTGTACTCCATTCTCGAGGTGCCTGCGAGATCTGCTCCTGCCGATGTACACCACTTGCAGATGAAATAGATGATCTTCGGTTCGAAGTCCACCATTGTCGTCAACTACCTTTCTCGCTCATCGCAGCTTTCAACATCTCGAATATCTGACAATCCTTGAAGTTCACCAGCTGGCAGGCGCTGGAAGGGCATGCCGCGATACAGGAACCACACCCCTCGCAGAGAACCTCATTCACCTTTGCTACGTGCTTCTCTGGATCATGTTCTCTCGCATCATATGGGCATACAGAGACGCAGACACCACATCCTGAGCAGAGATCCTCGTCCACCGTTGCGATAGTGGGCTCGTGGTGAAGTTCCTCCTCCGAGAAGAGCGCTACGACCTTGCTCGCTGCTCCCGACGCCTGCGCCACGGCTTCTGGAATGTCTTTTGGTGCCTGGGCACAACCCGCGAGATAGACGGCAAATGTCAAGCTTTCAACGGGTCTCAGCTTCGGATGAGCCTCGGTCATGAATCCATGTTCATCGATGGCCATTTTCAACTTGTTTGCCAGTTCCTTTGCATCTTCGCTGGGAACAATCGCGCTTGCCAACACAGCCATATCTGCTGCTATCTCCACCTTTTTCCCGGTGAGCGTGTCTACTCCCCACACCACCACCTTGCCGTCTTCTTCGAATATCTTCGAGACCTTTCCCCTCAGGTAGAGAACACCATCCTCCTCAATTCCTCTCTGATAGAACTCCTCGTAACCTTTCCCGCCAGCTCGCACGTCGATGTAGAAGACGTAAGGCTGCCCATCTGGTACTCTATGTTTGTAGAGCATGGCGTGCTTCAGAGTATACATGCAGCAAATCTTCGAGCAGTAAGGCTTGTAGAGTTCTGGTTCTCTTGAACCTACGCAGCTCACGAACACCACTTCCTTCGGAATGGCCCAGTCGGAAGGCCTCCTCACTTCTCCCGCCGTCGGACCTGAAGCCGAAAGAAGTCTCTCGAATTGCAGTCCTGTGATCACATTCTTGTATCTTCCACTTCCGTACTCTCCGATCTGCTCCAGTGGGAAGAGTTCATAGCCAGTAGCAACCACGATGGCACCCACCTCTTCGTCTACGATTTTCTCCTCCTGTTTGTAGTCGATCGCTTGCGGCTGGCATACCGCCTCACAGATTCTGCATGCGTCGTTCTGGAAGAACATGCAATGGTCCCTATCGATAACGGGTTTGTTAGGAACTGCTTGGGGGAAAGGTACATATATGCACGGCCTCTCCTTCAGGCCGAGTTCGAATTCTGAAGCAATACGAGTAACCGGCCTATCAGTGATCTGCTTCACTGTGATGGCTCCAGTAGGACAGATGAACTCACATGCTCCGCACGTAGTGCACACATCGGATTCCCTGTCGAAGGGAGTGGTCACACTTCTCCGATATCCTCTATTCTTATGGCCGAGCGCGGACACACCCATCACATCTTCACACATCCGAACACAGAGCCCGCACTGAATGCATCGATTGTCCTTCTTCTCGTCTCCTACCTTAAATCTCGACTGCTCCACACCGTACTCTCTCGCAAGTTCCTGGATCTCAACAGAAGCGGGGGCTTCGGCAAGCATGAGTTCCAGAAGTAACTTCCTTGCCCCTCTCACCGGCTCGGAATTTGTCTTCACCTCTCCTTCCCACGCCGGGTAGGTGCATGCGGTACGAAGCCGAGAGCGGCCCCTCCAGATGATCTCAACCGTGCAAATGCGGCACGCTCCATATGGACTGAGTGACCGATGATAGCAGAGAGTGGGGATGTGAATGCCAAGCTCCTGAGCTACCTCGAGAACCGTCTTGGACGGATCCGGCTCCGTCTCGATCCCATCTATGATCAACTTCTCCATACCTGTCTCCCTATTCAACGACTACCGCATCAAACTTGCAGACATCATAGCAGATACCACACTTGATACACGTTGAAGCATCGATCCGGTGCACCTCTTTTGGGACACCAGCTATTGCACTCACCGGGCACTGTTTGAGGCACACGGCACAGCCGGTGCATTTCTCCTCATCTATGTGATACTGCACCAGGGCCTTGCACACATGTGCTGGGCATCTCTTCTCTTCGATGTGTACTCTGTACTCGTCACCGAAGTATTTGATCGTACTGAGCACCGGGTTCGCTGCAGTCGTGCCGAGAGCACAGAGCGATGTATTGCTCATTACCCAGGCCAGGTCCTCAAGCTGCTCGATGTCTCCCTTCTTCCCTCTTCCCTCAGTGATGTCGTCCAGGATCTCATACATCTGGATCAGCCCTTCACGACAGGGAGTGCACTTTCCACACGATTCATCCCTCAAGAAATTGACGAAATATTTCGCGATATCCACCATGCAGTTATCTTCGTCCATCACTATCATGCCGCCGGAGCCCATCATTGATCCCGCCTCAGTCAACCGCTCGAAATCAACTGGCAAATCGAGAAGACTTTCAGGAATGACCCCACCTGATGGACCTCCAGTCTGGACCGCCTTGAAACGCTTTCTCCCTCTTATTCCTCCACCTATGTCGTAAATCACCTCACGGAGCGTAATTCCCATCGGGACTTCTATGAGCCCTGTATTGTTCACTTTTCCCACCAGCGAGAATATCTTCGTTCCCTTGCTTCTCTCAGTACCTATCTTTGAGTACCACTCCCACCCCTTGTTGATGATGAGAGGAACATTGGCCCATGTTTCCACATTGTTCAGATTGCTCGGCTTCTCCCAGAGACCCTTCTCAACAGTGTGGACATGCTTGGCGCGAGGTTCACCGACCTTGCCTTCTATCGATGTCATGAGTGCAGTGGACTCGCCACATACGAATGCGCCTCCGCCTCTGCTCACCTTCACGTCGAATCCAAATCCTGAGCCAAATATGTTCTCGCCCAGAATCCCGTATTCCCGAGCCTGCTTAAGGGCAATGTTGAAGTGCTCACGAGCCAAAGGGTATTCCTCTCGGACATAGATGTATCCTTCATCGGCGCCTATCGCATAGGCCCCAATAATCATCCCTTCCAGGACGGAGTGAGGATTGCCTTCGAGAACACTTCTGTCCATGTAAGCACCGGGATCTCCTTCATCTGCATTGCACAAAACATACCTCTGTTCCCCTTCCGCCTTACGGCACGATTCCCACTTCACGCCAGTGGGGAACCCGCCCCCACCGCGCCCTCTGAGCCCGGAACGCTTCACGATGTCGATGATCTCTTCTGGGTCCATACCTGACAGGACTTTCGCCAACGCACCGTATCCACCAACTGCAATGTAGTCTTCGATTGATTTCGGATCTAATCTGATATTGTCGCCGAAGATAAGAGGTTGCTGCTTTTTGTAGAAGGGAATTTCATGTTCGTACCGGAATTTCTCTCCACTCGCAGGATCTACGTAGAGCAGCCGGTCGATCACATTTCCCTTGACGACAGTCTCAGAGATGATTTCCTCCACATCATCAGGTTTCACACTGGGATAGAAGATTTTCTGCGGATGGACAACCACAATCGGTTCCCTTTCACAGAACCCGAGACACCCTGTAATTCTAAGCCCGATCCCCCCATTCACGGTCCGTTTCGAGAGTTCTTCCCGGAAAACCTGAGCAACCTCATCCGACCGATTCGCGCGGCCGCATGTCCCACTCGAAAGTATGATCAGCGGTTGGGAGGGATCACGCGCGGAGACCAATTTCTCTCTCAGATTCTCAAGACTCTGAGGATTGCGCAATACCTTCACTCAATGCTCCGTTTCCCGATAGTGTTTCAGCAGAGAGCCGATCTTCCCGGGCACCATCGCCGCGTGGTAGTCGTTACCCACCACTACTACTGGAGCGAGTGCGCAGCAGCCGAGACAGTTCACAGTCTCAAGGGTGAACTGGCGGTCCTCGGTCGTCTCACCTGCCCGTATCTCCAACCTTCTTTCAAGCTCCTCCAGAACTCTCAGCGCCCCACGTGCATGGCAGGCCGTGCCGACACAGACCCTGATGAGGTGTTTCCCCCTCGGTGTCAAACTGAATGCTGTGTAGAATGTTGCTACGTGGTATACCTGTGCCAGCGGTACCTGTAGCCGCTCCGAGATGTATTTCAGCGCGTTTTCGGGAAGATATTTGTACTCTGAGTTGACATCTTGAAGGATTTGAATCAGCATCTCCGCTCTCGGAGCGCTTGCACAGTACCGAGCAACGATTTCCTCAAGCTTGCTCAGCTCTTCTTTCTTTATCTCTTTCGCGTACTTAGGTTTGGGCTGTATCTGGGGTTCGTTCCGCACAGGACAAGCTATCATGCAGTCTCCACAACTCGTACATTTCTCCTCATCGACGTATCTCGGCTTCTTCCTTATCTTCACCTTGAAATTACCGGCGTAGCCCCCGATACTCTCGACTTCAGAGTACGTGTAGAGCCTGATGTTGGGGTGCTGTGCTACCTCCACCATTCTCGGAGTGAGGATGCATTGAGAGCAGTCCAGTGTGGGGAAGGTCTCGGAGAGTTGCGCCATGTGTCCACCAATGGAGGGCGCTTTCTCGACCAAAACGACTTCATACCCCGAATTTGCGATATCCAGAGACGCCTGGATTCCAGCGATCCCGCCACCCACGACGAGTGCCCGCTTTGTAAGCGGGACGGAGATCGGATCGAGAGACTCGTTGTATCTTACCTTTTCGACCACAGTGCTCGTGATTCTTCTTGCCTTGTCCGTGGCAATCTTCTTGTCGTGGTGTACCCAGCTGCACTGCTCACGAATATTGGCGATCTCACACTGATATGGATTCAGGCCCGCCATTCGAGTCACCTTCCGGAAAGTCAGTTCGTGCAGTGTAGGAGAACAGGCCGCGACCACGATAGCGTCCAACTCCTTCTCCTTTATTGCGTTGGCGATCAAAGCCTGTCCTGGGTCTGAACACATGTAGGTGTAATGCTCGGCGTGGGCCACACCAGGATACTTCGCGATCTCGCGAGTCAGCTTCTCGACATCAACTGTATTTGCAATGTTGATTCCGCAATGGCAGATAAACACACCGATTTTCTTCATCTATGCTCCAATACGCAAACAGGCCAAGAAATATATAAAATGTGCGGAGAGTCCGTCAAGGGAAAAGACGGCCTCCAATCGATTTTCTGAAGGCATGCACGATAGTGGTTGGTCTATGGTGCCCCTCGAAAGAGAAGAGGGGGATGAGAGTGCAAACCCATCCCCCTCAGAAGAACCTTCCGAGAGAACTCCTATTCCTTCACCAGCAGGAACTCTCGGAGCAAACCTCGCCAGTCATCCTCGTCTATTCTGCCAGGAATCATCAGTTCACCACCGTCGGCTACGGTCATGCCGAGTTCCGACTCTACTCTGTGATGCAGCCTGTCCACCTCTCTATCAAGCCACGCCTCAGCGCTCGTCCCATCCATCATCTTGGAGAGTTCCTTCTTGAGATCGAAAGGCTTCAAGGCAACGAACCAACTCCCGTAGGGATCTTCATTGACAAGAGAAGGGTTCTCACGAAGCTTCCGGTTTGTTCTGACGATTTCTCCGTCAATTGGGGACACGAATACTGCAGTTCTCTTGCCGGTCTTCACCTTCCACACATCGTCACCTTCCCGGACCGTACCCTTCTCGTCCGGAAGACTCACGTCCGTCACCGCTCCCACCAGCTTCCTTCCGAAATCGTCCAAACCCACTCTGATCGTACCATCTCGCCTCACTTTGAACCACAAGTGTTTCCGATGATAGACGAGATCCCTGAGTAGGAAGAATCCCCGTACTACCGACACCTGCCGCTCACCCGCTGAAGCTGCGACGCAAATCCCCCGGTAGGGGCACACACTGCAGGCGTACACACAACACGTACGCCAATAGCCTGGTGGGAAAAAGGAAGGGTCTCCACCAATACTCATTGCCTGCGATTCTTTCTCCATATTTACCTCCCCAGTTTGCGCAGCACTACAGTATTCTGAGCATTGAAGATGTTCACTGCTCAGGCAGACACATGGAGTGTCTGACCGTGGCTCTGGAATCATCTTCTTGATTGGATACGCCTTACAGTATCTCACGACAACTTCTTCCAGAAATGGGCACTTCATCTCTCCCTCCTTGCTTCTTCATCTTCGCTTATCAGTAGTGCAAGAACCGTGCCAACGGAGTGCTACCTATCTAAGTCCTTGCAAAACAAAGACTTAAGTGTTACCGCGTCTTTCCGGGAAGTAGAACAACTCTGTAGAAAAAATCAACATGTAGATTGCTATCTGTGAAGTTATTGAGAGGCAAAGACTTATTCCATTCAATGGTCTCGTGCTGGTGTGGAAAAACTCAACACTTCTTCAGTCTATACTTCTTCATTCTGTTATAAAGCGTCGTGCGATCGATTCCAAGCGTCTCGGCGCATTTCTTGACATTCCACCCGCATGCCTCCAGCATATAGCTTATGTACTCCTTCTCCATGTCATGGAGACTCTTGCTCTTTCCTAATCTGTACCCTTTCTCCTCGAGGGAGGTTACCGTGCCCGGTAGATCTTGCGGTTCAATGAGGCTCCCTTTGGTCACCACTACGGCGCTTTCTATAGCATTCTCGAGCTCTCTCACATTTCCAGGCCAGCCGTATCTCAGAAGAAGCTCCATCGCCTCCTCAGATATCCCTCGAATTTCCTTGTCGTTCTCAATGCGATACTTCTCAAGGAAGTGCTCTGTGAGGAGCGGGATATCCTCCATCCTCTCTCTCAGGGGCGGGAGTTTGATACAGACCACGTTGAGCCGATAGTACAGGTCCTCTCTGAATTTCTCCTCACCCACCAATTTCCCAAGATTCTTGTTCGTCGCGGAGAGGATTCTTACATCCACGCTCGCTGGCTTCGTACCACCTATCCTGGTGAATTCCTTCTCCTCGAGGAATCTGAGCAATTTGACTTGTGTCTGCAGGCTTATTTCGCCGATTTCGTCCAGGAAAACCGTACCTTTATCAGCTAACTCAAATCTCCCCTTCTTGGAAGCGATCGCCCCGGTGAACGCTCCTTTCTCGTGGCCGAACAGTTCGGTTTCCAGGAGAGTCTCGGGAAGTGCGGCACAGCTGACAGCCACAAAAGGATTCTTTCTCCGTGCGCTACACGAGTGAATAGCTCTCGCGATCAACTCCTTTCCCGTTCCGCTCTCACCCTCTATAAGCACTGTGGATGCGGTCTTCGCTACGCTTCGCACCAACTCAAGCACCTTCTGCATTTTCGGATTCTTGGTGATGATATCCTTGAACTGAAACTGCCTCCGCAACTCCTGACGAAGGTAGATGTTTTCCCTTATCAATCTCTGTTGATTCACTATCTTCCGAATTGTGAGTCCGATCTCCTCTGGGTTGAAAGGCTTCACGATGTAGTCGTAGGCTCCCTCCTTCATAGCTCTCACCGCAGTGTCTACCGTAGCGTACGCAGTCATTATGATCACCGGAATCTCCTTGTTTAGCTTCTTGACCTCCCGCATCACCTCTATCCCATCCATGCCTGGCATTTTCAGGTCGACTATGAGGACATCCCACTCTTCCGCTTTCACCTTTTCGAGAGCCCGGGGCCCATCTTCCACCGCTACCACATTGTACCCGTCCTCTCTGAGCCAATCGGAGAGTGAATCCCGCATTATCAGTTCATCATCTACCACCAACACACGAACATCCTCTTTCATTATTCCCCCTTTCCTCAAAGCTTGAATGCCGAGAGCAGACCAGAACAGCCTTCACAGAAATCCCGAGCTTTGATGTCGATGTTCCTGACGCTATTCGAAAGATACATTACACATCTGCAGTCAGCACAATGGGTCAGTCCGAAGGTGTGTCCCAGCTCGTGCATAGCCTCCTTCGAAGCTCTCGCTCTCAAGAGATCGGGGTTCGGTGTCAAACCATAGTATTCCTGACGCAAACGGAAGAGGGATACCACAGCCGCTTTTCCATTCATCTGAGCTCTCCCAAACACAAATGTAAGTATTGGCACACAAAGATCCACATCAACTACCCCCAAAATCTTCTTCGTATCCGCCGGTGCGGTAGCCACTATCTCCCTTAGAACTGGTGTTGAAGCGTACTGCTTCCTCTGTGGGTCAAACGCATCATCGGGTATCTCCAGGGCTCCAAGGATTCTGCAATCGTTCTCGAATTTCTCTGCGATGGCGGCTTTCAGAGACTGCAGGATGTCGTCGCCCACAGCATTAAACGGCAATATATAGATATATTTTGGCAAACTACTTAGTAGGCAGTCTGATTGTGAAGCTGGACCCTTTCCCGACTCTGGTCTTCACACCAATGTGCCCGTGATGGCTGTTCACGATTCCCTGGACAATTGATAACCCGAGACCTAACCCCATTCCATCTTTCCCTCCCTTTGTCGAGAAGAAAGGATCAAAGATCTTCCTCACGTTCTCTTTGCTGATACCGTGCCCAGTATCGGTCACGTTGATTCTCACGAAGCACTCGCTCCCAGGGCTACCTTCCGCCGTAGTACGTATGGTCAGCCTTCCTCCCTTCGGCATGGCCTGGCAGGCATTCAGGATCAAGTTCACAAAAACCTGCTGCAGCTGGCCGAAATCACCCATGATCTCAGGAACATGGGTCTTTCCTTCCCTTCTCACCTCGACATTCCCAACGGTGAGTTGATCCCTAAGCAGCAGAAGACTCTGGTCAATCACATCGTTGATATCGAGGTTCCTGATGTCAGGTTCTGATCTCCTCGAGAAATCGAGGAGATTCTTCACGATCCTGCCCACATTACTCGTCTCCCTCTCCATTATCGTTAGATATCTCTCGAATTCCTTCGTGAAGGGGGGACTTTGCTGCGTGGCCTCCAGTTTTCTCAGCATTAGTTTGACGTAGGTGAGAATCCCGTTTATCGGGTTGTTGATTTCGTGCGCAACACCCGCGGCGAGCTGGCCCATAATGGCGAGCTTCTCCGATTGCATGAGTTGACCGCGCAATGCTTTCAGCTCACTGATGTCTCTGAAAAGCACGATCATTCCCACGGGTGTGTTGTTGAAGTCCTTGAGCGAGAAACACGTCATGCTCACCGGTATCTTCCTCTGTCCTTTCCCCACGATTTCAACGTCACTCTTGTACACCGGTACATCCTTTTCCACCACCTTCTTGAATGGACATCCCTCGTCACAGATGCTGCTCTTGAAGACCCTCGCACACTCCTTCCCCAGAACGTCGTCCAGACAGTATCCCGATATCCACTCAGCCGCCTTATTGAACGACGTAATTCTCTTTTCCACATCAATCGTGCACACTCCACCCTGCATGTTTCTGAGGAGGCTCTCGAGGAAATTCCTCATCGTTGAGATGTCTATCCCAGCCGGTGGTGTGCCGTGAACTTTTACCTCGCGTGCTTTCATAGATTCTCCTCTCCTGGCCATTGGAATCCTTCCTCAGTCTATCAATTCTCCTTAAGATGTGTCAACCCCGCCGGTTTCCCCACAGTCCCGCCGCACGACCTTTTCGATTGGCGGATACAGGCCTGGTCCGTGACCCTGGTCTGTGACCCTGGTCTGTGACCCTGGTCTGTGGTGTCCTGACCGGTGGTCTGCTTGACTCCATTACAGCCATTTCATAGATTTAGCCGGGGAGGTTAGAATGAACATAATGATTGCTGCACGCCACTTCGACCTCACTGAACCTTTGAAGTCAAGAATAGAGCAGAGACTCGCGAGTCTGGAGAAGTTCTCAGCGGATCTCATGGAGGCTCACGTGGTGATTGAGATGGAGGAGAGAAGATGCAAAGCAGAACTCACACTACATACGAGAACCTCTGATTTCTTCGCCAGTGCAAAGTCCTATGATACATATCTTGCAGTTGATAATGTCATCAAGAAGTTGAAAAAACAGTTGAAAGCCCACCAGGAGAGACTGAAAGAACGTAAACAGAAAGCTTGATCGGGGCGACCCGATTTGAACGGGCGACCTCTTGGTCCCGAACCAAGCGCGCTACCCACTGCGCTACGCCCCGATGAAGTCACTCCACCCGTCCTTTCCGACGAGTGGCACGAATATGCATGGAAAGAGACTCTTCCTCTTCGCTTCTCCCTTCACTTTGGTGATTACCGTCAGGATCTGTGAAAACGTCTTGCCCATAGGAATGACCATCACGCCATCCTCCCGCAATTGCTCAAAGAGAGGCTCAGGAATTCCAGGACTGCCAGCAGTCACGAGTATCTTGTTGAACGGTGCGTGCTCCATCCATCCGATCGTTCCATTGCCGATCTTGAAATGAATGTTCGTGTAGCCAAGCTCCACCAGCGTCCGTGATGCCTTCTCCGCGAGTGAAGGTATTCTTTCAACTGTGAAGACCTCTCGGGCTATCTCTGCAAGCACCGCTGTCTGGTATCCTGAACCGGTCCCAATCTCAAGTACTCTGTCTTCTCCAGTGAGTTGAAGGGCTTCAGTCATCGCTGCAACCATATAGGGCTGGGAGATAGTCTGTCCTTCTCCGATGGGAAGCGGATAATCCTCGTACGCCACTTTCTTCAATTGTTCATCGACAAAGAGATGGCGTGGCACCTCTCTCATAGCCTTCAACACCGCCTTATCTCTCGTGCCTCTCCCCACCAGCTGATGCTCAACCATAGAGTCGCGCGCAACCTCATGTCCTCTATTCTTCTTCTCCAATGGTTTAACGAACCCTCCTGAAATCACTCTCCATTCTTTTGAGGCTCTCGAGCGCCTCGTAATCGGTAAGGTCAGGATGGAGTGGAGTTACCGAGACCATCTTTTCCTCTATCGCATTGAAATCCGTCCCGCTTCTGCTCTCCCACCCGAGCTCCCCTCCTATCGAATAGGAAGATTCCTCACTGTTCACCTTTTCAGAGGTAATCTGTCGGTAGATTCGCTTTCCAAGTACCGTCACCTTCACCCCCTGAACCTGGTCCAGCGGCACATTGGGAATATTGACATTGAGAAATGTATCCTTCGGTAGCCCCCGTTCTCTGATGAGCTGAATGAGCCTTCCGCAGATCGACACATTGCCGAATTCGAAATCCTGCCGCGCGACGATTGAGAATGCAACCGATGGTATTCCGAGAAAGGTGCCCTCCATCGCAGCAGCCACAGTACCGGAATAGAACACGTCATCGCCCAGATTCGGTCCATGATTGAGTCCGGATACCACCATATCCGGTTTTTCGGCCAGAATACCGTTCACCCCAAGAATCACGCAGTCCGTGGGGGTCCCTTCGACACTGATTTCCTTTTCACTCAGCTTCTTGATCTTAAGGGGTCGCCGCAGGGTAAGTGCATGACTTGTTGCGCTTCTTTCTCCATCAGGAGCTACTACCCATACATCAGCCATCGCTTCCAATTCTCTCTTCAGGGCCTGCAAACCATCAGCACGGATTCCGTCATCATTTGTCAACAGTATCACCATAAGAAGATGGTATTCTGGTGCGCTCCGTTTGTCAAGTGCGCGTACGAGAGTTCCAGGGAACTACACAAGCCACAGACGCCGTCGACACCCAATCAAACCCTCACAGAATTCGCACCACATGATTCTGAAACCCTGGATGGAGAGAATCCGGTAGCCGGTTTCCCTGGACGTACCATCCGTGAGAGATGGAGATTGCCACAGCTGTCACGGCGATGCGACGCTAACCGGTGAACAGATGAAATCCACCTTACGGATGGCCCAATCGTAGAGCACTTCTTTGAGAATCACTCAGATCTTCAACACGCGCTATTTGAATGAATCTGCGGAGATCTACTCGGAGAGAGCCTTGAAGTACGCCTTGATGAGATTCTCGTACTCCGGAGGGTACCCCTCTCTCAATGCTCTGAGCATGTCCTCTCTCGCGCGCTTCTCTCTCTGCTCCTCCGAGAGTGAGGGAGGAGACTCCCTGCCCGAGACATCCTCACCCGGTTGCGCCTGTCGCCTACTCGTATAGTCGCGCTGTCTCACAGATCTTTGAGCATCCAGGAGTCTCGAGAGAATCCTTTCCTGTCTTTCAACGATAGATCTATCAAGCTGATTTCGCTCAAGACTTCTCGCAATCTCCTCCATCTCCGAAACCACATCGTCCAGCCTCCCCGCAAGTTCTGCTCGTTCGGAAAAGGTTTCTGCCAACTGAGCAGTTCCCTCCTGAATCGCACGCTGCTCTGCTGCAAGACGGGCCATCTGAGCTCTCGCTTCCAATGAGAGTGCACCTTCTCCAACATCAAAGAGCGGCAGACTCTGAGTGGCGGCATTCAGTGCCGCCTGCCTGGACGCGAGGCCGGCCATGTTCTGAAGACATTCCTGAACACCGGCAGCACATGCCGAAGCCTGACACGAAGAGAGCGAACGCCTGAGTGAGAGGGCTGCCTGGTTCAGGTTTTTCATAGCTTCGCGCGCCTTCTCCCTCGCCTTCGACACCTTCCCTTCTTCAAGCAGGCCCTCTGCTTCCTTCATCCGGGCCTTCGCCATTCCAAGGAATCTCCCTGTCGCGGGAGTGATGAACAGGGTCTTCTGGGAGATTCCGTAAATTCTGTCTGCTACTTTCTCCACTCCCCGCTCCAGGGCGGATTCAGAAATCGCGAGATCGGTTGTCTCGATCCCACTCTTCGTCATTGCCTCGCTGATCTGTTCGCCCAGTTCCTCCTGCAGTTTTGAGAGGTAGACGAGGTCTTTCATCGCATCTTCCATCGCCTCCAGCACCTCTTTCTTTCTCGCTGAAGAGAGAGACGAAGAGGCGAAACTGAGGTTCTGCTCCAGTGCGCTCAGGTCGGCCAGCGCCTCCTCCTCCGATGAGAGTGATTGTCTCTTCATCCCTTTGCTTAGCGCTTCGGACGCTTTGCTCATCTTGGCCAGAGTTCCCAAAGAGTTCTGCGCGCTCTCCTCCAGAAGATCGGAGATTTCGGGCAGTTCCTTGGCGAGACTCGACAGCTCATCCTTAAGCTGCTCAAGTTGTTCACGTATCTCCTCCTGCTTTGACGATAGCTCCTTCAGCTCTTCTCCACTTCGAGCCTCCTCAGTCTTCCCCTTGAGTTCTCGCTCTCTCTCATAGAGTTGGGAAGCCTCCTCAGCCAGTTGTTTAAGTTTTCTCTCCTGTTTCATCCGATTCAGTATCTCCAACGTTCTCTCAAGACTCTCTCTCAATTCCTCCTGGGTGAACTGCAGTTCCCTGAGGGCTGCCTCGATCTCCTCTGGCTTGAGCGATTCCATTGCCTCTTCCAGTTTTCGCAGAGCTTCGCGCATCTCATCGGTCATTACTTCTCTCAGAAGCTGCGCCACTTCGTCCAATTTCATCAGGATCTCTTCATCCACGACGAGTCCTTCTTCCAGACGGTCCACTGCCGCCTGAATCTGTTCTGACAGCCTCTCCATCTCCTCAACAACCTGCCGCTGCTTCTCAATCACTTCCTCGACGATCTCCTTCTTCTCCCACCCCATATCTTTTGTGGTCTTGAGCTTGGTGGCGATCTCATCAAGCTGTCTTCTGATTTCCTCCTGCTCAGGCACTATGGTTGCGATCTCCTCAATCCCCCTCTCTTCTTCTTCGGCTATTCTCTCATAGATCTCCTCAAGCGTTGGGAAATGCACAGAATAGGCCTCACTCTTCGCTCTTTTGGGACCTGAGTAGGTGTCGTTGTCAAGGACTTCCACGAAGTAGCTTACACTCTGCCCAGGCAAGAGCCCAAGCCCAGTGAGATCCCACCGGTACACGAGAACCGTATCATTGACGTCGGCAATCTCCATCGACGTTCGCTTTGAAACCCCTTCCAGCGAGTAGACCAACTCGGCCTTGGATATGCCGAAGTCGTCGGTCACTCTGACCTGCATGGAGACGATCATATCTCTCGGCATATCTATGTCTCCCGCCGGCTTCACGATTCTCACTGAAGGATATTCGTCGGGAATGGCGGTAATCGAGAACTTAGGGGGATCCACGCTCCTGTTCCCGTATACATCTGACAGTTCTATGGTGTAGTAGCAATCTCTGTCGACCACCAGCGGTATCACAAACTCCCTTCCATTCACTTCACCCGTGACAGTGTCTTCTTCGACGATTGCCTTTGCTGCACTCAGATCCTGGCTCGCCTCTCCATTCACATACACCTTCGTTCCCGCCAGGGCCACGATGCTGCCGTTCGATTTCGTTGACGTCATCGGGGGAAGTCTGGTATACGAAGGGTACACATATTTGAGGAAAAGATCCGTCAATTCAGGAGGGTACGTAACTCCGATCGTGTACTCTCTGGTCGAACTCTCCTTACTCTTAGCCTTGTAATGTATTTCATTCACGATCCGGGAAAAATCTTTCTTCACGATGCCTTTGGCGCCACACGTCTCCTCAATCCAATCTCCGTCACCTTCCCGGTACAGGAATGAGATTTTCCTGGGTATTTTCCCATATGGTGTAATCGACACGCCCAGAGAAGAGCCCTTCATCACTACCGTATCCCCGGGGAAGACCTTCAATACGGTTCGATCTGGAAGCGGGGCATTGCCGAAGATCGTAAACAAAGGAAGATAGAGTCGGTCAGGGATAAATGCGGCCAGTACGAAGAAAAAGATGGCGATTGCAAACCCGCTTCGGACTAACAGGTGGAATCTGAACGTATTCACTGGCTCCTTCAGCTGCATATTCCCAAGAAGTCCGTGGGTCCGCCTCATGAATGCATCGATGAGGGCAGTCGAGTATCCTTCCTTAGTTCGGCGTGACCTTGACAGCTGAACTGCGGTGACCAGTTTGTCCCGCATCTGGGGATTCAGTTTTTCCAGCTTGAATGCGTGCTCCTCCACTCCGGGCCTTCGGAGTGCAAAAAGGAGGATCGACAATGGTGGGACCGCTACCAGAAATAGGAGGAGCAGAGGTTTCGCGATAGGAACAATCGCATAAGAAGGCATGAAGTTCGCGAGAAGGACGCAGAGGAGTAGGAATGTGCCAACGATAAGGAATGAAAGAAGCAGTGCCTCCCAGATCCGATGCCTGGTGCATTGCGCAATGCTCTTCTGAATTCTTCGAATGATCGGTTTGTCGTATTCCTCCACACTACTCACTGCGCATTCTCTCTTCCAGTTCTTTGATTCTCTTCCTTATGGATTCTATTCTCTCCTTCTCGGAAACGAACTGAGGCGGTGGTTCCAGCTCTCCGCTCTTCTCGGATGTTTCCGCCTGCGCCTTCAAGCCTTTGATCTTCTCTATGAGTTCCGTCTCCTTATTCCTCATCCTCCGTATTCGTTCAGTGATCTCCGTCTCTTCCTTCTTCTTCTTTGCTATCCGCTCGGCCACCTCCTCCTCACCCTCCGCCGGGACAGGCTGAACGGGGAGGGCTTTTTGCACAGCCAGTTTTCTAAGCGGAATCGCGGAGAGAACAGACAGAACGAGGGCACACACTGCACCAAGGATGGCGAAAAGTGTGAGTGCCCTTCTATTTGCCCCTTCTGCCAGAGCATGAACAACCTGCGTTCCTGCTGACATTCCGATGTGAACTGCTCCCTGCCGGGAGTCCCCTATCGTGATTGGGTATGCCGCCCAGAGCAGTTCGTCTTTTGTACCGTAGAAACTCCTCATGAAATCACCCTCTGTTCTCGGTTGTATCCCGACCGGAAGTGTCATCTTCCTGCCTACAAGGTCCAGGTCGGTATGGGCGATTATCTCTCCGTCGGTGTCGGCTATCGATACCCACTTCATCCCATCATATTCTTTGGCCGCCTTGGCGACGATCAACCCGAGCACCACCTCGTCTCCATCCAGAATAGGCTCAATGCACTGAGCGGCAACTGAGCCTACGATTACCCTTGCCC
>Ga0209636_10001966_pt1 | contig 20786 bp, 21 predicted proteins | sample DeeMarSWOR152_54_FD_187464 | JGI IMG/M metagenome (GOLD analysis project Ga0209636, IMG submission 187464) | Marine sediment microbial communities from White Oak River estuary, North Carolina - WOR-1-52-54 (SPAdes) (version 2) | ecosystem: Environmental > Aquatic > Marine > Intertidal zone >...
ATCCGGAAGTTCAACATCGCCCTCTTCCAAAGAGATGTCACCAACCAAATACCGAACCGGCACAAACAAATTTCCCTCATCTTCTTCTATAGTAGCTGTGAATTCGACAGGACCAATAGCTGAAAAAATCTCTGATCCATAATCTTCCATAATCTCGGCATCCAATCTAACGGGACTAATAGAAAAGTCCGTGTTGCTAAACCGTCCTCGTTGCCAATATGACCAAGCTATGTGTTCTACATACTTCGCAGGGATTCCCAATGTTTTTACCTGACGATGCTTCCAGCTCAAAATCTCATCGTGTGAAAATGGTTTCACCTTATTTTCACCGAACAGACCATCCATCGCATCCCGGACCTGATGGGTATTTTCTCGACCATAAATGAGTAAATCAATGTCCGAAAACATTGGATTATGGATTCCCAATAAGAGAGAGCCAGTTATTCCAAATCGGCTCTCTGGTACACCACTGGCCTCGGAAAGTAACTTTACAAGAGCTCGAGTTCTCGATTCTAACGGGTCTTGTGGATCTCTCATAATTTCCGACATTCGGACTTCTGGTAAATAGTAGGCAATGATACTCTTCCAAGGCACTAATGCCAATTCAAAGCCTCGAATCCTATCCAGTGAAATATACTCAGGATAATACTCACGCAACCAATTACTACTTGATTGCACTTCTGCAGCACTATACACTTGTATCATCCGACGATAGTGAACGCCTTGCCGTTCCCACTTTCCCTCAGGATCGGGACGATACTTCAAGTACGTAGTATATGCATCGGGTGGGTGCAGGTATCCCACCACAGTAAACAGCAATCCATCTTGTGTTTCCACGAAATCCTTGTCCTTTGGGTGACGCGCCACCTCGGAAACCACCATTCCTGTACTCTAAAGCAGGCTACTCGGTAATAAGATATCCGATGGATGATCACCCAACACAAACCGAACCCATTGCTCCTTCCCCTGCTGAACAGCTTCTAGCGAACCTTGAACAATGACTTCCTCATCCTGCCTAACCTGCTCAGTGAATCTCCCGCGAAAACTCACAATCTCTCGCACTTCATCCCACTCCTCCCCTTTTAGAAACTCAACATCTTCAATTTCGTATCGACATGGAGTAAATAGGCCATCACGATCATCCGTTATGATGCAGCGGACCCGTGCTTGACCTAAAGGATGAAATGTATAATCCCCATATTGTCTCTGAACCTGATCCCAGTTTAAGACTGCTCGGACAAAATAGTGGTGTCCACCAAAGATACCATGCATAGATTTCAAACCATCAACAAGTAACATCGTTTCAATGGGGATACCCGTTCCACTCCAACGAAGATTATAGACGGGGCGATACGTATCCAAGTGATACTTCGAAATCCCTTCTTCTGGTACAAGTTGCGCTCGCTTCAACGATAATTGCACGGCTCGTGCTTCACGTCTGCCATAAACAATCAGGTCAATATCCGAAGTTGGACCGTGCAAATCAACTTGGACGCTACCTGAGATTCCTAGACTTTCTTCAGGGATTCGGGCTGCCTGCTCTATCAATTGTGAAAAAGTTACAACATCTTGTTGAAGTGGATCACGTGTATCCAACTGTTTTAACTTTGCCAGGCTCGCCTGTGGCTGGTACACATGTTTAATAGAAGAATGTGGAACACCTTGCAACTCCCGTCCAAAAACTTCGTCATGGTAAAGGTACTGCGGGTAGTGCTGTCGTAGAAAATCAAACCGATTTGACAAATGGTAGACTTTATCATACTGTTGTCCACCACGTGATCGTTTACCCTTGGGTGAAGGATAATACCGGAGAAACGCAATCACCTTGTCTGGGGGGTGTACTAGCCCCTTGACATCAAATATCAACCCCTCACGGGTTTCGATGAAATCTCCTTCTCGAACAGAAATACCCGTTTGAATAACTTACACCACCATAGTTTGAAGACCCTTAGAATGAGTACTAGCAAACAAAATCCTTTCGCCAAAACCAATTAGAACTCAAAACCTAACGAGGGAATGGCAAACTCCTCTTCTGACCAATTCCAATACGAACCATTCCACTTTGGTGCAAGAATGGCGGGGTCAGCAGAACCTACATTGTGAAATTGTTGCATTTGCCACACTTCATGTACTCCTTCGTCTTCAAGAGTAAGCGATAGCAGATTCATTATGGTTCCCAAACTCCGTGAGGGAACAAAGACGTGAACGATGCAACCGATATTGGTGATTTGAGCAAAAGCCATGGGCATCTGTGCAACAGCCACAGCTAATTGTTCAGAAATATATGGTTCACACCGAATCGCAAACGAGATGAAGAAAGGTAATTGTGGTGTACTAAAAACGAAATACGGTCTCAACGTCCCTTCTTTGAAAAGTCGGCTTTTTCGAGTAGAAACAGTTGTCCGAGGAACATCAATTCCCACGGATGCTAGCCTGTTTTGAATTTTTTTCATGGATGCGTGACCATCACCAACAAGAAAAGATGCTAAATAGAAATCCAACTCATCAAAGGGACGTGCAATCGTTACTGGTAGTCCTTTCGGTTTTGGAAGAATTGTCCAGTTTTCACGTACAAAGTTCAATAGGCCTAAAGCAGAGACATCTCCCTCGACAAGCCAAGTACTCGTATCATAATCAAAGTGATCAAAACACACAGATTGATAGTATTTCTTAATATCATGAACTTGCATCACTTCGAAGTAATTGTCCTCCAAGAATTCTAGTTGCTGATTAAAAAGTTTCAGTGGTTTCCCTTGATCTGGAATCTTAAAACCAGCGAATCCTCTTAGGAGTGTTGTATCAAACACTGCTGATGATAAATAGGTTGACATATTCTCTTGAAGTATTTTTTGAAAATTTTTTGATGCATCTACTCCCTTGGTTATGAAGAAAACGCCATACAGACGAAGTTTGAAACGTCCCCAATCAATAAGATTAGCAAAACGAAGACCAATTTTTTCTTCGAGTATTTGAATATCTTTCCGCAGGGTGGGAAGGCTGATCCTTAGTTCCTTTGCCATTTGGGCCTGAGGTGTGTCGGGTCGTTGATATAACAGGCTAAGTAATCGAATCTCACGACCACTTATCCGATCAACCTCTTCTGGTGCGAGACCTTCCAATAAATCTCGTGTCACTTTTTGGAATGATGTAATGTTGAACCGCAAGATAACTCGTAGCCGGCGCAGCAATGAATTGTATACTCTTTCGCGAGGAACGCCAGCCATACCATCAAAGTATCGGTGTGGTTCTAGTTGATAGTCTTCCTCGTCTAATGGTAGCCCCTTCACACGTTTTGCATATACTCGTAGATTATCAAGAAGCGAATCTATTTCAGTAAGTTCGGGGCTAGATGGCATAGTCTCATGAATGTTATCCTTCAATGCAACAAGTAAATTAGCTGCTTCTGAGGAAACTGACACGATTGCCACACCATCGTCAAAAAGAAAGAAACTCGCATAAAAACTTTCCTTTTGACGAAATGCTCTAAACGTGAGAGAGGACTCAAATCCCCTTATTGCGAAAACAATGGCTTAAGAAAATTTAAGGGTTAACGTAAACTTCTCGTGTCCCTATTTGTAAAATTAGCTTTTTTGTCCGCTTCTTTGTACTGCCAAAGAACCCCCATATAAAGGCTGTTGTTCATTGTCTATGATAGATTCCAGCAAACACACTCGCCAAGGGAAAAACAAACGCGGATGTGAAGACAAACAATGGATTTCCCCCAACAACCGTCGAATCCGATGCCCGTCACTTAAACGGTATCTGACTGAGTAAGGGCTCAGTCGACTCTAGCGCACTCATTCATTGTTATCTGATCTGTTTCTTTTTCCCAGTTGTGTTAAGAAAGGTGGAGAAAAACGTGGCTACAGAACTGATGGAAGAAACCCAGCGGATCATTGGCGTTGCAGACGCCTATCCTATCGACATAGATATAACCCCGAAGACGGGGGATGAAGACCTCCGAGAAATCGGAGCGATTGGATCCTTACTAATAGAGTTAGTAAAGGATACCTGCGGCCTGAACGGTCGGATCACTGTGGAGGCAACTCCCAACGGTGTCCGCGTTCGCGTTGAGCCGAATGGTCAAGAAGTCTCGAGCGTCGCCACCATTGGGGGTGCGTAGGTATGGCGACCCTGAGGGGGATAGCCGTGACCACAGGGACAGAAGACACAGGCGACCCTATATTGCGTTTGGCCCGCACTTACTTACGGTCGCAATCTGTCACGGACAAATTAGACCAGCTCAAGAAGGTTGCAATGGACGATGTGTTCCGCCTCCTGGAACGCCTTTCTCAGCAAATTGATCGAATGGAACTCCGTCGTCTCTATGACCTTCTAACCGAACTCGCCGTCGTCCGCGAGAATCATCTTCTCGCCCAAAAAGCGTCGCACGAGGCCCGGCTCATTAAAGCCATTCAACACACAGGTCGATTAGGAAAATTTGTCAGTATAGTCCTCGATGAAGCCACTTAACCAGTCTGACCTCTGCCCTGATGTTTGGACCAGCATTGGGGCAGAGCTTGACTGGGTTCAAGTAACTGAATCAGGATTAACGGGAGACAAAGATCAACGGGAAATCGAACCAAGAAGGGCTCTAGGGTTTCTTCTCCTTCTTGGTACTCTCCACTTTCGAGGAATCGGATTTTTCTATTTCAGGCTTTTTAAGAATTCCTTAGGTTCTTCACTTTCTTCAACGATGATGATTTGTTGAGCTCCAGCTCTTTCTACATCATATCTTTCAGCAATTCGCATGGCCTCCCATCGTTCAAAAGCTGAAGATGCCTTACCTCGCCAGATGAAGATTCTTTTATAGGTGTCCAAAAGGAAAACATCGTCTGTTGCCAGTGAGTCCTTGGAACGATCAACCTCGTAGTATAAATTCAAATCCTTTTCAATGTGGACACGAAAGAGTTTGAATTCACGGTTCTTCAATGCGATACGTTTCAGGATGCCCTCTGTGTCCTGTTCTGTAATCTTGATTTTGTCCTTGAATAATTTCAGGAACTCCTTAGGTTCATCTCCTTCATCAACTGTAACAAGTTTAGCGGCACCCTTCCGGTCTTTGTCTTTCCACACAGATGTAATTGCTCCGATGAACTTCTCATCAGGTGTGGATTTATTACCTACCCACAAGTAGATAGTGGGTCCAGTATCGATGAGGTACACGTCTCCGGTCCCAAATTCATTGAGCTTGTCTTTAGGGACGCGAACGAGTTGACCCTTTTGAACGTGGTATTTCAAAACTTTATGATGCATCCGTTCCACACTCATAGATTTCCTTCAACCCATAACAACAGTAAACCATATTTTTATGGGTGATATGATTGCTGCAGTGATTCTCGTCTTTATATTTATAAAAGCTATCCAAGATGACAACAAACTTAAACTGATTGATGAACAGGATTTTACGAGTTTTTAAGAAACTGTGTCCACACATTGATATGCAGGTGAGGTTGACAATCAAATGTGGCATAGTCAAACTCACCACAAAAAAAGAGCCCTTCTGGAAACGGAATACAATAACTTACAAAGATTCCTTCGAGGGGAACGAAGCGTTCAGCTCTATTCGGCCAACCGTCAACAAGCCTGACGCTACTACAAGCAACCCAAACGGGATAAGGATTATCCCCTCTCTCTTAGGAAAGATCTCATCGACCTACGCAAGTCGAAGACTTTCTGGTTTCTCCGAGTTCGAGTCCATGGTCAACGGGGAGGAATCAATATCCCTATCATCCCACATCGCGCCTTTCCCAAGGGTGCGAAATTAGGGGAGAGCAAACTTTTTCGTCGACAGGGAAAGTTCTATGTGAATCTGGTATTCACGGTTGAGGTCCCACCCTTTCGACGGTGTATCTCGGTGCTGGGTGTAGGCCTGGGTGAACGCATCATGGCAACAACGGTGTTGTTGCATAACGGATGCATTAAACAACCTCAGTTTTTTGGTCGAGTTGTGCGAGGAATCAGGCGACATCATGCGTGGCTCCGCAGGCGGTTACAAAAACGAGGTCTTAAGCGAGTAATCCGGCGAATCGGTCATAGGGAGAAAAGGCGAGTGGAAGCGGTCCTCCACCAAATAAGCAAGGAGATTGTGGAGCTGGCGGATGCAACGTCGTCTTGGATTGCGATTGGTGATCTGATGGGAATCAGAGAAAGAACTCAGAAAAAGGGTAGACGGGTGCGAAGAATCATCGGGAATTTGCCCTTCCACAAGCTGACCAAGATGATAATCTATAAGGCATTGTTGCGGGGTTTACCTGTTGTCATGGTGAATGAGGCGTATACCAGTATCACCTGTCACGTGTGTGGTCGACGTGGGATGCGTTCAAGCCAGGCCCGGTTTCGGTGTTCTGCATGTGGAGAGTATAATGCGGACCTCAATGGGGCCATTAATATCGCTCGGAAAGTCGAGAGGCACCTTGGCTATATGCCCCTGTGCGGGGTCGCCCGTGAACCGACCCTTAACTATGCAAATGCATAGAAGCCATCAACTTCAGTCGATGGTAGTTCACAGCTTTCCTATCAATTTTGTAATCTAAGTCGGCACACTCTTAAGCTGGAAGAACGGAGTGCCGAAGGACCTACACAATGTCTTCGCCTAGCAACTCCTCTTCATCTTTTTCTGTTCATGCATTACCTGGTCTTGAAATTATTCAAGAGGGCGATGATGTAGGGACACGAATCTGCCAGGCTAGCCAAGATAGTGGATTCAACCTCCAAAATGGTGATATTCTTGTTATAGCCCAAACGATAGTGTCTCGTGCCGAAGGACGCATAGTAAATCTTACAACAGTGACACCTTCAAAAAAGGCACTGGAACTCGCTCAAAAACTTGAGAGACGACCAGAACTAGTTGAAGTGATTTTACAATCTTCCAGGCGGGTAGTTCGTGCTGAGCAAGGTCATCTAATAGTCGAAACACCCCATGGATTTGTGTGTGCTAATGCGGGTGTCGATTCTTCAAATGTGCCCAATGAAAATTCTGTAACACTCTTACCTGAAAATCCAGATGACTCCGCTGAAAAAATACGACAAACCATTCTGGAGCTATGTGATGTCGATGTTGCTGTGATAATTTCTGATACGCATGGTCGTCCATTTCGTGAAGGAGCCGTTAATGTAGCAATTGGAACTTCTGGTTTACTTCCATTGAAAAATTATATTGGCCTGAAAGATCTATTCGGGTATGAACTAAGATCAACAAAGGTAGCTGTCGCTGATGAACTCGCCTCTGCTGCAGAATTACTCATGGGCGAAGCAGATGAGGGTAATGCAGTAATCATCATCCGTGACTATAGATACGAAAAAGGAACGGCATCAGCACGATTACTCGTTCGAGAAGCCGAACGCGATATCTTCCGAAGGTGAGATGCGATGGCAAAACCAATAAAGCGTGTAGGTGTGGCCTCTTCCGAACCGGAGGGGTGGGAGACCAGTCGAGTGGTGGCTGAAATCCAACGTCGCAATATCGAGTGTGTCGTTTTTGATGTCACTGAAACTGTCGTCAGGGTTGGTGGCAAAAAACCTCACGCCCAATATAAAAAGGAAGATCTGACCACACTTGATGGCATCTTTACCCGGGCCGTACCTGGTGGTTCCCTTGAACAAGTGATCTTACGGATGGATACCCTCCACTGCCTTGAACGGCTAGGAATTCCCTTCATGAATCGTCCTCATTCCATCGAAAAAGCTGTTGACAAATATTACACTTTACGATTACTTGAGTTAGCCGGTATCCCCGTACCTCGAACGACTGTCACTCAATACACTCGCGACGCCCTCCGTGCATTCCGCCGCTACAAAGATGCTGTCGTGAAGCCCCTTTTCGGATCAGGTGGAGTGGGGATGACTCGGGTCTCAGACCCCGAAACTGCTCGGAGGGTCTTTCGTGCACTGGAAGCAAGTCGATATGTTATGTACGTTCAAGAGTTTCTTGAACACGGAAATCAAGATATTCGAGTATTCGTGATTGGCGGAGAAGCCGTTGCGGGAATGTACCGAATCGGGTCAGATTGGAAAACCACCATCCGTCATGGTGCCGAACCCCAACCATATAAACTAACACCTGCATTAGCTGATCTAGCTGTTCACTGTGCAGAAGTAATTGGGTTAGAGTATACGGGTGTCGATATCCTTGAAACCGCACAGGGGCTAGTCGTGACTGAGGTCAATAGTAGCAGTGGATGGCAAGGACTTCAACAGGTAACAGATATCAATATCGCACAACGGCTAGTAGATCGATTTATTGAAGTCATCACCCCATCATCGAATCAAATGCCAGAAAGTTAAATGTCCCCTTCTTGAAGTACCCAGCGTTGGCGACTACTATCCCATCGGGAAGCCGTTTGTGTAAACATTTGTGGACTAAATGATGGTTCATATCGTAATAGAGTAACTTTGGATACTCCTTCTTCACGATTAATCAACCGAGTTAATAGTCCTGTTATGGATGCACATCGACTCGGTCGTTGAAACGTGAAAAAGAGCCCATCATCTGATGTGACCATGTATGTATAGGGAAGTATTGAAGGAATTCGACTGATTCGATCACGGGCATCTGGAGTGCATTCAATACTAAATTGAACCAGTTCTTCCAATTCAGGAATATCAAACCAAACAGTAGGGAAATATACACCTGCTTCACGAAGTTTTTGATCCCGTTTCCAAATCGTCTTTGTAGCTAATTCAAAGCCCCACTGCTCAAGGACCTTCTGACAAACCTCAAGGCGATTCTTCTCACCAGAGATGATTGGAGTTTGAGCAAGAAGATAATCAACTTGATCAAATTGCAATGCTTCGCCATATCGGTGGCTTCGGAATTGTACGGCGTCTTGAGTTTCACGTAGAGCGAACTGCAACATTGTTTCTGCAACGGTCTCTGCTCCTAACATCCAAGCGCCACTAGATAAATCATAGCTGTCAAATGAAATCCCGATATGCATACTCCTTATGGGGAATTTGGAAGCGTCTTCAAAAAACTCATCTTTTAACCACTTAATTCGGTCTTCCAAAAGTCGACGACCTCGGGGTTGATCAGGTATCTGATAGGTTAGGTAACCCAGTCGAAAGTCATGATCAAAGCAAATTCGACGCAAAAATAACGGAGGCGTTTTTCGACAGAACTGTGCCAATCGTTCAGATGCGGCAAGAGATTTTGTATAAAAATCAATCTCAACTAACAGTAGTTTGAATTTCTGAAAATCGACGTTATGAACTACTGCAAATGAAAAATGGCGACGAAGGTTATCAAGTTCTCGTTTGATAACAGTTGAACTTGTTGATAACCGCTGGGCTAGTTCTTGCTGACGCAATAAAGGTTCCTGATGAAGTTCGAGGATAAGTCGAATTTGTCTTCTAGATAGTGTCTCTATTGGTGTTGATACTGCTGTGGAGGCGATAATTTGGATAATCCTATGGGCATTCGTGATGTTAAATCGGTCAATAATCCCTAATCGATGTTTCAATCCAAGGACTGTATCTCTCCCTTTAGTCAATGTGCTATGAGAGAATTGTGAATGTGAAGGATACTTTTTCTCGTCTTCTGAAAGCTCAAACCCCTCAACCCGTTTAATAAATAGCAGAACATTCCCAAGAAATAACGCAAGGTCTTCTTTCTCATTCCTCGGCTGTGCTAGTTTTAGAATCCGATTTACCAATTGCTCTAGGTCTTTGAATTCCTTTTGTCGGTGTTTCCTTTCTTCGTCAAGTGATTTCTCATATGGGCACATTGTTTTGATTATCACCACAAATGTGTTTCAAATATCTCCTTCATGAATTTCCCATTTTTGTTCTTCTTCGTTCCATCTATCTACAATGTCCACATGACGTGTTGATACGATGCGCCATTGATATCGGAGTAATTTTACATCTGAAACCTCGGGTTCTTTTTGGATAGAATGTAAAAGCTGACCCGTCAAAGCAGAAGTGTGGGCAGGACGTTGAATGTGTAAGATGCATCCGCTATCAGTCGTAAAGAATATGACGTAGGGGAGAAAGGTTGGAATCCCACGAATAGTGTTACACGCTTCTTGTGAACCAAAAACAATGAAACTAATATTTTCATCGAATCCAGGGATTTGCACCTCAATGATTGGAGTCGCTACTCGCTTCTTTCGTAATCGTTGTTCACGTTTCCAAATCGTTTTCTTTGAAAGATCAACACCATGCTGTTTAAGCAGTCTTTGTTTGAAATCAGTTTGTCCCAAATAGCCACTGGAATAGAGGGAATGAGCAAGGAGAAAATCTGCACGATCAAATCGGATTGGTTCTCCGTAATCACATCCCTGAAGTTTAGGCAAAGTGCTGATGTGCTGTTTGATGTATGTAAACGGGGCTTCTGATACAATCTCTGGATCAAATGAAAAAGCATTAATTTCTGGATCATACGTTGCAAATGAAAGTGAATAATGAAATCCTGTCAGTAGGAAAAGATAACAATCCAAGAAGAATTCATCTTGAAGCCAACGGACCCGTTCTTCAAACATACGATGAGCTTTCTGCTGGTTCGGATATCGAAATACAATAACTCCCCGAAGCATGTCTCTATCCAATTGGAATGTTCGGTTGAAACCCTGCTGATTGGAAAGCAAGTTCTCAAGGCGTTCTGAATGTTTTGCAGATTTGGCACGGAAGAGAATACCCTGACTGACTAATCGAAACTTTTGTGGATCTGCCGAAGTAACTATTTGAAAAGCGAACTCATGTTGTAATTCGTTTAGCTCCCGAGTGATTACCCGAGAAGACGTACCAATTTTTTTTGCAAGTTTATACTTTGGAATTGTAGGAGTTTCATAAAGCTCCCGAAGAATCAGTGCTTTTCTTGCAGTAAACCGCTTTCCATAAGCTGCTGGATAATCAAGGGTTACAATTTGCTCAATGTAATTTGCATTCTGAAGCTGGTAACGATCAATGAGGTGTAATCGAAATGCTACAGTTTCCGCTGCTTCTTTCCCTCCAAAATGCTCAGAATGTGAAAGCAGCTTGTGCGCTGGATAGCTCTTCTCTTCATCAGTGAGTGGCTCTCCTCGCATTTGTTTTATAAAAAGAATTGCGTTTCGAAGCAAACTGGCTAATTGATTCCGTTCTGTTGGCATTAAACGGGAGAGAATTCGTTGTTCAATGATTTCCAACGTGTCGTTTGCTATCACAGCCATTATCAGACCTCGGTGAATACGTTGAGGTTTTGGGTTGTAAGTGTTGATTTGAATGCTATAGCGACTTTTATGTCATGTTGGTCTATTTTAGTGTATTTTTTTCTATGTGTCGGATTGTAAAAACGCGTTTTGTTCCATTTCGTCTCTCGTTTTAACGATTTTATTCCTCTTAGGATTTTTATGCTCAAAATAATGCTATTGAGCCTATCAATTGTGTTTTTCAAACCTCTATGGTCTTCTTTTTCCAGTTTATAGGTGTAATTGCGAATGTTAAACCAGATTAGGAGGGGAGACCTCTTACTTTTTCTCCACCACTTTTTGATATCATCGTAGAGTGAGCACACAAATAATAGATGAATATACTTCTGTTATTCTCCTCAAACCATTTGAATATTGAATGGATTTCATCTTATCAGTAACTTTAAGTTTGAGAAGAAGTTCATGCGCCGTAAATGCAAAATTCGCTGTGGATAAGTGGGTATAGTATGCAACCTGTGAGTGTCGCGATTTTAGCTGGAGGAGAAAGCAATCGGTTTCGACAAGCTAAAGCCCTCACACTCGTTGCAGGAAAGCCCCTTTTCCTTCATGTCGTCGATGCAAGTGAAGCCTACGCAAGTGAAATCTTCATCGTCGTGCACTCTGACCAAGATCGTGATGCTTTTTCGAAACACTTTCCTGAAGAACAAATCATTACCGATGTTGTATCTGAGTTTCGTTGTCCCTTGGTAGGCGCGTTATCAGCCTTTCGTCATGCAAAGTATCCCTTCACACAGTTGTTCCCCTGCGATTCCCCTCTTATTCATCCGATGTACATCGAAATTATGTGGGGAATGATTGAAAATCATCATGCTGCAGTTCCCCGCTGGCCTAATGGGTGGGTGGAGCCACTCCATTCAATATTTGATACATCCCTCGCTCAAGAAATCGCCACTTCTTGTTTGGAGAAACAAGAACCTCGGATGCAATGCCTTATCGAGAATATTGGTCGCGTAATCTTTCTTTCGACTTCAGCACTTGAACGATTTGATTCTAAACTTCGAACATTTACAAACGTCAATACGCCTGGTGATCTTCGGCGGATTGAGCAACTCCTTCGTCGAAAACTAGTTCGTTAACTTCTTTCAACACACACCGGAAACCTATTGGGGGGATTCATAGAAGTTATTACCCTTTAGCACTGATGTGATTCTATGGCAATCAAAGTGTTGGGTATTTGTGGATCCCCTAAACTGGAAAAATCCAGTTCTGAATTCCTTCTTGGGAAAGCCCTTGAAGCTGCAGCAGGAACTGGATCAGTAAAGACCGAACTTCTACGTCTAGCTGACCAAGAAATCCTGCCCTGTACTGGCTGTGACAACTGCGTGCGAAAAAAACCTTGTCCAGAAGATGCCAAAGATGATGTGTCCAAGGTCCTTGATAAGATGGAGAATGCAGATGCCATCATCTTTGCTAGTCCTTCCTATTTCGGGACCGTTCCTGGATTGTTAAAGAATCTGATTGATCGCTCTCGAACCTTCAAAATGCAGGATCACCGATTACGAGATAAGATTGTGGGAGTGATAGTGGCTGCCGGGCTTCGGCATGGAGGTCAGGAAACTACTGCAGAGACAATTGTCAACTATGCTCTAGCGCAAGGGATGATTGTTGCAGGGGGTGTGGGCAACCCAGTCACAGAGGCCTGGGCAGGAATGACCGGTCTCCAAAGTGAAGGCTTCACATGGCGGGGCACACCCAAAGATGAAGTTGCAGTTCGAAATAGTCAGTTAGTTGGCGAGCGAGTAGCACAGCTTGCACTCCGCTTCCAGAAGGACTAGTCTAAATCTTTCTTTGGACCCAGCCGATAGCCCTTTTTCTCCCAGGCCTTTCGCATTTTCGGATTCTCTTTAAGAAAGCCATCAACTACCTCCTTTGGGACTCGATTAAAAGGACAGGAAAAATTCACACACCTGAGACATAGCCAACCAAATAGAATCGTTGCAAATACAACGGCTCCCAGAGAAGCAAGAATTAGGTAGAGCCACTGTTGTCCAATGATTAGGAAGGGAAAAGGGAAGCCGATGAGAATACTGACGCCACCAATCATCTGAATCTGTTCTGACCAGCTCATCGGTCCTGGATTATATTTCCAGAGTTTGAACAATCCATAATTTGCGTGGCACCGCAGAATCCGATCCTCGGACGCATAATAGGGACAGTGGCTACACAGAATACGATTTTCCCAGACCTGCAAAAAGAGAATCAAGAATATTAACCAAAAAACGAGGGCTAATCCAAAGCCTGCAACAACAACACCAATCATGACTGGAATTGCTACAACTAAGAATCCAAAGAGAAACAGGAGAAGGTGTTTTCGGTCGAATGTTCGCATGAGTTGTCCATCAGAAGCCTTTGCCCAGATCCAAATAATGATGATTAGAAAAACGAAAGCGATGGTGCCCATCAATCCTGCTTCGGGTCCAACGGTTCCCCCTGTCAGGATATTGGGTCCGATATTTTGGGCTTGAAAAAGTCCCTCGTCTCTGAATCCAGCGATATGATACAGCATGAAGTTCCAACCATAATGAAGCCCCATGGGCAACCAGAGGGTTCGCGTCCACACAAATGCTACGCCAAACATTATTCCGCCAAGGACGATGTTGAAAAACATAATACTCGCGTTAATGGGTGGAATTGCGTAATACAACATACTCCAGATATGAAATGAGGAAAACATGATGCTCGTAATAAGAATTGCGAGGGGTGTGGAAATTCGGGTAGCCAGATTCTGTTGAAGGTATCCCCGACTCAATAGTTCCTCAGAAAAGGCGACAACACCTTGATTGATAGCGTATACTGCTAATAGCCCTACGATGAACAAAGGTGATTCGAACAGGAAGTATGGAGTAAGAGTGATCCATCCCATGAGGGCTTCAAACCAAATGACGAGCCCAATCACAATGCTGGCTAATACTGAACCAAAAATGAGTTGCAGCAACCAATGGCGGTCAAACTTAACACCGATTTCTTCAGGAGGTTGCTTATCAACGTAAAGCCAGAGTCCAACAGCAAGAAGGATGATAATATAATAATAAAGGGCTCCAAAAATATCAATGTAGTATGTAAGCCCGGTGAGTACAAAGGTCAATATGAACATGAAAACTGCTGTAAGCCAACGTGGAAGGCGCCTGCCAGAAGCGGCTGTCATAGGGTGGTGTTCGTGTTGTCTATCCATAAATGTGTTTCAAAAAATGTCGGGTTTGTTTTGGGTCGAAAACTCCTTTTTCTATGGATAATGGTATTTACACCTACATAGAAGAAAAGTCTACCATTATGATACAGTGCTTCACAACGCAAGCTAATCGAGTAGTCCTGCCTTCAGGGAATCCTTTTTAAAGGACAACTGTTCACCCCTCTTCATTGGAGGGATTGAGTGCAAATTTTTGAAATGTTATTTCTCCTTTCAAACATCTTATTGTTCATTCCTTGTTTGCTTCTTAGTCTACTCTATCTGATTGAGACTCGAAAAAAGGAAGGGCAGGAACGCAGAACCGCCCTCTTCGGGTTAGTCACCTTCACCCTTCTCGCCATCGTCTATGCAATGTGGACTGTCAGTGTCTATTTTAACATTCTCCTAGGTTTCCCAATACCTGGCTTCGGGGGAACCGCCTATGCAACCACCTCTGTAGCATTCTTCGGGGCAGCGATAATCCTACTCGCGTGTTGGACCCTTGCCATTTCACGCCCCGAATGGCTCCACGAACGAAAACTCATCTTAGCCATAGCAGGATTCATCCTGTGGGTCATCTTCCTCGGGTCATACTTATACCTTGAATTCTTCTTCAACCCCAATACTCACTTTGTCACCAGCACAGTATTTCTGACGATTGTTTTCATCTTCGCCTTTGCTGTCGTCCTTCTAAAAGCCACCACAGAGAAAACCGCGTTCATCCTCTTCGCCGGACTCCTGTTCTTCTACATCGGACTCGTAATCCCTGATATCCCAAATGTCTACCTTCTCAACACTGGACTCATAGCCAATATCGGAGTATGGCTCATCCTCATCTGGTACATCGTCACCAGAAGGCAATAATTGAAGCATAACGAGTCCCAATCACCACAAATTTAGAAGACAAAATCGTATGTAATCTTTCCCAAAATGTGTTGCATAAGATGTCGGGTTTGTGTTTGGTCAAAAAACTTCTTTTTCAATATTCAACAATTACAATAATAAAGTACTGAGCAAAAATATCCATTATGATTTCTTAATTTGGGGAGTGAGTTTGTGAAATCAGGACGCGCTCGAATTAAAATTGAGGTCATATTGTTTGGTGCTATGTTTGTCAATGCAATCATCATTGCCTTTTTTGCTGTATTCCTCGGACAACCTTTACTTGTTGCATTTGCAATTATTTCAGCTATTATTGGTGCGTTTATATGTGGTTGGGGGATTGACCAACTTCTTCGTAAACCAGAAGGCACAAAATTATAATCAAAAATTGTGCATATGTCCATTCCATAAAACTTTAGGTAGCCAGACCAATTCACCAGCGCTGAGAACTCACGTCCAATTGATTTCAGGGGGATATTAACATCACACGACAGGTCAAGATTACCGTTAATCGGGAACTCTGTAAGGGCTGTGAAATTTGCATCCTCTTTTGTCCAACAAAGGTCTTGGAAGAGGATGAGCCTACCGCTTGGGGTGGTCATAGTCCCTGTCTAATTGAGGGTGGTGAAACGCGGTGCATGCTCGTTCGCGGAAAGGAGGGAGTGGCCTGTCGACTGTGTGAAAAACGATGTCCAGATGCCGCAATCATGGTTGAGGTGGAAGAAGAATGAAACCCGGTGTACATTTTGTTGATGGAGGAACCGCATGTGCGGAAGGTGCAATCTATGCAGGATGTCGCTTTTTCGCCGGTTATCCAATTACTCCTGCGAATAGTATTGTTGAGCACATGGCTTTACGCCTCCCGCAAGTGAAAGGGTATTATCTCCAAATGGAAGATGAAATCGCTTCAATAGCAGCCATCATTGGTGCTTCATGGGCAGGTGGTAAAACCATGACTGCCACTTCAGGTCCCGGCTTTAGTTTAATGCAGGAAAATCTCGGCTACGCTTACCATACAGAAACACCCCTCGTGGTCGTCGATGCTCAAAGATCCGGACCAAGCACCGGTCAAGCCACGATGCCTGGTCAACAAGACATTATGCAAGCCCGGTATGGCACCCACGGTGATATTGCTCCCATCGCCTTTTGCCCTTGGTCTGTTCAAGAAATGTTCAATTTCACAATCCATGCATTCAACTACGCGGAACGTTTCCGAACACCGACACTCATTATGACAGATGGCGAAGTCAGTTACATGCGTGAACCGTTAAAAATTCCGGAATCAGGTGAGATGGAAGTAATCAACCGTGAAAAACTGACGAAAAAACATCCACGTCCCGAGGAGACTTTTCTACGGTATGAAATGCCACGCTTTGGTGATGGACACAATCTCCTTGTCACTGGTTCTGCCCATCGACCTACTGGTGTTCGCGATTACTCTCCCCAATTCCTCCGGGCCACCATTAAGTGGATTTTCAAAAAGAATCAGGCAGCAGGTGCAATGTTACGAAAAGAGAAGCTGGACTTGGAAACCTTCAATCTTGAAGGTGCAGACACTATTGTGCTAAGTTTTGGAGCGGCTGCACGACCTGCCTATCAAGCCGTTCAAACAGCCAGAGAGGAAGGAACGGCTGTTGGGTTCATCCGACTGAAAACGCTATGGCCACTTCCAGAATTACACCTATCAGAACTCATGAAAGATGTTCACCATGTTCTTGTTGTCGAAATGAATATGGGCATGATGGTCAACGAAATCGCTCGAGTAGCATGCCACGCAAATGTTGAGAGTGTGCCGAAGGTCGCTGGAGAAGTTCATCATTCGAATGAAATCATAAAACGCATTCAGGAGGCTGATGCAGCATGAGTAAACCCCAAACACGACTTGGAACTCCCCAAAAATATTACCGTGATCGCTATCTCCGCAACCTCCCCACATCATTTTGTGCCGGGTGTGGAAATGGCACTATCCTTAATTCCTTTGTTCGAGCAGTTGATGAACTAGTTACAGCAAAGGAACTACGTCAAAGAGAATTACTTGCTGTCTCTGGTATTGGTTGCTCAGCATGGATACCCAGCCCCCATTTTCGGGCCGATACCCTTCATACAACCCATGGTCGCGCAATTGCATTTGCCACGGGTGCAAAGGTTATGAATCCAAAGCTAAAGGTCACCGTCTTCACAGGCGATGGTGACGGGGCTGCAATCGGTGGGAACCATCTCATTCACGCGGCACGACGAAATATCCCAATGACGGTGATCCTTGTCAATAACTTCAACTATGGCATGACAGGAGGACAATCTGCACCCACCACTCCACTCCATGTTCGAACCTCAACGTATCCAAAACATCCCGAAGCCCCTTTCGACCTTTGCCAATTAATGCTAGGTGCAGGGGCTAGCTATGTTGCCCGGTGGACCACCTTCTATGTCAATGAACTCATATCTACTCTAAAAGAGACAATACTGCACCCTGGATTCGCCTTTGTAGAAATCCTCGCTCAATGCCCAACCTACGCCGCTCGCTTCTTCACTGAATATCAAAACTCACTTTCTTCCGACGAATTAGAACAATTCCAACAATATCCCGGCGCTTGGATGTTGAAAGCTTTCAAAGGCAAAAAAACTGGGGAATCCAATGGGCACCCACGGTATAAGATGGTCTTCAAAGACAGAGAAATCGAACTTGGGGTTTTTCTAAGAGAACAGCGACCAACTCTCATCGATAATCTTCAAGAACTCTGGGGCTAGCATGAAAGGTGTTACAAGAATGAATCTCACAATTCGCTTTGCTGGATATGGTGGTTATGGTGTCGTTACTGCCAGCCGTATTCTAGGCTTAACCTTTACACAGAAAGGCTTCCATGTTCTTCAGACCGAATCACATGGTGCGGCTGCCCGTGGAGGCGCATGCACAGCAGATCTAACAATTTCTACGGACCCGATTTACGAACTTGGCTTTGACAAACCTAGTGTCCTCCTCGTCTTGTCAACCCCGGCTTTCCGAAAGTGCTGTTCTTTAAGTCCAGATTTGAGTAGCGATTTTCTATTAATCGAATCAGAAATCCTTGAAGAACCCACAGTGAAAATGGGACTCGCCGGTCTCGCCCATCATAACGGTACAAAAATCTACCAGATTGGAATTCGACAAATCGCCGAGGAATTAGGGCATGTCCGTTATATTGGTATTGCTTCGCTTGGAGCTCTTGCTGCTGTTGATGACCGAGTAGATAAACGCCTCTTGGAAAAAACGATTAAAATTGACTCAAAATTACGGCGCTTCGAGAAACAAAATCTTACCGCCCTTCGAAAGGGAGGCAAAGCCATATCATTACTTAAACCACAGATATCATGAGATACACCTTAGAGCATTTGGCAAAACAAGGTGAGTGTTGATGACAGAATCCCGATTCAAGAACTATCTCAGCCTTGTTATTGCCGCCGTCTGTTTCGGAACCATCCCCGTATTCGCGTTTTATCTAACCGACCTGGGTGTCCCGTCCTTACAACAAGCATTCTTCCGGATTCTTTTTACTGTGTTCTTTCTGTTCATTGGTCTAGGCATAACTTTTGCCTTTCGGAACATCCTGATTCGTCGCGAACACCTGATTCAGTTTGTTATCTATGGATTAATCGCCATTGCCATGTCAATCATTGTATACGTAACAGCGATTGCCATTGGTACACCTGTGGTTATTGCAGTTTCCTTGACATATCTATACCCTGCCATTACACTGCTTCTTGGGCGGGTTTTTCTCCAAGAATCCCTCACACCAATCCGCCTCATCGCCGTACCGTTATCAATTATTGGTGCAATAGTAGTCTCCCTTCCAATCACTCCCTACATCGCTGCAGTTCCCATTGCTGGAATAATTCTTGCTCTGTCAAATGCGGTCTTTGCAGCGTGTTACATGATCCTAGGACGAAAATGGGGAAGTTTTGAAGGCTATCGCCCCACTATAACCACCTTCTGGGGATTCTTTTTCGCAATGCTCTGGACAGGCCCCCTCATGCTCATTCTCAGCCTCTTCATAACCGACCCTCGTGTAAGTGGATTTCAACTCTTTCTTCCCCCTCACACTTGGCTTCTCCTTGTGGGTTTCGCGCTAATTTCTACTGCAATACCATATACACTCACAAACGTCGGAGTTGAGGGGATCGATGCAGCTGCAGCTTCAATCATCCTACTGTTAGACCCAATAAGCTCTGTAATTTTTGGAGTCATTTTCCTCAGTCAACCCGTGGCCTCTTTGCAGGCTATTGGTGCAGCACTAATACTCCTCGCTACTGCCCTCATTGCCATAGAACCACGTCTCCAACAACGAAGAAAATCCCAGAATGCATTAGAGTAAGGTTTGCGGCTTTACCACATTCGTTATAACTTGAAACGCTGCAATCACCTACGGAGTTGCCATCAACATGACCCTTCCTAAAGGCAAACTGCATTTACCTGATTTAGAACGACTCGTGTTTCCTCACATTCCACGTATTGATGATCCTCGAAAAGTTACTCTGGATTATGCAACTACCACGGTTCAAGGCAATCTAGTTGTTGCCTCCGATCCAGTAATTGGTATTCCTCTCCAGTTCTACGGGTTCTTTGCGGTTCACTATTCTGCTACAGATGTAGCTATGTCGGGAGGAACACCTCAATTTCTAAATCTGGGAATTTACTATCCACCTGAAACTGAAGAGAGTTGGCTTACCAATACTTTACAACAACTTGGTAATGAAGCAAACCAACTCAACCTCAAAGTTGTTGGCGGGCATACCGGTGGATACGACGGATTGCAAGTTCCAATAATCAGCACAACTTGTTTTGGCGTCATTACGGGCGAGCCGTTTCAACCAAATGAAATCAAAGCCGATGATGTCATTATCGCAGTTGGTCCTGTCACACGAGAAACCTTATGGTTTCTAGCCAATGTTGCCCCTTCACATGTTGATGCAATTCTATCCCGCTCCCAACTAGAAGCTCTCGCCATGGACCTTTCACCCTTCTCTATTGTGCCCGTTGTGAATAGTCTACCTCGAGACCATTTACTCCTCTTACATGATTTAGCTGAGGGAGGACTCACCACGGGGCTTAAGGAACTGCAAACGGCAACAGGCTATGGAATTACAATACAATACGATGCTGTTCCTTGGGATGAGATTGGTATCCAACTGTTTGAATATCTGAAATGGAATCCCCTCCATTGTTCTTCCTTCGGGAGTTTTCTCATAATCTCCACGATTGAATCTGCCGACGAAATTATTCACGCAGCAAAAGCCTGCAACCGACAAGCAGCGGTGATCGGTCATTTTACTAGAAAGAAACGAATTATCATCGAATATCCCGACAAGTCCAAACCGCTCGAACCAGGAGAGGATCCATACAAACGTTTTACTTCAGAAATTACTTAGTCTCAGCAGAACGGGCTTGAACAACGCTAAATGCACCTAAGGATCGACTTACCCATCGATTTCCCAATATACCGTCCAGCCGAGAAAAGGTTGCTAAACACCTCTTAGGTGTAAATGTTGGTGCATAAACGGCGCCTCGATAATGA
>Ga0209636_10001967_pt1 | contig 20776 bp, 22 predicted proteins | sample DeeMarSWOR152_54_FD_187464 | JGI IMG/M metagenome (GOLD analysis project Ga0209636, IMG submission 187464) | Marine sediment microbial communities from White Oak River estuary, North Carolina - WOR-1-52-54 (SPAdes) (version 2) | ecosystem: Environmental > Aquatic > Marine > Intertidal zone >...
ATCAGGGTCAAAGGCGGAAAACAGGTCGTACGCTTGATTGAAGTCTTGTTTCCACCAGGATTTCCATTCGGCGGACTCCCTCCACTGGTATGGGAATAGACGCGCGCAAAACCGATTCCGACAATGTGCCCAATATTTTAGGCTAAAAGTTGTCGGAAAATCTTATGCGCGCGCGTGCATTGTGAAGTGCGCATTTCATCGCAGCAAAAGGCTGAGAGAGAAAGGAGAAGGAAAGCGATTGATGCTCCTGCGCACTGTTTCCCGCTGTTGAGGAACATTGATTTTGCGAGGGAAAGACCGCAGTTGGTTTGCCTGATGAGTTCTATTTCCTCAACAGATTCGGGCGCGATCCGAGAGATATACTATGACGCGCGTCATATTTAAACGTTTGTTCGTTGTACGGGCACGCGCGCGTATCTCTTACTGATCCACTCAAATGTGAAGTTGCGAATGAGACTGGCTATTTTGCGGATGTGCTTCTCTTCATCAGGTCCGGCTCCTGTAGAAGCCAGTTGCATTGTGCCCACATCTGCCTCCCTTTTTATGACAACACTGATGGCGTTAGTGGCTAGGAAACTAGATACGTGGGAGGAGAAGGAATAGGTAAACATTACGTGCGTGATAGTCGCCTCTGAAGTTTGTTCGTAGGTTCGTCTTACGCGTCTAATGGAGTATGAGGCGCCTTCCTTGTAGTCTTGAAGATGCTTCATCAGGTCATTGACAAAGTCGTTCACATCGCTTTTTCGTATCTTCACGGGCAGGTCGAAGACATAGGGCTCTTCAGCGGACGAAGGCTTTCTCTCGATCTTCCACCGTCTCAAGAGAGAAGGGGTAACGAGGACAGACGCTTTAACAGCGGGGATCGCCGCCCCCAATGTAGACGCTAGTACTCCAATAGCCAAGGCTGCTAAGCTCCAGCCTAACGAAAGTTTCTGCCGCACCACAATGCCCATTGGAAAGAGGATAAACACTTGGTATAGCCCGGTTCCTAACAGATAGCCTATCGCCCCTCCAATTAATCCAATCATCACAGCTTGGTCCACGAAGAACATAGTGATATGGAAAGGGTTGAGGCCCACGGCAGACATGATGTTCATCTCATGCCGTCTATCATAAACAGAGGCCGACGTAGTGGTCCCGATGGTCAACATCACGATTATCAAAGCGATAATGATGCCAGAGCCGCCAAGCTCCGCGTACGCCCCCACCTGATAGCGATAGAGGTCCTCACCGATCGAAGCCCAGACCCAGAAGTTTCTCATCAAGGCTAGCTCTCGCGAAAGGGAACCCAAAATCTCGGGATTACCTACTAAAACGTCTACACGAGAAAGAAAGACAAAATCGGAAAAGTTGTAGGCACTTTGATAATTGGTTATAACCACTTCGTCTGGAGAACACGCCACGCTTGACCGGCTCGCATGATATCCGTTGATTTGTCTCCATTCTTCAAAGATTTTTTGACACATGCACAAGAATGGCTGTCCGTCCAAGTCTCTGAGATCATCAATTCTAGCATCTTCGAAAATTCCGACCAGCTTTAATGGTAAGACCCTTCCCAAATGCGTCTGATCCGTCCACAATAGTTCATCGCCAATCTGCACCCCTAATTCACTAGCAGCTTTTTCGCTAAGCAGTATTGCGTTACTATCATCATCGTTCAGATATCGGCCCGATTTGACACAGGAATCCAGATGGGTTGCTGACGCTTCTGCAGACGGAACTATGCCCACAACGCTGAAAACCATCTTTGTATTCTGCGAGAAAGCAAGGCTTCCCAAGGGTTTGTGATCTTCCGTTATTTCATGTTGCTCGACAAATCGAACCACACGTTGCGGGGTGTTTTCGGCTCGCGGGGCCACCAAAACAGTTCCATTCCTTGCTGCAAGCCATTCAAGCTCTGACTCTCTCATCGGCGCAAACGGGATTTCGTATCCTAAGAGCTCCCGGTATGGAGAGGGCAAAGGATGCGCCGCCCTAACAAGAAGCCCTTCAGCAGGTGGACTCCGAGAACTCGATGTGACCATAAGACCATACTCCACAGAAACGGAAGTCAAGGCAATGAAAGCGGCGATGGCGATCGTTACTACAACAAGTGTTAACACCGAGCGCAATCTTCGACGCTTCATACTTCGCTTGGCCAGAGAAGAAAGAGCTATCATTGCGCCTCCAAACGCTATGCGTCCGTCAAGTGAAAATCGCTGAACTAAATGAGGAAGAACAAAAGAACAAACTAGGATGACACCTATGAACCCAATTGAACTTCCGACTAGAAGCACTGTATCGGCAAGACGGCTGCCAGGATAAAGGAAGTAGAAGGATGCAATCAGAAAGACGTAGGCGATAGAAGCCGCCGAGGCCTTCAACTTCTTGCTTTCAAATAGGAGCGAGGCTACAACCACGGCAGTGAACGCAAAAAATGGAGGGAAGAAAATCGCTGAACCCGTAGCGTCTAGAAACATACCATCGACTCTTTCAACGAGTTGGCTCCCGATCTGGTAAGCTTCAAGAACGTCCACATAAGAGTCAGTGTAAAATCCCTCTAGACGTTCAGTTTCAGCAGAGATTAGCAAATTCCTCGATTTTGTCACATCGCGCTTCTCTGCCAAAACGTAGAATCCTTTCTGTTCACATTGCTCAAGAAGACATTCCACATAATCCAGAAGATCTTGGACAGCCAACGAATTGTATCGGAGAGAATACTCTCGTACGTCAATGTGGAATTCCTGTCCCTCTCTCAACGTGGGAAGTTGGCTGATGTTGAAGGATTCGAAGGTGGGAACTAGTTCGTAGATGTGCGGAAAAAAGGGAATGGGTGTCCAAGAGTAGCTTGTAACCCATTTGACTCTAATCTCAACAGGGGTGTTAGCTGGAACAAGTACCCGTCGGGGTTCTAGTCCAAGAAAATGACTGTGCGCTCCGCCAAAATAACTGTCAGCTGGGTCACAATAAGTGTAGACGGCATCTCTAGGTATTGGATCTACTTGAAAAATGAGCCAATCAGGAGACTGCCAGGGCACCGTGGAATTGACGATTAACACTTCGCTATCGAGAATGATGGAGGCTCCAAGCGTTAGTTGGAATGATAGATTTTCTGGTACATCCCAGAGATCCGTGTAACGTGATACAAGGGGCATATATCGGAAGTCTTCAGTATACACATAGACACGATATCCGTAGGACCAAGAGGCTGTTTGATTCAGGTTAACGGTGAAGGATCCATTAGCGTCCGTCAAAGTAGCGGTTTCCAAAAAGCCTTCGACATGAAGAGGTGGTCTCCATGTCTCTCCAGTCCAAACCTCGAATGGTTCAGCCTCTTCGACTTGCCAGAACGCGACAGTCGCATTTTGCAGCGGGTTCCCCGCTTCATCCAAGACCTGCCCTCTTATCTCCTTTGAAGGCTCGCCATACACTTCACTAATCACGGTGGATGTTACTAGTATGCAGAGACTAAGAGACAACAGGATTAAGCAGCCAAGTCGCTTCATCCTTCATAGTCTCCGAAAACGCTACTTCTCACGCGCGCTTCTTCCTTGGCGAATACTTGGAGTAGTTGTTTTCTCGACTTTTCCATCACGGATCCAGATAACTCTATCACTCATGTCTATCATTTTGAGATCGTGAGTCGCGGCAATCACAGTCACGCCTTCTTTGTCGTTCAACTCCTTCAGAAAATCCACAATAGCATGCCCTGTCTCAAGGTCCAAGTTCCCTGTTGGTTCATCAGCGAGTACTATTGCAGGATCGTTGGCCAGCGCCCGAGCTATGGCAACACGTTGCTGTTGACCTGCTGAGAGTTCTGTCGGCTTATGGCTAAGACGGTCGCCAAGCCCAACGAGACGTAAAAGCTCAGTTGACTTGTCTAGTCGCTCGCCGCTGGGCACTCCTGCAAAAATCATCGGCAGGGCAACATTTTCAAGAGAGGTGAGAACTGGAATCAAGTTGAATGTTTGGAAAATGTATCCGATCTTTCGGCACCGAAACCAAGCCAATTCATAAGCATCTAACTCTCCAATATCGACGTTGCCAACGAATACTCTGCCTTTCGTTGGTCTATCCAGCCCTCCGATCAAGTTGAAAAGTGTTGTTTTTCCAGATCCCGACGGACCGACAATAGAAACATATTCGCCACGGTCAATCTTCAGCTCTATCTCGTCGAGAGCCTTGATCAAAGTCCCACCCAAAGAATAGCATCTCGCCAAATCCTCGGTCTTAACGGCATAATCATACTTCAACTCTGAACGCCTCCACAGGTTCAGATTTCGCAGCCTTGTAGGCCGGATACACCGTAGCACTAGTACCGATGGCAAACGCACCCATGACAGACGAGCCAAAAGAAAAAAGCAACTCGACGAGAGGGATCTTCAGAACCATAGAAAAACCAAGCCGGAAACCATAAATCGCCATCGCAGTGATACTCCCACACAGAAACCCTAGAACCCCCCCAATTAGACTCATTATAGTTGATTCTACAAAGAAAAGCAAGAGGATATGGCGGTTAAGAGCACCTAGGCATTTGATAATGCCTATTTCTTTGGATCGTTCATAAACCGCAATTGTCATGGAGTTAGTTATACTAGCGACGCACAGAAGTAAGGAAATGAAGGCAAGCCAGTACTGATAAGCCCCGATGGAGACGCCAGTTTCTGTATGTTGACGAAAGAAAATTGAGGCAGTTGTAAGAAAGGTCAAGAATGCAATGCCAAGACCGATGGTGACAACGGTGATAGCAGCTCTGGCAGAACGTCTGCGAATGTTCTTAAGGCTTAGGTCAAACGCTTCTCTGAACGAAAATTCTACTTTGCCAACGGTTTCCTCGCCAATTCCAACACCCACGAACGAAACCCATATGATTTAGAATTCTTGTGACAATTATAAGCTTTCTCAATAACCATCAAGGCTTCTGATTCATGCACGCAATATGAACACATGCGTCTATCAAGCTGATAACCTAACTAAAATCCATGGCCAAAAGGGGACAGAAAACATATCTGACTACACCGTCGAATTAGATAAGGTGGAACGTAATGATTGAGCTCGCAGTCGAGCTGCTGATCCTCGCCATCTCGCTGGTTGTGTTGGCTTCAGCTAGCCATTTTACCATAAAATCTGTAGAGAGACTAATTGAGCTCACCGGCTTAAGCGAGGCCTCTGCAGGGTTTGTAGTCCTTGCGGTGTTGACCTCCACACCGGAGATAATTGTAGCCCTCTTTTCAGTTCTCCAAGGGACCCCTGGCATCAGCATCGGCGACATTCTCGGCTCCAACGTCTTCAATGTTGGCGCTGTTCTAGGCATACTGGGAATGCTCGGCTACCTCAAAACATGCTGCACAGACCTCTTAGTAGAACTAACAGACATCCTCTTCATCACATCCCTGATCCCACTACTCCTCGTCATATTCAACTATCCACCTCTAAGAAGCTTTGCAATCGCGGCCCCTATCATCGGCGCCATTCTCTTGGCAACCTTCGTAATCAACATCTACCTCATGGCAAAAAAGAGAACGCCAAGAGTCAGCGTGAACCGAACTGCACCGATCGGGGAGCAAAGTAGAAAAAAGGTCTTCGCAGTGTTGATCCTCAGCGTCGCTGGTGTGGTACTAGCAGCACGCTTTGTAGTCTCATCCGGCTTCAACATTGCCGTTACTCTCGGTGCTCCACCAATTTTGATCGGCGCCAAAGTGATTGCAATTGGCACCTCTCTGCCAGAACTCACAGTAGACCTCACAGCCGTTCGACGGGGACGCGTTCAACTGGCAATTGGAGACATCATAGGCTCCAACCTCACAAATCTAACCCTCGTGTTAGGGATAGTCCTCCTCACCTCACCATTCGCAGTCGACATGACCATCCTAACAGAAATTCTTCCCTTCTTGCTGATAACGACCATCATCTTCTGGCGCTTTCTCACAAAAGGCGGTGTGTCACAAGTCGGTGGCATAATTCTGATAATGACGTATATTCTATTTCAAGCCATCTTATAGTCAAGGTAGAGCATAATCGCGCGCGATTTGTGGAGGTGAAAGAGACGAAGATTGAAAGAGAGCCCCTTCCTCTCATTTATCCTAATCCAGTAGTGCTAGTAACAACTATCGATGCAGACAATCGGACCAACATAATAACTCTGACCCTTGTTGGCGCGACTTGTTGGCAACCACCCATAATCGGCATAGGTGTTGGCAAAAATCAACATTCCAGAAAACTAATTGAGGAACACGGAGAGTTTGTAGTAAATATACCTAAAACCGAGATGCTCAGTGATGTTGAATACTGTGGCCTCGTCTCAGGCAGAGATGTAGACAAATGTGCAAAAACCAGCTTCACACTAACACCTTCCAGCAGAGTAAAGCCGCCCTTGATTAAGGAATGCCCACTGAACCTGGAATGCAAAGTGAAGAAGAAAATACCGTTAGGAAGCAACATATTGTTCCTCGCCGAAGTCATTTGTCTCCACGTCGACGAGACAATACTTGACGAAAAGGGAGGAGTCGACCTAGCAAAGGCAGCACCCATAATGTTCAACCTAACAAACACCTACTGGGGAATCGGCGAAAAACTCGCGGACTATGGATTCACTAAAACGCATAAACCTTAGTCGCGTACAATTACTGGAGGCATCACGCTTGAAGCTCATCTACGTGGTTATAGACGGCATGGGCGACCTGCCAATCAAAGAGTTGGGAAACAAAACGCCCCTAGAGGCCGCCGAGACTCCAAACATGGACCTTCTCGCCAAAGCCGGAAAGACCGGACTAATGTACACAGTTGGAAAGGGAATAGCCCCCGAAAGCGACGTCGCAGTCATCTCAATTCTGGGATACGACCCTTTCAAACACGAAATCCGCAGAGGAACTGTTGAAGCCCTTGGCGCCGGCCTAAAAATGAAAGACGGCGACCTCGCCCTCAGGTGCAACTTTGCAACACTAAGTCATGGAAACAGAATTCTAGACCGAAGAGTTGGAAGAAGCCTCACCACAGAAGAAGCCAAAGAACTAAGCAACGCCATAAACGACGAGGTTAAACTGACATCTTATCCCGCGAGTTTCACGTTCAAGAATACCATCGGCCATAGAGGAGTCCTAGTCATACGAAGCAAAAAGAAGCCCCTCTCAGGCAACGTCACCAACACAGACCCCGCCTACATCCGAATAAAAGGACTCGGCGTAGCAAAACCCGACGCTGAAATGACATTGAAAGAATGCCAAGCAACAGACAAAACCGCGGAAGCAAACACCTCGGCAAAACTCGTCAACGAATTCACCCAAAAAAGCAAAGCTGTTCTGGACAAACACGAGATTAACAAGAAACGAGGAGCCCGCGGAGAGCTGAGCGCCAACGTCATACTCACCAGAGACGCAGGACACCGTCTGCCGAAATTCTTCAACATCAACGAACGCTATGGCTTAAGGTTCGTCTGCCTCGCCGACATGCCCATCGAGAGAGGAATCTCCCAGCTAGCTGGCATGCACCTAGTCGACCTTCCCCCACCATCCACAAGCCTTGAAAAAGACTGTGTACTACGAGTCGAGAAATTGTTAGAAGTATTACCCGCCCACGATTGTTTCTACATACACATCAAAGGCCCTGATGAGCCAGGCCACGACGGAAACTTCACCCTAAAGACGCAACAGATCGCCACCGTAGACAGACACTTCTTTGGAAACATGTTACAAAAGATAAACCTTGGAGACTACGTCATCTGCGTCACAGCAGACCACGCCACCCCATGCAGACTAAAGGCCCACAGCGATGACCCCGTGCCGCTACTCATATCAGGTGGTAGGATCGAAGGCGACAAGATTCAAAGATTCTCCGAGAAAGAATGTGCAGAAGGAAGCCTGGGCGTCCTACAACGTGGCCCCGAACTCATGCCAAAACTAATCACATATCTAAAATGATCCAGCCCAATTCGACACGCTAGATTGGTCCTCCTCTAAGTCGCCAACCAACCACGAAGCAGACTAGACCAAATCCAATTCCACCAATCCCAGCTACAAGTAACGGACCGGAGATATAGAACCAACGCCTCCTCACCTGGAGTTCTTCATACACATCCGGGTTCAGAGCCCATATCCACCCAGCACCCGCAAGCAAACACGCCCCCACAATCATAGCAGACATTCCCAAAACTACCCAACGAAACGGCCCCAAAATCACACCGTCCTAAACCTTCAACTACATGTATTTCGCTATTAATATAAGACTTTGGCGCCTCGCCTCAGAGACTAAAGATTGCTCAGCCTTTTCTCAAGCCGAACAGAAAGCCAAAGGCAAAGCTACCGATGAAGGGCCCACTCGAGGCAAGAGCCGCCAGCCCCAATGGTTCAAGAGTTTCGCCGAATCTCCATATGGTCGTACCCAGTTCTTCAAAATTTATGTTAATCGCATCACGGTAAGCCATGTACATAAGTGCAAATACAATGACCCCAATCGTTATTGCGAACCTCAAAAGCTTTCGAATGATGTATCCCATGAAGAAGCCTCCAACGCCGCCTATAATCAGCACATAAGCAGTAGGAGTCAACACATCGCTCATATCAAACCCGCCTAGAACCCGCGCTCTCTATAAATGACGGTCCCACATCTGCTGCAACAGTAGAAATTACCTTCGTTCTTCTGTTCCGATTTGGCAATCCTATTCTTACAGTTAGGACACTCCACAATTTGTCACCGTTTCACTAGCTCTATTCTCTTCTAAACAGCTTATACTCCAGAGTCTCCCTGGCATAGTGGGGACAATACCTGCACAGCGTCTTGCTAATTTCTTCCTTCCATACTCCACAATAATAGGTTCCACCTGGCAAACCAAGTGCTTGTTTGCATTCAGTACCATCAATCTCCACGTTGCCTCGCAGTTCTTTGCGCTGATCGATCTTCTCTAGCCTTTTCGGCCCCTTTACCCGCTGAAGCATTAGACCCCCGATTTGCGAAGATTGACGCATCGTGATAAAATAGGTTATGAACCTGAAAAACAGATTCTGAATTCATTTTCCACATTTCAGGTTCATTTCTGCTTTCTAAAGAACCGCAGACTGTTCTTCTCACACATGTATTCAAAGCCGACTTCAAGCAGTGACTTGATCTCCTGAGGGTCCTCGGTAGCCTTCACTGCGAATTCCTCTGAATCGTTTTTGAACAATGCCTTGTCCAGCTGAATGTAGAGCAGGGTTGTCTCAAGGGTCCTGTGTCCCAAGAATTCTTTCACCAACACTGTATTCCTTGTCTCATGGTAGAGCATGGTTGCCTTCCAATGTCTAAAGGTGTGTAGACTTATGCGTAGCAGTCTTGAGTTGCCAAGTTTTCGAGCAATCCGCTTCCTTTCTCTCTAGAAGCATGTGGACCTCGTTATCTCGCTGTTGGTTCCGAACACCCATTCATTCGTCTTTGGTAGTGAACTCAGCATGTGTATGAGTTTGTTGCTTACGTTGAAGATTCTTGGGTCCCATTCTTTTCAGGGTTGTTGAGAATCAGGGTTTTCCTCTCCATGTCGAGATCTGTCCATCTAAGCCTTGACGCTTCACCTTTCCTCATAGCAGTCTCTTTGCGCGCGCGACAAATACACGATGAAAACGCGCATGAACGCAGACTATGAAATTCGCGCTATTTCCCAACTTTGGCCAAGTGTTTTTTCTTCTTTTGCTTACTCTTTTTTTCCAATGAAGGCATACACTAATCCCCACAAGGCAATACTTACAATCAATGATATTACCCTGTCTAGGTCTTAAGACTTTTCACGGTTAAGCCCATAGGAGTTACAAAAAGGGGATTTGCGGGAGACATCTCCAGTTGAACCTGAAAACAGATTCTGAATACTGATTTTCGTTTCATAACCGATTTTTACAGGCACAGCCGATCGCATTCTTCAGAGCCAAAATGACCGACCCACTCGAAGAAATACGCCTTAAAATCGCTAAGCTTGAGAAAGAGGCCAAGGAACTGAGACGCCTCAAGTCGGATTGCGATGACGCTAAGAGATTTCGGAAAAAACTCGTTAATGCAAATTTCGACTAGCCCGCTCTCAGGATCAGATTGGTGGTCTTGTCTTTTTCCTCTCTGTGACGGGGACACGCAACCACTTCTGAAACGAGTCTCCCGGCGGTTCGTTCTCGTAAAGCTCTTTCCTACGAGACTCAAGTAGGTTGTTTTTCTCTCCAACAAATTCGGCGGCCGTAACAACCTTGTGCCCCACTTTTGACGCCACATCAAAGATTTTTTGAGATAGTTCTCTCCATCTCTCGTCCCGAAGAAGGTGATGCTCCAAGATCGTTTCCGGAACCCTTTGCACCAAACTTTCGAGACTTCGCAAACCTCGCTGTATGTATTCTTCTGGCACTCTAAACCCAGACAGATAGGTCGGCGGTCCACCAACAATGACCAACCGAGGGCTTTCCGCAACAATCATTTCCAACGTAGGTTCGAACATAGGACCTTGAACATCAGAAGCAAATAAGACCCTCTCATCTCCGCATTCAATAGTAGTCATTAGGACCCAGCCCAATTCGGAGTTTTCATGCCCGTGGAAGACAGGGTCAGAAAACCTTAGCTTCGTGGCTCCAAACTCAAAGGTCGTTCCATCCGCGACCTCAAGCCTCATCGCATATTTCCCGCCAGTCTTCTTAAACATCCATCCTCGGCGCCTCTGGCTAAAGTTTGTCAAGGTTCGATAATTCTTGACGAGAACCAGCTTCCCTTCGTAGATTCCTTTTGCAACTCCTCCAGAAGACCAGTTGCAGAACCAGTCTGTAAAAGAGGGGGTATGATGGTCGAAATGATAATGACTCACTGTAACCACATCTGCCTTCTCTGCGGCTTTTGCGATTTTCTCACGACAAATAGCCATCGCTTTGTACTCTTTGGGATGTGGGGGAAATCGGAATCGATTGGGACCCAAGGAGGCTCCCGCGTCTAATAGAACCCGTACATCCGGTGTTTCAACGTAAGTGCACATGGATCTTACGCCGAAACTCTCCTCCGCTAGAGGAACGACTTCGATTTTGGTTGCCATCTCTCCTCCACTTATAATTCTTTCGCTATATGCTTTTATGTGAGGCCAGCGCTAGTTTTGATGGTGGGCGATGACGACTCTGGCCCCGCTGAGTAATGATTGAGATCTTGAGTGCGAGAGCCCGCCATTAATCCCTCTTTGATGGTTCTGTGTGGCTTCATGCCAGACAGCAGTTTCACTATTCTCTCTGTTCGGTTTTCTTTTTAATAGACAAAAATCATAAATCAGCGTGCCTCAATTCACGAGTAGAGGTTTACTCATGCCTGCATCTTTCAGCGTCTTCAAAGATGAGACTCGCCTGGACATCAATTACGTTCCTTCCTCCCTACCGCATAGGCAAGCTCAACTCAGATTCTTACACCAATTGTTCCGCTTCGCTATCGAGGATCCTGGAGAGATGACTCAACGAGTGTTGATCGTTGGAAATGTTGGAACCGGAAAGACAGTCATCTCACAGCGTTTCGGCTTCGACATAACAAAGGAGGCTGAGAAGAGAAAGATAAACCTCAACTACGTTCACGTTAATTGCCGCGAGTGCAAAGGGAGCCTCTTCATGATCCTCCAACGAGTCATTCTGAAATTTATTCCAAATTTTCCTAGGCGCGGCTACTCAGCGGAGGAACTCCTACAGACGCTCATGCAGATTCTTGATGAAAGAAATACCTATCTGATTTTATGTTTAGACGAGTTGGAGGCTCTTATTCGAAGCGAAGGGTCAGATCCCGTTTACAGTCTCACCCGTGTCCAAGAGGAACGCCTAAATGCTCCACAAAGACTCTCTCTCCTCTGCATCCTTCGCGAACCCGCATACCTAAAGGAGCTGGATCCGAGCACAAGAAGTACGCTTCAACGCAACCTTATTCACTTTGAGGAGTACTCGAAACCGCAGCTTCAGGATATTCTTAACGACAGGGTGGACCTTGCATTCAGAAACGGAACAGTCTTCACGCCGACGGTTGAACTCGTTGCGGAATTGGCTTCCATGGAAGGAGGGGACGCACGATATGCAATTGAGCTTTTGTGGAGAGCTGGCAAATATGCTGACGCTTCAAACATGAAGGAGGTTTCTCCAGAATGCGTTCGGAAAGCTGCTACCACCGTTTACCCAGTCGTTGGAAAAGAGGTGATCTCATCCCTTAACCTTCATGAAAAACTCCTCTTGCTTGGCGTTGCAAGACATTTCAAGCAAGCCAGCACCGTTTACATGTCCATGGGAGAAGCAGAAGACGCGTACGCAATTGTTTGCGAAGAGTATGGCAAAAAACAGCGAGGACACACGCAACTCTGGAAGTATGTAAACGAACTCTCAGCCTTGGGTATAATCAAGACAGAACTTTCCGGCGTGGGCCAGCGAGGGAAGACCACCTATATTAGCTTGCCAAAGATTCCAGCCTCAGAGTTGGAACAAGAGCTGACTAAGGCACTCCACACAAAAAGGAGGTAGAGAAAAGGCATGCAGATTGAAGACGTCTTCTCTTCCAAAGGACGCGTCAGAATTCTTAGAATATTAGCCGAGATAGGAGAGCTTAACATCTCTGAGATTGCTCGAAGAGCAGGACTTAACTACGCAACGACGAATCAACACTTGTTGACACTCGAAAACGCTAATCTCATTCGCCACAAAAAGTTTGGAAGAATTCGTATCTTCCGTTACAATGATGAGAATCCCAGAGCAAGGATGATAAGAGAACTAATGGATTTTTGGGAACAAACAAATAAGCCCTAAATAAATCATGAATAGACTCTGGTGGCAAGTTATGTCGATGGTAGATGTCACAAAGAAACCGGAAGTCTACCGTGAAGCAACAGCAACTGGGTCAATTAGACTGAAACCAGAAACTGTTCGGTTGATCAGAGAAGGAAAGATTGAGAAGGGCGACCCTTTCAATGTAGCTAAAGTTGCTGGTATATTGGCAGCGAAAAATACGAGTTCCATGATTCCGCTTTGCCATCCTCTCCCCTTAACTAATGTGGAAATTGGAGTGAAGATCGTTACTGAATCTGAGGTAGCGGTGGAGACAACTGTGAAGACTAGAGCGCAGACAGGAGTTGAGATGGAAGCGCTAGTTGCGACTGCTGTGGCGTTGTTGACAGTTTGGGACATGACGAAGCAATATGAAAAAGATGCAAGCGGTCAGTATCCACATACCTTCATAGAAAACATACGTGTCGTTCATAAGGTGAAGGGAACGAGCAGATGAGCGAAACAGCCCTTAGGCACAAGGCTGAGGCACCGAAGAAGCTGAGTTTTGCGGTCATCGTCTGCAGTTCCTCTCGCTATACAGAGCTCAAGGCAAGAAATCCCGTTGATGATCCGTCCGGTGATCTGATCGTTGAGACTCTACAAAGGAGTGGTCATAGAGTGCTCTCTAGGGAGATTCTGCCTGACGACGGAGTGTTGATAGAGAAACATGTTGCCAAAGCCATAGGATCAGAAGGGATTGATGCAATCATCGTGTGCGGTGGAACGGGGATTAGCCCTAAGGACGTGACGATAGAGGCGGTGAGGCCTTTGTTGATCAAGACCCTGCCAGGTTTTGGAGAGTTATTTAGGAAGCTGAGTTTTTGTGAGATTGGCTCCGCGGCTGTCTTGACTCGTGCCTTAGCTGGTGTGGCAGATCATGGGAAGGCTGTTTTCTGTATTCCTGGCTCGCCTCAGGCTGCAAAGCTTGCTTTGGAAAAGCTTATCTTACCAGAAGCGGGTCACATACTGAAACATTCCCGCGAAGAATAGGTTTCCAGCATGATCTATGACGACTACGGGCGCCCAACCCTCAACCTACGGATATCAGTCACGCAGAAGTGCAACCTGCAATGCCCATATTGCCACAAGGAAGGGGAAACGTCTCCCTTAACCGAAATGTCTGTGGATGAGATTGAACGCATAGCCCACGTAGCGCTTCAACTTGGCATCTCCAACATAAAACTAACAGGAGGAGAACCCCTCATGCGCCCAGAAATCGTGCAGATCGTTGAGGGCATTTCCAATCTTCGGGGCCTTCGGGATTTGTCCATGACCACGAATGGGACTCTTCTAGCGCCTTTAGCAAGGAGACTCCGTAAAAGTGGCTTAATGCGAGTAAATGTGAGCATTCCCACTTTGGACGCTAACACTTTTCGGAGTGTGACTGGTGGTAACTTGCGGGACGTGATAGAAGGGATCAAAGAGGCTGTGGAAGCTGGGCTGTACCCAGTGAAGTTGAATATGCTCTTGTTACGGCGTATCAACGATAGAGAAGTTGAAAGAATGATCATGTTTGCCGAGCATGGTGGCACGATTCTGCAGTTGATTGAGTTGGAGCCCATGAATATCGATGAGGCATATTATAGGCGCCATCACATTGTGCCGAATGGGATAGAAGAAGAACTTGAGAAGCGGGCTGTGGAAGTAAGGACCCGCAAGGACATGCAGGACCGGAAAGTATACTTCCTGCCCCACGTCAAAGTAGAGGTGATACATCCTATTGAGAACACTGAGTTCTGCGCCCATTGTACTCGCATTCGAGTTACCAGTGACGGAAAACTGAAACCCTGCCTGATGAGAAACGACAACCTGGTCGACATCCTAACGCCGCTGCGTAGCGGAGCTGACGACGACCAATTGAAACAAATGTTCGTCAAAGCCATCAAAAGACGTGAACCATACCACAAGATAATTAAGATCACGGCTTCTTAGAGACCTCTTTCTGCAACGTTTCCTTTATGAGAACAGCGAACAGAATTGTGCTTGGAATACCTGCAAGTATGGATGCGTAGAAGACATACTTCGGATATATCTCAAAGGCATAATACGAAACGAGAAGCCCTCCCAACGCTGGTCCTATCACCGCAGCTGCCTGATCAATAGCCCTAAAGACTCCAAGAGCAGTTGCACGATATTCTTTGTCAACAAGCTCGGTCGGTAGCGTCATGGATGAGGCTGACTCTAGGCCTACAGTGCATCCAGATATAGCTTCTATGATTATTATATGATAAAACGCATTTGCTTGGGTCATAGCCAACGTGGTTAGCGGTCCTACGATCAACCCCATTAGTATAAGAGGTTTTCTCCCCATTTTGTCTGACAACATTCCACCGGGGATCTGCGTAATGGCCATGCATACGCTGAAAACCGTTGAAGATATGCCGATCTGCAACTCGTTCATACCAATCACTTTCTGATAAAAGAAGAGATAGTACATCCCAGCGATGTTGAAGGAGATGCCCGACAGCAAACTAAAAACAATGTAAACCCTTGTGCTGGTGCTGGAGTTCCATGTTAATTTGATCTTCTCTGCGAAGCCAAGACGGTTTCTACGACTCTCGGCTACGTTGGAGGGTAACTGTCCTTCAACTTTCGTTTCTTCAAGAAACATTAGTCTTGACAATGCTACGCTGAAGAGGATTAGAGACGCTATGAGGAATAGAAAACGGTAGTTCCCTCCAAGCGAGATGTACCCTCCAAGAACTGGTGCAATTAGCCCGCCTATCCCCAGAATGAAATAGAACGTTGCGAACCCAGTCGCTCTTTTTTTGGCTGACACACTCTCGGAAACCATTGCCTGCGCGCCTGGTTGATAGAGCATAATCCCGAGTTGTGTAATGATGAGCAAAAGAACCGCTATATACCACGAGTTCACCCAGAATAAAGGAAAGAGCGCGGCCGCGTACACTAGCCCTCCTGTGACTATGAGCGTTTTTCTTCCGTAGATGTCTGCGCCGTGCCCACCAACTACCTGGATTGAGGCTCTTGCGGCTGCAAGTATAGATGAGATTCCGCCAAACAGGGCGATTGAGACTCCAAGGCTTTCGAAGTATAGCGGTAGGAACGTGCCGTAGAGGGGCATTGCTATGTTAAGGAATATCGCTGATATGCCCATGACTAGGATATTCCTCTCCGCGAAGACGCTCGCTACGGACTTTAAAGCTCTCAACTTGCATGCCCTAGACTGAATTTGGCCTACAGCCCATTAGAAATCAAGTATATTAAAGATTCGGCTGCTCTCTTGACATTTTACCATAAAAAGGCAACAATCGAGCTCTCGAACGGAAGCCTGAAACTTATCGGTTTCTGTGTAAAGAACCTTTACAACTACTTGGCGCCGTTGGGCATTAAATATTCTACCATGTCATTATCTAAGTCAAGCCATTCTGCAATGCCCTTTGCCATCTCTGGGTTATTTTCAGCGATCACTCTTAAGTATGGTAAAACCTCGTTTGCCGCTCTACTGGAAGACATGTGGCATCTCTTCCTGATTTTCATGCCTATCTTCGACAGCATCTGCCGTTCACTCCTGGTCCCGGACAGCCATCGTATTCGCTCTGGAAATCGAAACGGAACCCATCCAGAAGGCTTAGACCTTTCCCTCGACATAGCCACGCCAGCGGTCATAAAATCAATAACATAACGTAGTAGACTCCAGTTCTGCGTTGTTCTGATTCGCCCCATATATAAATCGGCTAGAGCTAAGTAGTCCATAGCCTTAGCCAAGTCATGGGGATCAGTGAGCTGATAGGGCACGTTCTCATAGATCCATTGAAAGAGCATGTCTCGATCAACATCAGCCTGGTCAGTAGCTCTCTTGGCTTCTCGGCAATCCTTAGAATAAAAAATAGTCCTTAAAACATTGAAGATCACGTCTTTGCGATTACGTTCAGCCAACCACTGAACATCCTCGTAGGCAAGTCGCTTCCGACCCTGGGCTAGAGCTTGCAGGTCGTTAACAGCAGACCGGACATCACGCCCGGAGCGATCAGCTAAAAACTTCAAAGACTCCTCATCAACATTGATGCCCTCACGTGCACAGACCATCTTAAGATGATTCATGACCTGGCGAATGGTCGGCTTCTTGAACTCGACGAGAAGACAATATCTACGAAGCGTTCGAAACCTTGGGTCATAAGCGTTATTCGCTACGAGTACAACTGGGCACTTAGCTGCTTTGACGATTTCAGTGACAGCTCGCAGACCACCCCTATCAGAGGTTCCAGTGATCCCATCTAACTCGTCCAGTAAAATCAACCGTCTGCCACCGAGCAGAGTGCCGTACTGAGAAGCCAAGCCAGCAAAGCGTTGAACTGCATCAGCTGTTCGGTAGTCGCTCGCATTCTTCTCCACCAGTTCCAACCCTAGATCGTTGGCTAGTGCTTCGACACAAACAGTCTTTCCTATTCCAGGTGGACCATGCAAGAAAGCCGCCCTCTTCTTGGGGACGCCCTCGCTCCACGACTTAACCCACTCAGTGAACTTGCGGATTGACTCAGCATTCCCGACAACCTCCGACAAGGTTCTGGGCTTATACTTCACAGTCCAAGCGGCGTACAAACGAGCCCTAACCGCCCCTCTGAACCTCGTATCCAGCCTGCGCTAATCGCGCGAGGAGAGCACTTAACTGAACCTCTTCGTCGGCACCTTGAACCAAACGGAAGTCAACCTCTCCGATGACGTCTGCGAGCTTGACCTTCCAGTTCTCCGGAAGTTGCGAACGGAAGATCTCGATGTGAATCTGCCGGATTATGTCGCTTCCAGCAACTCCATACTTCAAAATCATGTCTCTCAACTTCTCTCTGGCGCCTATGAAATCGCCCTTCATAGCCGTAGTGATCATGTCTCGGACATCTACGGGATTCGCCCTACCAATCACCGAGTAAACAGTCTCATCGTCGATGGACCTACCTAAAGAAGCTGCAGCCTGCAGACTATTAACCGCTCTGCGTAAGTCTCCCCCAAAAGCGTCGTAAATAGCGTCTAGGCCCTTATCGGTCATCTTAACCTTCTCCTGCTCAATTATGTACTGAAGATAGGCGTCATGATCCTCTCTCTTCAGATACGCAAACCGGAATGGCGCACATCGTGACTGGATGGGCTCAATGATCTTTCCACTGTAGTTCGCTATGAGGATGAAACGACAAGTCTCCGTGAAACGTTCCATAGTCCTACGCAAAGCTTGCTGCGCATCTGAAGTCATATTGTCAGCCTCATCTAGAATCAAGATCTTAAAGGGAATTTCACCAATTGACCTAATCCGAGCAAAGGTCTTCACCGTTTCTCTGACAACGTTTATCCCCCGCTCGTCGCTCGCATTCAACTCCATCAAATGTTCTCGATAGCCTTCGCCATAAAGGTCATGAGCCAAACAGAGAGCAGCTGTAGTCTTGCCCGTTCCAGGCGGACCAGCAAAAATGCAATGAGGAATATTTCGCGTTTCAGCGAAGCTCTTCAATCGCTCAACTATTTCCCTTTGGTTCACCATCTCTTTGAGAGTCTTGGGGCGATATTTCTCAGTCCACATTTCGAAACTCAATTGGTCAACCCCTTTGACGTATTAGAAACGTAGTCATAATAAAACAATATCTGCTTCGCATGTCCAGATTAGATCCTACATTTTGACTAGTGAACCCACGTTTCTAATATTAGATTCTAGAACCGTACTCTCATTTTTTGACGGCGCACTGAGCTCCATCAGACCTGGGCACGGGAGAAGAGATAAGTCCCGAGACTCACCATCAAAGCGTTGAAGCCACTCACCACTCCTAAACTAATCAACCATCCAAGCGGTCCTAGAACGGACGATCCTGCACCCAGTAGACACCACCGTAGCAGTTCGACCCCGTAAAACATGGGGTCAAACAACATTGCGACCTGAAGAGGGAATGGCACCACGTCAATAGGGAAGAAGACTCCTGATAGCATGAACAGCGGCCACATTACAAATGTCGACAGCAACTGAAACGCATGAAAATCGTTCAGAGTTGAGCCGATTGCAACACCGAGACCGACAAAGCCTGCTGTGATGAGGAGCATTACACCTACGGCCACGACTGCCCCTACTACCAACGCGATTGTTGGCGTGAAGGCCCCCATAATCCCGGCGACCAACATTAATATTATTCCTTGGATTGACGCGGTTGCCGCTCCACCCAGTATTTTCCCGATGATTATGCTGGTCCGGCTGACGGGCGCGACGAGCATCTCTTTCATGAAGCCAAACTGTCGGTCAAAGATTACGGAGACGCCAGAGAACACAGAACCAAAGAGGAGCCCCATACCTATGATGCCAGGCGCTAAATATGAGAGATAACTGATGTTGCCAAATCTGCCGATGAAGCCCCCGAGCCCCAAGCCAAAGATGGCCAAGAAGAACAAGCTCTGTGCCACCGATGAGATTATTCGTGCCTTAGCTCGCCAATAGCGTTTCAATTCACGTAACAAAACCACGTAGATTGCTTGTCCAGACAATGGTTGTACCATTTCACACTCCACCCTCTATCACTTGGACTTCTCAGCCCCTGACCCGTCGGCCACGGGCTTGTTGGACGATTCGGTGACGCCGCATCATCTCCACTAGGCTACCTCGTTCGTCACGGATGTTTCTGCCAGTCACTGATAGAAAGACGTCGTCAAGGGTAGGTTTATGCAGCTCCACCGACTCGAGGACCACGCCAGCATCCGTAATCAGCTTAACAATCTCTGGGATTCGATGTCCGCCATCATCTACCAACAAGTTCATACGTTTTGACCCTCCATCGGGATCGCTGTGACCGTTTTCACTAGGCAGACCATGTGCCAGCATTTGTTGCACATGCTTGGGCATTTTGCCACCGCTTTCAATGCCGCCCGAATTCATCCCAGGCAGCATTCCCCCCATTCCAACGCCGCCAGACATCCCTCGCATCATCTGCATCATGCGACTCATCGTGGCATACGTATTGCCAGAAGCAACCAGATCTATGCGGCGTACCCAATCCCTTTTCTCCAAGATCGGACGGATTTTCCCTATTGCACCCGGATCACTGAAGGCCAAACTCACAACATCTCCTTCCAAACGCGCCTTCAGCTCATCAGGCGTGTCTAGCGCAACGACCTTGCCGAAGTCTATGATTAGTATGCGTCCACAGAGGTAATCAGCTTCTTCCGTGTAGTGTGTAGTCAGAATGATTGTGACATTCTTGTTCTGGTTTAGGCGTTGGATGTGTTCCCAGATTGAGCGTCGGGTCTGAGGATCCAAGCCTAGCGTCGGTTCATCCAAAAATAGGACCCGAGGATGGTGGAGTAGCCCCCTAGCGATCTCTAGTCGGCGTTTCATGCCGCCGCTGTAAGTCTTTACAAGGTCGTCGGCACGATCAGTAAGCTGAACCAACTCCAACAGCTCCTTGATCCGTTGCTGCCGCACATCTCGCTTAAGTCCATATATACGCCCGTGGAAGTCCAAGTTCTCACGGCCAGTCAATTCCAAATCCAGTGTTGGGTCTTGGAACACGTAGCCTATACTGCGCCGGACAGCGTCTGGCTCTGCGAGGATGTCACAGCCATTCACTGTAGCGGTGCCGCTGGTCGGTCGCAATAGTGTCGACAGCATGTTCAGAGTGGTTGTCTTACCTGCTCCATTGGGACCGAGGAATCCTAAAATTTCGCCTTCTTTTACATCGAAGCTTATTTCATCTACTGCTCTAACTTTGCCGTTGAAGATCTTGGTTAGGGCTTTGACTTCAATGATGCTAATTTCGCTCAAGCCTCCCATTACCTACACACGTGCGCGCTCCAGTTTGCTGCATATTTTATCGCTTCCACCTTTCAACACAGTTGGCATTTTTATTCGTATCTCAATGCTTCCACTGGTTTGAGTCTTGAAGCTCGCCAAGCGGGATAAAGCGCAAAGATTACGCTGATTATCAAACCGAACGCGAAGGCTCCCAAGATTACTGTTGGAGTCAAAACAGGCACAATTGTCATTCCACTTGCGGCTGCAGCGCGGTTTCCGGCTTGCATAGGGCCCCCTCCGCTAAAGACTCTCG
>Ga0209636_10001968_pt1 | contig 20770 bp, 21 predicted proteins | sample DeeMarSWOR152_54_FD_187464 | JGI IMG/M metagenome (GOLD analysis project Ga0209636, IMG submission 187464) | Marine sediment microbial communities from White Oak River estuary, North Carolina - WOR-1-52-54 (SPAdes) (version 2) | ecosystem: Environmental > Aquatic > Marine > Intertidal zone >...
AGGAGGTCGATAATCTCCTCCACAGTCTGGCGGTGCTCGATTTCCTCCGTAAGTGCCCAGCCGAAGTATAACGCACCACTGATGAAGCTTTGATTCATAAGCACGTGTCGGGCAGCCATAATGTTATCTTGGGTGGCTAGCCCAGTGTAGAGCTCGATATTTTGAAAGGTTCTCGCAATGCCGAGTTTAGCCAGCTTATCCGGGCGTATTCGGGTAATTCTTTGCCCCTCGTAGTATATCTCACCTTTTTGAGGTTTGTAGAAGCCATTTATGCAGTTGAGGAGGGCGGTCTTGCCGGCACCATTAGGCCCGATAATGGCCAGTATCTCGTTATCCCTGATATCCATGCTCACATCAGCAAGGGCACTGACACCGCCAAAGCTAAGTGAGAGGTTGTCAATCCGTAATTTGACTTGTCTATCAGTTCCCACCTATCATAGTCTCCTACCCAGTCCCATGCTCATCCCTCTGTTAATTAGTCCCATTAAATAGGAACAGCCCTGTCCTGTGCAATGAGTGTATCTCTGTAGTCAGTTGCCCTACAGTCTAGCGGACCATCACATCTCAGATTCCTACCCAGTCGTTTTGCTTTCCTCTTAAGCATCTTCGCCGTTTCCTTGCTAAGACTCTCAACGTACTTTCTACATCCCGTGCATCTTATACTCCAATCTTTGTAAACTATTATTGTCACATCATCATCCACGGCATCACAATAAATCGTTGTTGCTGTTATCTGCCAATTTACCACTCTGGTATTCTCCTCCCGTTAACCTCTATGGTGAGTGTAGAGTCAGGTTCCTAATCGGATTGCGTTCAAACATTGGTTGTTTTTCAGCTCAACTGAAGGGATCTTACGTCGCCCCCCCTCTCTCTTGTCAAGTGGGGTGCCACTTTTCTGGATAAAAAGTCGCTCTTGATGAGGGCGAGCATAGGGAAATTGGGGCGATTTGTACACACGTATCCAGCAACGCTCAGGTCCCATTTTGAAGATCAGCTAATAACGGATTCGGGATAGTCCATATGCATATAGAGATGGCCATCCGACACAGGGATCTGAGAGTCGGAATAGTCGACATATTGCTCGGAGCTCTCAGGTGGCGTGTTAGCCCTGGGCGGTAGCCTGGCCTTCACATCCCACAATTCCAGATGCTTGGGTATTTTCTTTATGACCTCCTCGTCCTCAATAAAGCTTATAATCCGCATTCGGCCTTGGCACTTCGGACAGGTAAGGAGGTCCATCTCGTAGATCTTCTGAATAAGCCTCGCCCGGTTCTTTCGGTAGTCCTTTGATGATCCGTCCGGTTCCTCCAGTATGCAGGCTATGAGGTCACCCTGGTCTCCCTTTTTCCCTTTACCCCGGGAAATGTTACTTTAGTATCCATAATAGCGGACCATCTCTTCTCCCTTTTTGGGCACATAGGAGCACATGGCCGTTCACCCTGTTAAGCAGAAGAAATCAATCTCAATTTATTCTCTACTCGTCATAGCGATTTACTAAGAGGATGCAAATGGTCCCTACTTATGATTTAACAGGGCAGGGCCACTCCAGGGCATCAAAGGACTTCTCTTCTTTTCTGTCCTTTGAACGATAGATGGCCCTGGGTCTTCGGGGATATAAGTCATTCTCTCCTGTGAGAAAGGGGCGGGGGATGCGAAACTTGAGATTCTTGGTTGGTACTTCACTCTAGGCTTTCGATAATAATCTCAGTGGCGAGCCTAGCACCTATCCCCGGTACTAGACTGCACTTTTCAAAACCCTTCGCCCTTGCGAAGGCCTCCATGTTTTCTTCGCTGGCCGCGGGATCCATATAACGTCCAAATATCACGTCTTCCTGTATCTTAGGGCACAGTACAGAACCTAATTCCTCTTCAAAGCGGGGCATAAATTTCCGGGCAGCAATTATAGTTGCACCAGTACGTTCAAAATCCAGCAGGTCCTCACTGCCAAAATAGAGCCCAAAGGCAATCAGACCCCCGGTTACGCCGCCACACATCCACCCAGTCCCACCGAAGCCAGGAAATGCGGACAAGGCTTTAATAATCTCCATATTGCCCAGACCAAATTCTTCCATCACGGCAAGAGCGGTACCCTTGGGACAGTTACGGCTAAAAAAATTATATTCCTCGCCCCGCCGCTGAACGCGATTCAGGATTTGCTGCTTATTAGCCAAAATCTCATCCCGGTTAAGTTTCTTCGTGGGGATCCCCTCTGCAGCCAGTTTCTTAATTCTGGCGTCAATGGCCGGTACATCCCAGACTCTTTCCGCCAGTTCCTGTACCCTTGTCTTTAGTGCCTCATAGTCTGCCATAGCTTCTAGTCACCTCCCTTTCAATTATTTTGTAACGACACGCGCAAGTGGCTCCAGCCTCAGACGTATCACCCGCCGTAAAGAGCTTGGAAAACGTGCACCTGGACTCCGCACCGTATTTTATCATCCGCTTTTAGTATTCGGCCTTCCATAACAACCACTGCCCCTTGGCATTCTGAGATTCCCAGCAGGACGAGAAGGCCTTTGGCCGTCGCCCCATCTGGAATCTCAACCTCAATACCCTGTGTATGTTGGTAACCGGGGAAACGCTGGCTTAAAGTCCCGTATAATTTGACCCTCATCTTCATTCTTGATTTCCGTTAGAAATCAAAGGTACTGTCAATCTCCTCGTCACTGATGACAAAGACCGTGTTGTGGGGGGGTAGGGGTTCTTCGTAGTAAAACCTGGGCAATCGATCGTCCTGATTCGTAAACCCCGCCCTTCTGTTGAATTCCCTCTCTGCCTTCAATACCCGGATACCCATGCCAGGGATATCGTCCGGTCCAAGCTGCGTGCCGAATTTGGCATTGATGACCTTCAGAAAGGCCTCACCTCCCTCGGGAGTGGTCAGGGCGACAACCGCCATGAAGCACAGTCCCGTGCAGTCAGCAGCGGCCGTGGCGATCTGAAGGTTTCTGGAGGTCTCAACCTGTCCTTCCTTTTTCAACGGATCGAGCTGTTGTGTTAAATAGGCTCCCACCACGTTTCCCGCCGTGTGATCGGCACCCATGGGTGAGGTAGCAAAGGTAACGCCATGACCCAGCATAGCCCTCGGATCATACGCGGCAATGCTCTGGCCCTTGACCACGGGAACCCGGGTGTGGCTGAAATGCTTGCCTACCGCAGCAGGGCCGTTTCCAAGGATCTTACCGAATTCCGTGCCCTTGCCAATCTCTTCTACCATCTCTATGGCAGCCTCTCTATCCCCAAACTCCTTATACCCAGCATCCATGGCAACGGCAACGGCCACCCCTGTGCTCATAGTGTCAACGCCAATGTCATCGCACAGATTATCGAGTCGGGCGATCGTGTCCAGATCATCAATGCCGGTCATGCCGCCCATTGACCAGATGGTCTCATACTCCAAGGAACCGGTTACATACTTCCCCTGTTTATCCACAAATTCATTGGAGCAATGGACGATGCACTGGGCGCAGCCCATATGGCTCGTATTTCCGCCCCGTTCCTGGATAAGCTTGGCCATAGCCTCCCCACTGATCTTCTCCCAACCCTCCAAAACGCCCTTTCGAGCGTTGTAACTGGGAAAGGCCCCCATTGAATTGACAGGGGCCACGAGGCCGGCGGTCCCCAGCTCAGGCATCACTTTACCGCTCATATGGTCCTCTCTTATGGCCTTTGCAACGGCCTTTGCTGCTTCCTTGAAGGTCTCAGGATCGGCAATGGCGTCCGCGCTCTTTCCGCCCTGATCTACAACCACGGCTTTAAGCCCCTTGGCTCCCATAACCGCACCCAAGCCACCTCGACCTGCGGCGCGGCAGGGACGGCCATCGATGTCAGAAGACTGTATGGAAGCTGCGGTCAGCTTATACTCACCAGCCGGCCCGATACAGAGCACCGAGGTCTTCTTTCCGTAGGCCTCAAGGAGCTTTTCCACGACTTGGTAAGTTCGCATTCCTTTGTACCCTTGAGCTGGAACAAGGCTCGCGTTACCCTGCTTGTCGATCCTGAGGAAGCTGAGTTCCCCTTCCGGCGCTTGCCCTTCTATAACGACCGCAGTAATCCCCAAACCACCTAAAGCCGCCGCAACGGTACCCCCCGCATTGCTCTCTTTGATTGTCCCTGTCAGCGGGCTTTTGGCCCCTATGGATATTCTGCTGGTATTTACCAGAGGTGTGCCGCTTAAAAAACCCGGGGCAACAATGAGCTTATTTTCCGGTCCCAGGGGATCACATTTTGGCGGCACCTCTGCGTTGATCATGATTGATGTAAGGCCCCTGCCGCCAAGCCCCATGTAATCCTGTGGCACATCTTCAATATTAATGGTCTTTTCGTTCATGTTCACCCTTATCAACTTCATAACTCCCTCCTTTCTTTGTTCACCTGAATCCATCAAGTGTTTTTTCCGTTTTGATTCCAGGCATGTCTTGACCGCGCCCAGGACAGGGGTTTGATTTATAACTAGTATAATTTCCAGAAGGTTTTACTATCTTCCTGCCACTAATGGCATAATGGTGATAAGCCATCATTCTTTATCAATTAGCTGTTTATCTTACCTCGCATTGTTAGCAGGAGGCATTACATTACAGACCCAAATATGCCTTTCTCATGAGCTCTTCTTGTAGAAGCTGTTTACTGTCTCCTGCTAAGATAACACGCCCATTTTCCAGCACGTATGCCCCATCAGCTATCTCCAGGGTTTGTTGGACATTCTGCTCAATCAGGAAAATGGCAATGCCTTGGTCGCGGAGCCCCTGTATGATGCGGAAGATTTCGTCCACCAATAGCGGTGCCAGACCACATGACGGCTCATCAATGATGCACAGTCTCGGCCTTGACATTAGACCCCGGCCCATAGCTAACATTTGCTGTTCGCCACCGCTTAATGTTCTGGCTAATTGCCCTTGTCTTTCTTCTAATATGGGGAAGAGTTGATAGACCTTATCAAGGGTTTCTTGCCTATGTTTCCACACACATTTAGTATAGGCACCCATCTCCAGGTTTTCACGCACCGACATAGCGGGGAAAAATTTTCTCCCTTCGGGTATATGCGAAATGTCCAGTTCCACAATGGCGTGAGGTTTTAGCCCATCTATTCTCTTGTCAAGGAACTCTACACTCCCTGATGCTGGATGCAGCAAACCGGATATACTATTAAGAAGTGTCGTTTTACCGGCTCCATTGGTGCCAACCAAGGCGACTATTTCCGCCTCGTCGATTTTTAAAGAAACGCCCCATAATGCCTGAATCTTGCCATAAAAAGTATCTATGTTGCTAACTTCCAGCATGAGTCCTCTCTCCTAAATAAACCTTGATAACGGTTTTTCTGGTGGCAATCTTCTGTGGCGTTCCTTCGGCAATCTTTACACCATGATGGAGTACCATAATCCGTTCACACACGTTCATGATTGCTTTCATGACGTGCTCGATCATAATAACGGTAATCCCCTTATCCCGAATCGTGGTTACCAATTCCATGGCCTGGGCTAACTCAGTGGGGTTTAACCCCGCCATCATTTCATCGAGCAATAATAGTTCTGGCTTGGTGGCTAACGCTCTGGCCACTTCAAGTCGCTTCTGGTTGGCCAGGGTCAGGTCTTAGCAGGAGTCCCTTTCACTGCTAATAACCCCACAAACTTTAATAACTCTGTGGCTTCTCTTACGGCATCCGTTGATGACATACCCGGTGACGTTCCGAAATACGAACCCAGTACGACATTGTTAAGAACCGGCATATCAGCGAAAACTTTTACCGTTTGAAAGGTTCTCGCCACTCCCATCCTACAGATTTTATACGGCCTTAAGCCGGTAATGTTTTCGCCCTTAAATCTTATTGTCCCTGATTTGGGAACAAGAGCAGCCGATATTAGATTAAACAGCGTGGTTTTACCAGCTCCATTGGGACCAATCAGACCGAGGGCTTCACCTTGTTCCACATTGAAGTCCACGTCTGATAACGCGGCTAACCCTCCAAAATACTTGGTCACCCCTTCACCCTCAAGTATCCGCATATCTCGCTCCCGAAATTCGTCTCCGCAATTCTTGTACCAATCCAACCAGTCCATCGGGCAGGTATAAGATAGCGACCACCATTATAATGCCAAAAATGAGCATATAGTGATAGGGGAACCTGGTTATCAGAAATTCCTCCAGGTAGGTAAAGATAGCCGCGCCTATTACAGGACCGTAAAGCTGTCCCATGCCGCCAAAGATGGCCATCAGAACCGGCATAAAAGAATAGAGTGGATTAAAGGCGATGTATGGGTCAATATACGTCCATTTTGTGGCCATGACGGCCCCGGTTGCCCCCATGAAAAAAGCGCTGATGGCAAAGGTGATAGCCTTCACCATAGTTACATTAACCCCGGCGTGGGCAGCTGCGTCCTCCTCCTGACCGATACTCTGCAAGGCCAACCCCAATTTAGAGCGTCTGATAAGGTAGGTGGTAAGCATTAATATCACAAAAATAATCAGCATGAGGTAATAAACAGTCGTGTTATCTACTATGATAACTATTCTGCCACGCCTGCCCATTACAGTACACTCCCAAAACAGGAGAAGATGCCTGATGAACTCAACGAGTCCGAAAGTGAAGATGGCAAAATAGATGCCCCTTAGCCTCAGAGTCAAAGCACCGACGAGCAGGGCAAGACAGAAACTGGCTAGGCCACCAATACCGATAACGGCAGGTAAGGGTAATGCTTTCCCCAGTATAGCTGAAGTATATATGCCGACCCCAAAAAATGCCGCCGGCGCCAAGGAGATGTAACCAGTAGGACCGGAAAAAATAGCCCAACTCACCGTAATGACGACATACATGAAGATGCTGCTGAGTAATACAACCGTATAACGCGGGGAATAGAGGGGTGAAGTAGCTAACAGGATCAAGATTAATAAGAGTGACCCCAGCAAAAAGGATCTTTTAGAGAACACTCTTACAATATCCATTTCTCTATTTTCCCAAAATGCCTGTTGGCTTCACTATGAGCAGGACTATGAAGAGCATATAGTAGGCAGCCAATGATAAGGCTGGCTGCCAATGGGATACTATGCTGCCAACAAGACCCAGCACAAAACCCCCGATAAAACTGCCAGGGATACTGCCCAACCCGCCCAAAACGACCACTATGATGGCAATTACAGTAAATTGGAAACCCATAGTTGGTTGAATAGAGAAGCACATGCTCATAAGTGCGCCGCCAAAACCAGCCATCAAAGCACCAAGGCCAAAGCATATTGCCAGCACCTGGTCGATGTTGACCCCCATGAGTCCAGCGGTCCCCGGGTCTTGGGCTGCTGCCCTGATCGCTTTCCCCAGGCGGGTACGGGCTAAGAAGAGATAAAAGACGAAACCTATGACCATTGCAAATCCAAGGGTTACCAGACGATTGGCGGCAAATATCGCTCCCCCTATATTGACCGAAGAATCTAAGTAAGTATACCCCTTTACTGCATTACCCCATATCAATATAGCTATATTCTGAATGATAAAGAGAAGACCGAAAGAGGCTAACATGGATTTACCCTCAAAGGCAGCTAATGATGCTGATGAGCTTCTAAGGCGTGTGAGCAAAGTCCTATGAAGCAGAAAACCTATTATCAGTGTAATAGGACCACAAATGGCCAGAGAAACCAGCGGGTTAACCCCAAAGGCTGTATAGAGCATCCAGGTGATGAAAGCCCCGAGCATCATAAATTCGCCATGAGACACGTTGAGCACCCGGGCAACGCCATACTGCAGGCTGAACCCCACGGCGATCAGGGCATAGATGCCGCCCATCAATAAACCAGCAATCACAATATTCAGGATTGTTACAATCATTATGATGGCTAGCTAGTCTTGTCAATTACGGCTGCAGGCTGTCTAAAAGGCACGGAACAAATCCTCTATAAAGGAAAACCACCCTCAAGAGTTGTTATGTGTGCACCCTTTGAGACAGCCTGCTTGCCATTTTTGCTGAGTTAATTCAATTCAGTTTTACTTCTTCGGCCACGGCGGCTTGGGGAATATAGGTTTTGCAGTAGCCTTCTTCTCAGGTAAGATAACCTCCCACTCACCGTTTATCCACTGACCAATCTCCCCGGGATGACATTCCTCTGCCAAACGTTGCTTCTCATCAAACCAGGTCTTCCCCAAAGCCGTATTGAACTTCTCCGTAGCTACTATATCCCTTATCTTTTTCTGGTCCAGGGTTCCAGCCTTCTCAATAGCCTGCTCGAAAAACTGCAGCGAACCCCAATAGTATAGATTTCCCCACATATCAATTCCTGGTTCACCAAAGCGGGCGATGCTTGCATCATAGAACTCGGCGGCTGCGCGAGAAGTTTTTCGGTTCCAGGCACCACCACCTATCAGTCCCTCAATGGTTTTGGCGCCAAAAATGTCTCTAAACCAGAGAGCAAAGGGCCCAACGCTTTCGAAGAAAGCCTTTGGGTTATAGCCAAGCTCAATTGCCTGCTTGGTAATAAGGACGTTCTCACCGGGGTAGGAAAAGGAGCAAAAGGCGTCGGCCTTAGTCGCCATAGCCGCCTTCAATATGGGCGATACGTCCTGAGTCGCGAGCGCATGGCTCTTAAGCAATACTATCTTGATTCCCCTCTTCTCAAATTCTGAAAGTGCCCTATTTGAATACTCTACGCCGTGGAGGTCTTCGAGGAAGGTTATCGCCGCCGTCTTAATGCCCCACGCCACAAACTGGTCAGCCAAAAGTGGTAGCTGGGTATTGGAATAATTCAAGACTAAAAAGACGTAGGGTAGGTCTTCAACGAGCGACTCGAGGCTCTCCGCGCCCCCCTCGGCCCCCAGGAGTACGTACCCGTACTTATTGACAACAGGGGCGGCAGCAAAGAGGTATGAGGTGCTACACGGGGGGAACAGAAAGTCAACCTTGTCATTTAAAATCAATCTTTCTATGAGTTTCACCATAGTGCCATGGTCACTTTTATCATCATATTGGATCCACTCTATAGGTAATTTTTTGCCATACTGCTTCACATATATACCGCCCTTAGCATTGACCCCCTCAACCCACAACGTCTGGGGTACCAAAGCTCCCGCCGCGTGAATAATGGCATTTGGGCCTGAGAGAGAGACTGCCTGACCAATACGGATTTTATCCTTCGAGTGAGCAGCCAATGGAAAGACCATAAGCAACGCAAAGAGCATTACCCAAACTGTAAATTTCAAACACTTTGTCGTACTTTTCATTTTTCCCCTCCTTTTCCTTTTAAACATTCAGAAAAATCAACTGTTCAAAATACACCTTGGTTATTACCAATTCCATTATTTAGAGAAATGTGAACATCACCTCCCTTCATGACTGGGGTTTCAAATTTGACTGTTATCCCCTCTCTCTTGCTTTTGTCTTGAGGCAGGAAACCAATGCATTCCCCTCGTCTAAGACCGAAAATGAAGGTGTACAACTCGATCAATTCACCGTTTCGATCTAGCTTGTTTAGGGATTCTCAGCCTCTTGGATTAATCTCCCGATTATGCTTTCCCATTCTGCGAGATACTGTTTCCTACCTTTGTATGCCGGAAGAACCCAGGTCATCTCTTGTAGGTTCTGGGTTATAGTCGGTATCCAATGATAAGGGATAGCTATCAGCACCGATGCCTCTGGAAATACCAGCCTTGCTTTCATACCATGGATCATCTCGGGAACCAGATAATTCACATTGCCGCTTTGAAATGGATAAATGTAAGTCCATGCGCATCCCATTACATTTGTTGTCTTGGAGTTATATAACTCCCCGGTCGAATAGCTCATAGCCCTCATCACAATTTCCGCCTGACTGTGATTAGCGGTAATGATTAAGACATCTGGCTCGAATGTCAGTTTGTCTAATGGGGAGTAAACGACATAATTAACGATACTCCTCTCAAATCTTGGAATGTACTGGTAGAGTCTGCTGTTAACGCGCGGCTCTTGATAGATCTCTAATGCAGTACCAATTTGCCCGCTTTCCGCGAATGGTGCCATATCCTCCATTCCCAACAGGAATTTTCCCACACACTCTTCAATATTCTCTTTATTGATGTAAAATGGGGCTCCTCTTTGCTGTGCTTCTTTGATCCTTTCACAAAAAGCTAAACTTTTATCCATCTCCAACTGATCGATTCCTTCCGGCCTTTTGAACAGGAACTTAACTCCGACAGGTGGCCTCTCAAAATCGAATTTGCCATATATGGATAAATCAGTTTTGAGTGGTCTCATTCTTAACCTCCTTTAACAAATGGGTTGTTTTGTTGATACCCTGGCCCACCAGGGCTCGTCGCACCGCATCAGAAAAAAACGCCAGATCGCCAATGAGCAAACGGAGGCCGAAAATATGAAACTCGAAATCTTCTTTTTCCCCGAACACTTAGGGCAGCAAAGGGGGTCAGTTTCATAATCGATGATCCTGGATGAGTACACCAGGGAGCGTCTCGCAATCTTGGTTGAGCGGCGCATTAGCTCCCGGGACGTAATCGACCACGTGTTCCATGTGTTTGTCTTCAGGGCCCGAAGCCACGCGTAACTCGTAGAACAGTCTTACTGATACCTATATTTGACTACCGGTGCATTTGGATCTGCTGACCATTCCTGCATCGAGCCGTCATATATCTTTACATTTGTATATCCAATCATCTGGGTTAGCGCAAACCACACTGGGCCCGCATACCCCCCAACACCACAATAGACGATGATCTCTTCGGACGCATCCTCACCAAGTACAGCAAGGGCCATTTCTCTAATTACATCGCCATCTTTCCACGTTCCGTAAGTTATCGCTCCTTCTTTATCTTTTGCAAAAGTCCAGAACCACGGAGCGGGCAAATCTTTAGCACTTGGGATATGACCTGCTCTTACAGTCCAGGGTTCCTGTATGATACCAAAGTAAATATCAGCCTCTCGCGCCTCGACTATGGTGGATTTCCCGATCTTCTTTTCAACATAGTCCTTTGTGACAAACATTGCCTTATTGACTGCTCCGGTGTATGTTACTGCAGTTGGCGTAACGGGCACAGTAGACGTCGTTCTTCCCTCTGCTGCCCACTTGTCGTATCCTCCATTCAGCAGAGCCACGTTTTTAACCCCGGCATACAGGAGCGTAATGGCAGTCCTGGCAGCATCAGCGACGGCATAGGGGGCATAGGGGTCAACTGTTCTACCAACAACAACTACGAGGGAATCGCCAGTGATCCCCGCGTTGCCAATAGTAGTAAGCAGAGCCCCCTCTTCTGGCAATTCCATCCAAAGCCCGCAGTCTGTGGCGAAGAGACATAAGTAGAAGTTGCCAAGACCGGGGACATTGATTGCGCCGGGGATATGGCCTTTTGCATAGTTGTCGGGAGCTCTGGCATCAAGTATAACCAGGTTTGGAAAAGTCTTGTTATCCGCTAACCACTGAGTGGAAACAATAGGGTCAATCAGCGCTCGGGTTGGTGGGGTTGGCCGGGTTATTGGGGTTATTAGGGTACAAGCAACACACAAAGGCAATGCTACGAGTGCCAAAACTATCAAGCCAAACAATGACTTCTTTTTCATTTGTTTTTCCCCCCTTCCAATGAATTTTACAAACGGTATTAGGTCTTGTTATCATAAAATCTCACATATCTCATCCCTCCTTTCCATTATGATATCGGTGCTGGCTCCTCTGTGAACTTGTGAGACGTATTCTGTGCCGCCGAAAGCTTTTCCTGCCAGCACGCAGCACTCAAAAATATCCGAAGCATCTTGTAACTCCTTATCCGTGTGATAGTGTAACTCACGAACACAACTCCGTTCAAACCCTGCACGTGCTTGGCTCGGCGTTTTTCAGCTTTATTCAACTCCCCCAGGTATCTCAGTGTGCCCTCCTTCGATCTCAGAACATATTCCTGTCTTGGCCCTTAGGCAGTTTCAAGCAACTTAGATCCCCTAAACATATTGAACGGCATTTGCCTGCACATCGTGTCCCATATGTTCTTCACAATCGTTGTGAACCGACCCTGATCAGCACCATCAGGTACATGTCTCAATCCAGAGTACTGTTCCACTATGTACCTCTTCTTTGTATCTGCTTGTTTCCTCGCTTGCTTTCAGGAGCTTCAAACCTACGCTAAACAAGATAAAGAAGAATTTTTCCCTTGTAAATTATACGAAAGTATGCGCAGTAAATGAGTCTTATTCTTGCGATACTGAGTGCTAGTTGTGATATTTCCGCGCCCCCTGATTCCATGGTCTTTACACTTTTCATTAGGACAGGAATAACTAGCGAGTTCTATCATGCCAACCTCCTCTCTGCTAAGGATTCCCCGCTTGTACCCTGAAGAGAGGCGGATGGCAAGCCAAATATAACAATGATTAGGTGACAATATCTCAAAATGCCAAAAAAGAAAATAGCGTCAGTCATGTCCTGAAACTTATTGGTTGAATATTAGGAAACATCGCCTGTCAAATCGATTCCTTTTACCTGTATGCGTAGATCGATTCCTGAAAGAATGCATGCCAGCCTCCACAACACCCTGCTCAACTCACGATGTTTACCGAAGTTGATGTGACCGAAATCATTCGATTCCGCGACATTGTCGCAGAAGAGTATAAGAAGGATGATACAGTGAGAATCTCCTATAATGACATCGTCATCCTGGTGACCTCCCGGGCCTTGAAGCATCATCCTATCATGAACTCTACCCTGGTTGGCGATGAGATTCTCCTGCACGATTCCGTGCATCTGGGCATTGCCGTGGCCTTGCCCGAGGGATTGATCGTGCCGGTGTTGCGGGATGCTGACAAGAAAGGGCTTTTAGAGATTGCAAGCGGGGCAAGAGAACTGGCTCGTAAAGCTCGCGAAGGAACGCTAACGGTTGATGAGGTCACCGGGGGAACGTTTACCATTTCAAGTGTGGGCATGTTTCAGGTGGACGGGGTCCGGCCGGCGAGTTTCTGCAAACCGCGGCCCGTAATCTGGAAGATCCCTATTTAATCATGACGTGATTTACAGAACACATGTGGTTTATCGCAATCAGGGTAACGTCAAAGTCAAGAGTATGGGCTTAGAAATCAATAGGTTAAGTTTCACTATGAGGTGGCCCTGTACTGCAATGCAAAAACCATGTAGGCTGGGCGTACCTTTGACTGGCAGAAATATCCAAGGAGTGATGGAATATTTGTCCTGTTGTCAGCTGAAACAGTCTTATGCCTAATTTGAAGTCACATCAAGAATACCTCCTTTGTACGTGGATTCTTTGCTAGAGGTGATCATATGTATGATGTAGTGGTGATTGGTGGTGGGCCCGGGGGTTACGCAGCTTCAATTCGAGCTTCACAGCTGGGCGGCAAAGTGGCATTGGTCGAGGTTGGAGAAATCGGGGGCACTTGTGTCAACCGCGGGTGTATTCCCACCAAGGTCTGGCAGCACAGCGCCTACCTGCTCCATAATATTCGCATGGGACATAAGTTTGGTATCAAGGCGGCCGTCGAAGAGCTGGATTTTAAGGCCATCGTAGAAAGGAAAAACGGAGTGGCTGCCGATATTCGTATGGGCATGGAAGGGCTCCTTGGCAACTATGGGGTGGAAGTTGTCAGAGGCCATGCTGTCTTAAAAAATAGCCAGGAGGTAGTCGTAGACGGTACCATCCTGGAAGCCAAGAAAGTTATTATCGCCACCGGCAGCTCTCTTGATATCCCGGATATTCCCGGTCTCGAAGAAGCAGTTATGACCACGGATCAATTTCTGGATGTAGAGCGAGTGCCTGCTTCTGTGCTCGTCTGGGAAACCCTTCCGATAGCCGTGGAAATCGCCAATATCCTTAGCGTGTTTGGATCTAAGGTATATTTGACCACTGAGCATCCCCGGATCCTCCCCCAGGAAGATCGTGACACGAGTCAGCGCATCGCCCAGGCGCTCAGGGAACAAGGTGTTGAACTGCTTTTGAAGTATGCCGTCGAATCGATCCGCAAATCTGGAAAGGGCTTCGAGGCCATCCTAGCTGGACCCGACGAACAGCTCGTGGAAGTGGAAAAGGTGCTGGTCTCCCAACGCAAGCCCAATACCAGCAATATTGGCCTGGACCAGGCGGGAGTGAAGTTAAGTGAAGACGGTGGCATTGCTGTCAACGACAAGCTGGAGACCTCGGTGCCCGGAATCTATGCCATCGGCGACGCCACTGGCGGATGGATGCTCAGCGCTGCCGCTTCGTGCATGGCAGTGACGGCCGCTGAAAATGCCATGCATCAAGCCAGTTCATTTCCCTCTCACCTGATACCGCGCGGTATCTGGACAATCCCCCAGGTGGGAGCGGTGGGCCTTTCGGAACAAGAGGCCGAAAAGAAAGGAATAGACGTTGAGGTCGGAGATTTTCCATATACCATAAATGGATTAGCCATGGCCTGCAATGAGATGGCCGGTGCAGTTAAAATCATTTCAGACTCCCGCCATGGTGAGATTCTGGGTGTTCACATCGTGGGAGCCAATGCAACGGAATTGGTAGGTGAGGCCGTGCTCGCCATGCAATTGGAATGTACGGTGAAGGAACTGGCCCAGGGCATTCGGGTACACCCCACGTTTTCAGAATCCGTGGTGGATGCCGGCCGGGATGCATTGGACTGGGCGCTTTACCTGCCCAGAAGATAGGATAGGGGGTTGTAGGACTTGAGTCTTGAAATTTTAGACTGGGGGCTTTTAGGGTACAACGAGGTCTTTCAGCGTCAGCTCACCCTGGTTGAAGAGTGGATCAACGGATCTGCGCCCGATCACCTAAATCTCAAAACCCAGGGCAAGAGCTGCCCACCTTAACATCTCACTTCATCAAGGTTTTGGTCAATAAGGCCCCATGCACAACATGGCCTGTTTCATTTAAAATTGACGCACAACCCAAATTTCCCTATACTCCCTCCCGCAAAAACAAGTTCTTATCAACCGTGTTGCGTATGCGGGATATCCGGACCGTTTGGAGGACCTGGTTCCCCCATTCTTATCGAAAGTGCCCCCTTCGCCTTTTCGATTGGCCTCCACTGAGTATTTCTTTCAACATCATAAAGACTACCATGGTCTGATGTGTGCAGAAGCTCTACCTCTTGGTAGGACCATGTACCATTTTGAAACGAAAGACTGGTCATACATGGATTAAAATGCGATACTAATGTTGCTGCTTGTTGATTGTGAGGCTCTCGCCCAGAGTTTCTTCATGGACTCTAATCAAAGGGTAATGATGCCTTTTCTGCCTAGTTCTGAAAAGATCTAGGGCATGGAACATTTCAGGATAGAAGTTGTCTAAAATGAATGAATGAAAATATCAAAAAGCCTGCTGGCGCGCCAAGAGAAGATGCGATACTGATCAGGGCCTATCAGGAGGGAGACAAGGCTGCCTTTGACCAGCTGGTCATCAAGCACCAAAATAGACTATTCAATTTGTGCTACCGGTTGCTCGGAGATTATCAAGAGGCGAATGATTCTGCCCAAGAGACCTTCATAAAGGTCTATCGGTCCCTGAAGCGATTCAGGTTCGAATCCGCTTTTTCCACATGGCTTTATCGGATCGCAGTCAATACCTGCAAAAACAGGCTCAAGTCCTCGGCGTACAGGCATAAAGAAAGGATGGTCTCGTTGGGTAACCCCGTCTCACCACACGTTGGCAGCCCCGCCTTAGAGATTCAGGACGAGGGCCCTTCCCCGGTGGTCGAACTGGAGAAGAAAGAGATAATGAGCGCTATTCAGGAGGCCATCAATACACTACCTCCAGAACAGAAGGAAGTGGTAGCCCTAAGAGATATCGAGGGATTCTCGTATGAGGAGATCGTGGAGATAACCGGTTTCAACGTTGGCACTGTAAAGTCAAGACTTGCCAGAGCAAGGCTGGACCTCAGGACAAAGCTAAGGAGCGTGATATAAGATGAAATGTGACGAGCTTAAAGAGCTCTTATCTGAGTATGTAGATGACGTCCTGGACCCAGAGACCAAAGGCCTTGTAGACGAACATCTTTCCAGTTGCAAAGACTGTCAACAAGAACTGGCCTCTTTGAAAGGGCTGATCAGTGAGCTGGGTTCCATGGAATCTGTTGAACCACCGAAGGATTTCCTTGACCAGCTGCATGAACGTATGGAAAAGCACTCCAGGTTTTCCAACATCCTGCGTGCCTTATTCGTCCCAATGGGGGTAAAGATCCCATTGGAGTTCGCAGGTGCAGCAATTGTAGCAATTCTCGTTTTTTCCATTTTGCATTTTCAACAAGACCAATACAAGATGGCGGAAGCTCCTGTAAGCCTCAAACAAGAGAGCATTGCTGAAAAAGGTGCGGTTGAGACCTTCGGGGGGACCGCGAAAGACGAGTCTTACGAACCCCAACTCGCCTATAGAACGCCAACGGCAGAACCTCTAGAAGAAAGCAAACCGATCGAATTGGTCCTCGTCATGAAAAGTGAGTTACCCCACCCAGCTTATGCGCCAGATGCACCCATGGAAGCTGCCCCAGCCCCAAGAAAGAAGATGAGAAGATCCTTGGCGATAAAGGAGGCGGCACCCAGGGCCAAGCTGGAAAGGGATGAGGGGCTTGATGATTCTCTCCTAAAATTGACAAGGCTCATAGAGCTTGTAGGAGGAAAGATTGTATCTACAGAATATGACAAGGAGAGCAATCGGCCAGAATCTATTCATGCAGAGATCCCTGCCCAACAACTCGACACATTTTATGACCAGCTCAAAGAGCTTGGTGACTTCCAGAGTGCACCCAAAGCAGTAACCGGAAAAGGGCCGGAGATTCTCCAAGTTCGAATTCGCCTTCTCTCCTCGAAGTAGACAGGCCCCAAAAGTCCACCGCTTGAATATCCCTACCCAGTTAAGTATAGTGAACGACTTAAATAACGTGACATGGCAACGCTTGTCATTGCGAGCGCCAGCGAAGCAATCTCAAGAGATTGCCGCGTCGCTCCGCTCCTCGCCCTGTTACATACATTCGAATTGATTATATCCCACTACGAGAACGAATAGGTGAGTTGAGGGCATCTGGGATGTTATCCGGCGTCTATTTTATGGGGCGAGCAATGACTTCTTTTCATTGTGGTAGCCTAAAGACTAGCCTGCCCACTATCTCTTCCCCCTCCCGTTTATCCTGTTAAATCCTCGCCTTACGGGGTCCTCCGTGGGCGGAATTTAACAAGGTGAATCCCCTCCCACCAGGGAAGGGGCAGCAACTTATCGAACAGGCCCTTGTTGGGGATTCTTCCTGCCCAAATCTTTTTTGGAACTTTTTGCTCTCCTTCTTGTCTAAACCGATCAAGAGAAAAAAAATTGGACAGGGAGGGCAAGGAGATGACAATCATAACAAAAATACTGGTGACGGCGGTATTCGCCTCGTTCCTTCTACCCGGTCTTAGTGCCTACGCACACCCGGAACCCGGTGGGGAGAAAACATTATCTCCCTACTTTTTTGTGAAGAGTGATGACCCTGAGCTGGATCGGCTTCCCCTGAAATCCACTTCTGTGCAAGTGAGTATCTCTGGCGTGATCGCTGATGTGCTAGTGACTCAGGTCTACAAGAATGAAGGCAAAAGACCGCTGGAGGCCGTATACGTCTTCCCCGCATCCACAAGGGCAGCTGTTTACGGGATGAAGATGACGATCGGAGAGCGAACAATCACTGCAGAGATTGCTGAGCGTCAAGATGCACGGCGTCAATACGAGGAGGCAAAACAGGCAGGTCAGAGCGCATCCCTTTTGGAACAGCAGAGACCTAACGTGTTCCAGATGAATGTGGCCAATATCCTTCCGTCGGATGTGATCAAGGTAGAGCTCAGGTATACTGAACTGCTGGTACCTACCGACGCTGTCTATGAGTTTGTCTATCCGACGGTTGTGGGACCGCGATATACCGAACAAAAGCTGGATGATGCCAACCCATGGGAACTGTGGACGCGTAATCCCTACCTTCATGAGGGGGAGCCCCCCACGTATAGATTCGACATGATCGTGAACCTCTCGGCAGCTCTTCCCATCCAGGAGGTCACCTGTTCATCTCATAAAGTGAATATCAACTATGAGGGCCCCGGCGTTTCTCGCATAGGGCTCGACCCATCAGAGAAATATAGCGGCAACCGCGATTTCATTTTGAAATACAGACTCTCCGGTGGTGGGATTGAGACAGGATTGCTTCTTTTTGAGGGAAAGGCAGAGAATTTCTTCCTTCTCATGATGCAGCCTCCAAAACGCGTCAGCGAAGTGCAGATTCCACCCAGAGAGTACATATTCATCGTGGATGTATCCGGTTCCATGCATGGCTTTCCTCTGGATATATCCAAGAAGCTTCTGAAAGATCTCATCGGTAAGCTTCGCCCCACCGATAGCTTCAATGTGTTGCTGTTTGCAGGAGGCTCATCCCTCATGGCAAAGCAGTCTCTACCCGCTACTCCAGAGAACATCCGCCAGGCCATAAACCTTATTGAACGGCAGCGGGGGGGAGGCGGTACCCAGCTCCTGCCAGCACTCGAAAAGGCACTCGCATTGCCCAAATCTGAAGGGTACTCCCGAACCGTCGTCATTGCCACCGATGGGTATGTGGCCGTTGAAGCGCAGGCCTTTGACCTGATCAGAAATAATCTCGGCAATGCCAACATGTTTACTTTTGGAATCGGATCCAGTGTCAATCGCCATCTCATCGAGGGCATGGCAAGGGTTGGCATGGGAGAACCTTTTGTCGTAACCAAGCCTGAAGAGGCCCCCGAAAAGGCCAAGAAGTTTAGGAAACTCATTCAGTCGCCGGTCTTGACCGGAATTCAGATCGATTTTGGCAAATTCCAAGTGTACGATGTGGAGCCACTCAGTATCCCTGATGTGTTGGCGGATCGGCCTGTGATCGTCTTCGGAAAATGGCGCGGTAAACCGCAAGGTCACATTGAAGTGCGGGGTCAATCTGGGGACGGGCCATTTGCAAAAAGAATCCCGGTGGCCCAGGCAGAGCCGCTGGAGACCAACTCTGCCTTACGCTACTTCTGGGCGCGGCACCGAATCGCGCTGCTCTCCGATTACAACAGATTGAGCCAGCAGGATGAACGGGTCAAAGAGGTGACGACCCTCGGGCTCACCTACAATCTGTTGACCGCATACACCTCCTTTGTGGCTATAGACACCCAGGTCCGTTTAGTAGATGGGAAGGCCGTGACGGTCAGACAACCTCTTCCCCTACCCCAAGGTGTATCCGACTTGGCAGTGGGGAATGGGGCATACGCAAAGACAAGGGCGCAGGCCTTTGCTGCAGCACCTTCCACGATGGTCAGAGAAAGCGGTGCTGGAAAAGGATGGTTCGCATGCAAGGACGAAAAGATAGGTTCTGAGGTGAGGCCTTCTGAGACAAACCCAATGAAGTTAAGAAAAGTTGCAGTTTCAGAGGGTTTGTCAGAGCATGTGGTAAGGAGCCTTATCGAAAGTGATATGCCCGCCATAACCAAGTGCTACAGCGTGGCCTCAGGGCAGCGATCTAGCCTTAAGGGTGAGGTCACCTTCAGATTCGTTATTGGCTCAGACGGCCGTGTCAAAGAAGCGCATATGGAAAAAGGCAAAGAAGAATACAAGGACTTTGCATCGTGTGTGGTCAAAAGGCTGAAGTCTTTGCAGTTCCCGGTGCAGACGGGGGGTAAAGACGTGGTAGTTACAATCACTCTTATGTTGAGCTAATCTCCAATTCTGTGACGCCGGCCCTAATGCCACAAAGGGCTGGCGTCATCCAAGTGGAGATCGTTGCCCCGCCCGTAGCCAAACGGCACCGCAAAGGAACACCGTGAAGGATCTTCCTCGAGGCATTCGAGGTAGTTGTCAAGGCCGAAATCCCTTGCCTTGCAAAGACGTGTGAAACCGCTTTCTGCACACGAGAAACCCTTGGGGCACTTCATGCCCGCCATGATCTCTTCAATCTTCTTCCGGTCCTCCTCTTTCATACCCTTTTCTTGATGCAGAACGACCGAGTTCGGCCGATTTAACGAGTCTTGGAGTCAAATTCGGTCTGCAACGTTTTATTAGACAGCATCGTCTTGACGATTAAATTCACAATCAAAATATCTCAAGAAGTCTTCAATCACTCACTAGCAGTGCTTTTGCCTACACCAAGCCATGTCAAAGCCTCATCAACCTCAGAGAAAATGCGGAGATTTAAGCCCATATTAACTGCAACGTTCTCTATGAACTGGAATCACTCACGATTGTGTTCCAAATCAACTATCGATACTTTCAGTTGACCAGGGCGCCTATACTCCTGAAAGTCTTTTGTGCCCAGTTTATAAGCGTCGACGATCCCCAACCCTCCAGTCATCTCCCGCACATCTATTAATGCTTTGTTGTATCCATGCTTGTCACGTACCGCAAGAATATCCTTTGATATGGCAATTATGTTCTCTGCAGTGCGAATGCCCTTTGCTTTAACATACAAATAATTAGGGTCGTGTCTAAAACTCAGCTCGTATGACATTTACACCTCCAGATGTGTGCCATCTAACATTATATATTAACCAGACTCCACTTTTTTCATAGGCACATGGAAATAATGAGAATTATACAAAAATCTGATAAACAACTCAATGACATCAAATACCGGAGTTTCCTTAATCTTTGGAGAAAACCCTTGTCCTTGAGCGTAAATTGCTGGAGAGGTGGGGTACCCATCGAGGGTGAGCAGGAAGGGGAAAGCCAGCCCTTTAGAGGCTGGAAGGGGTAAGTATTTTCCCCGCCTGCAAGCCCCGAAAGGGTCACCTCGAAAGCACTGAAGCGAAAGGACAAGGGTTTTCGCTACTCAAAAATAGAGTTTGCCATATAATCAACAGGTTATGGAAA
>Ga0209636_10001970_pt1 | contig 20754 bp, 22 predicted proteins | sample DeeMarSWOR152_54_FD_187464 | JGI IMG/M metagenome (GOLD analysis project Ga0209636, IMG submission 187464) | Marine sediment microbial communities from White Oak River estuary, North Carolina - WOR-1-52-54 (SPAdes) (version 2) | ecosystem: Environmental > Aquatic > Marine > Intertidal zone >...
TTGTGTTTCTTTTACTCTATAGCATAAATCTGGATGAAAAATAAAAGGGAGAGGGGAGGTGAGAAATTGAAAAAGGAAGCTGTGTTACTGCTCATGTTGCTGGTCTTCGCTTTCACTCCGATAATCACTGCGTTAGCGACGGCTTTCGTTGTACCAGCAATAAACGTGACTAGCTTAGCCAAAGCAACGGTTTACAAGGTCGTCTTTGGAATTCGACCCTTGGGAGATCCTGTGTATGATCCGACTCCACCCGGTTAACGCCAACAACCTATTGAGTCTCCCAAAATCTTAAGGGAGTGAATATAATATAAACAAATGGCTACCAAGACGATGGGGTTGAGCACATGCAAAAGCGGTTTGACCTGTTAGATGTAAAAATCTTAGAAGGCTTAGGAATTTACGGCCCTCGAAATATCACGAGTCTAGCAAGAAAATTGGGTGTCCCAGCTGAGACCTTACGAAAAAGAATGAAACGTGTTATTCACTCCCGCCATTTTTTTCAAACCCATGTGAATATCTATCATACTAATCTTGGGCTTAAGAAAGTAATGGTTTTTGCAGAGGCCATTCCTGGATATGAAGATTTGCTTTTTGAATCTTTAAAAATAAACGACTTTTGGATTTATCTAAGCCGATATTACGGCATGCATGAAGGCTGTGTTGGGATATATACTGTTCCAAGGGATCATTGCACTGACTTTGAACAGTTTCTTGGCGAATTAGAGAGACTCGAAGTGGCAAGAAAAGTTGACCTTTACTGGTCTACATGTTTTCAGTCTGTCAACTTGAAATGTAACTGGTTTGATTCTGCGTCTAAATCTTGGAACTTTCAATGGGACAAGTGGGTGGAGGAGATACCGACAAAAACGACGCATTTACCGTTTACGTTAGTTGACCCTCCGGATTTTGTGGTGGAAGGAGACAAAACTGACGTATTAATCTTGAAGGAATTAGAGAAGGATGCAACAGTTTCATTCGTCAAATTAGCAAAGATTCTCGGTATTTCTCCACAACTGGTTAGATATCACTTTTATGAACATATCATAAAGCGAAAACTGATCGAAGGTTTTCAGATCTCTGTTTTGCCTTTTGATAGAGCAATTTCTGATAGGTTTTTCTTCATTTTTGAATTTGGTAATGGAGAAAAACTTGCCAAGTTTGCGATGTCACTTATGGATAAGCCCTTTGCGTATACTCTAGGCAAGATTCTAGTGAAAAATGCACTTATGGCTAACTTGTACATGCCGAAGGCTGAGTTCAGAAAGTTCATAGATGTTCTGTCTAGACTAATTAAAGCTGGACTTTTGCAAAGTTATTTTTATGTTATTCAGGACCTTAACAAAACGTTGCGTCAAACAATCTCTTATGAATATTTCGAAGATGGAAGCTGGATTTACGAGCATGAGAAACACATTAAGAGCCTTCAAGACTTGGTAAAACACCGTAAACTTGAGCAATCCATTTTGGTGTAGTTCTGTTGAGGTGAAAGAGTTCCATCGAGTTATTGTGGTTACTGGTACGCCTGGTGTTGGGAAAACCGTTGTTTCCAGTTTGTTGGCTTCAAGGCTGAATGCTTTTCACATCGATTTAGGAGAGCTCGTTAAACGAGAAAGGCTTTGGAGTGATATGGACAAAACGAGAGAGACGCTTATTACTGATATGCTAAAACTTTCAAAGGTAGTTCAGGGAATGATTGATGGTTCTGAACTGGACATTATTTTGGATGGTCATTACGCAGTTGATGTTGTTCCAAATGAAAGAATTCACATTGCCTTTGTTCTCAGACGAGAACCCGATGAACTGCGACTGTTGATGCAGAAACGTGGATTTGAGCAGACGAAACTGAAGGAGAATCTTGCAGCTGAAATCTTAGACATCTGTCTTTACAATGCTGTGAAGGTTTGCGGTGTAGAGAAGGTCTGTGAAATAGACGTTACTGGTAAGGAAGCTGATGAAGTAGTTGAAAAGGTTGTTTGGGTTTTACAAGGTAAAAAAGCGCGCGCTGTTGGAACAGTGGATTGGTTGGGGAAACTCGAGAAAGAAGGTCGGCTGGAAGAATTCCTTGAAGACTTCTAGAATCAAGTCGCGTTAACTTAAAAGCAAAGCAGCGTGTGCAAAATGATTGACGTATTATAAAGTAAGAAAGTATGCTGTTGCTATAGCTATTGAATCGTATACTCCATGCAGCAACGCTGAAACCGTGGTGTTTCCGTTCGTCTGCTGCCACACGTAACCTAAAACCAAACTAACAACGGATACCGGAATAATCGCATATGGAGTATTGAGACCATGCAGAAGCCCAAAGAGAATAGAAGCAATCAACAGACTCTTCATCTTCCCAAATGAGTTTTCAAAGCCTTTCTGAACAAAACCTCTCATAGCCAGCTCTTCGCATGGTCCAACTAGAACTAAAGAGAGGGATATCATAGCAACCAGCTGAAAAGAGTTTCTTGGCGTCACAGATTTCTCGAGAAGTTCCGCCAAGGGATCAGGACCAAATACAATTTCTTCACCGATGGAAACGCCTAAGCCTAGCAAGAAGAGAGGCACAGCAACAATCGAAACAATAGTCAAGATTCGAAAGCTCGCCTTTTTAAAACCCAGTTCCTTTAAACCTGCACCTTTATACTTGGCGAACAGAATCACAACTCCTAAAATAATGGTCTCATTGATAGGCAGAGATAAGAGTGCAACCGGAAAAGGCAGATCTTGGTAGTCTATATTCATGCCAAGAAATACGAGTCCCATTATGATAGAGCCTATCAAGATTCCACCGGCCAAGGCAAAGTAACAAGCCAATGCTAGCTTTGCGCTCCACCTAGTCTGATTATTCATATCCTTTTCTCACTGTTCAATTTTAATCGGGCAGCGCGTGTGAATTTAAGGCTTGTTACCACATGAACTTTGGGATTTCTTCTTTTTATTTGGAGGTTATGGTAGATGTGCGTATGTTGGGTAGACACGTGTAAAATTCTGAACTATGTGAAGGTCGATCTGTGCTTAGCCTAGTCTTCGCATGATTTCCCGCATTGTCAATAAAGTGATGCCTCGGCGATTGGCGTATGCCTTCGCGTGTCCGCTGAATTTTTCGGCGATCATTATGGGGTTTGGTATTCTTACGTCTGCTGCTGCCTTGTCCATGTTAATAACCATGTTAACTCCTACGGTTCGTTTCCATTGCCTTATCCAGACGAGTTTCTGCTCTTTTCCTCTCTGAACGAGAAGGTCAAATGTGCGTGGCAGACCAGAGGAGCCTTCCCTGACAGCGTCTTTTTCAATTTTGTAGCCATTTTGCCTGAAATATTTAAGGGCTAAATCCAGAAGGGAAGCTCTCATTGGATGCCATCCTCTACAACTGTTGTTGCGTATTAGGGAAAAAGCTTTCTGTTGCTTTTAAGTCGGCGAAAAGCGAATTCGCACGGATCTGCTAGAGCCGCAATGTGTTACTCAGAATATATCGATAATGTTATAGTCTCTTGTCTCTCCATTCTGCTTCGACTGCTTTGGGTATTTGTTCTACTTCATCCTGTTTGATATTACTATTCTTCTGTAGACTGTGACTGCTGGTAGTGCTGCTATAATCAAAAATATGTTTACTACAACTTTCTTTTGATCCAGCCTTCCAGACTTATTCTCATGATTTCGTTCAACTCTCCAATATGTTTGGGATATTTCTTCAAGACTTCGCAAGGAAAGTCGTTGCATTCAAAACAGAACCTAAGCCTCTTTCCACGACAGCATTTGCGAATTGGACAGTCTCCCCAACCTCCACCTCCTCTACAACCACCAACACAAAGGGAAATTTCTTTAGCAAGCCATTCTAAGCCCTTAACAAAATTGTCAAAATCAAAGGATTTAGCAGTATCAGCAAAAAGCTTCAGCTCACCATGCTTTCGAACAATCTCCAGCGAGTTCCTGACAGAATCTCGAATTTTCCCAGTGTAGTAATCGCATAATCGACAATAGATGCCACAATAGGCAACGAGTTCACTTTCCTTTTCATAATCACTCATTTACAAGACACGTCCACTGACTCCACTAATAAAAAGAGGTCTTCTTCTTCAGTTTTATGACTTATGGATGAGACTATGATTGATTTTACAAGAACCACATTAATCTACTGTTTCATTTCAAGTTGCAATAAAGATTTAAGAAGAACCCTAGGATACACTCAACTGGTAACTATGGACAAAGATGAATATAATGTCAAAGTGGCAAGGACAGCAAAAGAAGCTGTCAAATTGATAGAGCAAGGATTTGAATACGTCTGTGAGATGGAAGATGTCAAGATCTTCAGAAAACGCAAATAACCCTTCGCCTAACGCGTCAGTCTATATAGGAATTCTGTTTAGGTGAGTATGGCTAAATGTACGCGGTGATTACATGCTACCGATGTGGACAACTTCTGCTAGCACAGACAAAGCAGAAGACCAAGCAGTGTCCTCACTGTGGATTCAGATTTGGTTTAGAAAAGTCGAAGAAAATAGCGTATGCCAAGTCTGCCAGAGAAGCGTCAACACTTATGCGTAGATTGAAAAGCGATTTAAAAGGAAAGAAGTATTCATCTCAAAATCAATAGCTACAGATAAGAGTTTATACACGGAGATGTAGAAAGAGACTTTTTCTTAGAGATAACAACACTTATCTCACTTTCAACATTGTTTCATTTCCCTATGGTAAATAAGCATATCGTAGTTGTTGTCAGAGTAAATAATTAGATGTGTATAAACTCGCCTTCTTCCGCAATTGCTGGCGTGAATGTTGATGAAGTACCGGCAAGATAAGTTTACGCTTCAGACATTTTTCTTACGCCTATAACAGCTGTTATGGTGAAGCACGCGAACAAAGCTAGGCCGCCTAGTTCAATGACCCTCTTCAGTGTCAGGTTGGTGGGGATTCCGTAGATAGACTTCTGTGAACCGATCATTTGAACCGTTGTCGACAGGATTAGGAATATAGAACTTAAAGCTAAGTAACGCAGACCACTTTTTCTCTGCTTGAAATAACGCCATGAAATATAAATCAGTAGAAATACGCTGAAAATAACATAATTCAACCTAACAAGCATTTCGTAGAACCATTCAAAGAGCATTTATAGATGTCTCCAATGTATAATTCCTAAGCATATATGCAGTTTATAAGATTAAGTGCTAGCGCTTTCGCGGTTCAATTTAAAGAATTCATCAATATCATTGGTTGGAAAAGACTTCACCGAAGATAATATCCAAAAATTTAAATGGTGTAGACTCGAAAAATACTAATTTGGTGTCTTATCTTGAATGTAAGCGCTGAGAGGATGTTTATGGCACTTGTTCTGTTGTCATTCACCTTGACCTCACTGGTTGTTTTTCTTGGTCCGAGGCGTTTGTTGACGAGGGAAGAAGCGATTGAAATCAGCAGAAACTCTGAGCTTGTTCAAAGCCTATTGGAGGATTCCGACAAGCACTATGTGAGAGCGCATTACATGAACATGACTGGAATTAGCGACCACGGGATATGGTACATAAGCTGGCTAATTCATTCAATAGGTACTGGTAGCGCCACTGGAACTGTGGTAACTCACCGTATTGATGAGGTAACATGGGAAATCTTGAAAGAAACAAGCATAGAACACAGGTGATTTGTAAATGAGAAATCGGTCTATCTCAGTCTTGGTGTTGTGTATTGCATCTATCCTCCTTTTGTCTCATGTGCCATCTGCGTATGCCCTAAACGTTAGCAGACTTTCAATCAACGCAACTGGAACCGGATTCACCGGTAGCGGTGTGGTTGTGGCAGTTATTGACACAGGAATAGACGATACTCATGAAGGTTTGAAGAACCCAGATGATACGAAAGCAGTCATATTTGAACATGACTATACAGGGTCCCCTTATGGTCCTAAGGATGTCCACGGTCACGGAACACATGTGGCTGGAATTATCGCTAGTAGAAGTGACGTCTACCCAGGAATAGCCCCAGGGGCTCATTTGGTCAACCTTAAGGTTTCAGAGCCTGAACATTTTATAGAAGCAATCACATGGTGCATTGACCATCAAAATGATTATGCAGATGCACAAGGACCCATAAAAGTCATTAATATATGCGTCAGCCTTCGTGACGTTTGGCCTGAACAGCCTAGCGACGGTACAAGCGAAATTGAAATGAAAATAGACGAGGCCGTCGAAGCTGGCATATCAGTGGTTGTAGCGGTCAATAGTAAAGACCACAACGAAAATAATATTTATGAATTGTCACCTATCGAGCAAGCCTTCAACGTAATAGCTGTGGGTGCTATTAACAACGATGACACAGAGAGCATCGATGATGATACCATTTGGCACAAAAGCTCTGGTGGCTATACCGTTGATGGAAGGCCAAAGCCAGATGTTGTGGCCCCTGGTGCGCGAACGAATAATCAAAACGGCATATGGTCCCTAAAATCTGGAGCGGCGATGCCGCCTCCAAATCCACCTTTCGAAGAAGTAGACGGCATCTATGCTCGCCTAAGTGGAACTAGCATGGCGGCTCCTCATGTTTCCGGCACCATTGCCCTCATGCTTGAGGCTAATCCTTCTCTTACGCCGGCTCAAATTAAGGCCATACTGAGGCATAGAGCACGTTTGAACGACGTTCTAGTCGGAGACATACGCGCGGGTCATGGAATAATTGATGCTGCAAGGTCTGTTCAATTGGCACAGAATCCAGATAATATTCCCGAGAACCAAATGTATGATTCGTATGATGTAACGACGCCAGTTTGGGATGCAGGGGTTGAGAGAAGTTTCTTAGATTTTTATGTGGCTCCACCTAGTGTGTTTTATGGCATCACTGTTAAATATGTATACCATTACCACTGGGATATTAACACCGGTGACAAATACTATAAAGTCGCGCATCAGTTGTGTGACAGACATGTATGGATAAACGATATATATTATGACCTTGCTGAAGATATGCGCCTCTATTTGTTCAGTGGACCGCGCATATACGACAAGAGTGAGGGCAGGGTTGATATGCGGGCTAAGTACAAAATAGGCAGTGCAATTGTGGAATACGATTGGATCATGAGTTGTGCTGGTTTTTCACTTAAGCTGGATTTCAAAGAAGAGAATGGAGATCCGCTGACATCATGGGATAATTTAATATATATTGATCCAGATGTCTGGGACAGCATAAACTATGCATATTTGCCAGATACCGGCAAGGATATGCTCTATGAATTCACACGGTGGGGAGATAAGCCAATTGAAATAAGGAAGGAAGGGTACGAAGAATACCTCCTATTCGTCCCGGTTATTACAGACTATCCAAGAACTTGGGTACTTCACTTCGACTATTATGGAAATGATCCATGGGATGACACGGTCTTTAACGGTGATTGGATATACAATGAGAATATCATTTATCTCTACTATGCACATTCTGAATACTCGGATCCTGGACCAGATATTTATATAAAGGATAATCCACCCCACACGCCAAATCCAACTCAAAACGACGCCGATTCAGGTGGAGACGCACCTAACAATTTCAATCAAGCTCTAAATATAAGTATGCCCGCTTTCACCGGCGGACTTACTGATTACGAAGAAGACACAGATGATTGGTACCAGTTTAATGCTGAGTGCGGTACAGACATAAATGTGACCTTGACGTCCCCCTATGGAATCGACTTCGATCTTGAACTTTATGACCCTGAGGGAAACCTAAAAAATGCGTCCTATCTGGGACCCGGCCTTATAGATGAAGTCAGCTATCCTGTTGATTTAAACGGCTCTTGGAGAGCCAGAATCAACCAATACAGCGGTGAGGCAGAATACTCATTCGCTTTCAGCATTTCATCGCCTGGAGGAGGATGGGGTGGGTGCCCAATTCTCCACGTTTACGACGGCAAAGAATACATGTCCGAAGGATTGCTTGATATCCATAATCCAGAAGGCACAGACGTAGTTAGGAATCATACCTTGATAACAAAGCCCAAAAAGGTGAATGATGAGTATCTGCTCCGATTAACAGAGCATCCTCAAACCATCTCGCACATAGACAAGGTCACACTTTTTGCCATACTCGAAGATAAAACACTACTTGAGCTGACGATTATATCAGCTATTCACTCGGAGCTTGGCGATGTTTTGCCGCAGCTACTATTAAGCGACGACCTGAGAGCCGATACGTACGGAGCAGATCATAACAACGGAACAAGCCAATCAATAGACCTGAAATTCCAAGCACTGCCGCCAAATATCAAAGCAGTTGGCTTCATCTTCCAAATCGAAGGAAACAACTCAGAGTTCAAGATGCCCTAAGAACGGCGTTGTCAAAAAAGGCTTGCAGGGAATGTCCGAGATGCGAATTGTTTCGAAAGGTATAAATGGAAGTTAAACCATCTGATTTAGTGTAGAAAGGAGAATGAGAATTGGGAAGAAGAGCGGTATCTGAAATATTGCTGATACTGCTCGTATTCAGCATGTCTTATACGGCACTTCAGATTCAACCTGTAAGGGCAGAGGTTGCGATGGTTTCTGTAGATCATCATGGTAGTTCAAATACTGTTGACACCCGTTTGGTTCCTGGATCACAGTTTTCGATCAACCTAACTGTAGATCACGTGGAAGAATTGTGGGCTTATCAGTTTACTTTGAGCTTCAGTGCAGGTGTGTTGCAGGGCGTGAATGTCGAGCACGGTCCATTCCTGGAGAGCAGGGGCGGAAAAGCCGTGGTGGTGCCGGGTCCAGGATTCGACAACGACGCTGGCACTCTGGGCTTGTTTGCGGCTTACCTATTCCCAATCGCCAGGCTCCCCACAGGAGGAGGAACTCTGGCAACAGTCACCTTCAAAGTTGTCGGATACGGCAGTTCGCCCATAACGCTTGGAGTAGAGACCGGCCTCGCCAATAGAACAGGAGGCTGGATAGTAAGCAAGAGAGAAAATCTGGAGTTCTTTGTCGACGGCTTCTTTGACAATTGGCCTCTTGCTCCTCCGCCCTACGACATTATTCATCCTCGGCCTGGACAGTTTGCGAACTATTATATGTTAAGCTACTTCCCAAATGGAACAATTTCGGCGAAGGGCTGGCTAAATATTTCATACTGTGAATATGTTCAGCCACGAATCATCAACACGACAGTAGTCATTTCTTCGCTTGTATTTCCAGGAGTTGCCTTTTGGTGTACAGTGAATACGACCAGTAGATGGGTGACTGACGCGCACCCTGAGTTGTGGTGGGATCAAACGTGGTATAGTTTCTGGATTGAAACCCCTGTAGCCATCGGGTCTGTAATCAGTTATGGGTCAGTGACAGTCAGAATCGTAGAGGACCAGGTACTACATGTTGTCGGACGTTACTTAGACTGCTGGGTTGCCGGTGTCTATCGCCCATTATTTGACACGCTTATATATTTTGACAAGTTGTCTGGCGTATTGGTGGCTTACCAAGTCTTCTTCCTAGGTAAACTTGATATGGAGACGGTTTTGGATGCCACGAATATTCCGCTTGGCGTTACCAGCTTCTCCTCTAGGTTGATTAGAACTGTCGAAGTTTGGAGTTTGCCTGGAGGAACAGAAAAAAGCTTGACATCAAAACTGGAAGCTGCGTATCATCTACTGAACAAGGACAATCAAAATGCAGCAATAGGACAATTGACAGCTTTTATGAAAGAGGTTGAAGCTCTAAGAGAGAAAAAACTGACAGGCGAGCAAGCAGATCACCTAATAGCAGAAGCACGAAGAATCATAAACCTCATCAAAGAATAGCTCCTTATATCTTCTCTATTCAAAATCTCCAAAATGTGCAGATAGCAAAAGAAGTCAAAGCATACGGGCGTAATGATTAGATGTGTGTAGCTTCTCCTTTTCTGGCGATGCGCTTCTGAAAGGGTGAATCTACACGCTTGCATGAGGGGCAGAAGCCGCTGCGCACTACTGCGCTGTTGTGTTTGTGTACATGGTCCATAGTGGTCTTTCCGGAGCGACCTATCTTCTCACCTATCTTGGTCATACCCAAGTTTTCTTCCACGTACAGCCTGATTATCTCCACGTGTTCCTTATCGCTCACCGTTTTGAAGCTGCCTCTATACTCGCTTTCCTTCAGCTCCTCACCATACTCGACGCGCACGCCGACGCTGCGCATTATGTCTTCCCTCTCTCGTTTGTGCCACTCAACTTCTGGGAACACGCCGTAGCCAACTGAGCCGTCGCTTGCCAAAAGCAGGAACTGGTTTGGACGCAGCTTCCGGACTAGGTGTGGCTCAACCAGCGAGTACAGCCACCTCAAGTCTTTTGCGAGTCCATGTAAGCCTTGGGCTTTGAGAACCATGAAGTCGGCTAGGCTGCGAATGTCAATGTCGATTGCGTAGAATCTCACAGAGTCTAAGCTTAGGGATATGCCCATGTGCCTTGCCTCTCTTATCAAATAGATCATCTGGGCCTTGGCGAAAACTTGGTTGTCGCTGACCTTCAGCCGTGAATAGTAGAAGTTTGCGGCTTCCCGGCAGATCAGGTTGACCAGTCGCTTGTAGTGAAGTCTCTTGTAGAGCAGGTCGGTTATTCTGGCTGCGTAGATGAACTCTTGGTCAACGGAAGTGTACAGGGGGCTGCTGCTTATCACGACGTCGTAGTCTTCAAAATCCTTCACCCTCAAACTGTCAACCTGCTTGACGTCGCATGGAGCTTCAACGTCAACGTTCTCACCCTTCAAAAGCAGAATCTTCTTCTCTTTTGCGTAAGGGCTACGTAGCCAAGCAAGGCCCTCTCCGTCTCTGCTTCCGAAGAGGTCGCAGATGCAGGCGTTTGACTCTTCAATGTAGTTGCAGCCCACGTGCTCAAGGAAGCTGCTTTTGCCGGTGCCGCGTTGACCTATGCCGAACCACACATCTGGCCTGTTAAAGCTGATCCGGTGGTTGCCCCTTATCCATTTAACCTTCATGTTTTTCTAGCCCTTTAAAATCGGAAGGCTTCAACCTTCGAGAAGGCACCTCATAGTAGCCCCACTCATCTAATAGGTCGCTTAGTTTGCTCATGAAAGGCCCAATGTAATAATTTGCTACCCTCTCGGCTGCTGAATTGCGCCGTTGATGCGTTGTAAACCAATCTGGTCCAGCAACCGAGGTAGCCTTCCTCAAATCTTTCCTGATAACTTCCACATGATCCTTCATCTTCTTCTTTATCTTCTTAGGCGTCAAATTTTCAGCGAAGAACAGGGCCTTCCTCAACGCTCGTTCTGAATCGCCTTCTGCAAGAGTGTTCCAGATTTCGTTGATTCTCAATATGACGAAGCCGCTGTAAGTAGGCATGACCTTGCCAGGCTCAACCGGTTCAATCATTTCTCTCCCTTCTTATTCTGCCTTTCATGGTAGCGTTTATGTCGTTCACGGTTTTGGCTATGTACATCCTCTATTGTGAGGTTCTTCTTCATTGGCATTGAAAACAAAAATTTAGATAATGTCATTCAGATTTAAATTTATTGGTATGAACACCAAAGGTTTTAAGTTTGCGCATCAAATCTAAACATTGTTAATGTTTGGCATTGTTTTGCACGCGAACATTTCACTGTGCCTGATGTCGATTTTACCGCTGAGGCGGAGTAAAAGTATATAAACAGACAAGCATAGACAAGCCTGATAGGTAATTACGATAATGTGTCCAAGGAGGAAACCTTCGCAGGTAACCCTCACAGGGGGAAGACCTGAAGACGCATGGACTGGGCGATTGGCAGCAGCATTGAGAGATAGAGGCTTTAATGCGGAAGGTCCAAGTCCAGTATTTCACATTTATTTGGGGGAAAAGCAGCAGGTCAGAAAACCAGATTTTGCGGTATACGATGGTATCATTCATATTGGCAGTGCAAAAGTCGGTTCAAGGCAAGAAGTAGAATCCCTAACAAGCGCTCAAGAATATTCTCAACAAATTCCTCTCGCAAAGGAACTAACTGGAAAAGAGCTTGGAGAGGTCTTCGCCGTAACTTATCCAAGTCGGGGCGAGAAAGACTTCATACTTCATATACTTGCTCGAACAGGAATTCATAATGAAATACCCCTTGTTACTGACTCTTTTGATGAGTTAGTTAATTACATCGTAAGGGCGCTAATGGGAGAATTTGCGGAGGTCTTGCTCCACGCTGAACCCACGCAAGAAGAAGCCAAAAGGTTGCTCTACAACGGAGCATTTAATCTCGCCGATACATTAAGTGGCGTGGAACAATCAGAGCTTGAAGAAGCTTTCGGCGGTCATGCCTTCTTCCGCTCAGTCTTAGCTACACAAATAGATCCAGAGAAAACGCCTCATATCCTAAGACTAGGTACAGCCTTTTTATTTGTCAACCAAATCTTGTTTTACTCGTTACTTTCAAAAGAATGCCAACGTATTGGAAATACTATTTACCCGCCAATAAAGCCTGAGCATGCGGATTCTCCAGAGGAACTACAAAAGTATTTTGAGCTAGTCAAAAACCAAAACTATGAACCAATTTACGGAATTGATGTTTCCCATCTATTTAAAGGCCGAAAATCCAGACTCGCATGCAAATCTTTAGTTACCGCGATACTAGCCCTAGTACCTAAACTTGACAGTATGGATTTAGCAGGACAAGTATTTCAAACGCTCATACCTTTTGAAATACGAAAACCACTAGGTGCTCATTTTACCAACCCAAACGCTGGTATTCTATTAGCTTCCACTGCCATCTCAGATTCTAATGCCACAATCCTCGATCCCGCATGTGGAAGTGGCACTCTACTCGTCTCTTCTTACAAGCGAAAAATGGCACTTGCTCAAGGAGATCCAGTTGAGATACACCAAAAGTTTGTTGAAGAACAGATTACAGGCATTGATGTTATGGCTTTTTCCGGGCACTTAGCTGCGGTTAATCTTGCACTTCAACAGCCTCTATTCGAAACTGACCACGTCAGAATAGGTACAATTGACTCTACTTCACTTCGTCCAGGCTATATAATTCCAACCACAGGAGAATCGCTTCCGAGTGAATTTAGGCAAACTGACCTTGAAACCGAATTCCATGCTATGAAACGTCACAAAGGACCAAGAAGTAGGGTCGTTAGGATGGGGCGAAAAGAAGCAGAAGGTTTTCACATAGGACACGTAGATCTTGTAATTATGAACCCCCCTTTTACTTCTTGGGATAACATGGATTCAGATTACAGGAATGGATTGCGTACTCGTTTCTCTTTCCAACCAGTTTATAGAGACATGATTTACTTCAAACCAAGCCAACAACTGTTTTTCCTTTTTCTTGCCGACATCTTCTTGAAGAAGGGTGGACGAGTAGCCGCTGTTCTTCCGCTAACAACATTTACTGCCAAATCCTTTCACCGATTCATTAGATTTGTTGTAGAAAAATACACAGTTGAGGCAGTTTTTATTGGCTTAGGCAGGGCTGCGTATAGCGAAGACACCAGTCTTACAGAATGTTTGTTTCTAGCTGAGAAGAAGGTGCCCAACCCAAACCACAAGTTTACATTGGTTGGTACCAAGAAAGAACCAGACGTGTGGTCACGTGATGAAATAATCAACTTAGTAGAGCAGACTAGGCATCAATCCGATGGTCAAGATGCCTTCTCGATCCGAAAATCTTTCCTACAATCTGAGCTATTGCCTGAGAAAAAGACTCTCTCCAGTCTGTATTTGAGTCTATTGGGCGAATATGACCTCGCACTAAAAAAGCTAGATGACCTAGCTGCGTCTTCTTCAATCCCTTTAGTTGAATTTGGCCAACTTACAGAGCAAGAGCAAATAGAGGCCACTGAATGCGTCTTTAGTGGGAGGCAGTTCTTCAGTTACGGTCCTAAGGCATTAATTATATCGCGGACAAAAGAGAGGGCGATTCGTAAGACTGATAGACTGTATCTGGATCGAAGGGAAGGATCAAATATGATTCTCCGTGACAAGGTTACCAATTCGACTTATACTATTCAGTCGCGAATCACCGTACCAGCTATAAGGCGTTTCTCCTACTTCAGAAGTCTTGATATTACCAATAACTCTGACTTCTGTATCAAGCAAATTACTCCAGAGGTTGAGACTCTAGTCAGAAGTCTGTACGGTGTCAAGGAATCAAAACGTATCATCAGCAGGGTCAAAGTAGAATGGACCAATATGATCTCCAGAGGATCATCTAGACTTTGCATGATGTGGCGAATTGACTGGGGAGCAGTTGGAACAACTCTGATTTGCGTCCGAAGCGAAACTCCAACATTCTTGGTGATAAAAGGCAAATATTTCACTGGAATATCAGATCCTCTCCATGAGAAACTCCTCTGCATGTGGTTCAATTCATCTGCTTTTATCATTGCAATTCTTGGACGAGCAAGAATCACAAGGGGATCATACATGGATTTAGAGGAATATGCCCTTGATAGATGCCCTGTGCCTGATGTAAGTCGACTTACACAAAAGCAACGCAATATGATAAATCAACTTTGGGAAAAGATTAGAAACATGGAAGTGCCTTCTCTCATTGAACAGCTTGAGACCAACCACCCGTTTCGAGCTGAACTTGATGATGGAATACTGCAAATTCTAGGAATCAGCGATGCGGAGAAGCGAGCGTCCCTGACGAACATCTTCAGACGGGGAGTTTCTACTGCAATAAAAGCGCTTCAGCGTACGATGAATTAACCAGTGCTTGATTAGTGACTTGAAAGCACGGTTTTGTCGCTTTGAGTGAAAGGCGTGTGCCTTAAATTATTAATGCAACTTGAAATGAAGATTGTACAATTAAATCTAAAGATAAATATAAACTTGAAAATTGAAGGTTGTTTCAAATGAGTTATGGGGATAGAGACCGCATAATTGTAATGATATCTGAGAAATTGGATTTTGATTTTAGTGAAGAGGACTTGTCCCCTAAGCTTCGTAGGGAAATTGGTCAGATTGCTAGGAAAATGGACGATTATGATATGTTAGCTGCCGATGCAGATGAGACTAAATCGAGAGCAAGAACTGAAATCTTTCTAACTCCTGTTCTGATTATTATTGGAGTAGTGCTGCTTTGGTTTTGGATTGGAGTGATATTTATAGTGGCTGGATTTTTATGTTTCTGGATTTATACCAAAGAAAAAGCTAAGGCGAAAAGCAAAGAGGTTGAGGCAACCTCTCTTTGGTCAGACTTGGATAACAGAATAGGACAATTAGCAAAACTCGTCTACGATGAACTGTCTTTGCTTCATGAGGCTAGAATAAGACCTATAGTGAAGCATATAGTGTTAGACTTTGCGAGCATAATACAAGCTGCAAGAGGGAGAGGAATAATCCTCACTAACATCGAATGTCCCTACTGCAATGGGATAGTGGAGATTCCTTCAACTGGTGAGTATTTTAAATGTCAATATTGTGGTAAGACAATTCACGCAACAAAAATCTTCGACAAACTGAAAGACATCTTAACTCCAACTGAGTGATTTCTTCGTAGCTCAATAATAAAGCAGGATGAAGCAAACACTGAAAAAAGGGAAGGTTGAGACGCAGAGTCAGCTTGTTTTGTTTCAATCGCCTTTTTCAAACAGCAAGTAATGAGTGGGATTACCTGATGTTCCTATAGCTTGATAGGTGTGGAGACGCCAGCCATCCTTTTTGCAGGCTTTGATTCTTCCACTAATATTCTCATAGCTTTTAATTTGCAAACACATCCATTCTTTCAACTCAACATCACCTTGTGAGGAACTTTTGAATAAGTAGGTCTATAATGGTTTATACGCAAAAAGAAGAAAAGGAATGGCCTATGGTTTACAAATCTCGGCCCAGCAAGTGGCATTGTAGTTGGTGCAACTTTGAGCATGAAGACTACAAAGTAGTCATTGATCATGAGAACAACGAGCATGGATAAGATGAGAGTAGCTGTTTTTGTGTGACACCGTGTTTCTGCGCTGAATGGCCTACTTTTCTGCTCAAAAAACCCTAGTTGTGGTGCGCGTATCTCATTCCCTTATTTCTCCTCTTCCAGATTGCTGAGTCTAGGAGTTAGCGTAGTTTCTATATGATTCAAATAAAGCCTGTATACTTTGGTATACCGTTGTCTTGCGTGCGCTTTCGTATGGGAAACTAATAATCATCTTCTTCAGATTCATCTTCAAATATGAAATGAAGGTCACGTTCATCCACCCTCTCAAAATCGCAGTGAATATAGCCTGATTTGCTCAAACCGAATTGCATTAGATTGTATGTTTTGTGACCATAACTAAAACTCTTATTGGACATCCTGAATGCGGTAGCTAAGTTGTCAAGTGCTATATGAAAAAGCCATTCAATAACAGCTTTTTCGCCTAATCCTTCCCTTTTAGCATCCCAATATCTTTTTATCGTGTTTTTGTCGTCTTCATTAAAGTGATGTCTTTCTATTCGATGGTCATATCCAAGTCTTTTTGTTGGTTCATCGATCCATCTATGTAGTTCTGCAAAATTATTGCCTGTCCTTTTCTTGCTTATTGCACAATGAGTTCTAAAACGTGGCATAGACAAGAATGGTTATAGGACGTATAAAAGAATAGGTGCGCGCGCGCAAACCCAAACTAACGTGTTTTGAAGGGCGTTCTATATCCCTTCTCGACTAGCCTTGCGTGAATCGCACTCTTCAACGCGCCTAACCCTTTTCCTGTCCGAGCGCTGACCGGGAAGACGTAACCCTCCACGACTAGAGGTTGTCCGTCGCTGATACGGTACTTGAACTCCTCGAGGTTGACTGCTATCTCATCCTCACCCGCCTTGTCGATCTTGTTGGCTGCCACTAACGGGAACTCACCCAGGGTTTTCGCCAAGAACTGCACCATCTCCACATCTAGGGAGATCAACCCCTTCTTCTCCAAGCGCCGTGTCACCTCCAAGAAGGTGGATATGTCTAGAACATGGACGGCCAGGGCTATGTTTTGAGCGTTAGACTCTAAGAAACGGATTATCCGATTCTTCCTCATGTTCTCTAAGCGCTTAGAGACACCCATTATCCTGCCAAAACCAGGCATGTCAACCAGTGATAAGCTTCCGCTCAGGGCATATTTGGAGATCCGCCGCGTGGTTCCGGGATGCTTGCCAGTGGCCACGTCTATACCCACAACTTCTCTGATGATGCTACTCTTTCCTGCATTTGGTCTACCTGTGAAAACCAGATATTCCTCATACATACCACGAATTATATGACCTGAATCCTATTTGAACGTAACCGTGTGTGTGTCTTAAATTATTAATGCAAATTCAAATGAAAATACCAAGATAGAAGAAAGAGGGAAGTTTAGATTAGGGTTATATCAGTTCGAACTACGCGATCATTGAAGGTGGAGGAGGTTTCTTTCCTTTCTTTTCAAGATCACTTGGTGTGACTATTTTGCCAAAGGCTTTTTCGTATTCAGTTATATGACGATTGAGCCATTCTGCAAAGCTTTTTGCTTCAATCGGAGTTATTCTCACGAGACATTGCAATGTTCTTTTAATGTGTATTTTCGCTTGGTCTGGTGGGACAGTCGTCAAAGCCTCATCCCCAACCATTTCGTCCGTATATATTAGCCATTCAAAGAGACTAGGTCTTGGACCACCATAGATACCAGTTTGAAATATTGTTCTATATCCTTCATGTTTCTCAACAACAATTTTCGGAGGAGGTTTTCTTGCCATGATTATCACCTTTACACCATTGGTTGAAATTTCTTGATAACATTTACGTTAGTCCTTGCAATATCATAATCTGTAAAACAGAACAAAGAGGAGTTTTGGCATGATTCACTCCCACACTATTTGGGTTTTCTGAATACATACTTCTACGCTGAATAGCCTACTTTTCTGCTCAAAAAACCTGTTTGAGGTTTACCAAAAATCTATGAGGGTCACGAATTCTAGCGCTTGGATGGCACGCTTTTTACTACAGGTTGTGTATTGATTAGGTAGATTGGTTCCCCCATTTCATCAAACTTGTCGGTTCGAGAGACTATTGTCAAGACAAGTTTGACCTTGATTATGTTTCCATCTTTTAGCTTATATTCATTCCAAGCTCCCTTATCACGTCAAAAGAAATATCCTCATCGACAATCGACTTTCCTAATATTTCAGGCGGAATTGGACTAGAAGGGTTTCCTAATAGCTTCTTGTTTGGGATTATGCCTACAACATTCTTCGAGTTAAGATCATAGATTGGGTTTCCCAATGGGTCGAGTTGTTTGTACTTCCTTGCCTTGATTAGAACGAATCTTATCATAACGATTGTTTCATCTCTCAAGTAACTTTTTTTAGTAGTTTTAATCCTTGATGCAGCAATCGTTGCACCATTTCGTCGCTAGTTGATTCGCTATAAATTCTAATTAATGGCTCGGTTTCCGAAGCTCTGATCAGCAACCAACTTATCTTGTCGGTGAAGTGAAACTTTATTCCATTAACAGCCTCGACGCCACTATATGTGGTGACTTTTTCAACTGGTAGGTTGCCGATTTGGCGTGGAGGGCGAAGCTGCAATTTGGGAATAAGGTCCATGCGGTCAGGCTTTTCGTAGGGAAGATCTATTCGATCATAGTGAAGCTCGCCAAATTCTTTTCTCAATTCAGCTAGGAGTTGGCCAAGACTCTTTCTTTTCATAGCCATGAGCTCCAGGACGAACAGAGAAGCGAGGATGCCGTCGCGTTCAGGTACGTGATTTTTGAAGCCCAAGCCGCTACTTTCCTCTCCGCCTATGAGAATGTCTTCTTTGAGCATGATTTCGCATACGTTTTTGAAGCCCACAGCTACGGTGTAGACTGGTAATCCAAGCTTCTCACCCATTCTGGGCACGATGCTACATACTGAAGCGGTTTTTACAATACCACCTCTCCAGCCTCGATTCTTGTACAAATGTAACAACAACAAAGCAAAGACTTCATGAGGCGTGACAAACCTGCCCTTTGTGGTTACTACCCCGACTCTGTCTGCATCTCCATCTGTGGCAAAACCTACATCGGCATCTACGTCAACAACCATGTCCATCAATGGTCTAAGATTTTGAGCGATAGGCTCCGGCTTGACCCCGCCAAAAGTCGGATTCTGCTCGGAGCGTATAGTTTTAACCTCACACTTTGTGGGCGACAATAATCTTTCGATGATTCTGTTTCCCGCACCATGCATGGCGTCAAAGATCACTTTGAAGCTGGTGTTGCCTATGAGTTGTAGGTCCACGAGCTTCTTTATGTGCCCAATATAATCGCTTTCAAAATCTGTCTCTTCAATGTTTCTCTCAATTTTCTGTTCATGATGTTTAGGCGTGCTTTTGAAAAGAAAGCTTTCGATCTGTTTTGTGATTTCTGTGGGTGCGGGTCCGCCATGTTCGAGCTTGAATTTTATGCCGTTGTAGATAGACGGATTGTGACTGGCTGTAATGACAACTCCGCCGGCTGCTTTGCGGTGTTTGACCGTGAAAGATACTATTGGTGTTGGCGTAGACTTAGAGGCTAACAAGACCTGTATGTTGTTGCTTGCTGCAACCTCAGCCACTGCCTTGGCGAATCTATCTGACATAAACCGAGTGTCATAGCCAATAACCAACCCTTTGTCATGCAAGTTACGCGATATAAGATAATCAGAAAGGGCTTGAGCCACGGCCTTCACATTGTCAAACGTGAAGTCTTCTGCTATAATCCCACGCCAACCATCTGTGCCAAAGATAATTCTAGTCATGAATGCTTCCCCTCTTGTTTCAGCACATTAACTTTCGTTTCGCTTAATAAGTTGAACCATCCTATTTAAAAACCAAGAGCTTATTCATAAGGAAACTCTAGGAGGAATTAAAGACGAGCGGAATTGAAACAATGAGGAATATTTTGGAAAAACACAAGACCGTGGCAATTGTAGGCATCTCACGCGACTCGAGAAAAGACAGTTACATAGTCGCTGAATATCTGAAGTCTAAGGGTTACGACATCATTCCAATAAATCCCTTTGCGGACGAAATTCTAGGCAAAAAATGTTACAAGTCACTTCAAGATATGCCCGAAGACTTGCAGAAAAAAACCGAAATTGTGGATGTTTTCAGGCCCTCGAAGGATGTTCCGACGATTGTTGACCAAGCGATAGAGTTGAGAAAGAAAAACGGAAAGCCTGATGCAATTTGGATGCAGCTCGGAATTATCAACGAGGAGGCTGCTAAACGCGCGGCTGAAGCTGGTTTGACAGTTGTTATGAACAAGTGCATGATGATTGAACATGGGCGTCTCAGCGAAAGCGAAGAAGAACTCGAATTAAAGCGGATCCGAGCGAAAAAAATGCAAGAACTCATGAAAAAAGCAATGGAGAAACCGGCTGAAATGAAAGAAATTCTAAATGCACCCATGCTTATTGGCGACGCTAATTTCGATAATATGGTGCAACAATACCCTTTGATAGTGATTGATTGTTGGGCTGCCTGGTGTGGACCATGCCGAATGATTGCTCCAATAATCGATGAACTGGCAAAAGACTACGCTGGAAAAGTTGTTTTTGGAAAACTAAACGTGGATGAAAATCCCAAAACCGCGATGCGATTTGACATAATGAGCATACCAACATTGCTTATAATAAAGAATGGAAAGGAGATCGACAGAATTATCGGAGCTGTTCCAAGACAATCTATAGAGGCAAGACTACGCAAGCATGTGTAAACGTCTTTCAGTGTTATAAATAGAAACAGTATATCCTTTACTACACGCGAGATAATGTTCCTAACCTAAGCTAAACATTCCTAATTCATAATCTATTTATGGATACAAATCGGACTAAAACTCGTTTGGTGCAATTAATGTCGCTGAAACTTGAGGAAATCATGGTTAAGAACATTA